>Ga0182745_1001255_pt1 | contig 24945 bp, 12 predicted proteins | sample eDN3rd30CKraftBY_FD_128523 | JGI IMG/M metagenome (GOLD analysis project Ga0182745, IMG submission 128523) | Enriched backyard soil microbial communities from Emeryville, California, USA - eDNA 3rd pass 30_C Kraft BY (version 2) (version 2) | ecosystem: Environmental > Terrestrial > Soil >... | reverse complement strand
TCCCGCCGCCCCGCAGGCCCCCATCGTCTCCATCGCGAACGTGACCAAGGACTACACCCTGGGGAAGGTGGTCGTCCCCGCGCTCCGCGGGGTGGACCTGGAGGTCCACGCCGGTGAGTTCATCTCCATCGCCGGGCCCTCCGGCAGCGGCAAGACGACCCTGCTCAACCTCATCGGCTGCGTGGACACCGCCACCAGCGGCGTGGTGCGGGTGGCCGGCCAGGACACCAAGCAGCTCACGGAGCGCCAGCTCACGCACCTGCGCCTGCACACCATCGGCTTCATCTTCCAGAGCTTCAACCTGGTGCAGGTGCTCAGCGTCTTCCAGAACGTGGAGTTCCCCCTGCTGCTGCAGCGCAAGCTGGACAAGGCCCAGCGCCGTGAGCGGGTGATGCAGCTGCTGGAGCAGGTGGGCCTGGCCAACCACGCCAAGCACCGGCCCAACGAGCTGTCCGGCGGTCAGCGCCAGCGCGTGGCCGTGGCGCGCGCGCTCGTCACGCGGCCCCAGCTGGTGCTGGCCGACGAGCCCACCGCCAACCTGGACTCGGTGACGGGCCAGAACATCATCGACCTGATGAAGGAGCTCAACCAGAAGGAGGGCACCACCTTCATCTTCTCCACCCACGACGCGAAGGTGATGAGCCACGCCAACGCGGTGGTGCGGCTGGCGGACGGGAAGTTCCTGGACCGCGTCAGCGCCGCCGAGGCCAGCCGCGCCATGGCCGCGGGGAGCCACTGACATGGGGCAACTCCGGCTGCTGCTACAGGTGGCCTTCCGCAACCTGTTCGCCAGCAAGATCAACCTGCTCATCGGCGGCATCATCTTCTTCGGCACGCTGCTGGTCGTCGTGGGCGGCGCGCTGATGGACAGCATGGACAGCGCGATGAGCCGCAGCATCATCGGCAGCGTCGCCGGCCACCTCCAGGTCTACTCGGATGACTCGAAGGATCCGCTGGCCCTCTACGGGAGCATGAGCGGCGAGCCGGACCTGGCGGCGCTGGACGACTTCAGCCAGCTCAAGCCGTTCCTGGAGAAGCACCCCAACGTCAAGACGGTGGTGCCCCTGGGCACCAGCGGCGCCATCATCACCTCCGGCAACACCGTGGACCTGACGCTGTCGCGCCTGCGCGACCTCTACAAGCAGCGCGACGAGCACGGTGAGACGCCGGAGCTGCGGGAGAACATCGACAGCGTGAAGGGGCACGTCCGCCACATGGTGGAGGTGATGTCCCAGCAGGCGGCCAAGAGCGCGCAGGAGCTGGGCGGCGCCCCGCGCGACCCGGCGGAGGTGGAGGCGCTCGCGCTGGCGCGCACGGACGCGTTCTGGGACGGGTTCGAGGCGGACCCCTACGGCGCGCTGGAGCTGCTGGAGAACCGCATCGCCCCGCAGATTCCGGACGGGGACTTGCTCGACCTGCGCTACGCGGGCACGGACCTGGACGCCTTCCAGCGGACCTTCGACCGCATGGAGATCGTGGACGGCCAGGCCGTCCCCACCGGCAAGCGCGGCATGCTGCTGTCCAAGTTCTTCTACGAGGAGTTCCTCAAGCTGAAGTCGGCGCTCCGGCTGGACCACATCAAGCAGGCGCGGGACCTCAACCAGAAGACCATCGCCACCGACCCGGACCTCCAGCGCTGGGTGAAGGAGAACCAGACCCAGACGCGGGAGATCATCTTCCAGCTGGACCCCATCAAGACGCGGACGATGGTGGAGCGGCTGCAGAAGCTGCTGGGCACCCAGGAGCCGGCGCTGGAGAAGCTGCTCTCGCAGTTCTTCACCACCGACGACGCCAACTTCGACACCCGCTACGCGCAGTTCTACTCGGAGCTGGCGCCGCTGCTGGACCTGTACCGGCTGCGCATGGGTGACACCCTCACCATCACCGCCTTCACGCGCACCGGCTACATGCAGAGCGTCAACGTGAAGGTCTATGGCACCTACCAGTTCAAGGGCCTGGAGAAGTCCGCCATGGCCGGCGCGCTGAGCCTGATGGACCTGATGTCCTTCCGGGACCTGTACGGCTACCTCACGGCGGACAAGAAGGCGGAGCTGGCCGAAATCCAGAAGCAGAGCGGCCTGGAGGCCCTGAGCCGGGACGAGGCCGAGGAGGCCCTCTTCGGAGAGGACAGCGACAACGTCCTGGTCGCGGAGGTCGCCTCCAGCGACATCGACGAGCAGGCCGCCTTCGCTGGCGATGAGCTCTCACTCAAGCGGGAGAACCTGCTCCAGCGCGTCTACACCCAGCAGGAGATCGACCAGGGCGTGGCGCTGAGCGCGGCGGTGATGCTCAAGGACCCCGAGCTGCTGGAGCAGACCATGACGGAGCTGCGGCAGTCCGCCAAGGACGCGGGCCTGAAGCTGCGCGTGGTGTCCTGGCAGGAGGCGGCGGGCATCATCGGGCAGTTCGTGCTGCTCGGGAAGCTGGTGCTCTACTTCGCCGTGTTCATCATCTTCGTGGTGGCGCTGGTCATCATCAACAACGCCATGATGATGGCCACCCTGCAGCGCGTGCGCGAGGTGGGCACCATGCGGGCCATTGGCGCGCAGCGCTCCTTCATCCTGGGCATGGTGCTGGTGGAGACGCTGGTGCTGGGGCTCGTGTTCGGCGCGGCCGGCTCCCTGGTGGGCAGCGGCATCATGGCCATGCTGAACAGCTCCGGCATCCCCGCGGGCAACGAAGCCCTCTACTTCTTCTTCTCCGGTCCCCGGCTGTTCCCCACGCTGAGCGCCAGCAACCTGGTGGCGGCGTTCGGAATCGTCCTGGTGGTCTCCGCCATCTCCACCCTCTATCCCGCGTTCCTCGCGACCCGGGTCTCGCCCCTCCAGGCGATGCAGACGGACGAGTGAGAACATGCTCCAGCTCTTCCTCATCGCATTCCGCAACCTCGGCACCCACCGCAAGCGCACCCTGCTGCTGGGGGGGGCCATCGCGGGCGTCACGGCGCTGCTCGTCATCCTCATGGGCCTGTCCACGGGGATGAAGGAGTCGATGCTCCGCTCGGCCACCACGCTGTCCACCGGCCACGTCAACGTGGCCGGCTTCTACAAGCTGACGGCGGGCCAGGCGGCCCCCATCGTCACCGGCTACCCGGCCATCCTGGAGCAGATCCGCAAGGACGTCCCGGAGCTGGACTTCGCGGTCCAGCGCGGCCGGGGCTGGCTCAAGCTGGTGAGCGAGTCGGCCTCCATCCAGGTGGGCGCGGGTGGCATCGACGTGAAGTCCGAGCCCGGCCTCCAGAAGGTGCTCCAGATTCGCGCGGGCTCGCTGGACGGCCTGGCCGAGCCGAACACGGTGCTGCTCTTCGAGAAGCAGGCGAAGAAGCTGAACGTACAGGTGGGCGAGTCCGTGACGCTCGCCGCCCAGACGATGCGGGGCACCAGCAACACGTTGGACGCGCGCGTGGTGGCCATCGCGGCGGACATGGGGATGCTGAGCGACTTCGGCATCTTCGTGCCCTCGGACACCCTGCGCTCGCTGTACCAGCTCAAGGGCGACACCGCGGGCGCGCTGCTGCTCTACCTCAAGGACATCCGCCAGGTGCCGGTGGTGCAGGCGCGGCTGCGCCAGACGCTGGCGGACGCGGGGCACGTCGTCATGGACCATGACCCGCGCGCGTTCTTCATGAAGTTCGAGACCGTCAACCGGGAGGCCTGGACGGGGCAGCGGCTGGACATCACCAACTGGGAGGACGAAATCTCCTTCATCACCTGGACGCTGACCGCCCTCAACAGCCTCACGGGCGTGCTCATCTTCGTCCTGATGGTCATCATCGGCGTGGGCATCATGAACACGCTGTGGATTGCCATCCGCGAGCGCACCCGGGAGATTGGCACGCTGCGCGCCATTGGCATGCAGCGCACGCGCGTGCTGCTGATGTTCGTGTTCGAGGCCCTGATGCTGGGGCTGCTGGGCACGCTGGCCGGCGCCACCCTGGGCCTGGTGGTGTGCCTGTCCATCAATGCCCTGGCCGTACACGTCCCGGAGGTGGTCGGCGTCTTCATCATGTCGGACACGTTGAATCTGGCCGTTCATCCCGCGTCCGTCGTGGGTGCCATGGCCTTCATCACCGCGTGCACCACCGCCATCTCGCTCATCCCCTCCTTCCTCGCCGCGCGGCTCAAGCCGGTGACGGCGATGCACCACATCGGGTGACCCCATGCGCCTCAAGAACATGCTGTCCGCAGCGGCCGTCGCCCTGGCGCTGCTGTCCGCCCCGGCCGCCCTGGCCCTGGAGCCGGCCGAGCAGGTGAAGCTGCTGGCGACCATCGACGACCGCCAGCGCAACGGCGGCGACTACAAGGCGATGGTCTACCTGGAGCAGAAGGAGAAGGGCAAAGCGGACCTCGTCTACGAGCTGGTCGTCTACCGGCGCGACGCGGACGACAAGCTGATGATGCTCTTCACCAAGCCCAAGACGGAGGCCGGCAAGGGCTACCTGCGCCTGGACAAGAACCTCTGGAACTACGACCCCAACGTGGGCCGCTGGGAGCGGCGCACCGAGCGCGAGCGCATCGCGGGCACCGACAGCCGCCGCGCGGACTTCGACGAGTCGCGGCTGGCCGAGGAGTATGACCCCTCCTACGAGGGCGAGGCGAAGCTGGGCAAGTACACGGCCCACGTGCTGTCGCTGAAGGTCAAGCCCGGCGTCGACGTGGCCTACCCCGTCGTCAAGCTGTGGGTGGACAAGGCGTCCGGCAACATCCTCAAGCAGGAGGAGTACGCGTTGTCCGGCCGGAAGATGCGCACGGCGCTCTATCCCCGCTGGAAGAAGACGTACAGCGAGTCCAAGAAGGACGACGTCTGGATTCCAGAGGAGATCCGCCTCTACGACGAGGTGGAGAAGGGCAACTCGACCACCATCCTCGTCAAGACGGTGGACCTGCGCCCGCTGGAAGCCAACCTCTTCACCAAGGCATGGCTCGAGAGCAAGAGCCGATGACACCGCGAAACCTCACCCTGGCCGCGGCCGTGTCCGCGATGCTCGCTGGCGCCTCCGCGCAGGCCCAGGCCGATGACCGGCCCGACGAGGACGCCCTCTTCGGCGGTGGGCAGGAGGAGGCCCCCGCCAAGGCGCCGCCCTCCAGCGAGGACCCGGGCCGCCCCGACGAGGACGCCCTCTTCGGCGGAGCTGGCTCGGACGCCGCCGCGGACGCGGACCCGGGCACCACCGGCGGCGCGGCGGAGCGGCAGCCGCCGCTCACCGAGGCGTCCGGTGACCGGGACGCGGACGTGCTGTCCGGCCCGGCGGCCCGCAGCGCCTTCGACACCGAAGAGGTGGTGGATGATCCGCTGAAGATTGGCGGTCAGTTCTACGTTCGCGGCTTCATGGCCGGCAGCGAGAACACCCCCTTCCGCGGCACGGCCTTCTCCGCGCCCACGCTGGTGGACGGCTACTTCGACGCGCGCCCCTCGGACCGGCTGCGCGGCTTCGTCGTGGGCCGGTTGAGCTACGACCCGGCCGAGTCACCGCGGACGACGCTGGACGCACCGGCCAACCCGCGCGTGCTGCTCGACCAGGCGTGGCTGCGCTTCGACATCGAGCGCACGGTGTTCTTCACCGTGGGCAAGCAGCACGTGAAGTGGGGCACCGGGCAGATCTGGAACCCGACGGACTTCCTGTCCCCCCAGCGGCGAGACCCGCTGGCCTTCGTGGACCTCCGCACCGGCGTCTCCATGCTGAAGGTGCACGTTCCGTGGGAGTCCAAGGGCTGGAACTTCTACGGCATCCTGGTGATGGACGACCTGGGCGCCGACGTGGGCGCCGTCACCGACCCGAGCGGGAGCCCCACGTCCCAGGCCGGCGGAAGCAACCCCGTCAACCGGCTGGGCCGCCTGGGCGGCGCGCTGCGCACGGAGGTGCTGCTGGGGCCCGCGGAGCTGGGCGCCAGCGCGGTGGCGCAGAACGGCCGCCGCCCGCGCTTCGGCCTGGACCTGTCCACGCCGCTGGGGCCGCTGGACATCTACGGCGAGGTGGCGCTGAAGAAGGGCACGGACCGGCCGCTGTACCGCATCCCCGCCGGCACGACGCTGGAGGACATCGCGCAGAACGGCGTCCAGGTGGAGGCATACATCCCCGGCGGCCTCACGCCGCAGGTGACGGCGGGCGCGACCTACAGCTTCGCCTACGGGGACAATGACCTGGCCGTGCTGGGCGTCGAGTACTTCTTCAACTCGACGGGCTACACCAGCTCGTTCGGGTACCCGTACCTGCTGCTGAAGAACGCCTTCAACCCGCTCTACCTGGGGCGGCACTACGGCGCCGCGTACCTCTTCCTGGACCGGCCCGGGCCCCTGGAGCGGACGTCCTTCAACCTCTTCACGCTGGGGAACCTGTCGGACCGCTCGTTCACGACGCGGCTCAACGTGACGCACCGGGCGCTGACCTATCTCACGGTGGAGGCGTATGGCTCCGTGAACTATGGGCGGAGGGGCGGCGAGCTGCGGCTCGGCATCGACGTACCGGAGGGGCTCGTGATTGATGGGGAGCCCATCCCCGCCTTCTCCTTCCCCGCCCCGACGTTCCAGCTGGGCGCGGGCCTTCGCGTCAGCCTCTGACGCAGGCGTCACCGCGGCGCTCGAGGGCCGTGCTTCCGTGGCAACGGGAGCGCGGCCCTTGGCGTTTTCGGGCTGGGTGCGGCGAAGGGCACGGGCAGGCGCCATGACATGGCCGCCTTGCGAGCGGCCCTCCGGGCGCCGCTTAGCCAGCTGGGGTGTCCGCGGCCCGGCGCGTGGACAGATTTCTTCATGTGCACCTCTGGCTTGCCATCGCCGCTGGGTTGAGCCTCGGCCAGTACCCGAGCACGCCCGTCCTCATTCCGCCCGAGGACCCATCCATCCGGGACCCGTCCGCCGCGGCGCTCCAGGACGCGAATCAACAGGCCGCCGAGGAGATTCAGGGCCTGTGGCCGCCCGCGGGCTTCGTGTACGAGGTGCCCGAGGACGCGTCAGAGGCGAGCTTCGTGCTGACGCCGGTGTTGCCTGACGGCGCTCCGCCTCCGACGACCGGTGAGGTCGCCCGAGAACAGGCCGCGCAGGATTATCAGCCGGTTCCCTCGCCGCTGGAGGAGTTGCAAGCAGAGCAGGCCGCCACGGGGGGCAGCAGGCAAGAGACCGGTGGGGGCGCCGAGGCCGGCCCCGGCGCCGCTCCGACGGGCCCGGTGACACCTGAAAGCACCGGGCAGCAAAGCCAGCCGGGGGCGGGCACCAGCGCGCAGCCAGACATGAGCGGCACGGGCGGCGCTGGCGCGGCCCCCTCCCCCTCCACGAGCAACGTGCCCACGACGCCCGCCTTCATCGGGCGCTCCGAGCCCATCGGCCGCTCCGAGCCCATTGGTCGCTCGGAGCCCATTGGCCGCTCCGAGCCCATCGGCAGTCCCGGCACGATTACTCCCGTGAATGAAACCGGTGTCGGGGGCGCCGGCGGCACGAGCCAGCCCGCGACGCCCCCCGCGACCGAGCAGCAAATGGAGCAGATGCGCCAGCGCATGAACCAGCTCGAAGCCCAGCTCAACGAGCGCGACGCCGACCTCACCGTGCGCAACGAGGCCGTGCAGCTCCAGGTCGACACCCTGGGTGACCGCGCCGCCGACGTCGAGCACACCCGCCAGCAGCGCCTGGAGCAGATCCAGTCCGCCGGGCAGTGGATGCTCGCGGCCGACACCGCCCTGGAGCAGGGCGAGGTGAACGTCAACAACGCGCTCGACATCGCCGACCGCGCCTTCGTCGACGTGCGCGACAGCGCCTCCCAGGACGGCCAGGGCACCGTCGTCGTCCACGCGGAGCGGCTGCGCGCGCTGCTCAACCTCGCCCGGAACGCCGCGTACAACCGGGACATCTACGGCGCCCGGCGCGCACTCCAGGACGCCGGCGTCGAGCTGAGCCTCGCCCGCTCGGCCACGCTCCAGCGGCAGGGCACCGGCAACGTCCTCCTCAATCCGTGAAGGACGGCGTCGTCGCCACGGGGGGACTCTGCGGCCGGGAGATGAGGTAGCCCTGCACGAAGTCCACGCCGTGCGCGCGCACCCAGCGCAGCTCCTCGCGCGTCTCGATTCCCTCCGCCACCGTGCGGATGCCCAGCGTCCGCGCAATCTCCAGGAGCTTCTCCACGATGGACCCCTTGTACGGGTCCAGGTGGACGTCCCGCACCAGCGCCATGTCCAGCTTGATGATGTCCGGCCGTAGCTGGTGGATGAGGTTCAGCGACGAGAACCCCGCGCCCAGGTCATCCAGCGCCACGCGGAAACCCGACCGGCGGTAGAAGCCGACGATGGCGCGCAGATGCTCGGCGTCCGCCGTCTGGTCCGTCTCGATGATTTCGAACACCACCCGCTCGGGCGAAATCCCCGCCTCGTGGATGGCCTCCACGGTGGAGCGCAGGCAATGGCTGGCGTCGTAGATGGCCGTGGGCGTGAAGTTGATGAAGAGGTGCGCGCCCAGCCCGTGCTTCACCGCCTCGCGGATGGCCGTGAGGCGCGCCGCCAGGTCCAATTGGAAGAGCAGGTCCGCTTCGCGCGCCGTCTGCATCATCCTCGCGGGCGACACCAGCGTGCCGTCGGGCTCGATGCCCCGCATCAGCGACTCGTACGCGTAGATGCACCCGGTATCCCCAGCGTGAACGATGGGCTGGAAGTGCGCGGTGAGGCGCTGCTCGGACAGCAGGTCCACCAGCCACCCCGCGCGCGTGCGCGAGACGAACCGCGGGAGCGAGCCCACGCGGGGGAAATCCCCCAGCCCGGGCTCCGCCTCGCCCGCCATGAAGAGGGCCCGGGTGGCCCGCGCCTCTTCCTGCGAGAGCGCGGCCACCAGGTCCGAGGCCAGACGCGACAGCTCCGCTTCTGGCACCCACACCACGACGCACCGGGCCTCGGCGCGCACCTGGACCTCGTGCCGCGCCTCCCGGAGGAAGGTCATCAGCCGGCCCAGTCCATGCTCCGCCGGACTCCAGAGGAACAGGCGCCCGGGCTCCTCCCGCGTGGAAGGGAGCGCCTGGCACCTGTCACAGCCCCGCGTCGGGGTGTCGCTCATCGAGCCCCCTACTCCGCTGTCTCGCGGAAGATGAGCAGCCCGCGCGACGAGTCCGTCGCATACACGTAGCCGTCTCCCGGCACGTGCACCTTGCTCAGGCCCTCCAGGAACACGACGCCGTGGCCCGCATCCGTCTCGCGCCAGGTGTTGTAGTAGCCCACCTCGCGGGGCTCACCGGGCAAGGACACGTCCACGATGCGCAGGCCGTCCTGGCCGTAGGCCATGTAGACCTTCGTCCCGGAGAACGCCACCGAGCGGATGGAGACCTCCGGGCGCGTCCGGAACTCGCCCACCCGCGCCACCGTCGACGGCGTGCCCACGTCCAGCACGCTGAGGTGCGCGCCCCAGTCCTCGCCCGCGTCGAACGCGAGCGTCCTGCTGCCCACCTTTCCGACCGCCGCGGCGCGCGAGGTCGCGCTGGCGAAGCGGCCCAGCAGCTTCGGGCGCGACGGCGTGGTGACGTCCGAGACCGACAGGCCGAAGGACCAGTTGCTCACGTACAGCTTGCCGTCCATCGCCGCCACGTGCAGCGGCACCTCGCCCGCCAGCGGCTCGGCGCCCTCGACGAAGTAGCGCGTGAGCTGCTTCGGCTCCGCGGGCGTGGCGACGTCGTAGACGTACACCTCCGAGTTGGGCGCCGGAGACGCCGCGTACAGGATGTTGGCGTCCAGCGCGAGCGAGGTCACCTCCACCACGGATTCGGGCACGGAGCGCATGCGCACGGGCGAGGCCGGGTTGGTGATGTCGAAGACGATGACGCCGCTGCGCCGGCTGGCCACATAGAGCGTCTGCCCGTTCACCAGCGCGTCGGTGAAGTAGTCATTGGAGGGCTCGGACAGGGCCACCTGGCGCGGCTTCGCGGGGTCGCTCAGGTCGAAGACAACGAGGCCCTTGGCACCGGCCGTCACGAAGGCATGGCCGTGGGCCACCGTGACGTTGGTGACCATGGCCCCCGTCACCGCCACCTCGCCCACCAGCTCCACGCCCGAGGCCTCCGCCTCACCCGCACGACGGGTCACCCGGATGGCCTCGAAGGTGCCCTTCATGTCCGCGTTGCCGTTGGCGCAGCGACGGAAGATGCCCGACATCTGCCCCGGCCCGGTCGACGAACACCCGGCGGCCGCGAAGCGAATCGTCACGCCGTTCGCGTTCTGGTACTCGCTGGCCAGGAAGAATGACTCGGGCGTGGACTGCCGCTCCGTGGCTGCGACGCCCAGGAGCATCTGCGTGTTGCTGCCCCCGCCCGACAACCGCATGGCGGCCGCGGCACCGGAGCCGTCGTTGAGGTTGATGTTGAGATTCCAGATGCCCTCGGGTTGTACGGCCGCGAGCGTCGAAAGCTGGCAGGCCGACAAATCGATGGCCTCGACCTGACATTCCGCCTTGGGCTCCGACGAATTGCCGTTGCCGCAGGCGGTGGCGAGCGCCAGGGTGGTGGTGACTGCAAGGAGGCGTTTCATGCCCCCATGCATATCATCCGGCGCCAGCACCCGACGAAACCCTACGCTCCTCCGGCCTCCGAGGGAGCGATACCCGCGGCCCGTCAACTAAGCGGAAAGAAATCCTCGGGCGGCTTGTATACGCGGGTCGATGGGAGGCAGCCTCCCAGGCAGGTGTAGTCTCGCCGGTACCCCACCCACAGAGGTGCCTTCAGTGAACCCCCGTCCCCTCGTCGCCGCCCTGCTCGTCCTGTTCCTCCCGGGGCTCGCACTTGCCCAGTTCTACGTCGTGCCCCGGAGGCCCGGGAAAACGCCGGTGAACAGCTACGAGTTCGAGTGGCGGCACGCGGACATCCTCGTCGGCCCCGGCGCCACGGGCCTGGCGGAGCCCCCCGACCGGACCGCGCACGAGCAGCCACCGGAGACGCCGGGCGGCGCCAACCCGGGGGCCCCCACTCCCTCGCCGGACGAAGGCAACACGGTGTCGCCGCCCCCCGACTCCTCCCCGCCCGAGTCCCGGACGGGACTGCCCGGCAGTTCGCCCGTGGCCCTGGGGGCGCCCACCGACGGAGGCGTGCCCGCCGTGACACCGCCCACGACGGAAGGTGAAGACAGCGGCGCGCAGGTGAGCAGCCTGCAAGGCGCGGATGGAGGCACGGAGGACGCGGGCCAGCTCGCCGCGACGGATGGAGGCACGGAGGACGCGGGCCAGCTCGCCGCGGCCGACGGGGGCACGGAGGATGGGGGCTCCCTCACGGCGGCCAGCGGCACCGACGGCGGCGCGCAGGACGCGGGTGGATTCCTGACGGCGAGCGACTCGGATGACGGCGGGACGCTGCTGGGCGGGGGCCAGTCGGTGTTCGGCGCGGCAGATGGTGGTGGGTTCAACTACACCTACGCGAAGTCGCTGGGCGACAAGACGGGCGGCGTGCGCTTCTACTTCTACGAGCGCGAGCGCATGGTCGCCGAGCGCGCCGCGCCGCTCATCGAGGAGGCCTACCGCTACCTCGTGGACCAGTTCCAGTACGTCCCCACCAAGACGTTCCCCTACATCCTCTACAGCAGCTACCAGGAGTTCCTGCAGACGAACCTCTTCGCCGTCTCGGAGGGCACGCTGGGCCTCACCAGCACCGGCGAGGACCTGAAGCTGACGCTGCCGTACCTGGGCGACCACCGCCTCTTCGAGGAGGTGAGCACGCACGAGCTGGCGCACCAGTTCACCATCCAGAAGGTCCGCACCGTGGCCGAGCAGGCGAAGATGTTCGGCGACCCGCTGCAGGCGATTCCCCTGTGGTTCATCGAAGGGCTCGCCGAGTTCTACGCCAAGCGCGGCATGGACCCGGAGGCGGAGATGCTGGTGCGGGACCTGCTGGTGAACCCGGACCTCTTCAAGGGCTACGCCTTCCTCGACTTCTTCTCCCCCGGGCCCTACGGCTACCTGTGGATCTACAAGGTGGGCCAGGTCCGCGTGTCCTTCCTGGAGGATGAGTACGGCACCGGCTTCATCCAGCGCGTGCTGGAGGAGTCGCCCCGGCTGGCGGGCGGCTCGCGCGACTCGCCGTCGCTGAAGTTCGAGGAGCTGCTGGAGCGGATGACCGGCGACAACCCGAAGCGCATCTCCGCGCGCTTCGAGAACTGGCTGAAGCGCCGGGCCTTCAAGACGTACCTGGCGTCGGAGCAGTCCGCCCCGGCGCTGGACCTGATCGAAAAGTCGCCCGGCTACACCACCGCGATGGCCTCGTCCCCGAACGGCAACGTGCTGGCGCTGCGCACCATCGTCCCGGAGACGGGCGAGAGCCGCATCTACCTCATGGACCCGCGCCTGCCGGACAAGACGGTGAAGGTGACGGGCGACGGCGTGCCGGGCGTGGAGTCGCTGCACCCCATCTCCGGGCGCAGCTTCGCGCTGACCAACGACAAGCTGGCCTTCATCGCTGAAATCACCGGGCGCGACGTCATCTACGTGCAGGACTACGTCCACAAGACGGAGAAGCGCGGCGCGGACGTGCTGGTGCGCCGCAACGCCATCCGGACCGGCATCGACCGGGAGGTGGGGCTGGCGGTGGAGCTGGACATGGGCCGCCGCACCGCGTACCGCATCGACCGGCACGGCCTGCTGGCCGCGTACTCTCCGGCGTTCTCCCCGGATGGCCGCTGGGTGGCCTTCATCGGCATCAACGACGCGGGCATCCGGGACATCTACGCCATCGACCTGGAGGCGGGCTCGGACGTCAGGCCCCTTCAGCTCACAGACGACGTGTTCTCCGAGCGGGAGGTGACGTGGGGCCCCACCGGCATCATCTTCACCTCGGACGCGACGTCGCACCGCCAGTTCAACCTCTTCCGCGTTCGCCCGGACGCGCCCCGGCAGGTGGAGCGGCTCACCAGCGAGGAGCGGGACCACGCGTCTCCGGTGGCCCTGGCGGACGGGCGCATCTTCTTCACCGCCTTCCACGACAGCAGCTCCGACCTGCACGAGCTCACGAAGGACGGCCGCATCGTGCGGCGCACCGACCTGACCACGGGCGTGTTCGAGCCCGGCCCCGGGCCGGAGGGCAGCCTGTGGATGCTGTTCCACATGTCGGGTGAGCGCCGGCCCGCCGTGCTGCGCCCGCCGCGGATGCTGGCGCTGGAGGTGCCCGCGGAGCCGCCTCCGGAGCCGCCCAACCCCCTGGCGGTGCGGCCCCTCACGGACGCCACGCCCTACCGGCCCTTCACGCGGCAGAACCTGGAGTTCGGTCCCTTCTTCGGCTTCGCGGGCGCGGGCGGCGGCGGCTTCGTGGGCCAGCTCTTCGCGGCGGCCAGCGACCGCATGAAGGACCACCAGTTCCTGCTCACCCTGGCGGTGTACGGCAGCTTCGATTTGACGGACGGCTACCTGCTCTACATCAACGACAAGGGCCGCACGACGTGGGGCGGCGGTCTCTTCCAGTCGCTGCGCTTCCGCGTGGACCGCACCTTCGAGGGCGAAGAGCCGGCCTCGCGCGCCTTCTTCACCTCGGGCGAGCGCTTCTTCGGCGTGCTCGGCAGCATGCGCTACCCGCTGAGCACCTTCCTGTTCGTGCAGGGCGACCTGGCCGTGGGCGGCACCAAGTACTTCCTGGACGACTACACGGAGTTCGAGCTGTTCTTCCCGGAGCGCAACGAAGCCAACATGGAGCTGCTCACCGCGTGGAACGCGCGAAACCGCTCCATCCGCTTCCAGACGGAGCTGAGCGGGCAGATTGGCTACGACACCCTGAAGTACCACTACGCCACGGGGCCCCTGTCGGGCAGCGCGGCCATGCTGGAGACCACGGTGGGCGTGCAGCCCTTCGACAACCAGGCCTACGGCAACGTCCGCGTGGACGCGGAGCGCTACTTCCCCATCTACGGCCGCGCCAACATCTTCATCCGCGGCGGCCTGGGCACCACGCTGGGAGGCAAGTACGCGCGCTCCTACTTCCTGTCCTCGTTCGACACGCTGCGCGGTGTGAACTTCGGTGACACGCAGTGGCTGCTCGGCCGGCACTACGTCTACTCCACGCTGGAGCTGCAGCTGCCGCTCAACGACATCATCCGGGTGGCCTTCCTCAGCGACCTGGAGGCGATTGCCGGCATCGACGTGGGCGGCGTGGGCGAAGGGCGCCAGGACTTGTGGAACCACCGCGTGCTCGACGCGGCGGTGGGCTTCAACCTCGCGCTGGGCCCCCTGCTGCTGCGGCTGCACTTCGCGCGGCCGCTGGACATCGGCGCCGCGGCCGGACGGCCGGACCCGGGCTGGGTGACGAACTTCTCGCTGGGCATCGCCGGCCTCAACGGCTTCTTCGACCAGGCCAACACCGGCAAGAGCGGCGGACCGGCCCCCACGCCCATGTCTCCGGCCCTGGTGCCGGCGGTGGGCGGCGGCTACACGGCGCCCCGCCACTGAGGCGGGGCGTCAGGACTGCGCGGCGACGAGGGCGGCGTTGGCCCGGGCCACGGGCCCGCCGTCCGGAGGAATGCGCTCGAAGTCGCCGCGCAGGGCCTTGATGGCGAACTTCTCCAAGTCGATTTCCCGGCGTGTGCGCACGCCGAGCCCGCGCAGCAGCTCGGACAGCGGGCTGAAACGGGACACGCCGTGCTGGAGCATCACCACGCTCGCCACCATGCTGAGCCCGCGCCAGCGCCCGCCATCCCGCCGCCCCAGCAGCAGGCCGAGCAGGGCCATGGCCGAGCCCGCCACGGCGACGGCCCGGTGGATGTCCCACTCCCGCTCCAGCCGCTCGAGGTAGCGCGACATCTCCGCGCGGTCCCCCTTCTCGGCCATGTACCGGACGCAGCGCTCCACGTGCTCGTCGATGCGCTGGTTCACCACCAACGGCGTGTGGGCACGGACGGTGTCGGACGACGTCTGGTTCCACGATTCCATAAATAGACCTCTCGGGTTGAAGTTAGGCCCGGCGCCATGCGGCGTGCACAGGCCGCCCGGGGAAAGGGGGCCCGCCCCGCCCGCCTGGCTGCTCCGCCAGGGGGCCCTTCGCGTCCCAGTCCCTCCAGGGATGGGCGGACAGCCAGGTTGGGCAATTCGCTTCCCTTTCGCGCGAAGACACCGGCCATGTGACGAGCCCGAGCGTCCGGTGCCCATCAGTCAGCGGCCCCCGGGATGGGCACACCCGTTGCTTTGCAGCGCAGTCAATGACTCCTGCTCGACTGCTGCTGTGCCTGCCGCTGCTGAGCCTGTGGGCTTGTGAGGGAGCCCCGGCGGAGCGGCCTCCGCGCCTCCAGGTCCCGCCGGCCGTGGAGGACCCGCAAGGGCCTCCCGGAAACGAGGTGCCACCTCCCTCACAGCCCCCACCGGTGGATCCGCCGCCCGTGGACCCGCCGCCCGAGCCGGAGACGGAGCGGACCTTCACGATGCCGCCGGTGCAGGCGTCGGTGCCTCAATACGAGCTCATCATTCCCGACAAGGCGATGCGCCTGTTCGAGGCGGACCCGTGGACGCCGGAGCAGGACGGCCTCTTCAAGGCGAACGGGACCACCTACCGCGTGCAGGTGCGCCTTCGCGGCGCGTCCGCGCGCTTCTTCCCCAAGAAGAGCTGGAACGTGAAGTTCGAGGACGGCGTGCGCTTCGAGGGCCGCACGTCCCTCAACCTCGTGGCCGAGTACGCGGACGCGACGCTGCTGGCGGAGAAGCTTGCGCTCGACCTGCTGGAGGCCCTGCGGGTGCCCGCGTCGAAGGGGACGCTGGTGCGGCTGGACGTCAACGGCCAGTACCAGGGCGTGTTCCTCGAAATCGAGCAGGTGAACAAGGCCTTCCTGCGGGCGCACGCGTTCCCCGACACCGATGCCACCATCTACCGGTGCGGCTGGAAGGACTGCGAGTTCAAGCTGGTGAAGGTGCCGTACCAGGGGGACTGGGCGAAGAAGACGAACGCGTCACAGCCGGACGACGCGCTCTGGGAGATGCTGGCCGCCATCAACCACACGCCCGAGCCCCGGTTCGTCGGTGAGTTGGAGAAGCGCTTCCAGTTGGAGCACTACCTGCGCGCCATGGTGATGGATGCGCTGATGTCCAACAACTTCGTGGAGGACTCGGAGAGCTACTTCATCTACGACCGCGCGGTGGCGAAGTGGTCCTACGTCCCGTGGGACCTCAACAACGTGGACGCGCGCTGGTGGTACCCCATCAGCGTGGCGGACATGAGCCAGAGCAGCAAGAACATGCGCCACCCGCTGTTCACCTTCACCCTCGCCGATGCGTGGGTGGAGAAGATGTATGAGCAGCGCAAGCTGGAGACGGCCTCGTACCCGGGCTACCTGCCGGTGTTCTCCAACCTGGCCACGCGCGTGGTGATGAACCCGGTGCTGCGCGAGCGGCTGGTGGACCGGCTGGACAAGGCGCTGGCGGAGCTCTTCACCAGCGAGGTGATGGACCCGCACATCGACGGGCTCCACGCGCTCATCGAACCGCACATGCGCGAGGACCCCTTCATGGACCACGGCCGCTTCGCCGCGGGCCTCGCCTACCTGAAGCGGTACGTGCGCGAGCGCCGCGCCTTCATCCTCCAGGAGCTGGAGCGCCACGCGCAGCAGCGGCCCACGCTGGTGTTCGAGGCCGTCCACCCGCGCGAGGGCTGGGTGGAGGTGGGCAACCGCACCGAGTCTCCCCTCTCCCTGGAGGGACTGGTGCTGACCACGCAGCTGCGCGTCAGCCTGGCGAAGAGCCCCAACCACCTCCCCGCGCAGGTGCGCGCCCCCATCGGCGCGGTGCTGCCGGCGCTGACGGTGGCCCCGGGCCAGCGCGTCCGCCTCCACGCGGCGAAGCTGGGCATCCAGCTCCCCGCCGAGGGGGAGCTGGGCCTGTTCGACGGGCGCTCCATCGTGGGCGTGAAGGACCTGCTCTTCTACGGCGACCTGGGCCCGGGCAGGCGCTACGAGCGCGGCGCCCAGGGCTGGGAGGTGCGCTGAAGCCAGGGCGCGCCGCGCCTCACGTCACTGGCGGACGCGCACCACCAGGGTCCGCTTCGCGCTCAGCCCCCGGTCATCGGTGACGAGAATCTCGTGCGTCCCCACCGAGGGCGTCCACCACATGCGCTCGTCGGCGCGCGCCGTCCCGAGCAGGGCCCCATCCACGAACCACGTCAGGGACCGCTCGTGCGAGGCCTCCGCCTCCAGCGGGACCTCCTGCTGCGAGGTGGGCACACCGGGAATCAGGATGGCCACCTGACCAGGCGCGGGGGACACGATGGACGGCGCGGCGCGCGCGCCCCCGGGCTCGCATCCGGGGGCGGCGGCGGGCGGCTCCGGCAGGCGGCGGTGCTGCTCCTGCAGCCAGCGGCGGATGGTGGCGGGCCACGTCACGTACACCCGCGTCTCCGTCTTCCGCCCCGCCCGGCACGTGGGCCCCACCGCGAGCCCCGTGGCCACGTCCACCTCCACGTGCTGGTGATAGGGACAGCGGGCCGTGGGCACCGCCGAGCGCCGGGCGTAGACGTGCTTGCGCTGCACACAGGCATCCGTCGGCAGGTGCCCCGAGTAGGCGCACACCTCCACCACCGCGAGGTCCTCCGGCGGGTCCACCGGCGCGTCCGGCTGCGCGTGCCCGCGGGGGCCCACGCCCTCCAGGATGTCGAACAGCACCGGCCCCGCGGCGTCCGCGCCCACCAGGTGCACGCTGGGCGTGTGGTCGAAGTTCCCCAGCCAGACGACGGCCGTGTGCCGGGGGCCGGAGCCCGCCGCCCACGCATCCCGGTGCCCGAAGCTCGTCCCCGTCTTCCAGTGCACGCGCGCCGGCATGCCCGTCAGCCGCCGCCGCTCCGGGAAGTCCGGCCGGTCGCGCAGCGACAGCGCCTGACGCGTCAGCCACGCCGCCCCGGGGGACAGCACCTCCGGCGGCTCGCCCGCACGCGCGTCATCCACGAGGAGCTGGAGCGCCGGCGCGCGCCCGTCGCCCGCCAGCGCCACGTAGACGCCCGCCAGCTCCAGCGGCGTCAGCTCGATGCCACCCACCGCCGCGGACAGGCCGTAGTAGCCCGGCTCCTGCACCAGGCTGGACACGCCCGCCGCGCGCAGCGCGCCCAGGAAGCGCTCCACGCCCACGCGCTCCAGCAGCCGCACGAAGGGCATGTTGAGGGATTGGGACAGGGCGTACTCCAGCCGCACCAGCCCCTGGAAGCGGCCGTCGAAGTTGCGCGGCGCATAGCCGCCGTACGCGGTGGGCACGTCCGCCACCAGCTGCTCCGGCCCCACCAGCCCCAGGTCGATGCCCAGGGCGTAGAGCAAGGGCTTGAGCGCCGAGCCCGGCGAGCGCGGCGTGGCGAAGCCGACAATCTGCCCGCCGTGCTTCTCGTCGAAGAAGTCGAAGTTGCCCACCAGCGCGAGCACCTCCGCCCGCTGCCGGTCCACCACCACCGCGGCGCCGTTGTGGATGCCCCGAGGCGCCAGCCCCACCGCCGCGTCGCGCATCAGCCGCTCCACCATCCGCTGCGTGCCGGCGTCCAGCGTGGTGGGCAGCCGCGCCAGCCTCGGCCACTGCGCGCGCAGCCACACCGCCGCGTGCGGCGCCTCGCGGGGAAACGGCACCAGGTCCGCGGGCACCGCCGTCTGGCGAACCTCGTGCAGCACCGTCTCCGGTGACGCGCGGGCGGACTCCGGGCCCCGGGGGAGCGCGTCGGCGTCCAGCAGCCGCCGCGCCACGCCGTCGCGGGCCGCCCTCAGGCGCTCCGCGTTCTGCGCCGAGGGGAAGCGCCGGTTCGGATTCTGCGGCACCGCCAGCAGCGTGGCGATTTCAGCCGGGCTCAGGTGCGCCGCCGTGTGGCCGAAGTACGCCAGCGAGGCCGCCTCCACCCCCTCCACGTTGCGCCCATAGGGGACGAACTGGAGGTAGGCCGCCAGCACCTCCCGCTTGGACAGGCGCAGCTCCAACTGCACCGCCCGGAAGGACTCGATGACCTTCGACATGAAGGTGCGAGGCCGTGGCTCCAGCACCCGGACCAGCTGCATCGTCAGGGTGGACGCGCCCGACACGCGCCGCCCGGTGACCACGTTGCGGACCGCCGCGCGGAGCACCGCCAGCGGGTCCACGCCGGGGTGGCGGAAGAAGCGCTTGTCCTCCAGCGCCAGCAAGGCGTCCACGTAGTCCGGGTCCACGCGCTCCAGCCGCGTGGGGATGCGCCAGCGTTCGTCCGGCGCGAGGAAGACGTGCGCGGGCGTGCCGTCCCGGTACTCCATCACCACCGAGGCGGGCGCGGACAGGCGCTCGGGCAGCGGCACGCGCCAGGCGGCCAACCACGCCGCGCCCAGGAGGCCCAGCCCCACTCCAGTGACACGCAACAGCTTCCGGCTGACTCGACGGGCACGGCTCATGAGTCGGTGAATCCCTGGCATATGCTACGGGCAATGAACGCCCTAGAAGTCGACGCCATCCTGACGTCCATCCTCGACGACCGGCGGCTGACACCCACCGAGCGGCGGGCGTTACAGGCGGTGCTGGCCGAGCGGCGGGCAGGCGAGGCCCTGCTCACCCTCTTCCGCTCCCGGGCCTTCGCCCTGGCGCGCGCGTCGATGCGGGACGCCCGCTCCCGGGAGATCATCTCCTGGCTGGAGGAGACGGTGCATGCCCTGCACGCGCCGCAGCCCGTGGAGACCTCGCGCATGGAGGCGCACTTCTCCCCCGGCGAGGGCCCCCTCAACGCCATCGTCGAGCAAATCCAGTCGGCGCGCGGCTCCATCGACGTCTGCGTCTTCACGGTGACGGATGACCGCATCACCCGCGCGTTGCTGGACGCGCACCAGCGCGGTGTGCGGATGCGAATCGTGAGTGACGATGGCAAGGCCATGGACCCCGGCTCCGACATGGAGCGGCTGAGCGACGCGGGAATCCCCGTCCGGCTGGACAGGACGTCCGCCCACATGCACCACAAGTTCGCCGTGTTCGACCGGCTGCGGCTCATCACCGGCAGCTACAACTGGACGCGCTCGGCCGCCGAGCTCAACCACGAGAACATCCTGGTGTCCGACGACGCGCGGCTGGTGCAGCCCTTCAGCCGCGCGTTCGACGCGCTGTGGGAGACGCTCGGCTAGGAGCGCCTCCCCCACCCGCTAGAGCAGGTCATCCTTCCACGGCCCGGACACCTGAATCGTCCGGCCCGGCTCGAGCGCCCACAGGCGCGGGTCGTACATGGCCGCGGCCTCCGCCGACGGCAGGGTGAAGCTCCCCGCGGTCACCGCGCGCACCGCGTAGATGACCTTCTTCGACTCGCGGGGCCCCAGGCTGCCGAAGACCTCGATGCGGTCATCGCGGATGTTCACGTAGTCCGCGGACCACAGCGACTCCGGGTCCACCCAGTCCGTGGAGCCGCCCCGGCCCAGCCGGGCGTTCTCGATTTCCCAGCCCGCCGGCAGCCGGTCCACCAGGGCGATGTTCTGCACGCGCTCCGCCGTGGTGTTGCGAAGCTCCAGCTCCACGTAGACGAGGTCCGCCAGCGCCACCGGCGCCTGCCCCACGGCCAGCGCCGAGCCGTCCAGCTTGCGCCAGGTGCGCGACAGCGCCAGCCCCTCGCCGCCGTGGCGCGGCTTGCTCTCGGAGCGCACGCCGTCGCTGCTGAGGACGAGATACAGCTTACCCTCGTCCTTGGCCTTCACCTCCAGGCGGAGCCCCTGCCGCTCGCTGGCGCGCGCCAGGGCCCACGTCCGGTCCGACGCGCGCGCCGACGTGTCCTGCACCGGCGCCACCACCTTGCCGTCCGCCATCAGCACCGGCTCGGCGAACGAGCTGGACGAGCCCTGGAGCCACTTGCCCAGGCCGGTGATGCCCCAGACGAGCTCCTGCGTGGTGTACCAGTCGCTCCGGTGCGCCTGGAGCGACTCGGCCACCATGCGCACCAGCGGCTCGCCCCCGGAGTCCTTGCCGAACAGGTCCTGGAAGGTGCTCAGCATGAAGCCGCGGCGGCGCCGGTCCGAATAGAAGGACCAGTTGTTGCGCCGCTCGTCGGTGACGGGCGACAGGTCCGGGTTGCGCAGCTCCTTCTCATAGCGGCGGTCACCCGCCAGCCACAGCGCGGCCTTGAGCATGTAGTCCCGCTCCTGGACCTCGCCCGTCGGCTTCGACGTCTTCACCTCCTGCGCCAGCGCGTCCACCAGCTTCTGCACGCGCGCCTTGCGGCCCTTGCCGGCCACCGAGAGGACGTAGTGCATGTAGGCCTCGGTGCTGTCGCTGGCGTCTGCGTTGCGGCCCGTGCGGCTCTCGTACCGGTTGAGCTCGTTGGCCATCCACGCGAGGACGTCATCCAGCCGGTCCTGCGGCACGGGGTACTTCAGCTTCTGCGCGTCCAGCAGCATGTGCGCGGCGTAGGCCGAGCCCCAGCCCACCGGCTCCGTGGCCCCCGGCCAGTAGCCGAAGCCGCCCGACGGCGTCTGCATGGCCAGGATGCGGTTGATGCCCGCCATCACCATGTCACTCACGGCGCCGCCGCCCGTCAGCGTGGGGTCCACGTTGTCGATGAGCTCGGACACGTACATCAGCGGCCGGGTGGCGGACGTGGTCTGCTCCACGCAGCCATACGGGTAGCGCGCCAGGTACGAGAGGTGCTGGAGCGAGCGCGCGTACGGGTTGGCCGTCACCCAGAGCGTGGAGCGCTCCGTCGTGGGCACCCAGCCCTTGAGGTACTGCGACACGTCCGTCGTCCCCGACGCGAGCTCGATTTGCTGCACCACGCGCTCCCGCGGGCCCGCGGGCGACAGCGGCACGTCCAGCGACTCGCGCGAGGTGTAGCCGCCGCCCTCCACCGTCACCGTCAGCCGCGCCGCGCCGACCGCTTGCACCGCGCGGGCCTGGAAGACGAAGGTGTTGGACTTGCCGTCCTCCACCCGCGCGCGGCCCTCGCTCTTCCCCAGCAACTGGAGGGGCGAGCCGGCCGCCCCGGGCATGAGCAGCCCGGGCACCGGCAGCGGCTCGGCGGTGAGCGTCACCTTCACGTCCTGCGCCTTGCCGGACAGGTTGGTGACGAAGACGGGCACCTGGAACTCGTCGTGCTGCGAGAGGAAGCGGGGCAGCGTCGTCTGGAGCACCAGCGGGTCGCGCACCAGCACCTGCGCGCTGGCCCGGCCGATGCGCTGCGGCCCCGCCGTCACCGCCATCACCCGCACCGCGCCCCGGTACTGGGGCAGCTTGAAGGGCACGCGCAGCTTGCCGTTGGCGGGCACCGGCAGCAGGCCGCTCCACAGCGCCACCGGCTTGACGGGCTGCACGCGTCCGGCCGCGCCCCCCTCGCCGTCACCGCCCGTGGAGCGCGACGCGCCGCCCGGGGGCACCAGCAGCGTCCAGCCCAGCGTCTCGAACGTCTCCACGCCCAGCGCCCGCTTGGTGAAGAGCTGCTTCTGCGGGTCGGGGCTCTGGAAGCGCGTGAGCGAGAGGATGCCCTCGTCCACCACCGCCACCGTGGCGAAGGTGGGCCCCTCCTGCGGACCCAGCTCCAGGTCCACCGTGAGGGTGTCGTTGGAGCGGACCTCCTTGGGCACGCTCATCGTCACCTTCTGCGTGTACTCCACCGGCTCCAGCGCCACGTTGCCCACGCCGAAGGCGCGGTCGGGCATGAAGGCCTCGGCGGACTCGAGGTGCGGGTCCTTCACGAGGAAGGTGCTGATGTACACGTTGGGCGCGAAGGCGGACGGCGTGAAGCTCCACGTCACCTCGCCGGGCTCCACCGCCACCCAGTCGGACGCGAGCACGCGGTCCGTCTCCGCGGTGAAGAGCATGCGGCCCCTGTAGGGCGCCTTCACCTTCACGGTGATGGCCTGCCCCACGCGGGACTTCGCCGGCAGCGTCAGGTCCAGCGAGGCGGGCTTGAGCGGGCGCGGCGTCTGGTCCACGCGCGAGCCCTGGCCCCACCAGTAGTAGCGGCCCTGCCCCTCCAGCTCCAGGTCCGTCTGCGTCGCGCCCGAGCGCACGCGCACGATGTAGCCCGCGGCGTCCGCGCCCGGCGTCACGTCCAGCGAGAAGCGGCCGTCCTTCACCGCCACCGTGGAGCGGCCCTCGCGCAGCGGCCTCAGGTAGCGCTGGTAGCGCTCATACCCCTCGTTCTCGTCGTAGAAGTAGCCGTACTCCTCGTCCAGGCGCAGGTACTCCACGTCCACGGACGCGGGCGCCTTGCCCGCGGCGGACACCGGCTTCCCGTCCCAGTCCACCACCACGCCCTTCACCGTGAAGGGCTTGCCCGCCTTCACCTTGTCCGTGCTGGCCTGGAGCCCCACGTAGTAGGTCTCCGGGTGTACCGGCACCGACACGCTGTTCACCGTGGAGCGGCCGCTGCCGGACTCGAAGACGCTGGCCAGCGCGGTCAGCTCGGCCGCGCCCCGCAGTCCGCCCATGGCCCCCTGGGCCGGGCAGCGCAGCAGCGCCTGTCCCTGGGCGTCCAGCGCGCCCTTCACCTGCCCCAGCGTCACGGCGCGCGGCTCGCTGCCGTCCTGCCGCCACAGGCCGTAGGTGTACTGCATGTTCTCCTTCGGCTTGAACGCCGAGGGGACCAGCCGGCACGTCACCTCCACCGGGCTGCCCTCCGCCGAGCCGCCGAACAGGTACGCCGCCTCCACGCCCACCGGCACCTCCTCGCCCTGGAGGTAGCCCTGCTTCTCCGTGCGCGCCTCCACCTTCATGCGCTCGGGGACGAACTCCTCCACGCTCACGGAGTAGAAGGCCACGTCGCGGTCGGCCACCCGCAGCGTCACGCGGTAGCTGCCCGTGTCCTGGAAGGCCTCGAAGGGCAGGTCCAGCGTCACCAGGCCCGCCGCGTTCGTCTTCAGCGCCACTTTCTTCAGCTCGCGCTCACGCGGGTCCGCCACGCGCAGCTCCACCGGCATGCCTTCCGGCGGCGCCTTGTCATCCTTGCCGCGCAGCACCGCCGCGATGTGCGCGGTGTCGCCGGGCCGGTACACGCCCCGGTCCGACCAGAGCGAGGCGCGGTAGGCCTTCTCGGAGCGGAAGGGCTCGCCCTGCACGTCCGAGTTGGCGATCTCCGTCTGCAGTTCGCTGTACTTGAGGTACGTCAGCTCCTGGCCGTCGCGGGCGATGAGCGCGAAGGGCTGGCTGGCATCGACGCCCGGCGCGGGCACCTTGAGCCGGCAGCCATCCGCGGCCACCGTGGTGCAGCGGGCCACCACCTCGCCGCTCTTCTTCACCAGGGAGACCTCGACGCCCGACAACGGCTCGGTGTTCTCGATGCCGAGCGCCCACACCCAGACCTCACCGGCATCGTTGGAGCCGGGCGCCGGGCCCCCGCGCTTGGCCACCAGGCTCAGGTTGGTGAGCAGGATGCGGCTCGCCGCCTGGTAGTTGCCATTCAGGGCCGTGACTTCCACCAGGCCCCGGGTGCTGGCGGGCACCAGGTTGGCGACGTCCACGTAGGTGGTCGTGAGCGTGTCCGGCGGCGCGGCGAGGGCCAGCTTGTGCCGGGCCACCACGTTGGAGGTGCGCTCGTCCGCGCGCTCCCGGTAGTCGTCGCTCATCCAGAAGACGAGGTTCTCCGGCGGCACGTTGCGGACGACGAGCTCCGCCGAGTCCAGGTTGAGGTGCTGCAACGGCAGGTTGCGCCACGCGCTGCGCGGCAGGTAGCGACCCGTCGTGGCGAAGGCGAGCTGCGGCGTGCGCGCGGACACGGAGAAGGCCTCGTCGTAGGTGGCCAGCAGCATGCCGCCGCCCACCGACTGGGTGCCCGCGTCGATGCGCAGCGCGTACGAGCCGCGCTTGAAGTCGCCGAAGATGCGGAAGCCGCGGCGCGACGGCGCGACGGAGACCTTGACGGCGGGCGTCAGGTGGATGGCGTCCGCGGCGACGCCCTCATCCAGCGCGCAGCCCCGGTTGCGGTGGTCCCAGTAATACGGGTCATAGCCCTCCGTCTCGCGGGGTGAGGGCGGGGCGCTGCCTTCCACGTCGCGGCAGCTCACCTCGAGGTAGTAGCCGGTGTTGCCCTGCTCCACCGAGACGCGGGTGATGTCCATCCGCTTGCCGGCGCGGAGCTCGAAC
>Ga0182745_1001253_pt1 | contig 24952 bp, 15 predicted proteins | sample eDN3rd30CKraftBY_FD_128523 | JGI IMG/M metagenome (GOLD analysis project Ga0182745, IMG submission 128523) | Enriched backyard soil microbial communities from Emeryville, California, USA - eDNA 3rd pass 30_C Kraft BY (version 2) (version 2) | ecosystem: Environmental > Terrestrial > Soil >... | reverse complement strand
TCAGAAGCCGAGCGGCAGCACGAAGGCCGTGCCGTTCTGCGTCCCCGTCCGATAGCTCCGCGGCGCACCGACGACGAGCATGGGCGGCGTGCCGTCACTGCCCGGCATCAGCGCCAGGTCCTGTCCCAGCGCCCCTCGCTCCGAGCCGTCCCCCACCACCATGAGGAACGGCGAAAGTGCGCCCTCCTGGCCAGTCCCGCCCGCGTAGAGGAACACCGCGCCACCGCCGTCGGAGGCCTCGGACGCGCCCGGCGCCGACACCAGCAGGTCCGGGATGTTGTCGCCCGTCAGGTCCACGCCACCCACCAACTGCGTGCCGAAGTTCACCGCGCGGTGCCGGTGGACCAGCACCCGGGGGTCGAGCCCATCGCCCAGCGCGCCCGCGACCAGCGGCTGTCCCGCCGCCTGCAGGTCCTGCATCTTCTTCTGCAGCACCGCCTTGTCGAAGAGCAGGACCACCGGCTGCGTCACGCCATTGAAGGGGACGCTGGTGGCGCTGATGGCCAGGAAGTCACGCGTATCGCCCAGGAAGCGCCCGGCCCGCGTCATGCTCAAACCCAGGCCCATGTTGGCGAGCTGCATCTCGCTGTCGCCGGCGATGCGCCACACAGTGGCCGTCCGTCGCCCGCCGCAGCGCGCCCCGCCCGTGTCGAAGCCGAGCAGGATGGCCACACCGGAGCGCGAGCCCTCCGCGTAGCGCCAGGCCACGTCGTCACAGCCGTCGCCGTTGAGGTCCCCCAGCGACGTCAGCGCGGACGTCTGGATGCTCAGGGAGGGCCACGTATAGACGGAGTCGCACACCATGCTCAGCTTCCCCAGCGACGCGTCATCCGGCGCGCGGCCCAGGAAGACCTCCATGCCACGGTCGCGCAGGAGGGCGACGTCCTGCCGCCCATCGCCGTTGAAGTCGAACCCGCCCAGGACGCCGCGCCCCTGCGCGGTGCGCCGGCACCGGGCGTCCGTCTCCGGCGTGCAGTCCTCGATTTGATAGGGCGCGAAGAGCCGGTACGCCGGCTTGTACGTCCCATCCGCCTGCCCCAGGGATACGAGCGCGCCGCCCGTGGACTGGGTGCCGCTGGTGACGCAGGCGGCGTGCGGCGTGGCGTATGTGTTGTTGAGCTCGTTGTTGGAGCTCGTCGTGCCCGTGCCCGGCACGTAGAAGTTGGATGCGCCCACCACCAGGTCCGGCCGGCCATCGCCGTTGAAGTCGGTGAAGGCCACGTCCACGCCCACGTTCCGGCCCGCGCGGTGCGGCGAGGGCACGCCCTCCTCCGCCACCGTCGCCTCCTTGGGCGCGCTCACGTCGTGCAGGTAGGCGCGGCCAATGGTCAGGGCGTTGCCGTCGTTGCTGGTGCCGGGCCCCGACCAGCCCGGAGCGCCGGTGAGCACCACCGCGCGGCCCGAAGGCCCCTTCGCGATGGCCACCGCCTCACCGAAGCGCTCCACGCTCGGCTTCGCCGGCACCTTGACGCTCGTGCGCGTCCAGTCCGCCACCGACGCTCCCTCGCGCTGGAACAGCTCCACGCTGCCGGTGAAGGCGCCGTGCTCCGAGGAAGCCCGGCCCGCGAAGGCCACCAGCGACGCGTTGCCCGGCGGGCCCCAGGTCGCGAGCCCCGCGCCCAGCGTGTCCGAGGCCGCCGTCCCGTTGATGACCGTCAGCGGCTGGTTGATGACGGCGCCCTTCTCCAGCGCCGCCAGCGGATAGACGAGGATCTTCCCGCTCCAGCGCAGCGTACCGCTGCCCTGCCCCGACGGCGCGGACGCGTACGGCGCGCCCAGCAGCAGCTCCATGCCCGGCTCGCCGTCGACGTCCATGAAGGCCCAGCTACGCCCCGCCTGGATGCCGCTGGCCTCCCCGTAGATGCGCGCGAAGGCGTCCTCGCGCGTCACCTGCGGCGGCTTCTGGGAGGGCTCCCCCGTGGCGGAGTAGCCCGTCAGGTCGAAGAGCAGCGCGCCGCCGGAGTCACTGCCCGACTGGAGTCCACCGCTGGAGCGCAGGTCCGGAGAGTCCGCCCGGTCCGCCACCGCCAGCAGCAGCGGCGGACGCGTGCCCTCCGGAGGGATGACGTCCAGCCTCCAGGTGCCCTCGTTGCCGTCCGCCACGTTGGCGGGCAGGACATACACGTCCGGCGATGCCCGGAAGCGCGCGCCCTCACGCCGCGCCAGGAAGACGGAGATGGCCACCTGCGAGCCCGACACCGCCCCCGACGCGTTGTAGCGAGACACCCGGCTGAGCGCCGCCAGATCCACCAGGCCGTCGCCGTTGAGGTCGCCCGTCACCAGCGCCCGCCCCAGCTCCGTGTTGCCGCGCGACACCAGGGTGCCGTCCTGCGCCAGGTCCCAGCCCCCCAGCCGCACCGTGGGGAGGTCCGGCACCGGCGCCCCCCGGCTGGACGCGTAGATGTCCACCGTGCCGCGGTTGCGGATGGCGCTGGTGGGCGCCAGGTCGCCCAGCGGCGAGCCCACGACGACGTCCAGGTCACCGTCACCCTCGAAGTCCGCGATGACCATGCCCGAGCCGAAGGCCGCGTTGCGCAGCAAGCCGGTGAGCTGCTGGCGCAGCGGCGCGGGGGAGCCGTCACGGAACGTGTAGAGATACACCGCGCCGGCGTTGGTGACGGCGACGTCCGCGCCCGGCGACGACACCAGCAGCTCCGCGCGCCCGTCGCCGTCCAGGTCGCCCGCCGCCAGCGCGTCACCGAACTGGGCTGTCTCCGTGGTGCCGGTGAGCACCCACGTGGGCTCCGCCGGCAGGCCGCCGCTGCCCCCCTTGAAGATGAACACCGCGCCGCCCGAGGGCTGGTTCAGGTCGCTCTCGCGCTGCCCCACCGCCAGGTCCAGGTAGCCGTCGCCGTCGAAGTCCGCCGTCACCAGGGTGGCCACGTCCGTCAGCCGGCCATGCGCCAGCCCCGGGCGCGTCAGCTCGTCCAGCACGCGCACCGACACCCGCGCCGTGTCTCCGGTGAAGGGGTCCGCCGCGTTCAGCACCGTCACGCCGGTGGCGTCCGGCTCGAATGTCAGCCGCCCCTCGGCCAGCGTCCCGGGCCCGGACTCCTTCGTCCAGCGCACCCGGTCGCTGCCGCCGCGGGTCGCCAGCGGCACGGACGCGCCCGCGGGCACCGCCAGGTACGCCGGCGCGCCCGTGAGCTGGGCCCCCTGCCGCACCTCGTACTGGAGCACCGCCTCGTCGGCTGACTGGCTGTCGCGCACGGTGATGACGTCCAGGCCCTCGCCCGCGCCAGCCGTATAGAGGCCGCTCGGGGTGATGGTGCCCCCGGACCCGCTGGCCGTCATCAGGTACGTGGCCGAGCCCAGCAGGCCGTCCGTGACGACCTGGAAGGACGTGCCCGGCTTCATCTCGGCGCGCACGGGCGCGACGTTGAAGGCGGCCATGACGCCCACCTGGGTGGTGGCGCTCGCGCCCGGGCAGCGCGCGTCCTCCACCACCACCGTGTCGGTGCCGGGCGTGCGCCCCGCCACGAAGCGGTTCCCCACCAGCTCGCCGGAAGAGCCTCCGGGCTCCAGCAGGAAGCGGTAGTGGCCGCTGCCGCCGGCGGCCACCATGTCCACCCGCCCCGCCACGCGGACGCGCGGAGGCTCCGCGGTGAGCGTCAGGGCGTCCAGGCCCGAGCACAGGTCCGTCTGGGGCGGCTCCGCCACGCGCGCGGGGGCCGGGTCATCCGAGCAGGCCGCGGCCAGGAGCGCGAGGAGGGGGGCCGCGCGGGTGAGTCGGGTCATGTCAGGTACCTCGGGGGAGACGGCGCGTTGCTTCAGGGCCTGGCGCCAGAGGCGGCCCAGCGCTGGATGCGGGAGATGAGCTCAGGGTCCATGGGCCCGTCGGCGGGCATCCGCTGGTCCCGCACGGCGGCGGTGATGATGGGCGCGTTGGCCCGCCACAGCTCGTAGCTGTCGAGCGAGCGGGCCGCGCTGGAGTTGTTGTGGCAGTTGCGGCACCGCGCCTCGTGGATGGGCCGGATGTCCTTGTCCCAGCTCAGCGGCCCCGAGTTCAGGGGCGCGAAGTCGAAGGGCACCGCGCGCCGCGCCTCCGAGCCATCCTCGTAGCGCGCCACCACCGCCAGCACGTACCGGCCGGCCTCGAGCGTCGCGAAGGAGTAGGCCCGGTGCGTGCCATCCGCCTCCAGGCCGCCCAGGCTGTAGTCCGGGCCCTCGGCGGGAACCTCCTTGCTGCCCAACTGGTAGACGACGCTCGCGGGCGTGGGACCCGGCGGCATCACCGCGCGCACCACCAGCCCATCCTCCACGAGCCGCATGCCCTGGTAGAGCCCCTGCACCCGCGGCGCCAGCACGCGGCTGAGCGCGAGGGACACGCCGCCCCGCCGTACCCAGACGCAGCCGCTCTCGTCCGCGGCGAGGAACTGGAAGTCTCCGGCGGCGGCATCCTCGGCCACGCCCCAGGCGTTGGCGTCCGCGTCGTAGTGCAGCAGCGAGTTCCCCGACCGGGCCCACAGGAAGCGGCCCGCCGCCATCAACGTCTCGGGCCGCCGAGCGAGCTCCACCCGGCGCCAGCCCTCCCGCGTGCGCCGCAGCAGGCCCTGGTTGGAGAGCGCCCACAGCTCACCGGAGGTGCCCACCGCGGGCCCGATGCCCGCCAGCGACTGGAGCGCCTCGCCCTCCGGGAGGGGCGCGCTCACCGTGTGGACGCGGTAGTGGGTGGTGCTGGCGGCCACCGCCACGCCCAGCGTGCCGCCGCGCAGGAACCACACGCCCGGCATGTTCTCCGGGGACGGCGCCGCCGCCAGCGAGGTGATGCCCGTCACCGAGGCGCCGTCCACCTTCAGCTCGGCGAGCGTGCCCTCCTGGAGCCGGAACAGACCGCGGGCATGCGCCAGCCACACCGCGCCGTCCGCGGACTGCGCGGTGGCGATGACGCCCTGCCCCAGCGCCTCGCGCCAGGGCGGCGCGATGAGCCAGCCCGACTCCGCCAGGAAGAGGCCGCTCTGCGTCTCCACCAGGGCGCTGTGCGGCCCCAGGCGGAAGACGCCCTGGATGGCGCCCGCCACCGCGGCGTTCCCAGGGTGCGGCTCCATCGCGCCGCGCGAGCCGTCCAGCCGCAGCCGGACGAGCTCGCGCGAGGCGCTGGCGAAGACACCGCCGCCCGCCTGGTCCGCGAAGCCGGAGACCGGGGCCAGGTCCTCCACGGCCTGGACCTGGGCCGGCTGGAAGGGCGTCAGCCCGGGGGTGTCGAGCGGGAGCGAGCGGTCCTCTCCGCAGGCACTCAGGGCCACGAGCGAGAACAGGGAGAGGACAGCGGAGGCGGGGGCCCTCGGATGGATGCGCATGCGGACGGGCGGCTCAGGCGAGGATGGGGCGCAGCGGCTCGACACGGGTGATGCTGTAGTCCAGCCCGGCGGACGCGAGCACGGTGGCGATGACGTGCTCGGGGAGGATGTTGTCGCCGTTCGGGTCCGACGCGCCGGTGCGCAGGTCGAAGGTACCGGGCGCCATGCCGATATCGCCGCTGCGGCCGTACACGAAGTTGTGCTTCACGCCGGCGCCCATCAGCAGCGCGGAGTTGCTCAGGTGGTGGTCCCGGCCGCCGGAGCTGTTGATGAGCGGCGTGCGGGCGAACTCGGAGAACACCATGACGGTGGTGTGGTCCATGAAGCTGCCCCCGGCCGGGTGCGGGCTGGCGCGCAGGTCCTCCACCAACATGGCCAGCGCGTCGAAGCCGCGGCGCTGGTTGTTGGCGTGCGTGAGCTGGGTGCCGAAGTGCGTGTCCAGTCCGCCCGTGAGGTTGATGGTGACGCACTGGGCGATGCCCTTCTTCAGCGCGGTGGCCACCGTGGCAGCGCGGCCACGCTCCCCGTTCACGTCGCTGGCGCTGCTGAGGTTGTAGTGCGCGCGGATGGCCGCCATCTCCGGGCCGTGCGGCTGGCTGGCCGCGGCCAGGAAGTCGAAGGACTTGTCCAGGCCCTGGGACTGAATCAGGCGCATCTGGTCCTGGCTGTTGGCGTAGGTGGTGCCCACCCCGCGCGCGCCGTAGGCCGCCTGCTCGCAGTTGAGGGGCTGGCCGCGGAAGTCGAGCAGCTGCTTCTCGATTTCGCTGTCCAGCGCGTCGGCGCTGCCCTTCAGCGTCAGGAGCAGGTCTTCCCGGCGGCTGACGCGCAGCGCGTTGGCGTAGCCGCCGTACCGGTCGTTGTACGACTCCACGTTGTAGGAGATGGAGGCGATGGGCACGCGCGGCTTCATCTGCCCCACGATTTCGGTCGCCGTGGAGGACCCGCGGGCCGCGCTGCCGATGGGCATCTTCCCGGTGAGGAAGTAGCGGTAGCCCACCTCGTGGCCCAGCGTGTTCATGTTGATGCCGCGCACCACCGTCATCAGGTCGTAGTGCGCGGCCAGGCGCGTGCCCACCGCGGGCCCGAAGTCGATGTTCGGCCGGCCCGCGCCCGGCCGCTCGGCGGGGATGAGCGGCCGGGACTCGAAGCGGGAGTCGTTGAGCTGGTCGTAGCCGGGGAGGATTTTCGTCTCCGACGCCCGCTCCGCGGTGAACTCGGCCGGGTCGCGGGGGTCGAAGGCCAGCAGCTGGTCCCATCCCCCGTTGAAGTAGACGAACACGAAGCAGCGGTCCGGCGGCGCCAGCTCCGCGGCCTGCGCGAAGGCGCGGAACGGCACGCCGCCCAGCAGCGTGGAGCCCATGAAGCCCGCGGCGGCCTTGAGGAAGGTGCGGCGCCCGGGGGAGCAGCTCTCGTCGTGGCGGTTCTTCTTCATCGCGGTCACTCCGAGCGTCAGTAGGTGATGAAGCGCGAGTCCGTCAGCATGGCGATACACACCACGGCCAACGCCTCATGGCGCCGTGAAGAGGACAGCGCCTTCGCCCGGGCCGCGGCCTGGGTGAAGAAGGACGCCCACTTCGTCAGCTCGTCGCCGGCCAGCGGAGCGCCCCAGAAGCGCGTGGACATGTAGACGAGCTGCGCGCGCACCTCGGCGTCGGTCATCTGGGTCAGGTCGTCCCACTTCTCGGGCAGCAGCCGGCCCATCGTGCGCTCCGACGGGTCCGCCATGCGCATCTCGGCGGACGCCTGGTTGATGCACACCTTGCGCGCGCCGTCCTCCAGGAACTTCGCGAACACGAGGTTGGGCTCGATGTTCTCGCTCACCACCAGGGCGTAGTCCGCGCGCCCCATGGAGGTGGCGCGCGAGTCGATGTCGCTCCAGCGCTGCCCCACCGCTCCGACGATGGCGGCGTCCAACTGGGCCACGGTGAGCCGGCGCGGCGCGCGGCCCACGCTGCCCGCCTGGGCCTCCGGGTCCGGCAGGGGCGTGAAGTCTCCGGGCTGGTGCGGGTTGGCGATGGGCTCGATGAGCCCGTCGAAGGACGGCGCTTCGTCCTTCGTGCAGCCGGAGGCCAACGCGAGCAGCGCGGCGGTCAAGGCGAGGCGGCGCATCAGTCGATCCTCCGGTAGGCGTCGGACGTCACCACGCGCTCGATGAGCGCCTTGAGGCGGTGGCCACTGCGGGCGAAGTCCTGGGCGAGCGGCGCCAGGTACATGCGCTGCTCCTCCGCCGTCATCGGGCGGCCGAGGAACTCGTTCCAGATGCGGCGCACCGTGCAGCGCTCGAGGTCACCGGACTGGAGCATCTTCCGCACCAGCAACGCGGGGCCGGCCTCGATGTTCTGCTCCTCGTCCGGCGTGCGGTACAGGTACGTCTTGAGCATGCCCAGGCTGCTGGCGCCGTCGCCGTCGTACGCCTGCATGACGTACTGGCCGCACTCGCCGCCGCAGTTGGTGTCGCCGTTGAGGGCGCAGTCACGGCACTTCGGGTCGAAGCGGGGGAACTCGTCGGGCGCCAGGAACTGCGCGGAGCGCTCGGCGTAGCGGCCCCAGTGCGCGCCCGTGGGCTCCATGGTGGCGTGGCAGTAGTTGCAGCCACAGCGCACCGCCAGGTTGTTCTCGCGGTTGCACGCGTCATCCGGCGCGGGCGACGAGGCCCCCGGCGGCGGCGCGAACGTCTTGCAGAGGAACGCCTCGTAGAATTGGTTCACGCGGGCGCGCTGCGTGGGGAACCGGTAGAGGTAGGACGGCGTGGTGAGCACGCCCGAGTGCCCCTCGGCGCGCGTGTACTCCACCCAGGTGTCCGCGTCGTTGTAGGCAACCCCCGGCACCACGCCCTGGGAGGTGGGGGCGGTGACGTTGAAGACGCCCACGCCCTGGCTGCCGCGGAAGTACGCGGAGAGGGTGCCGTTCACGAACGAACGGCGGGTGGTGAGGATGTTGAAGTACGGCTCGTCGCGCTGCACCACTGACTCGGCGATGCGCAGGGGCTCCTCGTTGAAGGCCGCCACGCGCTGGCTGTGCACGTCCTTGATGTCCTGCGCGGCGATGGCCGCCACCTCGCAGCGGCGCATCCCCTCACCACAGCCGCAGCTCCGGTCGGACGAGAAGCGCGCCGTCTCGCAGGACGCCATCGTCCAGGGGTTGTGGTCGCGCTCCTGCGCGTCGATGGCGCACACCTTGACGCGCTCCGGGGACTTGTCCGTGGACCAGTACGGCGCGGGCTTCATCACGAAGCCCTCGCGCAGGATGCAGCCGCGCTGCACCCCGTAGTTGCCCCGCAGCCCGCTGCGCAGCTCCAGGTCCAGCGTGCAGCGCCGCAGCTCCGTGAGCGCCGGCTTCGAATCCGGGTTCGGGTGCAGGAAGGCCCGGACCCGGGTGCCGTCCAGCTCCTCCACCGTCAGCGCGGACGTGGTGGCCTTCGCCGGGTCCGGCTTGCAGATGAAGGCGCTCGTGGTGCCCCCCGTACCTCGCTCGTCGCAGAAGTAGAGGTACTTGTGCTGGGGGTGGCCGGTGTCCAGCAGGTCCGAGCACTTCGCCGTGCCCTCCTCCGTGGTGGGCTGGAGCGGCTGGCACGCGTAGTAGTTGGTGTCGTAGTCGTAGCTGACGGCCAGCGGGACGCCGTAGTCGTCGTAGCAGCGGGTGCGGGGATGCGCGGTGAGCGGCGCCGCGTGTGCGTCCGGCTGCGGCGCGGTGAGGCACTGGTCCTGCGCGATGTCGGAGTTGCACGCCGCGCCGTTCGCGCCGCGCAGCGTCGTCGCGGGGTTCCCGGCGATGCCATACGCGCTGGCGCCCCCGTTGCCGACCACCCGCGAGTTCTGGTTGTTGTTGAGGCTGCTGGAGAGGTTCGAACGCAGCAGCGACCGGTGATAGTCGCGGATGCGGGCGTTGAACTCCTCCTTCGTCATCATCGCGCGGATGTCATCCACGTCGATGGAGCCCTTGGCCTGGGCGGCCTGGTACTCCTCATAGGTGGGAGGGCGGCCGAGCAGGTCCAGCGACAGCTGCCTCAGATGTCGTTCCAGGGGCACCTGGGTGACGACAGGTGAGCAGACCGCCTCCTCGGAAGCAGAGGCTGGCAGGGCCAGTAGCAAGGCGGCGCTCGCCAGGCGGGCGAGGTGTCGCACACGGAGCACGGGGACCTCCGGATGGGGGGCGGGGAGACCGTTCTCAGTATGCAGGAATTACCGTTTCAACCTCCAGTGGCGGATAATGAAACCTTTCCTCCCACATTCAGAACCCAGTCCTATCAACACTTTAGGAGGGGTTGCATCGAGTCCCGGCCCGGGGGAGATAGGACGCATCATGTCGAACGCCGCCCCTGCCGCGCTCCAGCCCCGGGTGTCTGACCGGGCCTTCTTCATCTTCACCGCCGTGGTCTCCACCGTGGCGCTGGCCTTCATCGGCTGGATTCTGCTGGTGCGCAGCGGGGGGCCGGTGGAGGGCGTGGACCTACGCTTCATGCCGGCGGTGAACGCCGGCCTCAACGCCACCGCCGCGGCGCTGCTCATTGGCGGGTGGGTGGCGGTGAAGCGGGGCGCGCGGCAGGTCCATCAGTACCTGATGGTCTCCGCGTTCACCGCGTCGGCGATCTTCCTGGTGGGCTACCTCGCCTACCACTTCATCCATGGCGACACGCGTTATGTCGGCGACTGGCGCGCGCTCTACCTGTGCATCCTGGCCAGCCACGTGCTGCTGTCCATCCCCGTGGTGCCCATGGCGCTGGTGGCCTTCTACTTCACGTGGCGCAAGGACTACGCCCGGCACCGCAAGGTGACGCGGTGGCTGGCGCCCATCTGGGTCTACGTGTCGGTGACGGGCGTCGTCGTGTACTTCATGCTGCGCGGCAGCGCTCCGGCCATTTCCTGACGTCCGCCGCCGGGGCGCGGCGGGGCGTTACTGGCAGAAGCCGGTGGGCAGGCACGTCCGGCCCTGCCCGCACGTCAGGCCCGAGGTCCAGCAGTTCGGCTGGCAGGCCCCCGAGCCCGTGCCGTCGCTGTAGCAGACGTAGTCCGGGCGGCAGTCCCCCTGCCCCGTCCCGACCTCCCGCGCGCAGGTGGCCAGACACGCCTTCGCGCCCGTGGACGAATCGACGATGTAGCAGCGCGAGCCCGCGGGACACGCCGACCGGGTGCAGTCCATCGAGCAGTAGCCGCCGGGATACTCCGTCACGCAGACGCCGTCCGGGCAGTCCGCGTCCGAACCGCAGGCGCTGCCCACCACCAGCGCCGGGTCGTCATCGATGGGCGCCAGCGGAATCAGGTCGAAGTCCACGCCCGACAAGGTGACGCCGGCTCGCACCTCCAGGGGCTCGAAGGCGTCCACGTTCCGCCAGTAGCCGGTGCGCTCGCCGTCCTCGAAGAAGTTCCCGTCCTGGTCATCGTCGATGGTGGCCAGCGCGAAGTACGTCCGGGGCACCAGGTTGATGCTGTACGCGTAGTCATCCGCGGCGCGAGCCACGGCAATGGCCTCCTCCGAGGCCCGCCACTCGCCTGTCGCGTCCTGCCACACGAAGGCGACCACCGCGTCCTGGTCGCTGGAGGCGCCCACCACGCCAATCTTCACCGCCACCGTGGCCGAGCCCGCCGTCCCCGAGCCTGTCAGGCTCAGCGCCACCACCGTGTCCCCCGCCGGCAGGCCGGAGGCATCCACCGCCACGCTCAGCGAGACCGAGCTGAAGGCGGGGACGCGCACCGTGTTGCCCTGGGGGAACGACACCGCCGAGGCGTTGGGCCCGCTGACGCTGGCCGCCACCGTCAGGTCGCCGCCGCGGTTGCCCCCCACGTTGCTGACGATGAGCTGCTGCGTCCCGCTGCCCCGGAAGAACAGCGTGGGCGTCGTCACGATGAGCTGCGGGTCCAGCGCGCCAGGGTCCACGTTGGCGATTCGGGCCAGCGCGGCTCGCGCGTTGACGAGCCCCGCGCCGCAGCCCTCCGGGCACTGCGCGCTGGTGAGCGGCGTGGCGGTTGCCTTCAGCGTGCTTTCCGCCACCGCGGCCGTCAGGCCCGGCTGCACCGCCGCCATCAGCGCCACCACGCCGGCGACGTGGGGCGCGGCCATGCTGGTGCCCTGCGAGAAGGCATAGGCCGGATTTCCATTCTCATCCAGCACCGTGGACAGCACCCCGTCCGGATAGCCGTCGCCGTTCAGGTCCTCGCGCATCTCCCCGCCAGAGGCCACCACGTCCACGTCCGCGCCGAAGTTGGAGAAGCTGCTGCGCTGGCCCGCCAGGCTGGTGGAGCCCACGCAGATGACGTTCTGCTGGTTGCACGGCGTGCTGTTGCGGGCGTCCACGTCCTCGTTGCCCGCCGCGACGACGACGATGGCACCGCGGCGCACGGCCCCGTCAATGGCGTCCTGATAGAGCGCCTGCGGCGGCGCGCTCCCGCCCAGGCTCATGTTCACCACCTTCGCCGGGTAGGGGTTGGCCGGCACGCCTGGCACCGTGCCGCCCGTGGCCCAGGTGATGGCCGCGGCGATGTCGAAGCTGGAGCCCCCCTTCCGGCCCAGCACCCGCACCGGCAGCAGCTTGGCGTTCCAAGCCACGCCCGCGACGCCCACCAGGTTGTTCGTGTCGGCGGAGATGGTGCCCGCGACGTGCGAGCCGTGCCATGACGAGCCGCCGCTGGGCGTGTCGCTCCCCTCGTCGCGCGGGTCGCTGTCCCGACCGTCGCCGTCCCCGGCGTTCTCCGGGTCTGAAATCATGTCGTAGCCCGGCAGCACGTTCGCGTTCAGGTCCGGGTGGGAGACGATGCCGCTGTCGATGACCGCCACCACCACGCTCGACGCGTCGTGCACCATGTCCCAGGCGGCCGGCAGGTTGAGCGTGGGGTAATGCCACTGGAGGCTGTAGCCCCGGTCGTTCGGCACGGCCATGCCGTACATCCGCTCGTTGCGGGCCGCGTAGCGCACGCCGGGCACCTGCGCGAGCTGCGCCGCCCACTCCTGCGTCTTCGCGGCCGTCGTCGCCTTGCCGTCCAGGGCCTCGTAGCCCACCAGGTGTACGTACTCGCTGGCGTAGCCCTTGTGGACCGCGCGGAAGCCGGGACGCTTCGCCAGCGCCAGCACGCGCTCGGGCGACAGACCCGCTTCGTCGAAGCGGAGGATGACATCGCCGGGAATCGTGGGGTCCTCCCGGGACACACGCTCCCGAGGCGCGGCGCCCAGCTCCGACGGGACGATGGCGAGCCCCTCCGGTTTCGCGCCCGACCGCTCCCGCCGCATGCGGCCGGCATGGAGCTCTCGCAGCGTCTGCTTCAGCTTCGCCAGCTCGCCGGCGCGAAACGGCGAGCGCTCCACCCGGGCGGCGCTGCCGTCCATGGACCGCTCGCTGCTCCGGAAGGGCGTCAGCACGCCCTGGACGCGCCCCATCGATGGCGGCGGCTCCCGCGGCTCCTCCTCGCCCGAGCAGGAGGTGGCGGTGAGCAGCAACAGTCCCATCAGCAACAGACGGCGCATCTGGACAACCCCTCGAAGTGGACAGAGGGAGGGGACCCTAACATCGCCGCGCGGACGCCCCCGAGGTTCAGCTCGCCACGGCCTCGCCGCCGCCGTCTTCCGTGTCCTCTCCAACGCTGCCGTCTTCCGGTTCGTCCAATGCGCCGACATCTCGGGGCACGCCGTCCACGTACGTGACGACATTGCCCGGCATCGCCGGCACGCGAGGCCCCGGCGTCACCACGCCCGTGAGGTTGAGCGGGTCCACGCCGGACAGCTGCACCCGCACGCCCGACGGCGGATGGCGGCGCACGGAGCGCGCCATGTCCACCGCCTCCGGCAGCGCGAACTGCTCGCCCACGAAGCCCGCGACGAAGCGGCCACCGCGTACCTCGCCGCGCGCCTCCATGCGGCGGTACACGAAGAGCAGCTCACGCCACGTGGGCGCCAGCGCCTCGCGCATCACCAGGTCTCTCCAGACGATGCCGTAGCGCTGGAGGAAGAGCCGGGCCAGCGAGTCCAGCACCTCGTCCGCGGACTTCGGCTCGGCCGGCGCCAGCAGGCTCCAGCGCCCCGGGCCGCCTCGCTGGAGCAGCTTCTGCCGCTTGCGGTGCGCCGGGCTCTGGAGCACGCGCAGGTTCTGCACCGCGTCCGCCGTCACCAGTCCTCGCGCCACCAGCTCCCACAGCGCGTCCTCGACTTCGGCGGGCAACCGGCGCGCCCGCGCCACCAGGTCCTGGAAGAAGCAGGCGCCGCGCCGCTCCAGCACCGCCACCACGTCCCGGGCCGCCACGCTCAAATCCGGCGGCGTCCACACGTCCCCGTCTGCCAGCACCGCGTGGGGGCGCGCCGCGGTGAGCATCCACTCCAGGTCCTCGCGCAAGGCGAAGGTCAGCGGCGCGTTGCGCGTGGGCGACGCCCGCGAGCGCGAGGGGGCGGGCTCCGGCGGCGTCACCGGCGCGCCCCGCCGAGGCCCCGGCGCGGGCCTGGCCTCCTTCATCGTCAGCCGGCCCCAGGCCACCTCGCCCGCGTAGCAGGCCCGCTCCAGCAGGTCCGGCGTGTACCCCCGCATGCGCGCGGGCAGGAGGAAGCGCTCCCACGCGGAGGCCGGCGCCTCGTAGCCCTGCAACAGCCGCACGGCCTTGAGCAGGCCGGTGGTCCCGCGCAGCGCGTCCAGCTCCTCCAGGTGGTGCCACCGGAAGAGGAAGCGCATGAAGTCCTGCGCGCTCAGCGGCTCGATCTCCTTACGCAGCCGCCCCACCGTCAGGCGGTGGATGCGCTGGAGCAGGCGCCGGTCACACCACTCCAGCGGCGGGCCCTCCCCTGCCGCGAGCGGCGCCTCCAGCGGGCGGAAGCGGCCCCGCAGCACGTTGCCCTGGGACTCGAGCTGGTGCAGGGCCGCGTTGACGGAGTCCTCGTCCAGCACGACGAGCCGGGCCAGCTCCGCCAGCGTGGTGGGCCCCAGCATCTCCATGTGTCCACGCACCACCTGGAGCACGGCGGCGTCCCGCTCCACGGCCCGGTCATGCGCCAGCACGGGCAGCGGAGGCTGCATGGGCGCGTCCGGGAACAGCACCCGCAGCGCGCTGCCCCGCTCCGCCGACACCAGGAAGCGGCCCGCGGGCAGGTCCATCCACGCCACCCGGCCCTGCTCGAACAAGGGCGTCGCCAGGCCGCGCGGGACCTCCGCGGCGGGCAGGAGGACCAGCTGCAACAGCGCGTCGTGCAGCTCGTCCTCGTCGCGCATCGGCGGCGCGGCGTCCGCCACCACCGTGGCGATGGCGGCGGCGTCCAACGCGCCGAAGGCCGTCACGTCCTCCACCGGCATGGCGCGGCGCAGGGCCACGTTGCGCACGCGGCGCTCCTCGGCCGGCGCGTCGTCCAGGAAGGTGTAGGGCTGGCTGTGAATCATCGCGTGCGCGAAGAGGCTGGGCTCCGGCACGTCGCGCGCCAGCAGGCGGATGCGGCCCTCCCGCATGGCGCGCAGCACCTCGCGCAGGCCCTCCACGTCCATGGCCTCGCGCAGGCAGTCGTCCATGGTCTGCTTCACCAGCGGGTGGTCCGGCAGCTCCAGGTCTGCGCCGCCGTGGTTGTCCTGGCAGCCCACCTGCTCCGGGAACACCGCCGCCAGCAGGTCCTCGCTGCGGGCGCGCTGGAGGTTGGGCGCCACGCGCTTGCCGCCCATCATCCGGTGGAGCGCGAGCGCCCGCGTGGCTACCCACCGGAAGCGCGTGCCGAAGATTGGCGCCTGGAGCACCGCCTGCACCAGCACCTCCTCGACGTGGTCGGGGTGGAGGAAGTCGAAGATCTCCGCCAGGGGAAAGGAGTGCTGCTCGCCCAGCGACAGGAGGATGCCGTCCTCCGTCGCCGCCGCCTGGAGCTCGAAGTCGAACGAGCGGCAGAAGCGCTTGCGCAGCGCCAGGCCCCACGCGCGGTTGATGCGGCTGCCGAAGGGCGCGTGGATGATGAGCTGCATCCCCCCCGCCTCGTCGAAGAAGCGCTCGGCCACCACCGTGGTGTGGCTGGGCACCGCGTCGAGCATCTTCTGTCCCGCGCGCAGGTAACCCAACAGCGCGTCCACCGCGGGCGGCGGCACGCGCAGCTCCTTCTGGAGGAACGCCGGGGCGTCCTCGCGCGCCAGCAATTCCTCGCGCAGCCGGCCCACCTGGAGCGACAGCTCGTCCGTGCGGCCCGGGGCCTCGCCGCGCCAGAAGGGCACGTTGGGCGGCGCGCCGCGCGCGTCCTCCACCTGCACCGTGCTGCCGGACACCCGCTGGATGCGCCACGCGGTACTGCCCAAGAGGAAGATGTCCCCCGGCGAGGACTCCACCGCGAAGTCCTCGTCGAGCGTGCCCACCACCTTGCCCTCCGGCTCGGCGGTGACGTTGAAGGTGAAGGTGTCGGGGATGGCGCCGCCGTTGGTGAGCGCGGTGATGCGCACGCCGCGCCGGCCCTTCAGGCGCTGGTTCACCCGGTCCCGGTGGAGGTGGATGCCCGCGCGGCCCCGGCGCGCCGCCACGCCCTCCGACAGCAGCTCCAGCACCGACTGGTACTCCTCCCAGGTGAGGTTCCGGTACGGGTAGGCGCGCTGGAAGAGGCTGAAGAGCGCGCGCTCGTCCCACTCCTCGCAGGCGCACGCGGCGACAATCTGCTGCGCCAGCACGTCCAGCGGCTTCTCCGGAATCCGCACCGCGTCCAGGTCACCCTCGCGCACGGCGTTGAGGAGCGCGGCGCACTCCACCAGCTCGTCGCGCGTCATCGCGAAGAGGATGCCCTTGGAGATTCCGGCCTTGTGGTGGCCCGCGCGGCCCACGCGCTGGAGCAGCACGGAGATGGCGCGCGTGGTGCCCAGTTGCACGACGAGGTCCACGTTGCCCACGTCGATGCCCAGCTCCAGCGACGCGGTGGCGACCATGGCCCGCAGCTGGCCGGACTTCAGCTTCTCCTCGGCGGCCAGGCGAATCTCACGCGCCATGCTGCCGTGGTGCGCCGCCACGGTGCCCTCGCCCAGGCGCTCCCCCAGGTCGTGCGCCACGCGCTCGGCCATCTTCCGCGTGTTGACGAAGACGAGCGTGGTCCGGTGCGTCCCCGTCAGCGCCACCAGCCTGTCGTAGACCTGCCCCCACATCTCATGGCTGGCCAGCGAGGACAGCTCGGCGTCCGGAATCTCCAGCGTCAAATCCCACGGGCGCAGGTGGCCCACCTCCACCCGCTTGCACTCCTGGTGGGCGGCGCCGGTGAGGAACGCGGAGATGGCGTCCAGCGGCTTCTGCGTCGCCGACAGGCCGATGAGCTGGGGCCGCACGTCCGTGAGCGCCTTGAGCCGCTCCAGGGACAGCGCGAAGTGGCTGCCCCGCTTGTCCCGTGCCAGGGCGTGGATTTCGTCCACGATGACGGTGCGCACCGCGCGCAGCGTGGCCCGCGCCTTCTCCGCCGTCAGGTAGAGATAGAAGGACTCCGGCGTGGTGATGAGGATGTGCGGCGGGCGGCGCACCATCTGCGCGCGCTCGGAGGCCGGCGTGTCCCCGCTGCGCACCTGGACGCGCAGCTCCCCCGGCTGGTAGCCCTCCGAGCGGGCGCGCGCGAGCAGCTCCTCCAACGGCTGGAGCAGGTTCTTCTGCACGTCGTTGCCCAGCGCCTTGAGCGGCGACACGTAGAGCACCTGCGTGCAGTCCGGCAGGGTGCCCTCCAGCGCCAGCCGGAAGAGCGAGTCCAGCGCGGCGAGGAACGCCGTCAGCGTCTTGCCGCTGCCCGTGGGCGCGGCGATGAGCACGTCATGGCCCGCCTGGATGAGCGGCCAGCCCTCCACCTGGGGACGGCTCGGTTCGCCCAGGCGCTCCGCGAACCAGCGGCGCACCACTGGATGGAACGGCGCCAGCGCCGGGTGCGCCGCGTGCTCCGCGGCGAAGTCGAGGCTGATTTGCGGAGCCATGGAGAACCTCCAGGCCAAGCCTGAACACAGGTGCAGCCCGGCGTCAACGCGACGAGACTTGGTGAGTAGTCCTCCACCGCGAGCGCGGCCTGCGCCCCGCGGAGCCCGGCGGGACGCAGGCCTTGCGTGCGAGCAGCACGCTGACGCGTCATTCACAATGCGTGACGCGTCATCCGCAATGCCTGACACCTCACGAACGCAGCCCTTGCACGCAAAAAGCACACGCCACCTGGAATCCTGGCATCCGCGCCTTGGGGAATGTGCCTTGCACCGCCACCCGCGACACCGCGAGGAGCGAAGGCATGAACACAACCCACGAGATTCACCCGGCCATCGGCGTGGCCCGTGCCGGAGACAGCGACCCGGGCTCGGGCGTCCACGACGCCACGGCCCCGTCCTCCCGCGCGGCGAAAGGAGGCGCCGCATGAGCGAGTCCACTTGCGACGTGGCCATCATCGGCGGTGGACCGGCGGGCACCGCGATGGCCATCGCCCTGCGCGACCGGGCGCCGTACCTCTCCGTGACGGTGCTCGAGCGCACCAACTACGACGCGCCCCGGATGGGTGAGACGCTGCCGCCGGACGTCCGGCTCCCGCTGTCGCGGCTCGGCGCCTGGGGGGCCTTCCTTCGCGATGGACACCTCGCCTCGCGAGGCACCTCGTCGTGCTGGGGGTACCCCGAGCCGCGCCACCACGACACCCTGATGTCGCCCTGGGGCTCCGCCTGGCACCTGGACCGGACGCGCTTCGATGAAAGGCTGAGCCTCGAGGCCATCCAGCAGGGCGCACGCGTCCAGCGCATGACGACGCTGCTGAGCGCGGAGGACCTGGGGCGCGACGGTTACCGGCTCTTCGTCTCCCAGCGCCACGTGGGCCCCAGCACCCTGCGCGCGCGCTTCGTCGTGGATGCCTCGGGCTCGAAGGCGCCATTCGCCACGGCCCAGGGCGCGCGGCGCAGCGTGGCCGACCGCTGCTTCGCCGTGTTTGGCGCCTTCCAGTGCCATGACGGCGAGCCATTCCCCACGCACGCGCTGGTGGAGGCCTGCGAGGAGGGCTGGTGGTACTCCGCCCTGCTGCCCGGCGGGCGCATCGTCGTCGCAATCGTCGGTGACGGAGACTCCCTGCGGGGCCTGCGCTGGGCCACGCCCGAACCCTGGTTGTCGCTGCTGCGACAGGCCCCGGTGACCCAGGCCCGGCTCGATACGTGTGACTTCACCGGCGACGCGCTCACCGCGGTGCCCGTCCTCATCAGTGAGCTGGGCCGGATGCACGGCGAGCGCTGGCTCGCCGTGGGCGACGCGGCCTGCACCCATGACCCGCTGTCCTCCCAAGGCATCGCCAAGGCGCTGGACAGCGCGCTGCTGGCCGCCGACGCCCTGGAGCAGCACCTGCGCGGCGCGCCCCACGCGTTGCAAGCCTACGAGGCCACGCTGCACCAGCGCTTCCTGGAGCACCAGCGCACGCGCGGACAGGCCTACCACCAGGAGCAGCGGTGGCCCGAGGCGCCCTTCTGGAAGAACCGATGGGAGGCGCTGCCCCGCCAGCTCCCAGCCGCCCCACCGCCGCGCCCTCCCCACTTCCCCGAGGTGAACCCATGAAGACATGGGTTTCTTGGCTTGGATGACCTTCGCGCAAGGTGCTCCTCGCGCGGACGCACGCGGACGCGTCAGAAAACCCAGAGACGCTCCTTTGGGAACATGAGCGTGTAGGCCCCCGGAGCCAGCGGCTCGCGCGTGGTGGCGCGCAGCGCCTGCCCTTCGAGTTGGAACTGGTGCTCCCAGCGCCCGCCCACATAGAGGGAGCCCACCAGCGTGGCCACGAGCCGGTTCTCTCCGGGACCGGACGCCAGTTGGAGCTCCTCCACGCGGATGACGCCGGTGGCCACGTCGGCCTCAGAGCCTTCGCCCCGCTGCCGCCCCCACAGCGACTGGCTCCCCACCTGGAGCCGGACCTCGGCGCCCCGGCGCTCCACCACGCGGCCCGGCAGGGTGTTGTTCACGCCCATGAAGTCCGCGGCGAAGAGGCTCCGGGGCTCGGTGTAGAGCTGCTCCGGCGTCCCGTCCTGCACCATCCGTCCGCCGTCCAGCAGCATGATGCGGTCGGCGATGGCCATGGCCTCCACCTGGTCATGGGTGACGAAGAGCGCGGTGAGCCCCAGCCGCTTGATGAGCGCGCGAATCCAGATGCGCGCCTCCTCCCGCAGCTTCGCGTCCAGGTTGGACAGGGGCTCGTCCAGGAGCACCAGCGGTGGCCCGTACACCAGCGCCCGCGCCAGCGCCACGCGCTGCTGCTGGCCGCCGGAGAGCTGGCTGGGCAGACGGCCGCCGTAGCCGTCCAGCCCCACGCCCTGGAGCACCTCGCGCACCGCGCGCTCCACCTGCTCGCGCGGCTGCTTGCGCAGCCGCAGCCCGTAGGCCACGTTGTCGAACACCGTCTTGTGCGGCCACAGCGCGTAGGACTGGAACACCAGGCCCAGCTCCCGCCGCTCCGGCGGAAGGTTCACCTTCTCCGCCGCGTCGAACACCGTGCGCGCCCCGATGTGGATGCGCCCCCGCACCGGCGTCTCCAGTCCAGCGATGGCGCGCAGCAGCGTGGACTTGCCGCTGCCGGAGCGGCCCAGCAGGGCCACGACCTCGCCGTCGCGGAAGTCCGCGGTGATGCCCTTCAGGATGTCATTCGCGCCGAGCCGGACATGGATGTCCTCGACGAGCAACCGGGCCATGGAGGGGCTTCCTTCCTGGCCCGTGACGATGCCAGACCGGCCCCGAGGCCGCAGCACTGGCGGGAGGACTCAGCGCGGCGGCCCGAGCGCGCCCGCCCGTCCCGCGCCTCTCGCCCAGGTGACGCGAAAGGTGGCCGCGGTGCCGTCGAAGGCGATGGGCTCCACGCTCACCTGCCCCGCCCCCGCGGACCGCAGCGTCTCCGCCAGGAAGCCGGCCGCGAAGTCCGGCGTGTCCGCGGTGACGTCCTTCATCCACAGCGTGGCGCTGTCCTGCGAGGACTCCTCCACGCGGACTTCATTGAAGTTGTTGCCGGCCCGGACGTTGTACGGCACCCGCTCCAGCGTGCGCCGCGGGCCCAACTGGGTGACGAGCGCCATGCTGGCCCGCCCCACCGAGGTCTGCCGGAAGCCCTGCAGGAAGCGCGCGCCCAGCGCGAAGCTGGCTTCATGCGGGGGAAGGTGCGGAAAGACATCCTGGGCCGCGACACGCAGGAAGGCGCGCCACTGCTCCAATGTGTACTGGGGGCGCAGCGGTTCCGACAGGTCGAGCCCCACCGCCTTCAGGCGCTGGCGTCCCTCCCGGGTGAGATACGGCCCGAGCGCTCGCACGAAGAGGGCATCCACCGACTGCGCGAAAATGAGCTTCTCCGACGCCATGCACGGAAGGTGGTCTCGGCAACCCCGAACGGGGAGTCGTGACGTGCCCCATTCGTCCGCTGGTCATCACCGGGGCAGCCGGATGAGGAAGGTGGTGCCATCCGTCGCACTGGAGGCCACCTGCGCGTCCCCGTCATGGGCCCGGACAATCTGCCGGGTGATGTAGAGCCCCAGCCCCAGGCCGCTGGGCGTGCTCGCCTCGCCCGCCGCGCGCCGCCCGCGGCGCCAGGCCCGGAAGACGTGGGGCAGGTCCTCCGCGGAGATGGGCGTGCCGTGGTTGTGGATGCGCAGCACCACCTCGCGCTCGGAGCCCTCGGCGCCCACCCACACGGTGCTCTCGGCCGGGCTGTACTTCAGCGCGTTGCCCACCACGTTGCCCACCGCCTGCTCCAGCCGGTCCGAGTCCCACGTCCCCCGGCCATCGCCTCGCGCCTCCAGCAGCACCACCCGGCCGGGGTGGGTGGCGCGGAGCGCGTCCACGGTGCGGCGCACCACCTCGAACACGTCGCCCGGCGCGCGCACCACCGGGATGCCGCCGCCCAGGCCGGAGCGCGCGAAGTCCAGCAGCTGGCGAATCATCCGGTCCATGCGGTCGGCGCTGGAGAGGATGCGCTCGGTGAGCATGCGCTGCCGCTCATCCAGCCCGCCCTTGCGGCGGAGCTGCTGTGCGGACATGGACAGGGCGTTGAGCGGGTTGCGCAGGTCGTGCCCGAGCATCCCGATGAACTGCTCGCGGAACTCCTCCGCGCCGCGCGCCTCGGTGACGTCGCGCATCGAGGACAGCACCGCCAGCACCTCGCCGCGGGCACCCCGGGTGGGCGACAGCACGAAGTCGAAGGGGCGCGGGCCCCGGTTCGTCTCCAGGGTCACGGTGCCTCGCTCGGCCTCGCCAGTACGCAGCGCGGCCCGCACCCGCTCGATGTACGGCAACAGCGCCGGGGCCTCCGCCAGCATCGCGTCGAGCGTCTTGCCCTGCGCGAGGACACCGCGGCCCCCGCGCGCGGTGGACAGGGACGGGCTGGCCAGCAGCACGCGCCCCGTGCCGTCATGGAGCACGAGGGGGTTCGCCGCCCAGGAGAGGGACAGCTCCAGGAGCTGACGCTGGCGCTCCACCTCGCGGGACAGCGCCCGCACTTCCCGCTCGGCCTGGCGCAGCCGGAGCAGCGCGTGGACCTGGGCCACCAGCTCCTCCGGCTCCACCGGCGCCCTGAGGTAACCATCCGCGCCGGGCACCATCCCCCGCGCCCGCTCGCCCGGTCCCACGGACGGTGCGGACAGGTGGAGCACCCGCACCTCCTGGGTGCGTGTCTCCGCCTTCAACCGCTGGCAGACCTCCAGGCCGCTGATGTCCGGCAGCCACACGTCCAGGATGACGAGGTCCGTCTCCTCGTTCGCCAGGGCGAGCGCCTCGTTTCCGGACGCGGCCTCCACCACGCGGAAGCCCGCGAGCCGCAGCGCGCGCGAGGTGATGCCGCGGCTGGCCGCGTCTTCATTGACGTTGAGGATGAGCGCGGATGTCGAGTTCATACGGGAGAACGGGCCAGACGCTTTCGTAGCCGCGCCCCCGTCTGAACGCCAGATGATACGGGCTCCAACATGTCCGCTGCCGGAGCGGGCAGACAGGCGCGGCGCGGGGATTCCGGCAAAATGTTCAGGGTCCGTGCTGAACGACGGGTTTCGCGATAGGGAAGGCCCATGCGTCCTCCCTGTCGCCCTCTTCCCGCGGACGGCCGCTTCCTCCAGGCCGTGGGTCCCACTCCGCTCGTCCCCGTGCGTCTGCACGAAGACGGCCCCACCATCTGGTGCAAGCTGGAGTTCCTCAATCCCAGCGGTTCCACCAAGGACCGCATCGCGCGCTACATGCTGGAGAAGGCCTGGCGTCAGGGAGACCTCGCTCCCGGAGGCGAGGTCATCGAGGCGTCCAGCGGCTCGACGAGCATCGCGCTGGCCCTGGCCTGCGCCCAGATGGGCCTGCGCTTCACGGCGGTGATGCCGGAGGGCGTCACCGGTGAGCGCATCCTGACCATCCGCGCCTACGGCGGCGAGGTGGTGCTGGTGCCGCGCGAGGCGGGCGTGCACGGCGCCATCGTGAAGGCCGAGGAGCTGGCGCGTGAGCGGAAGGCCTTCGCGCCCCGCCAGTTCGAGAACCAGGACAACGCCGAGGCCCACCGCGTGTGGACGGGCCAGGAGATTCTCTCCCAAATCCCGGGCGGGCTGGTGCACGGCGTGGTCAGCGGCGTGGGCACGGGCGGCACCGTCGTCGGCCTGTACCAGGCCTTCGCGGAGGCGGGCTGTCCGGTGACGGCCTTCGCCGCGCGCCCCATCGCCGGGCTCGGCTGCGACATCGAGTGTTGCAGCTTCAGCCCCCGGGTGCCGGGCGTGGTGGACGGCATGTCCCGGCTGTATCGCGAGGCGGACATGCCGGGCCGCGTCGAAATCGACGTGTCGGACGACGTGGCCATGAGCACCGCGCGGGCGCTCATCCGCCGCGGCTTCCCGGTGGGCCCGTCGTCCGGCCTCAACTACGTGGCCTCGGTGGAGGCCGCGAAGCGGCTGGGGCCCGGCGCGCAGGTGGTGACGGTGTTCCCCGACCGCATGGAGCGCTACTTCTCCACCGAGCTCATCCAGCCCAGGCCCGCGGCGGAACGCGGCGCGGCATGAGCCCCGCGGGAATGGCGTGACGCCTCCGGAGTTGCGCCCCCCGGCCGGTCGCGCTATCTGCTCGGCAAGCTCACGGTCATGCTCTTCCGGGTCCTGACAATGCTGGTGGTCCTGGGGCTGCCTCCCATCGCGGGGGCGGCGGAGGGACTGTTCCATCTCTGTCAGGGCACCGTGAAGCTGGACCTGACGTGTGCCTGCCATCAGGCGATGCGGGCGAAGACCTCGCCCGCCGCCAGCCCGGAGCCGGGCATCCTCGTCGACCACCACGACTGCTGTGGTGAGCTGGCCGTCCGGCTCCCCGCGCCCGAGCCTGTCACCTCGGGCGCCGGGCACTCGTGGACGCTGACGCCGCTGGCGGTGATTCCCCAGGCGGTGGTCCTGGCGCCTCCGGCACCCGAAGCCCTGCCGTCGTCGTGGGTGCGCACGCGGGGCGTGCATCGCGCCACCGCGCCACCGCTCTACATCCAGCACTGCTCCTACCTCATCTGAGACGTCCGGCCCGCATGCGCTGAGGCCTGGCGGGTGGGCGTGTGCCCACCGGCCGGATTCCGCCCGCCGCCGGTGACGTCCTTCTCCCGGCGACAGGCTCGATTCCCGTCATCTGGAGCAGGAAGTCATGTCGTCCCATGGAAGATGGGCACGGTCCGCCACGCGGGTCGTGCTGGCCACCGGCGTCGCCGCGTGGCTGGGCCCCGGCGCGGCCGGAGCCCATGAGCAGCGGTATCAATCCCAGCTCGACGCCGTCGCGCGGCAGGCCCCCCGGGCCTCCGAGGCGGAGCCCTTCACGGGCGCGCCCGTGCTGGAGCGCACTGAGCTGGTGCGGCAGGTGCTCGCGCGCAATCCCTCGCTGGAGGCGGCTCGGGAGGCCTGGCGCGCCAGCCTCGAACGCTACCCTCGCGAGACAGCGCTCGAAGACCCGATGCTCTCCTACGGCATCGCGCCGCTGAGCATCGTCGGCAGCGCGAGCTTCGGGCAGTCCGTGGAGCTGAGCCAGCAGCTCCCCTTCCCCGGCAAGCGCGGCCTGCGCGGGGAGATGGCGCTGGCGGAAGCGGAGGCGATGCGCGAGGACCGCGAGGCGCTGCGCCTGCGCCTGGCGCTGACGGCCTCCGCGCTCTTCGATGACCTGTTCGTCCTGGAGCGCTCACTCGCCGTCACCGCGGAGCACTTGCGGCTGCTGGGCCAGCTCAAGAAGAGCGCGGAGGCGCAGTACATCACCGGCCGCGCCTCGCAGCAGGACCCGCTCCAGGCGGAGGTGGAGCTGAGCGAGGTGCTGCGTGAGCAGGTGATGTTCGAGGCCGAGCGCGAGCGGCTGCGCGCCCAGCTCAACGGTCTGCTGCACCGCGCGCCACAGGCCCCGCTGCCGCCGTTGCCGGAGGCCCTGCCCGCGCCGACGGCGGAGCCCCTGCCCGCCGAGCGGCTCCAGGACGAGGCCCTGCGCCTGCGGCCGGAGCTGGAGGGCCTGCGGGCCCGGCTCGGCGGGGGCGAGGCCGCCGTCCGGCTCGCGAAGCGCGACTACTACCCGGACGTGATGGTGATGGGCTCGTACAGCTCCATGTGGATGGACACGCCCCACCAGTTCATGGCGGGCGTCACCGTCAACATCCCCCTCGACTTCGGCAAGCGGAAGGCCGCGGTGCAGGAGGCCGAGGCCGACCTGAAGCGCCTGCGCCGGGAGGAGGAGCAGCTCATCGACGACATCCGCGTGGAGGTGGAGCTGAGCGAGGTGCTGCGTGAGCAGGTGATGTTC
>Ga0182745_1001252_pt1 | contig 24960 bp, 28 predicted proteins | sample eDN3rd30CKraftBY_FD_128523 | JGI IMG/M metagenome (GOLD analysis project Ga0182745, IMG submission 128523) | Enriched backyard soil microbial communities from Emeryville, California, USA - eDNA 3rd pass 30_C Kraft BY (version 2) (version 2) | ecosystem: Environmental > Terrestrial > Soil >... | reverse complement strand
GCCGACGGCACGGTCGCGGTCGACGGCGAGCCCATCGGGACGCTGACCGGATTCCAGTTCAAGGTCGATGCACAGGCGCGGGCGAGCGACCACCGGCTGCTGCTCGCCGCCGCCGAGAAGCATCTGCGCGCCGAACTCGCGCGGCGCGCCACCGCGCTTGCCGAGGGCGACGGTAGCGCGCTGTCGCTGGTCGGCGAGGCGGGCGCACCGCCGCGGCTCGCCTGGCACGGCCATATCATCGCGACGCTCGCCAAGGGCACCACGCTCGTCCAGCCCGCGATCCTGCTCGAACCCGCGCTGCGCCGGCTCGAACCGCCGCAGGTGCAGGCGATCGCCGAGCGGCTGCAGGCGTTCGTCGCCGAGCAGCTCGCGCGCCATGCCGCGCCGCTCGCGGCGATGGGCGCGGCGGCGGGCGACCTGTTCACCCCGCCGCGCGTCCGCGCGCTGCTCGCGGCGATGGCCGACGGCAGCGGACTCGTCGAGCGCGCCGCCGTCGATGAGCAGCTCGCGGCGATGAGCGCCGAGGAGCGGCCGCAGCTTCGCAAGCTCGGCCTGACCATCGGCTCGCTCGACATCTTCCACCCGCAGCTGTTGAAGCCCGAGGCGGTGCGCTGGCGCGCCGCGCTCATCGCCGCGCAGCAGGGCGGCGCGATGCCCGCGCTGCCGCCGCACGGCGCGGTCCTGCAGAAGCAGGGCAGTCCCGAAGGGCTGCGCATCGCGGGCTTTCGCCGCTGCGCCACCGGCTGGCTGCGCATCGACATGGCCGAAAAGCTCGCGCGCCAGGCGCATGCGGCGCGGATGCAGGCGGTCGCGCCGCCGACCACGCCGATCGCGGGCGGCGAGCCGCACGACGACGCCGGGGCGCACGACGGGGACGAGGCGCAGGCCGCGCCGCCACCCGGCTTTGCGATCGACCCCGCGCTCGCCACCTCGCTCGGCCTCGACGCCGAGGCGCGCCGCGCGCTGCTCGGCAGCTTCGGCTTCCGCAGCGTCGGCGATCCGGCGCTCGAGCGCTGGCGCTGGCTCGGCCGCCGCAGTGGCGAGAAGCGGCGCGGCCCCCGGCACCACCGCAAGGGCGCCGAGCCCCGCCCCGGCCCGCGGAACGCCCAGGCGCCCCGCGCCGCGAAGTCGCCGAGGCCGAAGAAAGGCAAGAACGGCAAGCCTCCGTCCGCCGCGCCCCGTCCGGCGCGCCCCGACCGCCCCGCGCGCCGCGGTCCTTCACCGCACAGCCCCTTCGCCGGGCTCGCCGACCTGCTCGCGGGCGCGCGGGAGGACTGATGGCGAGCCCCGGCGCGGCAGGGAGCATCCGGCTCGACAAGCTGCTGTGGTACCTGCGCTTCGCGCGCTCGCGCAGCCTCGCCCAGGCGCTGATCGCCGCAGGGCATATCCGCCTCGACGGGCGGCGGGTCACTCGCGCCTCGTGCGCGGTGCACGCGGGACAGACGCTCGTCCTTCCCATCGGCGAGCGGATCGAGGTGCTGCGCCTCCTGTCGCTCCCCGGCCGCCGCGGCCCGGCAAGCGAGGCGCAGGCGCATTACCGGCGGCTGGCCCCCGACCCGCCGGCCGCCCCCAACGCGGCTATCAGCGGCGAAGGAAAAGCTGTCGCCCATGATGGCGCCGCGGAGCCTATGGAGTGAGAGTGATTCGCAACTGCCCGAAAGCGTTGACGCGCCGCCGCCGCGCGGCATAGAGGCGGGGAATCAGTACAGTCGAACGGCGCCGATGCGCCGCGATAAGGGAGCCGTTACCCATGACCTATGTCGTCACCGACGCCTGCATCCGCTGCAAATATATGGACTGCGTCGAGGTCTGTCCGGTCGACTGTTTCTATGAGGGCGAGAATATGCTCGTCATCAACCCGAACGAGTGCATCGACTGCGGCGTCTGCGAACCCGAATGCCCGGCCGAAGCGATCCTGCCCGACACCGAGAGCGGCCTCGAGAAATGGCTCGAGGTGAACAACAAGTTCAGCGCCGAATGGCCGAACATCACGACCAAGAAGGACAGCCCCGCCGACGCCGACGAATATAAGGGCGTCGAAGGGAAATATGAGAAATTCTTCTCGGCCGAACCCGGCGAGGGCGACTGAGTCGCGGAACCAGCGACGGGCGATCGGGGCGGGGTCACTCCCGCCCCTTTTCTTTTGGCCGGGGCGATGGTTCGCAAGGGCCGCTAACGACCGGAAGCAGACCTATCTTACATCGTCACCCCGGACTTGATCCGGGGTCCACTCACGCTCCGTTGAAGGAATGGATCCCGGATCAAGTCCGGGATGACGAATATCTAAAACCGACCGATTGCGGTCATTCTTCTCCCCTCCCTAAAAGGGAGGGGAATGGCTCAAACCCACCCCAAAGCCGGCATCGGCTTCAAATAGGTCTTTCCTACATTATCCGGCTGTGCCAGCTTTCAGTCGGTGGAGCGGTCCAGCTTGCGGAGCGCGCTACGGTGAGGCGTGCCGGGAGCATTCAGCGCACCGCAAGGCCAACATCGGGGGAATGCGATAGGCTGAACTTTCCTGAACTTTGAAAAAATGTCGCGGGTCATCCCCTTCATCGCCTCCTGCCCGGAAGCGAAGGTCAACGATCCGCCTCTTGAACCATTCGGCCCGATTTGCCCCCTTGAAACCCATCGCCTTGCCGCCGATGTAGAACGCGGTGGGGCAGCCGGCCGGTCCTCGGCGCGGCAACCCGGATAAATAAGGACGAAATCCGCATGATCGACCCGCTCGCCGCCCTTGTTCCCGTCGTCGTCGAACAGACGAGCCGCGGCGAACGCAGCTTCGACATCTTCTCCCGCCTGCTGCGCGAACGGATCGTCTTCGTCACCGGCGAGGTCGAGGACCAGATGGCCTCGCTGATCGTCGCCCAGCTTCTGTTCCTCGAATCGGAAAATCCGAAGAAGGACATCTATATGTACATCAACTCGCCGGGCGGGGTCGTCACGGCGGGCATGGCCATCCACGACACGATGCAATATATCCGCCCGCGCGTCGGCACGGTGTGCATCGGCCAGGCGGCGTCGATGGGCAGCTTCCTCCTCGCCGCGGGCGAGCCCGGCATGCGCGTCGCGCTGTCGAACGCGCGCGTGATGGTGCACCAGCCGTCGGGCGGTGCGCGCGGCATGGCGTCGGACATCGAGATCCAGGCCAAGGAAATCCTGCGCATCCGCAAGCGGATGAACGACCTCTATGTCAAATATACCGGCAAGTCGCTGAAAGAGATCGAGAAGGCGATGGACCGCGACACCTTCCTCGAGGCCGACGAAGCCAAGGAATTCGGCATCGTCGACCAGGTGTTCGACCGCCGCCCGGGCATGCCCGACGCCGAGGCGGCGGGCGAGAAGGGCGAAGGCCCGACGCCCTGAACGCGGGCGCGGCAAGATCGCGGTAACCGCGTTTCTTGACGTCTGCCCCACGCCTTGGCGCTAGGCGAAACATTGTCTCCGTGTCACCCAATTGCCATATTGTAATTGGGTGGACGGGGGCTAGGATATAGGCGGCGGCGCCCTTTCTGGCGCCGGCCAAAGGAAGATTTATGACGAAATTGAGCGGCTCGGACAGCAAGAGCACTCTCTACTGCTCCTTCTGCGGCAAGTCGCAGCACGAAGTCCGCAAGCTGATTGCCGGGCCGACCGTGTTCATCTGCGACGAATGCGTCGAGCTCTGCAACGACATCATCCGCGAAGAGATCAAGGGCGGGGTCGCCGCGCGCAAGGACGGCGCGGTGCCGACGCCGCTGGAGATCTGCCAGCATCTCGACGCCTATGTGATCGGCCAGAACACCGCGAAGCGCGTGCTGTCGGTCGCGGTGCACAATCATTACAAGCGCCTCGCGAACAGCGGCCGCGGCGACGATGTCGAACTGGCGAAGTCGAACATCCTGCTCGTCGGCCCGACCGGCAGCGGCAAGACGCTGCTCGCGCAGACGCTCGCGCGCTTCCTCGACGTGCCCTTCACCATGGCCGACGCGACGACGCTGACCGAGGCGGGCTATGTCGGCGAGGATGTCGAGAACATCATCCTCAAGCTGCTGCAATCCTCCGACTACAACGTCGAAAAGGCGCAGCGCGGCATCGTCTATATCGACGAGATCGACAAGATCAGCCGCAAGGCCGAAAATCCGTCGATCACCCGCGACGTGTCGGGCGAGGGCGTGCAGCAGGCGCTGCTGAAGCTGATGGAAGGCACGACCGCGAGCGTCCCGCCGCAGGGCGGGCGCAAGCATCCGCAGCAGGAATTCCTGCAGGTCGACACGACGAACATCCTCTTCATCGCGGGCGGCGCCTTCGCCGGCCTCGAAAAGATCATCGGCGATCGCCTGCAGGGCAAGTCGATCGGCTTCGGCGCGCATGTTGCCGGCCCCGACGAGCGTCGTGCCGGCGAGGTGCTGAAGCAGATCGAGCCCGAGGATCTCCTCAAGTTCGGCCTGATCCCCGAATTCGTCGGCCGCCTCCCCGTCATCGCGACGCTCGAGGACCTCGATGTCGATGCGCTGGTCAAGATTTTGGGCGAGCCCAAGAATGCGCTGGTCAAGCAGTACAGGAAGCTGTTCGATCTCGAGGAGGTCGCGCTGACCTTCACCGACGATGCGCTGGTCGCGGTCGCCAAGAAGGCGATCGAACGCAAGACCGGCGCGCGCGGGCTGCGCTCGATCGTCGAGGCGATCCTGCTCGACACCATGTTCGACCTGCCCGACCTGACCGACGTGGTCGAGATCGTCGTCGACAAGGATGTCGTCGAGGGCCGCAAGCAGCCGGTTCGCGTCTATGCCGACAAGGCGAAGGAAGCGGGCGACGCCGCCTGACATGCAGCCGGCACCGGCGCGCCCGGTGCCGGCGGCGCGTCTTCGCCCGAGCACCGAATGGACGCGCTGCGCCGCGCCGTCCGAGTCGTCATCGAACGATGTTGCATTGCAGCAACAGTTACGGAAAAAAAGCCCTCGAACCGCGATGGGCAAGTTTCTGTTGTAACAGAAAAACCTTGGTTTTCCGCGACCCCCTTCGCAGCTGAGGGCGGCTGCGGGGTTGCACTGTCACAATCATGCCATAGAGGGGCGTCAGGGGCCCGGCCAGGTTATCGCGTGCCTGTTGCACGCTACGGCCGACAGCCAACCACCAAGGGGACATCCTGTCATGAAATTTCGTCACACGCTTGCCGCCAGCGTCGCGCTGATTCCGGTCGCGCTGCTTTCCACGCCTGCCTTTGCCCAGTCGACGGGTTCGCAGGATTTCGACAATGAAATCGTCGTCACCGGTTCGCGCTCGAACCAGGGCGTCGGCGGCGTCATCGCGCCCGACACGACCAAGGCGAAGGCCGTCCTGACCCAGGAATTCATCGCGCACCAGGCGCCGGGCCAGACCGTCAACGACATCATCAACCAGCTCCCCGGCGTCAGCTTCCAGAACAACGACCCCTTCGGCTCGGCCGGCGGCAAGATGTCGATCCGTGGTTTCGACAACACCCGCATCAACCAGACGTTCGACGGCATCCCGCTCAACGATTCGGGTAACTATGCGCTTTATTCGAACCAGCAGCTCGACCCCGAACTGATCGAGCAGGTCAACGTCAACCTGGGCTCGACCGACGTCGACAGCCCGACCGCCGCGGCTTCGGGCTCGACCGTCAACTACCGCACCCGCAACCCGGGCGAGGACTTCGGCGTCAAGCTGGTCGGCTCGGCCGGCGACTTCGACTTCTTCCGCGTCTTCGGCATGGTCGACACCGGCGTCTTCACCCCTTGGGGCACGCGCGCCTTCTTCTCGGCCAGCAGCGCGACCAACGACACGGTGTTCGGCAACGTCGACCTGCCGGGCGTCCCGTCGCACAAGGGCCAGATCAACAAGCAGCAGTATAACGCCAAGCTGTATCAGCCGATCGGCGACAATGGCGACTTCGTCGCGATCTCGGGCCACTATAACCAGAACCGCAACAATTTCTTCGGTTCGGTCGGCCTGCGCAACGACCGCGACGTCCCGAGCGGCTTCCCGCAGACCAAGGACGAACGCGACTATGGGATCGCGCGCTGCCAGATCAACACGGTGGCGACCCCCGGCGTCCGCGACACGGCCAACAGCTGCGGCTCGACCTTCGACGAACGCTTCAACCCGTCGAACACCGGCAACATCCGCGTCAACTCGCGCTTCACCCTGTCGGACGGCCTCGTGCTGACGATCGACCCGAGCTATCAATATGTGAAGGCGAACGGCGGCGGCACGGCGACCGGCAACGAAGGCTTCCGCGACGTCGATCCGGGCGCGGGCGTCTCGCTGCAGACCGGCTATATCTCGGGCTCGCCCTATTATGGCCGCGACCTCAACGGTGACGGCGACATCCTCGACACCGTCCGCGTGCTCGCGCCCAGCCAGACGCAGACCGACCGCATCGGCGTGATCGCCGGCCTGCGCTACGAGTTCAACGAGAGCAACACCTTCCGCATCTTCTACAGCTACGACCGCGCCAGCCACCGTCAGACCGGCCAGACCGGCTTCCTGAAGCTCGACGGTTCGCCGATCGACGTCTTCCCGGTCAACGACCCGCTGGCCGACGTCGACGGCCATGTCCTGCAGAAGCGCGACCGCAAGTCGATCGCCATGCTGAACATGTTCGGCGGCCAGTATCGCGGCGAGTTCGGCGCGCTGACCATCGAGGTCGGCGGCGCGTACAAGATGTTCAAGCGCGACCTGACCAACAATTGCGCCACCTCGAGCGTGACCGGCTTCGTCGAATGCTTTGGCACCAACACCGCCGGTCTGGAAGCCTGGTTGGCGGCCAACCCGACCCAGACGGTCGCGGGCGTGACCTTCGATACGCAGGGCCCGCAGCGCCGCGTGCGCAAGTATAACAAGTTCACGCCGAACGTCGGCCTGACCTATGACCTGACCGACGCGCTCAGCATCTTCGCCAACTATTCGAAGGGCGTGCAGGTTCCGGGCACCGACAACCTCTACAATGCCTTCTACTTCCCGGCGGACACGGAATCGGCCAACCCGGCCCCGGAAACGACCGACAACTTCGACGCGGGTCTGCGCTACAGCAGCAGCCAGGTGCAGGCGCAGGTCGGGCTGTGGTACACGATCTTCAACGATCGTCTCGCCTCGTCGTTCGACCCCGAGACCGAGCGCAACGTCTATCGCAACCTCGGCCGGGTCGACAAATATGGCATCGACGGCAGCATCTCCTATCGTCCGATCCCCGAGTTCTCGATCTATGCCTTCGGTTCGTATCTGAAGTCGAAGATCAAGGACGACGTGCTGAACGGCATCGACGGCAACGGCGACCCGATCTATGCGCCGACCGCCGGCAAGCGTGAATCGGGTGCGCCGGTCTATACCTTCGGCGGCCGCGTGCAGGGCGACCTCGGTCCGATCCAGCTCGGTGCGCAGGTCAAGCGGACCGGCCCGCGTTACGTGAACGACCAGAATCTGCCGCTGACCATCGGCGGCGTGGATGTCTATGGCGCCAAGACGCCGGCCTATACGCTGGTCGACCTCGACGCGCGCGTCGGCCTCGAATGGGCGGGCCTTGGCGACAAGACCTACTTCCAGTTCAACGTCTCCAACCTGTTCGACAAGCTCTATGTCGGCGGTTTCGACGGGCAGCTGGCGACCAATTCGGCGCCCTTCGTGCAGATCGGTGCACCGCGCACCTTCATCGGTTCGATCATCGTCGGCTTCTAAGCCGCGGCATCGCCGGAAAAGATCAGGGCGCGGGAGGCAACTCCCGCGCCCTTTTCTTTGGGCGGTAATCGACCGGAAGGCGACGTTTCGTATCCCAGACTAGCATCGAAGCAGCCGTTCTCCGTGCCAGAGGTCGGAAATTGCCGAATCTCGGCGCTTCATTAGGCAATCATCGGCAAATCATCAGTTCGTCATCCTGTCGTCAGGACGACAACGGCGCGATCCTGCGGTCGTCGATGCGATCCTGCTTCGGCGACATGGGAAGGATTTTCGATGATCAGAACCGCTATCGCGGCTGCCGCGCTCGTCGGCATGGCCGCTTCGACCACCACGTCAGCGCAAACAACCGGCGGCGCCCCTACCGTGCACGTTCGTTATACCGATCTCGATCTGTCGCAGCCCGACGGCATGAAGGTGCTGCGTCATCGAGTGGCGATGGCCGTGAATACCATTTGTCCCATGCCAGTGGGCGGCAGCATGGACGATATGATGGTGAACATGCGCTGCCGAAAGCATGCAATCAAGGGCGCCAACCAGCAAATTGCCGCACTTGTCGCGACGCCAGTCTATGCTCGAGCGGACACGAGGCGCGCGAGCATCCAGCCGTGATTGCCGCGGCGGGGGCTATGGGCGGATTTAATGTCCTACTCCAGCCGCAGCAAAGCAGACGGCCTTAAATAGCGTCACGCCTACTGGAGCGGCGGGAATTGGGCGCATTCCTGCCGCGAGCCAGCAACCGATCCACACCGATAGCATTCGACCAACATTGCCGTTCCGGCGGGAGCGCGGCGATCTTGGGCTGACGACATGAAATTGCATCGATTCCCGGTCGCCGCGCAATATGGTAAGGCGGTGCCAGGGGGAGATCGCCGCATGGCGACGATGCGCATCAATCTTGGTCTGACCGCGCCGGTTCGGCTGGGTCGGCTCGTGCTCAATCCTGCGCTACGCGAAATCCGGCGCGACGACGGTGCCGAAGAGATTATCGAGCCGCGCGTGATGCAGGTGCTGCTCGCGCTGGCGGAAGCGCGAAACGAGATCGTTCGCCGCGAAGATCTGACCGAGCGCTGCTGGGAAGGGCGCATCGTCGGAGAAGATGCGATCAATCGCGTGCTTTCCCGCCTGCGCCGCGTCGCGGAGGGCATCGGCGAAGATTCGTTCCGGATCGAGACGATCACCAAAATCGGCTACCGGCTTGTCGAGTTGGGCGATCATGCCGGCGGGGTTCCCGGCTCGTCCTCTTCAAATTCGCCATCTCCTCAGGCGGAGCCGCTCCAGCGCAAGTCTCCGGATAATTCCCGCCGCGCCAAACGTTGGGCCATAGCTGCGGTGCTTTTCCTGATGATCGGCATCGGAGGTTGGTGGTTCCTCCGGCCAGCCCCCGTCCACAGCATGATGGTTCGACTAGCCGGATTCCGGCCTTTGTCAGCGGGCCTGCCTCCAACCCTGCGCGAGGCTGTCGATGCCGAGATCACGGCCGCGTTCAACGCCGATGGCGTTATCGGCGTTTCCACTGTGTCCGCGCCGCCGCCCGGCAAGGCGCCGGCCTATGCTCTGGGCGGAACGATCTATCGCGTGGGCAACTCCATCCGCGTCATTACGCGATTCACCAACGAGCGCACCGGCGCGATTCTATGGTCCGACAGTGTCGACTATGCCGCCGATCAGGCCCCGAAAGTTCCCCACAAAATCGCGGTCGACGCCGGTATCGTCATCCGCTGCGGATTGTTCGGCGCCTCGACCTATCACAAATCGCTGCCAGACGCCGTCCTCAGCAATTACCTACAATATTGCCAGGAATATTGGAATTACGGAGGAAGCAAGACGCTTCGTTTCGCGCAGCTGGTCGTCGCGGCGGTTCCCGACTTCTCCTGGGGATGGTCCGCCGTCGGGAACGGGTTCATGCAGGTCGCGCAGGCAGAGCCCGATAGTCGGCGCGCTCAAGAGCTGCGCGCGGCCGGGCGACGGGCGGAGGACAGGGCACTGGCCCTCGATCGCACCAACAGCGAAGCCTTGGGCCACAAGGCCTTGCTGATCGATCGGCACGATTGGGTCGGCCAGGAGGCGCTGTTCAAAAGCGCCATTGCGACCAAGCCGCTCGATTGCGGCTGCGAACATTACGGTTACGGCTGGAAGCTGGTAGGCGTGGGACGTCTTGATGACGCAGTCCAACAATTTCTTGCCGCCACCGACATGCTTGCCCTTTGGTCGGACTCCCAGTTCGCTTTGGCTGACGCGCTTGTCGCAACGGGCCGGGTCGAAGAGGCGAAGCCGCACTTCGCTGCAGCTATAGATATCAGCAAAGATCCGAATTCTGACAAATGGATCGCTGTTACCGAGGGCACCGAAACGGGTGACTATGCGGCTGCCATGTCCGCTCTTCGCAGCCCACAATTTCGGATGCCCGAAGAGACACGCGCCGGCCTGTTGTCGGGATATCAGGCCTTGGCATCGGGGAGTGCCCAAGCAAAGACACAGGCCATCCAAACGCTGATAGCGCTGCCCAAGGACAAGCAGAGCGAGACGGTCGCAACGATGCTGGCGGCTCTGGGCGCGAACCGGGAGGCGTTGGAGGTTGCGAGCCAAAGACCGTGGCTGCTCTGGCGTCGAAGCATGCGCGGAGTGCTGAGCGAACCGGGCTTTCCAGCTATCGCGAACAAGCTCGGTCTCATGACCTATTGGAAAACCACGCGGATCAAACCCGATATCTGTTCCACCGAAAGCCCGCCCCCCTTCTGCGGGATGATATAGTCGCGGCCGATCGTCCCCGCGCGATGAAGCACACCCCTCGGAGACCCGGCAAAGCCCCATGGAGATGGTGAAGAGCGGGAACCCGGAGTGGGGTCAGCCGACGCACGCTCTGGGTTCCCGCTTTCGCGGGAGTGACGAAAGAGGGAGAACGGCCACCCCCCCCCGAAGCGGTCACCAGCGATGCTCCCACCGCGAAACCATGCTCAGCCTGCAGCGATCCTGCGCGCCGTGTCCTGGACCAGCGCGATCATGTTGGGGACGCCCTGGGTGCGGTTCGACGAGAGCTGGCGCGTCAGGTCGAAGGGGGCGAGCGCGGCGGCGATATCCATGCCGGCGACATCGGACGCGGGCTGATCCTGCACCGCGGCGAGGACGAGTGCGACGATGCCCTTGGTGATCGCGGCGTTGCTGTCGGCGAGGAAGTGGAGGCGATCGTCGCCTCGCGGCACCGGATAGACCCAGACGCTCGCCGAGCAGCCGCGCACCAGCGTCGCGTCGGTTTTGAGCGCATCGGGCATCGGCTCCAGCTCGCGCCCGAGTTCGATCAGCAGGCGATAGCGATCGTCGCCGTCGAGGAAGTCATATTCGTCGAAGATGTCGGAGAGGCTGCGCATGGCGCGGCAGTGGCAGATTTGGGGGGTGGTGGGAAGGGGCGCCTATTGTTCCGTTCGCATCGAGCCCTTCGACTGCCCGCAGGGCGGGCGCTCAGGGCCCGATGCGAACGGCCCTATGAGCGTTACAGATCCACCCCCGCGGCGATCGCTTCCAGCTTGCGCAGCCGTTCCTTCAGATCGGCGATCTCGATCCGCGATCCGGCGTGCGGCACGGTCGCATCCTGCGCCGGGGTATGGCCCGCCGCGAGTTCCTCGCGCTTGAGCTGGATCCAGTCGCGCCAGCCGCGCAGCGCGACCAGGCTGATGATGGTCAGGGCGCTGAGCGCGATCGCGGCGGTGATCAGATGGGTGCTAATCTCGGACGTTATGGCGGCCATGGGTCGGCTCCTTCTTCGTCGCGTTACGGGAGGGACCGGTCGCGCAGCTTCTCGATCTCTTCGTCGAGGCTGGCGGCGCGGTTGTGGTCGGTGGCGATGCGTTCGAGAACCTGGATGCGCTCCTTGAGCGCGCGAATCTCGGCCTGCAACGCCTTGGTCTCGGCATTGTCCTGGGCCACGAAATACTCGCCGCCGCGATGGTCGCGCCGCACGCCGTATTTCGCGCGGATGATGCTCCCGATCGTCACGATGAGGACGATGCCGATGACCATTTCAAAGGGGTTCATGGGAAGGATCCTTTCGCCTGATTCTTGTCGTTGTTCAGTTGAGCGGCGCGTCGCGCAGCTTTTCGATTTCGTCGGCGACATCGACGCCCTTGTCGGTGACGATGCGCTCGAGGACGCGGACGCGTTCCTCCAGCCGTTCGGTCTGCGCCGCATATTGCGCGGCCTTTTCCGCCGTTTCGTGCGATATCGCGGTCAGTTGCCGTTCCTTGAATTTCAGATGGCGGCGGAACATGTCGCTGCCGATGCCGAGCACGACGGGCAGACCGACGACGATGAGGAAGAATTGAACCCAGCTATCCACGGGCGCGCTCCTTTCGTTCAGTTCGCCGGGCGCCGCAGCGCCTCGATCTCGCTCGCCACCCGGTGGCTCTCGTCGGTGACGATGCGCTCGATCACCGCGAGGCGATCCTTGACCGAGCCGAGCTCGGCGCGAAGCTGGGCGTTTTCCTGGCTGATCAGCTTGACGCGTTCGATCGTCTCGTCGCTGGTCTTGGGATAGATCGCCTGGCCCCAGGCGCCGTCGAGCGGGTAGCCGTTCTTGATCCGCATCCAGGTCGTCAGCACCCAGCCGCCGACCGCGCTGACGCCGATGATCGCGGCGACGGGGGCCAGGGCATATAAAATATCGAGATTCATGATCTTCTCTTTCCTCTCAGCGCAGCCGGTCGATCTGGTCGGCGAGCTGGGCCGCCCCACCGTTCGCGTCGGTCGCGATCCGCTCGAGCACCGAAATCCGGTCTTCGAGCCGTGTGATCTTGTCGGCCAGCTTGGCATTGTCGCCTTCGAGCAGCGCGATTTTTCGATCAGCGTCGGGGGCGGTTCGATGAACCGTGCCGCCCCATTCATTCTCGACCGGATAGCCGTGCTTGGCGCGCATCCAGGTCGTCACCATCCATCCGACCATCGACATGGCGATGATCGCGAGGACGAAGGCGGGGCCGCCGATGCTCATATCTTGTCTCCCTGTTGCCCGTTTTCCGCTCAGCGCAGCGCGTCGATCTCGTCGGCGAGGCGGCGGTTGTGGCTGGTGTAATATTGCTCGATGTCGGCGATGCGGCGGTCGATGTCGCGGAAGCGCGAGCGGATGTCGCGCGCCGAGGCGCTGGGGTTCGAGCGCACGCCCTGCCAGAATCGCGCCTCCTCGTTCGAGCCATAGAGCGCGAAGGGCTTGGGCGTTCCCATGATCCCGATCACGATATAGGCGAGAAGCGGAAAGCCCGAGCCCATCAACGTGCCGAGGACCATGCCCACGCGGATCCAGAGGACGTCGATCCCCATATAATCCGCCAGGCCCGAGCAGACGCCGAGCCATTTGGCGTTCTGCTTGTCGAGATAGAATTTGGTGCGGCTGGCAGACATCTTCAGTTCCTCCGGCTCATGCTGTTGTTCTCGAGTTGCGCCAGGTCCTCATCGCTGCGTACCGCGGGGCGGAAGTCGGGATGGTCGGCGCTGATGATGCGTTCCACGGTATGAAGACGATTCTCGAGCCTTCGAGCCGTATCGTAAAGTTCGTCGAGCAGCTGCTCATCCTCTCCGGTCAGCGTCTTGGCCTGTTTCCACTTGGTGACATAGTGGAGGATCAGCCAGGGAAGACCGAGGAAGAGAATGCCAACGACGAGCACCGGGATGACGAAGTCGAAATCCATCGGTCCGGCTCCTTATTTCTTGCCCTGCGCGGCCTTCAGCGCGGCGAGCTCGTCGGCAACCTTGTCGGCGGCCTGCAGTTCGGCGATTTCCTCGTCGAGCGACTTTTTATAGCCCAGGCCCAGCGCGTCGGCACGGCCTTCGGCCTCGTCGACGCGGCGTTCGAGGATTTCGAAGCGCGAGAAGGCATCCTCGACGCGGTCGCCGTTGGTCATCTCGCGCAGCTTGTAGCGATTCTCGGCGCTTTCGAGGCGGTTGACGACGCTCGACTGGCGCGCCCGCGCTTCGCTGAGCTTCTTCTGCAGCTTGGCGATATCGGCTTCATAGCCCTTCAGCGCATCGTCGAGAACCGCAATCTCGCTCTTCAGCCGCTCGGCCATGTCGCCGGCCTTCTGCTTCTCGACCAGCGCCGCGGTGGCGAGGTCTTCGCGATCCTTCGACAGCGCGAGTTCGGCCTTTTCCTTCCAGCTGTCCTGCAGCCCTTCGAGCTTGGCGATGTGGCGGCGCATTTCCTTCTGGTCCGCGATGGTGCGGGCGGCCGACGCGCGGACCTCGACCAGCGTCTCGTTCATCTCGAAGATGATCTGGCGGATCATCTTTTCGGGATCCTCCGCGCGGTCGAGCAGATCGGTGACGTTGGCGGCGATGATGTCGCGGGTCCGTGAAAAAATACCCATGCTACTAACTCCTGTCGAAACTTTTGAGACCTTGAATGAATGCTGGTGCCGGGGCGGGGCAAGGGGGGAGAGTGCCCCGGCACCAGAGCCGGTCAGGCCAAGGGACTGACCGCCGGGGATGATGCAGCGGTCACCGCCAGCACGCCGACGGGATGTCCGGCGGCGCTGACGGCGATCTGGGGCTGGTCGATCACGCCGATGAGGATGGCCAGCGCTCCCGCCGCGCTGAGCGCGAAAGTGGCGGCCTGGGCAAACATCGTTTTCATGGGTCAACCTTCCCTGTTCTTGCTGCTCCGGCCCGATTGGTGCCGGTTCCCTTTCCTCTATGCAGGGGGTGTGCCAATTGGCCCGTGTGGCGGAAAAGCGCGCGGGATTCACACCGGGCCTGGATTCGACGCCGATTTGGCTTGCCAATCAGCGGGAAATATTGCCAATGATTGGGAATGGAGCGCGAAACGCAGTTCATCGGCCAGTCGGCGACCTTTCAGGACGCGGTCGAACGCGCGAGCCAGGCCGCGGCGCTCGACCGGCCGGTGCTGGTGATCGGCGAGCGCGGCACCGGCAAGGAACTGATCGCCGAGCGCCTCCACCGCCTGTCGGCGCGCTGGGACAAGCCCTATCTGATCATGAACTGCGCCGCGATGCCCGAGACGCTGATCGAATCGGAGCTGTTCGGGCACGAGGCGGGCGCCTTCACCGGCGCGACGCGCAGCCGCGCCGGACGCTTCGAGGAGGCCGACGGCGGGACGCTGTTCCTCGACGAGCTCGCGACCATGTCGATGGGCGCGCAGGAGCGCCTGTTGCGCGCGGTCGAATATGGCGAGGTGACGCGCGTCGGATCGTCGCGCCCGATCCGCGTCGACGTGCGGATCGTCGCGGCGACCAACGAGCATCTCCCCGCACTGGTCGAGGAGAACCGCTTTCGCGCCGACCTGCTCGACCGGCTGTCGTTCGAGGTCATCACCCTCCCCCCCCTGCGCGCGCGCGAAGGCGATATCGAGGTGCTCGCCACATATTTCGGCCAGCGCATGGCGGCGGTGCTCGGCTGGGAGGAATGGCCCGGTTTCGGCCCGCGCGCGCTCGCGCAGATGGAGGGCCACGACTGGCCGGGCAATGTCCGCGAGCTCAGGAACGTGATCGAGCGCGCCATCTATCGCTGGCCCGACCCCGAAAGGCCGGTCGACGCGCTGAGCTTCGATCCCTTCGCGAGCCCGTGGCAGCCGGTTCATCGGCCCGCGGCGCAAGACGGCGCGACGCCCGTCGCCGCACCCGAATCCTCGTCCGCCCCCGCCGCGCCGCCCTCCGGCCCGGTCAGCGACCTGCGCGCCGCGGTCGACGGCTATGAGCGGCAGATATTGGCCGATACGATGGCGCGCTGCCGCTACAACCAGAAGGTCGCGGCCGAAGCGCTCGGGCTCAGCTATGATCAGATCCGCCACGCGCTGAAGAAGCACGGGTTGAACCAGTAGGCTACCTCTTGTTCCCTCGTCATGCTGAACTTGTTTCAGCATCCATGGCCCGCACTCCGCTTCAAGCGCCGCGCTTATCGAGAGGTCCGGCCATGGACCCTGAAACAAGTTCAGGGTGACGATTCAGGTAGATCAGCCCTATTCCGGCAGCTGCGCCTCGAGCGCGCCGATCACCGCGTCCTGCGCCGATACCATTTCGCTGAGCCGGTCGCGCAGCGCATAGATGTCGGGCAGGCCGTCGATCGCCTCCTCGACGCTACGGTCGACATAGAGGCGGTCGATGTCGGCGAGCGCGCCGGTGAGCGGCGCGCGCGTCGCGATCAGCCGCGAGATCGCCTGCTGCGCGACCACCCATGGCTCGCTCGACACCGCCGAGCCGGCGGCCGACGCCACGAGCGGCGCGGTGATGTTGCGCTCGGCGGCGAACGCCTGCTGCGCCTGGACCGCGTCCGATTCCCAGCGCGCGAGCCGCCCCGCGAGGTCGGTCGGCAGCGGCCCCGGCGGCGTCACGACGACTGCGGGCGGCGCGACGTCGAATCGCTCCTCGACCGGGCGCTTGGCGAGCGAGGGGGCATGGCTTTCCTGAGCGGCGGCGCAGGCCGACAGCGACAGCGAGGCCGCGATCGCCGCGGGGAGAAGATGGGAGATGCGCGTCATCGCCGCTCCTGATATGGGCCGCGGCGCCGGGCGGCAAGCCGAATCGGGAGAAGGACGCGCGCCGGCCGGCAAGGGGCGGCCGAAACCCCAAAAAACGCGGAAATATGCGGTTGACAGCACCGCCCCGGCTCGCTAGTGGCGCTGACTTTCCCGCATGCCGGAAAAATCGCCTGCTTCGGCGGGTGACTGGCAGCGCGGGTGTTTTAGTTTCTGATTGGATGGAAGACCATGTTCGCAATCGTGCGCACGGGCGGCAAGCAGTATCGCGTCGCCGCTGGAGACAAGATCGCCGTCGAGAAGATCGAGGGTGAAGCAGGCGACACCGTGTCGCTGGGCGACGTCCTGCTGGCCGGCGACGGCGGCGAGATGAAGGACGCCAAGGGTCTGGCCGTTTCGGCCGAGATCATCGCCCAGACGCGCGGCGAAAAGGTCATCGTCTTCAAGAAGCGCCGCCGGCACAATTATCGCCGCCGCAACGGTCACCGCCAGTCGCTGACGCTGCTGCGCATCCTCGCCGTCGGCGACGCCAAGAAGGCGGCGCCGAAGAAGGAAGCGGCCCCCAAGAAGGAAGAGGCCGCCCCGGCGGCCGAAGCCAAGGCTGCGCCCGCGAAGGAAGCCGCGCCCAAGAAGGCGGCCGCTCCGAAGAGGGAAGCCGCTGCCGAGAAGGCCGCGCCCGCCAAGAAGCCCGCTGCCAAGAAGGCGGCCCCCAAGAAGGACGCCTGAGCGCGAATCCGCGGCTCGGCCCAAGAGATTAAGGAGCATCAGTCATGGCACATAAGAAAGCAGGCGGTTCTTCGCGCAACGGTCGCGACTCAGCCGGCCGCCGCCTTGGCGTGAAGAAGTTCGGCGGTCAGGACGTGATCGGCGGCAACATTATCGTGCGCCAGCGCGGCACCCGCGTCTATCCGGGCGTCAATGTCGGCATGGGCAAGGACCACACGCTGTTCGCCACCGCCGACGGCCGCGTCCGATTCCACGACGGCAAGCTTGGCCGCAAATATGTGTCGGTCGACTGTATGGCAGACGCCGCCGAATAAGGGACGACTTTACCGAGGTCGTCCACCAGGGACGACCCGGAGCCGCCCTTTCCGCCCAGCGCGGAAACCAGGTTCGAAAAGAGGGAGACGGGTCGCCCCCGGACTCCCTTTTTTCTTGCCCGAAATCCGCCGCTTCGGCTTCGGGCGCGAAAATGGGGCCGATCATCTCCCTCGCATATCGACTGTCGTCAAAGCGTCACCATCTGGCGCCACGGCGACCGGAAAATGGGAGTGACGAAAATGTTTGCGCGTACCGAAAGACTCTTGCTGCGGCCCGGCTGGCACGAAGACGCCTCCGCACTTGCGCGCGCGATCGGCGACGAAGCGATCGTGCGCAACCTGTCGCGCGCGCCCTGGCCCTATCGCGAGGACGACGCCCGCGCCTTTCTGTCGACCTGGACCGAGGGCCACCCGAGCCGCTTCCTGATGATCCAGCGCACCGCGAGCGCGCCGCGCCTGATCGGCGGCGTCGGGATGGACCAGACGGAGAGCGGCGAGGTCGAGCTCGGCTATTGGGTCGCGCGGCCTTTCTGGGGGCTCGGCTATGCGACCGAGGCGGGGCGGCACATGATCGACCTTGCCCGCACGCTCGGCATCGGCCGGCTGGTCGCCTCGCATTTCGCCGACAATCCGGCCTCGGGCGCGGTGCTGCGCAAGCTCGGCTTCCGGCCGACCGGGCGGCGTCCGCTGCGCGGCAGCCTCGGCCGCGGCCGGGCCGCGCCGACGGTCGAATATGCCCGCGACATCGCGGCGCCGGGCAATGATGGCGACGGCGACGAAGGGCCCGTCGCCATGCTCGGCGCCGCGCGATGGCCCGACACCCTTCGCGACGAATGGCGGCTCGCCGCGGCGTGACGATGAATAAACCCCTCCCCTTCAGGGGAGGGGTTGGGGTGGGGTCTCGAACCTTTGCGCAAGGCCGATGGACCCCACCCGCTGCAACTAGGCGGCACGCCGCCAAGTTTCGCTGCCTCCCCTGAAGGGGAGGGCCTAACGGGGATTACCCCCGCAGCTTCCCCGCCATGCCGAGGATGTCGTCGAGCGGGTTGCCGTCGCCGTCCATGTCGATGAGCTTGCCGAGGCCGCCCAGGCTGCCCGCGAGCCCGCCGGCCGAAGGCGCGGTACCGCCGCCGACCGCGCCGCCGAGCACATTGCCGAGGATGCCGCCAAGGCCGCCCAGCCCGCCGCCGCCCTCACCGCCCTGCTTCGCCATATAGCCCGCGACCATCATCGCGAGCATCGGCAGCATCTGCTTGAGCAGCCCGGCGTCGAGGCCCGTCTTCGCCGCCGCGTCGCCCGCGACGGTGCGGCTGACGTCCTTCGAGCCGAAGATCTGGCCGAGCACCTCATTGCCCTGCCCGACCGGGGTCGGCTGCGATCCGAGCACCGAGTCGAGCAGCCCGCCGCCGCCGAGCTGGCCGATCAGACCGCCGAGTCCTTCGAGCCCCCCGCCCTGCGCCTGCTTCTTGAATCCGCCGAGGATCGCGGGGAGCAGCGCGTCGGCGCCCTGCTGCGCGACGCCGGGCGAAACGCCCAATTCCTTCGCCATCGATTCGATGCCGCCGGCCTGCTGGAGAATGTCGGTCAGATTCATGGATGCCTCCGTCTGATGGCGCGGATCGAAATGCGCCGATGCGGGTTGTTATAGCAGCGCGCGGGGGGAGGACGAGTCCGTTCATTCTCCTGTCATCCCCCGGCGCCACGATGCAGTCTGCGGCCATGCATGTTCCGAACCGGCCGCACGAAGAAAGTGGGAGTCCCAATCATGAGCATTTTCGGCAAGATCAAGGATGCGATTTTCGGCAAGAAGGCTGCGGCCGCCGAGCCCGCCGCCGCCCCCGCGACGACCGCCGCCCCGGCCGCGCCGCAGCCCGTCCCCGCCGCGCCGGCCGCGATCAGCGAGGTCGATGTCGAGGCCATCCTGACCGCGCAGAACGCCTATGCGACCCAGCCGCTCAACTGGCGCACGTCGATCGTCGACCTGATGAAGCTGCTCGAAATCGACCCCAGCCTCCAGAACCGCAAGGAACTGGCGCAGGAGCTCGGCTATACCGGCGAACTCAACGGCAGCGCCGAGATGAACATCTGGCTGCACAAGGCGGTGATGCGCGAGCTCGCGGCCAACGGCGGCAAGGTGCCGGCCGACCTGACGGACTAGGATCAACCCTCCCCTTCAGGGGAGGGCAGCGAGACTTGGGGGCTTTGCTCCCTAGTCGCAGCGGGTGGGGTCCAGCGGCCTTGCGCAACGTTTCGAGACCCCACCCCAACCCAGTGCCAGGTAAACCGTCCCCCGGACGGTTTAGGTCATGCCGGGGGCATGACCGGCCTGACACTCCTGACGGGGAGGGGCTTTGCTACCATTGACCGCTGCGCCCCCACCCTCCAGAACCGGTTTCAACCGAAACCAGGGTCGCGAGGGAGCCGCCGCATGTCCGACAGATTTTCCACCCCCGTCAGCCGCCGCCAGACGCTCGCTGCGCTGGGCACCGGCACCGCGGGCCTCGCCATTGCCGCGCGCGTCCCCGCTGCCGCGGCGGAAACCGCGCCCGCCGCACCCCCTGCATCGGCGCTGCTGTCCTCGATCGCCGACAATCTCCTCGCTCACGGCCCCGAAGGCGCGACCGCGCTCGGCATCGACACCGGCGAGCGCGCCCAAATGCGCGGGCAATTGTCCGACCGCTCCCCCGCCGGGGTGGCCGCGCTCGCCGCGGCCTTGAAAGCCGACCTCGCGCGCGTGCGCGCCGCCGACACCAGCGGGCTCGATCATCAGGCGCGCACCAGCCTGGCGGTGGTCGACAGCGCCTACAGCGTCGCGCTCGAGGGCTTCGCGCTTCCCTATGGCGACGTCGCGGTCGGCGGCTGGCGCAACACGCCCTATGTCGTGATCCAGAATGTCGGCGCCTATCTCGACGTGCCGCGCTTCCTCGACAGCGATCATCCGGTACGGAATGCCGCCGATGCCGAGGCTTACCTCGCGCGCCTCAACGCCTATCCCGCCGCACTCGACGGCGAGACCGAGCGGCTGAAGGCGGCGGGCGCGCAGGGACTGATCGCCCCCGCCTTCCTGATTGACGCCGCGCTGAAGCAGATGGACGCGAGCCTTGCGGACGCGCGCGTAGGCGGCGGGCTGGTCGACAGCCTCGTCCAGCGCACGGTCAAACAGAGCATCGCCGGCGACTGGGGGCCGCGCGCCGAGCGGATCGTCAAGGGCGCGGTCGTCCCAGCGCTCGAACGCCAGATCGCCGAAATGCGCGCACAGCGGCCGAAAGCGACGATGGAGGCGGGGCTATGGGCGCGCCCCGGCGGCGACCAATGGTATGCCTGGGGGCTGCGCGCCTCGACCACCACCCGCATGACCCCCGACGAGGTCCACCAGATGGGGCTCGACCAGCTCGCCGAGCTTCACGGGCGGATGGACCCGATCCTCAAGAAGCTCGGTTACAGCGGGGGCCCGGTCGGCGCGCGGATGAACGCGCTCGCGCAGGACCCGCGCTACAAATTCCCCGAAGGCGACAAGGGGCGCGAGGAGATCAAGGCCTATATCCAGACCTGGCTCGGCAAAATCCGCGCCGAATTGCCGCGCGCCTTCCGCACGCTGGTGAAGGGCAATGTCGAGGTGAAGCGGCTCCCTCTGGCCGAGGAACCCGGCGCGCCCGCAGCCTATGGCGGCGCCGGGTCGATCGACGGCAGCATTCCCGGCAAATTCTGGATCAACCTGCGCACCACCGACCTCCACAGCAAATATTCGCTCCCCGACCTCGCGATGCACGAGGCGATTCCGGGGCATGTCTGGCAGGGCGAATATGCGAACCAGATGCCGCTGATCCGCTCGATGCTCGCCTTCAACGCCTATTCGGAGGGCTGGGCGCTCTATGCCGAGCAGCTCGCCGACGAGCTCGGCCTCTATGACGATTTCGAGGTCGGGCGGCTCGGCTATCTCCAGTCGCTGGCGTTCCGCGCCTGCCGCCTCGTCGTCGACACCGGGCTCCATGCGAAGCGCTGGACGCGCGAGGAAGGCGTCCGCTTCTTCGTCGAGCGCAACGGGTCGAACCCGCTCGAAGTGTCGAGCGAGGTCGACCGCTATTGCAGCTGGGCGGGCCAGGCGTGCGGCTACAAGGTCGGCCACAGCGAGATCGTCCGCCAGCGCGGCCGCGCGCAGGCGGCGTTGGGGGCGAAATACGACCTGCGCGATTTCGACAATGTGGTGGTCGAAGGCGGCAACGTCCCGCTCGACGTGCTCGCGAAGAATGTCGACGAATATATCGCAGGCGGGAACGCCTGACCAACGTCACCCCGGGCTTGACCCGGGGCCCGCCTTTCTTTGTCCCAATGGTAGCGGGTCGAAGCCGAAATCCTCGGCAAGATCGCGCCATATCGGATTCTGCGCATTGATCAGGTCATATTTCCATTCGCGCAGCCAGCGTTTGACCTGCTTCTCGCGCAGGATCGCGGAATCCATGGTCTCATGCCGCTCGAACCAGACGAGGCGTTTGATTTCGTAACGCTTCGTGTGGCCGTCGAAGACGCCTTCACGGTGTTGATGGATGCGCTGGAGGAGGTTCGACGTCACGCCTGTGTAAAGCGTCCCATGCGATGATCGGGCGAGGATGTAGACGCAAGGTTGGCGCTCCATTCGAGGGAGACAAAGGCAAGGCAGGCCCCGGGTCAAGCTCGGGGTGACGGAGATCGATCCGTTTCGTTCCAAACTACCGTCACCCCCAACTTGATCGGGGGTCCGCCTTTTCTTCACGATGGCAAAGGCGCCAGATCGGGTTCGACATACCCGCGCCGCGCCGCGACCGAGAACAGCAGCTCGCGGCTGTAGAAGCGCAGCGGCCAGTCGCGCCCGCCCATCGGCGACAGCAGCAGCGCGTTGACGCGCGCGGCCAGCCCGGTTTCGGCTGCCTCGGACAGGAACAACCGCACCCCCGCGACATAGGCGCGGGTGATGCTGTCGTGATAGCCCTGGCTGTCGTCGTTCACTCCGCCGACGCTTTCGTTGAAACGGCGGATCAGCCCCGCGATCTTGGCATCGACGTCGATGTCGGGGCGCTCGGTGAGCAGCCACAGGCAGGCGGCGAGATGCGCCTCGTGCGTCCACGCCTCGCGCGGCAGCGCGCAGGCGAGCAGACCCTCGCCGAGCACGCGGATGTCGGAATCGCGCTCGAACAGGCGCGGCGAAAAATCGGTGGTCATCGTCCGGTTCCTTCCGGGTGACGGGCCACCCGGAGGAACCGGGCGGGATCAGGCTGCGACGGCCGCCTGCGGAGCGGCTTGGCGGACACCTTCGTCGACATGGTCCGCGAATTGCGCGAAATTGTCGATGAATTGCTGCACCAGTGCCTCGGCCGTGCGGTCATAGGCCGCCTTGTCGGCCCACGCCTCGCGCGGGTCGAGCAGCGCGGCGTCGACCCCCGGCACCGCGACCGGAACGAGGAATCCGAAATTGGGATCCTTGCGGAACTCGGCATCGTTCAGGCTGCCGTCGAGCGCAGCATTGAGCAGCGCGCGGGTCGCCTTGATCGGCATCCGCTTGATGCCGTCCATCGTCGCCATGCCGCCGGTCCAGCCGGTGTTGACGAGCCAGCACTGGACGCCGCCCTTCGCGATGCGTTCCTTCAAAAGATTGCCGTAGACCGACGGGTGGCGCGGCATGAAGGGGGCGCCGAAGCAGGTCGAGAAGGTCGCCTCGGGCTCGGTCACCCCGATCTCGGTCCCCGCGACCTTCGCGGTATAGCCCGACAGGAAATGATACATCGCCTGGTCGGGGGTCAGCTTGGCGATCGGGGGCAGCACGCCGAAGGCGTCGGCGGTCAGCATGATCACCGTGCGCGGCACCGGCCCCATGTTCGCCTCCGACGCGTTCGGGATGAAGTCGATCGGGTAGGCGCCGCGGGTGTTCTCGGCGAGGCTGTTGTCGTCGAGATCCAGCGCGCGCGTCGCGGGGTCGATCACGACATTTTCGAGCACCGTGCCGAAGCGGCGGGTGGTCGCATAGATTTCGGGCTCGGCCTCTTCCGACAGGCGGATCATCTTGGCGTAGCAGCCGCCCTCGAAGTTGAAGACCGCGGTGTCCGACCAGCCATGCTCGTCGTCGCCGATCAGCGTCCGCGAGGCGTCGGCCGACAGCGTCGTCTTGCCGGTGCCCGACAGGCCGAAGAAGACCGCGGTGTCGCCCTCGGGCCCGATGTTCGCCGAGCAGTGCATCGGCATCACGCCATCGACGGGAAGCAGATAGTTGAGGATGCCGAACACCGACTTCTTCATCTCGCCGGCATAGGCGGTGCCGCCGATCAGCACGAGCTTCTCGGCGAAGTTGACCGCGACCACCGTCTCGCTGCGCGTGCCGTGCTTCGCGGGGTCGGCGCGGAAGCTCGGCAGGTCGACGATCGTATATTCGCTGTCGAACGCCGCGAGTTCGGCCGCGGTCGGACGGCAGAGCAGGGTGCGGATGAACTGGCTGTGCCACGCGAGTTCGGTGACGACCTGGACGCCGACGCGATGCTCGGGCTGCGAGCCGCCGAAGAGCTGCTGGCGATAGAGGCGGTCGCGCGAGGCGAGATGCGCGAAGAAATCGGCCTTCAGCGCGGCGAAGTGCGCGGGCGTCATTGGGACGTTGGTCTTGCCCCACCAGATGGTGTCGGCGGTCTCGCCGTCCTGGACGATGAACTTGTCCTTCGCGCTGCGCCCGGTGTGCTTGCCGGTCGCGACGACGAGCGGGCCGTCCTTGGCGAGCAGGCCTTCACCGTGGCGCACCGCTTCCTCGACGAGCTGCGCCGTGCCCCAGTTTTCGGCCACGTCCGCCCGCGTTTCCACGGTCTCGCTACCGATCACCACCTTGGTCATTGTCCTGGCCTTTCCCTTTGCCGCCGGACCCTTGCATACCTATGCAATGCCCGCCGAGCAAAAGGGCAGGCCCGCATCTTGAATGGGTGCCGACGATGACGCCGATTCCGAAAATTCCCGGTCGCGTTAGCGGCGATGGCCGATGAGGTCAAAGATTAAAGCGGGACTCGTGGCGGACGCGCGACGAGTGCGCCGTAAGGGAACCGGTGACATGCCGGCGCTGTTGTCGGTGGGTGCGGGATCGGCTAATCCGGCACCGGGTCCCGCCCCTACGGAAAGAGCATGACGGCAACCATCGCGCTGGTCGACGACGACCGCAACATCCTGCAATCCCTGTCGATCGCGCTGCAGGCCGAAGGCTTCGTCACGCGCGTCTATTCGGACGGCGAGGCGGCGCTGAAGCCGCTGATCGACAATCCGCCCGACCTCGCCGTCTTCGACATCAAGATGCCGCGGATGGACGGGCTCGAACTGCTCCGCCGGCTGCGCGAGAAGAGCCAGCTTCCGGTCATCTTCCTGACCAGCAAGGACGACGAGATCGACGAGGCGCTGGGGCTCGCGATGGGCGCCGACGACTATATCGCCAAGCCTTTCTCGCAGCGCTTGGTGATCGCGCGCATCCGCGCGATCCTGCGCCGCGTCGAGCTCAACAGGAACGCGCCGAGCGAGGAGGACGAGCCCGTCGCCGAGCCGATCACGCGCGGGCGGCTGACGATGGACCCGGCGCGGCACAAGGTCGCCTGGGACGGCCAAGACGTGACGCTGACCGTCACCGAATTCCTGATCCTCGAAACCCTCGCCAGCCGCCCCGGCATCGTGCGCAGCCGCAACCAGCTGATGGACGCGGCCTATCAGGACGATGTCTATATCGACGACCGCACGATCGACAGCCACATCAAGCGCCTGCGCCGCAAGTTCCGCGAG
>Ga0182745_1001249_pt1 | contig 24978 bp, 20 predicted proteins | sample eDN3rd30CKraftBY_FD_128523 | JGI IMG/M metagenome (GOLD analysis project Ga0182745, IMG submission 128523) | Enriched backyard soil microbial communities from Emeryville, California, USA - eDNA 3rd pass 30_C Kraft BY (version 2) (version 2) | ecosystem: Environmental > Terrestrial > Soil >... | reverse complement strand
GGCATCCACAAAGGTATCGACAGCGAAACCTCGCTGGCCATCTACCGTGACCTGACCAAGGACTTCGAAGGGCTGCGGCCACGCAGCCTGTTGCTCGAAGCGTTGAAATGCCTGGGCAGAACCCTGGGTGTAACGCAACTGTATGCCGTCAGCGACGCCTGCCGGCACCATCGCCATCCCTATTTTGGCAACGACAAGGGCCAGGACCTGGCGGCCAACTACGACGTTATCTGGCAAGAACACGGCGCCATAGCGTCTGACCGTGAGGATTTTTTTACCCTCCCGTTAGCGCCGGCACAACGGGCGGAAGCCGACATCCCGGCCAAAAAACGGGCGATGTACCGCCGCCGCCAGGCATTGCTTGACGATGTTTTCACCCGTTTGCAGGCAGCATTGCCAAGCAGCAATCACAACCTTGGACTACAAGGAAAACAGGGGGATGCATTTGCTGTGAGTGCATCGGCAGTAGACGGACCGCCCGTAGTCGACAGCCTGAAGTGAAGGTTGCCAGGGAAGGTTGGTCATCAAGCGGGTTTGGATCTGGATTCGTATGCGCATTGCTTACTTCATCAATCAGTACCCGAAAGTCAGCCACAGTTTCATCCGTCGCGAAATTCTGGCGCTGGAGCGTCAGGGGGTTGAGGTACAACGTATAGCCCTGCGTGGGTGGGACGCCGAGGTGCAGGATGCCGAGGACGCAACCGAACGGGGCAAGACCCGCTACGTATTGCAAGGTGGGCTCAAGGGGCTATTCGCACCGACGTGGCAGGTACTGCGTACGCAGCCGCGGCGGTTTTTCCAGGCGCTGTGGCTGGCCATGCGCCTTGGTCTGCGGGCCGACCGTGCCTGGCCCTATCATCTGGTCTACCTGGCCGAGGCCTGCCAAGTGCTGCAGTGGTTGCTGGCAGGGGATGCGACCCATGTGCACGCGCATTTCGGCACCAACTCTACTGAGGTGGTCATGCTGGCCAACGTCCTGGGCGGGCCGGCATACAGCTTTACCGTGCACGGCCCCGAAGAATTCGACAAACCACAGTTTCTGCATCTGGGTGAGAAGGTGCGGCGCGCCGCCTTTGTCGCGGCGGTGAGCTCGTACGGGCGCAGCCAGCTGTACCGTTGGGTGGCGCACGAGCACTGGGGCAAGGTGAAGGTGGTGCATTGTGGCCTGGAGCGTGGGTTTCATGAGGTGGCGCCGGTCAATGTGCCGCCGGCGCCACGGCTGGTGTGTGTCGGGCGCCTGTGCGAGCAGAAGGGCCAGCTGCTGTTGCTGGAAGCGGCGCGCTGTCTCGCTGCCCAATCGATCGCCTTCGAGCTGGTGCTGGCGGGTGACGGTGAAATGCGCGAGCAAATCGAGGCCTTGATTGCCCGGCACGGCTTGCAGCAGCAAGTGCATATCACCGGCTGGATCAGCAGTGCGCAGGTACGCAAGGAAATTCTGGCCGCCCGCGCGCTGGTGCTACCCAGTTTTGCCGAGGGCTTGCCAGTGGTCATCATGGAGGCCATGGCCTTGCGCAGGCCAGTGCTGACCACCTATGTAGCGGGTATCCCCGAGCTGGTGCGGCCTGGCGAGAACGGCTGGCTGTTCCCTGCCGGTGCCGTTGACGAGCTGGCAACAGCCATGGCCGACTGCCTGGCGCAACCGACCGAGGCACTGCAGCACATGGGCGAGGTGGCCTACCAGCGTGTAGTGCAACGGCATGACATCGACACCGAGGCGGCCAGGCTGGCCGGCTATTTCAAGGCATACGCATGATAAGTGTATTGGGTTGGTTACTGGGCCTGTTGGCGATCATCGTCCTGGTACCGGTGTTGGTCCTGGTGCTGCAAGTGTTGTTGGCGTGCCTGCCAGCGCGGGCGAGGCCCAACGGCATTGGTGAGCGCCCGCGAGTGGCGGTGTTGGTGCCCGCCCACGATGAGGCGTTGGTCATTCGTGCGATGCTGGCCAGCGTTACGCCGCAACTGCTGGACGGCGATCGCTTGCTGGTAGTGGCGGACAACTGCTCTGACGACACGGCCCAGTTGGCACACGAGGCTGGTGCCGAAGTGGTAGAGCGCCACGATACGCGGTTGCGCGGCAAAGGGTATGCATTGGACTTCGGCGTGCGCCACCTGGCTCAACGACCGCCCGAGGTTGTAATTGTGGTGGATGCCGACTGTCAGGTAGGCGAAGGGGCGATTGACTGCCTGGCGCGCCGCTGCCACGAACTTGCCCGCCCGGTACAGTCGCTGTACCTGATGCGTGCACCTGCAGGTGCCGGGTTGAAGGTGCAGGTTGCCGAGTTTGCCTGGCGGGTAAAGAACCTGGTGCGGCCGCGCGGTTGGGCGCGCTTGGGCCTGCCATGCCAGCTGATGGGCGCGGGCATGGCGTTCGCCTGGAACGATCTGAGCCTGATCAACCTGGCCAATGGTCATCTGGTCGAGGATGTGAAGCTGGGCTTGGACCTTTGCCAGCAGGGTAAGCCTCCTGCTTTCTGCCCCGAGGCACTTGTCACTAGCCAGTTCCCGCTCAGCGAGCAGGGCCTCAACAGCCAGCGCACCCGCTGGGAGCATGGCCATCTGGGCTTGATGCTCGCCGATGCACCCAAACGGGCGATGGCTGCAATCACCCAGCGCAATGCTAGCCTGGCGGCCTTGACCCTGGACTTGCTGGTGCCACCCCTGGCGTTGCTGGTGCTGGCCTTGCTCGGGCTTAATCTGGTGACCTGGCTGGCGTACCTGCTGTTCGGCCTGGCGGTGCCCGCGCGGCTCGCCTTTACCGGTTTGGCCTTGCTGGCCTTTGCCGTGGTGTTGGCCTGGGCGCGCTTCTGTCGTGAAGTGATACCGTTCTCGGTGTTGCTGTACGCGCCGTTTTACGCGGCCAGGAAGATTCCCTTGTACCTGAGCTTCCTGATCAAGCGCCAGGTTGAATGGGTGCGTTCAAAACGGGATGACGACTGATGGCTCAGTGGCAGAATCGCTGGAAGCGCGTGATCGACCAGATGGAAGTGATCGCTGACGCCGCCGCAGTGCAGCACCTGCTCGATCGCCTGGCTACACCGGATACGGGCACCGTGCTGGGCTTCGTCAATGCCCATGCCATGAACCTGGTGGTGCGCGATGGTGGCTACTGCCAGGCACTGTCGGCCGCAGATGTGCTGCTGCGCGATGGTGCCGGCATGGCGATCCTGTATCGCGGTCTGGGCCTGGAACCCGGGCTCAACATGAATGGCACTGACTTCATTCCCAGGCTCATGGCTACTTACCGAGGGCGTAAAGTCGCCTTCTGGGGCACCCGGCAACCCTACCTGGACCAGGCCGCGCAGCGCTGTAAAGCCGAGTTCGGCATTGTGCCAGTGTCCGTTCACGATGGCTTTGCCAGCGTAGAAACCTACTTACAATTGGTCCGCAGGGAGCAACCCGAGCTGATTGTACTGGGCATGGGCATGCCCAAGCAGGAAGCGGTGGCGGCAAAATTGGCAGCCATTGGCGGGCCATGCCTGATCGTGTGCGGAGGGGCGATCCTGGACTTTCTCGGCGGCAAGGTCAGCCGTGCCCCCGAATGGCTGCGGCGTTTGGGGGGCGAATGGCTGTACCGCCTGCTGCGCGAGCCCAAGCGCCTGTTCATGCGTTATGTGGTGGGCAATCCGCTATTCCTGTTGCGCACCCTGCTGTACCGGCGGTCAGCGGTTTCGGCCAGGCGGGCCCTATGAACGGCCAAAAATTGCAAAAGCGGTGATTCCGGGTACGCCAGCAGCGGGTGGCTGCTACAGTGATATCAATCGCTTGAGGGCGCCACGCGCCTGCTGCACGGTTTTTGCTTAAGTCTGTTTTCAAGGCTCGCTGTTTGATGGAAGGCACTTGCTACGCTCATCTTGATGAGGTCTGAAATGGTTTTCGAACCCAGAAGCAGTCGTTCCTTACTCCAGAGAAGAAGCAGTGTCAGTAACGCCATCCAGGCCGGCCTCGATGGTATTGCCGTCACCGGTATTGCCTGGTACCTGATCTACGACCAGTTCGGCTACATCACATCCGATTACGTGATCATGCTGCTGTTGCTGATTGGTGCACTGGCAGTCATTTATGATCATTACGCGATCTACCGCACCAACGTCGGGTTGTCGATCAAGGCGTTCCGCCTGTTCAAGGCCTGGTCGGCAACATTTTGCTTCCTGGTGGTCATGGCGTTCCTGACCAAACAGAGCGAAACCTATTCACGGCTATTGGTGGTGCAACTGTTCGTCATTGGTTATGTCGCCCAGTTATTCTTGCATTTTGCCGTGCGCGAACTGCAAAAACGCTTTAGCGCGCATGCGCGCCTGGACAATGCCCTGATCATCGGCAACGGTGACCTGGCCAATTTCCTGTATCAGAAAATCAGCAACAACCCATGGTTTGGCGAGCGGGTGCTGGGCTGCGTGCTGCTCGACAAAGGCGATGGGCAGGGGTTGGAGAGTGCCGAGGGCAAGCAGCGCCTGCCAGTGCTGGGGCATATTGGCGACCTCGACGAGCTGGTGGCCCAACACGGCATTCGTACGGTGTACCTGGTGACGCCACTGGGTGGCTCCGAGGTCATCAACGACGTGTATTTCAAGTTGCTCGACAAGTGCATTGCGGTGAACTGGGTGCCGGATATCTTCTCGTTGCGCCTGATCAACCACAGCGTGCGGGAAATTGCCGGCATTCCGGTGCTGACCTTGTCGGAGACACCCTTGACGGGCATGAGCCTGTTCTTGAAAAACCTTGAGGACCGGGTGCTGGCCGCGTTGATTTTGCTGTTTGCATCACCTGTATTGCTGGCTGTTGCGCTGGCCATCAAGATCGATAGCCGCGGGCCGGTGTTCTTCCGCCAGGAACGTACCGGCTGGACAGGCGAGTCGTTCCGTATCTGGAAGTTTCGCAGTATGCATGTTCACCAACCGGAAGAGGGCGTGGTCAAACAGGCGCAGAAGAATGACCCACGGCTGACCCGGGTCGGTGCCTTTATCCGGCGTACAAGCCTTGATGAACTGCCACAATTGTTCAACGTGCTGACCGGTGAAATGTCCCTGGTAGGGCCGCGGCCACACGCCTTGCAACATGACACCTTGTATTCGCAGGATATCGTTGACTACTTTGCCCGCCACAATATCAAGCCAGGCATGACAGGTTTGGCGCAGGTGCGCGGGTTCAGGGGGGAGACCAAGGATATCGAGCAAATGATCCAGCGGGTCGACTCGGACATCGAGTACATCAACAACTGGTCGTTGTGGCTGGACTTTGTGATTCTGGTGCGCACGCTTAATGCCTTTACGGGTAAGCAGGCTTATTGAGCAACGCACGCCCGCATCGACCGTGTACCGCCAGTCAGTCCTTGTTCAACGGATGCAATGCCCTGAACCCCCGCGCTTCTTCCACCAGCCAGTCATGCACCGCCCGCGCACCCGGCTGGTTCAAGCCGCCTGGCGGGTAATGCACCACATAACGCTTGTGGTTGGCGATCGGTACACCAAAGGGCACGATCAGTGCGCCGCGCTCCAGTTCGTCATTGAGCAGCGTGCGCCGGGCAATGGCCACGCCGATCCCGGCAATCGCCGCCTCGATGGTCAGGTGGTTGCGGTTGAAAGTGTGCCCGCGCCGCACATCCAGGCCGGCGGCGCCGATGCCTTCCAGGTAAAACTCCCACTCGGCATATTCCGAACTGCCACGCCAGGCGGTGATGTCATGCAGCAACGGGTAGTGCACCAGATCGCTTGGCCCGTGCAGGGGTGGGCGCCCACGCAGCAGGGCAGGTGAGCACACCGGGAAGATCTGCTCGTCCAGTAGCGGCGTCGAGAGCATGCCTGGGTAGCTGCCATCGTTCAGGTCGATGGCCAGGTCGAAGTCGCCCGGCGTCAGCGCCTGGGCACTGTCTTCAGCCACCAGGCGCAACTCGATGTCCGGGTAGCGTTGTTGAAAACGCGGCAAGCGCGGCGTGAGCCATTTAGCCAGGAACGAGGGGATCGAACGCACACGCAACGTGCCGCGGATTTCCCCTGCGTCCAGCCGCAGCAGCTCGGCCTCGATACTGCCATAGGCCTCGGCCACCGTCTGAGCCAGGCGTTGCCCCTCGGCGCTCAGCTCCACGCCGCGCGCCCGGCGCAGGAACAGCCGGTAGCCCAGGCGCTCTTCCAGCTGGCGCATCTGCTGGCTGACCGCGCCCGGGGTGATGTGCAGCTCTTCGGCACAGCGGGTGAAGGACAAGTGCCGGGCTGCGCAGGCAAATACGTGTAGCCAGACGAACATCTGACCATTGAGTTGTCGTCGCATCGTTTAGTACCACTAAAGCCTTGCTTAGGAAGTTTCGTTGGTCATCCGTGAGCCAGGGCGTCAGTATCGCGCAAAATCGCAATAACGCTCAATTTCTTCAGACAACCCTACCTTGGATGCATGTCAGGGTAGGGTCAGGCATTAGCATGGCTATCAGTGTTTTCGACCTTTTCAAAATTGGCATCGGGCCTTCCAGCTCCCACACCGTCGGCCCGATGCGGGCGGCGGCTACCTTTGCCCAGGCCCTGCGTGAGCAGGGGCTGCTGGCGCGGGTAACACGTGTGGAAGTGCGGCTGTATGGCTCGCTGTCGGCTACCGGGGTTGGCCATGCCACCGACCGCGCGTGCCTGCTAGGCTTGATGGGCCAGTGGCCAGACCGTATCGACCCGGCCACTATCGAGTCGCGCATTGGCCAGGTGCTGCAGGAACACTGCCTGATGCTCGACGGTAGCCATCCGCTGGCCTTCGACTATGGCCGTGACATGCTGCTGCTCGACGAGAGCCTGCCTTATCACCCCAATGCCATGAGCCTGGAAGCCATCGACGGGCAGCACAGCCTGTTGAGCCAGACCTATTTTTCGGTGGGTGGCGGATTCATCGTCGAGCAAGCCGAAATCGATGCGCCGGCAAGCGAAACGAATGCCGTGATGCTGCCTTATGAATTCGACAGTGGTGCCCAACTGCTGGCCTTGTGCAAAGCCCACAACCTGAGCGTGGCGCAACTGATGATGGCCAACGAATGCGCCTGGCGCCCGGAGGCAGAGGTGCGCGAAGGCTTGCTGCGCATCTGGGCAGCCATGCGTGAGTGCGTAGCGAACGGCCTGCGCAACGAGGGCGTTCTACCGGGTGGCTTGCAGGTCAAGCGCCGCGCCGCGCGGTTGCACCGCAGCCTGCAGGAGTTGGGCAAGCCCAACGTGATCGGCTCAACCCTCAGCGCCATGGAGTGGGTGAACCTGTTCGCCTTGGCGGTCAATGAGGAGAACGCCGCGGGCGGGCGCATGGTTACCGCGCCCACCAACGGTGCCGCTGGCATTATCCCGGCTGTGCTGCATTACTACATGAAGTTCAACCCGACCGTTTGCGATGCCGATGTCGTCGATTTTCTGCTGGCGGCTGCGGCGGTCGGTATTCTGTGCAAGAAAAATGCGTCGATCTCGGGAGCTGAGGTAGGCTGCCAGGGCGAGGTGGGTTCGGCCTGTTCGATGGCTGCCGCCGGCTTGGCCCAGGTGCTGGGGGCGACGCCGCCGCAGCTGGAAAACGCGGCCGAGATTGCCCTGGAGCACAACCTCGGGCTCACTTGCGACCCCGTGGGTGGCCTGGTGCAGGTGCCCTGCATCGAGCGCAATGCAATTGCTGCGGTGAAAGCGATCAATGCCGTGCAGATGGCGCTGCGGGGGGATGGTGAGCACTTCATTTCGCTCGATCGGGTGATCCGCACCCTGCGTGATACCGGGGCGGACATGCATACCAATTACAAGGAAACCTCGCGCGGCGGTTTGGCGGTCGCTTTTGTCGAGTGCTGATGTTAAACGCGATCAACTGGAGCGGCCTTGTGACTCGATGGGCCGCTCCTTCACCAGATCGCGTTGACCTGATGGGTCAGCGCTGACTCATCGGCCTTTCTGCTTCGCTGCCAGGAAGCTCGCACGCATGTCCTTGGCCCAGCCATCGAGCACCGGCTTGACGTCATTCAAGGTCAGCTTCTGCGTGTCGTTCTCCAGTTCCTGGCCCGCGCCCTTGCGGACCACCTGGGCCAGCACCTTCTGGCTGGCACCGTCCAGAAACGCTGCCTCCACACCGACATCCACGTCCTGGTCACGTCCACCCATGGCGGTATTCACACCTGCCGCAATTAGCGCGATAGGGATCACCTCGTAAGGCTTGAGGCCCTCGTTACTTGTGGACACTGCCGTGATCGCCGGGCGTACCACTATCACGCCCGGGCCAGGCCCCTTGGCCAGAGGCATCACGCTGCTCATTTCCCGGCGCAGGGCCTCGTTGAAGTAGCGGGTGATTTCCTGCAGCGTCTGCTGCGAGATAACCGCTGTGGGCTGCGGCTTGGGGTAGAACTGGCTTGGCTCGACGAATACCTGGCTGTACTGGTTGATATTGACCTTAGGATCGATCCAGCGCATCACCGGGTCACCCGAAGGGCTCTTGGCTTCTTGCAGCCGGCTGTAGTCTTTGAGGAAGCCGGAGTAATCCTTGGGGTCCACGCGGTTGCTGGAGCAGGCGGCCACGGCAAGCAGCGCGGCGCACAACAGGGTAATGCGAGGCAATGATTTCATGATGAAAAGGCATCCATGAGAGGTCGGCCTCAACAACGCTAGCAGGTACGAGGCGCTTGGCCAGTGGACGGGGCAATCCTCTTTGAAAAGTACAGAATGCGTGACCGGGACGTGCTCGCCCTGAGTGGCGCTGCAAACGTTGTTGCCCACTCAACCCAGGGCCTCACGCAAGCGGTACCACAACATGCCCAGTGCCAGCAGGGGTGAGCGCAGGGCCTTGCCGCCGGGGAAGGTCAGGTGCGGCACGGCACTGAACACATCCAGGCCCTGGCTATGGCCGAGGGCGATGCTTTCGGCCAGCAGTTTCGCCGTCCAGTGCGTCACGTTCAGCCCGTGCCCGGAATAGCCTTGGGCGTAATACACGTTGGGGTGCTGGCCAAGGCGCCCGACCTGGGGGAAACGGTTGGCGGTGATGCCGATCATGCCACCCCACTGGTAGTCGATGCGCACGTTGGCCAGTTGCGGGAACACCTTCAATACCTTCGGCCGCATGTACGCGCCGATGTCTTTAGGGTCACGCCCGGAATAGTGGCAGGCGCCACCGAACAGCAGGCGGCGGTCTGCAGTGAGACGGTAGTAGTCCAGGCCGACCTTCTGGTCGCACAGCGCCATGTTCTGCGGGATCAGGCTGCTGGCCAGCGCTTCGGGCAAGGGTTCGGTGGCCACCACATAGCTGCCGGCCGGGAGCACCTTGCCACTCAGGCGCGGCTCCAGTTCATCGAGGTGAGCGTTGCAGCCCAGCACCAGGCTGCTTGCACGCACCTTGCCGCGCGCCGTGTACAGCGTCAGCCTGGGCCCGTGCTCAATACGCAGCACCGGGCTTTGTTCGAAAATGCGCACGCCCAGGCTGTGGGCCGCGCGGGCTTCGCCCTGGACCAGATCCAGCGGGTGCAGGTGGCCCGAGCCCATGTCTACCAGGCCGCCAGCGTACTGGTCGCTGGCGACGATCTCGTTCAACTGCCCGGCGCCGACCAGGCGTGTTTCGTGGCGATAGCCCAGGGCGGCCAGGTCGTCCTGTTCATCCTTGAAGGCGGCGAACTGCGCCTCGGTGTTGGCCAGTTCGCAGAAGCCCCAGCGCAGATCGCAGGCAATGCCGTAGCGGGCGATACGGTCGGCCACCAGTTCCACTGAATCGATGCCGGCCTGTTTCAGGTAGCGCACACCTTCCTGGCCGACATGCCGGGCAAAGCCGCTGACATCATGGCCGATGCCGCGAATCAGTTGGCCGCCATTGCGCCCACTGGCGCCCCAGCCGATGCGACGGGCTTCCAGCAGCACCACCGAGAGGCCGCGCTCGGCCAGCTCCAGGGCGGTATTGACCCCGGTCAGCCCGCCGCCGATCACGCAAACGTCGGCCGTCAGTTCACTGTCCAGGCAGGGGTAGGGTGCCGCGTCGCGCGCTGTAGCGGCGTAGTACGAGGCGGTGTGTTGGGTATTGAAAGACATGAGCGTTCTCGACTCAGCGGTTGGATTTGATCTTGCTCCAGGAGCGGGTCATGACGCGCATGATTTTCGGGCTCGGGGTGCTGGAGATGTACAGCTTGTCCAGCACCTCCTGCGGTGGGTAGATCTCGGGGTTGTTCACCAGCGATGCATCCATGTAGGCCTTGGCGTCAGGGTTGGCATTGGCATAGCCGACCGTGGCGCTGACCTTGGCAATCACTTTGGGGTCGAGCAGGTAGTTGATGAACGCCAGGGCCTGTTCGGGGTTGTTGGCGTCCTTGGGGATGGCCAGCAGGTCGAACCACAGGTTGCTGCCTTCCTTGGGAATGCTGTAGGCGACCTTCACGCCGTTTTTCGCCTCTACGGCGCGGTTGGCGGCCTGGAACACGTCGCCGGAGTAGCCGAACGCTACGCAGACATTACCGTTCGCCAGGTCTGAAACGTACTTGGAGGAGTGGAAGTAGGTGATATAGGGGCGCAGTTCGAGCAGGCGGGCCTCGGCCTTGGCGTAATCGCCCGGTTTTTCGCTGCGCGGGTCCAGGCCCAGGTAGTTGAGCACGGCCGGGAACAGCTCGTCGGGTGAGTCCATGAATGCCACGCCGCACTGCTTGAGCTTTTTCAGGTTCTCGGGCTCGAACAGCACTGCCCACGAGTCGATATGGTCCACACCCAGTGCCGCCTTGACCTTGTCGACGTTGTAGCCGATGCCATTGGTGCCCCAGAGGTAAGGCACGGCGTACTGGTTGCCGGGGTCGTTCTGTTCAAGTTGCTTGAGCAGTTTGGGGTCCAGGTGCTGCCAGTTCGGCAGCTTGCTGCGGTCCAGCGGCAGGAAGGCGCCGGCCTGGGCCTGGCGGGCGAGGAAGTGGTTGGACGGTACCACCACGTCATAACCCGTGCGCCCGGCCAACAGCTTGCCTTCAAGGGTTTCGTTGGAGTCGAACACGTCATAGACCACCTTGATTCCGCTGCTGGCCTGGAAATCGGCCAGAGTGGTGTCACCGATGTAGTCGGTCCAGTTGTACACACTGACCGTGGGCGCGGCCTGGGTGGTGGTGGCGAACAGCAGGGTGAATGCAGCGGGGATCAGGGCTTGCAGATGACGCATGGGAACACCTCGTTGGTCTTGTTCTTCGAGTTCGGAGCAGGGTTGCCTGTGCATGGGGTGCAAAGCACCCCCGCGGTGGATCAGACACTCAGCATCAGGAATTCACGCTCCCACGAGCTGATGACGCGCTTGTAGTTCTCGTGTTCGGCGCGCTTGACCGCCACGTAGCCCTGGACGAATTGCTTGCCCAGGTACTGCTGCACGGTTTCGCAGTCTTCCATGTGCTGCAGCGCATCTTCGATGGTGATCGGCAGGCGCAGGTTGCGTCGTTCATAGGCACGGCCCTGCACTGCTGCGCTAGGGTCGATCTGCTCGACCATGCCCAGGTAGCCGCACAGCAGGCTGGCAGCGATGGCCAGGTACGGGTTGGCATCGGCGCCCGGCAGGCGGTTTTCCACCCGCATCGCCTCTGGGCTGGACGTAGGCACGCGCAAGCCGGCGGTGCGGTTTTCTACACCCCACTCGACGTTGACCGGTGCCGAAGTATCCGGCAGGAAGCGGCGGAACGAGTTGACGTTGGGCGCGAACATCGGCAGCAGCTTGGGGATGTACTTCTGCAAGCCGCCGATGTGATGCAGGAACAGCGGGCTCATGCTGCCGTCTTCGTTGGCGAAGATCGGTTTGCCCGTAGCGATGTCGACCACGCTCTGGTGCAGGTGCATGGCACTGCCGGGTTCGTCGGTGATCGGCTTGGCCATGAACGTGGCGGCCACGTTGTGTTTGAGCGCTGCCTCGCGCATGGTGCGCTTGAACACGGTGATCTGGTCGGCAAGGTCCAGCGCGTCGCCGTGGCGGAAGTTGATCTCCATCTGCGCCGGGCCGTCTTCGTGGATCAGCGTATCCAGGTCCAGGCCCTGGATCTCGCACCAGTCGTAGACGTCTTCGAACAGCGGGTCGAATTCGTTGGCGGCATCGATCGAGAACGACTGTCGGCCACTTTCAGCACGGCCGGAACGCCCCAGTGGCACCTGCAGTGGCAAGTCCGGGTCTTCGCAGCGCTTGGTCAGGTAGAACTCCATCTCGGGCGCGACGATTGGCTGCCAGCCCTTGTCGGCGTACAGCTTGAGCACCTTCTTCAGCACGTTGCGTGGCGAAAGCTCGATGGGGTTGCCTTGCTTGTCGAAAGTGTCGTGGATCACGATCGCGGTTGGCTCGATCGCCCACGGGATCTGGTAAACGGCGGAGGGGTCGGGGCGGCAGACCATGTCGATGTCGGCGGCGTCGAGCAGGTTGTAATAGATGTCATCGTCGACGTAGTCGCCGGTGACTGTCTGCAGCAGCACGCTTTCTGGCAGGCGCATGCCTCGCTCATGGAGGAACTTGGCGGTGGGCGCAATCTTGCCGCGGGCGATGCCGGTCAAGTCGCTGATCACGCATTCGACTTCGGTGATCCGGTGTTCTTTCAGCCAGGTGGACAGCTGATCGAAGGGGGCGTTCATACAGACCTCTTGGTTGGGTTTTAGTGGGGGAGCGTGGGCGCTTGCGAAAACCGTTGAACAGTTGCGAAGGCGTTACGCTTCCCAGGTGACGCGCTGCAGACTATCTTGGGCGCAGCCCCCCGGGGCAATCTATCCACTTTCTTCAGTATCGAATGCACCAAAAGAGTGCATACAGGACGATGTGTGACAACCGCCAATGCGTTGAAGGTCCAGGCTTTCCACACCACTGACGTCACCGAGCAAGTGCGCGCCACCCCTGGCTGGCAGCAGCAGTACCGGCAGATGTCGCCCGGGTACTTCAGCGGTGAGCTGCGCTGCCTTGGGCTGGATGGCGTGGAGGTGTACGAAGAGCGCCTGAACACCCGGGTGGAACAGTTTTTCCGCGCGCCAAGCGGCGCGTTGGCGTTTTGCTTCGACCGCAGTGAGAACAGCCTGTACCTGCTGAACGAACAAAGCCGCAATATCTGGATTACGCCAGAGAACTACCACGAAGTGGCGGTCGTGTTCGACCAGGCGTTCCTGGCCCGCCATGGGCTAGACCCGCAGCGTCTGGAAGGGTTGTTCATGGTGCCATTGGGTAGCGGCCAGAATGCGCTGTTCGGCAGCTGGCTCAGCGCCACCTTGACCCGGTTGGGCGAGGAGGGTTGCCCGTCGCAAGGGCAGGCCCTGGCTGAGCAGTTGCTGGAGGACTGTCTGTTCATTCTCGACAACGCCAGTCAGCGTTTACAGGGCGTGGCCTTGGGGCGGCGGGACGAGGAAAGGGCGATCATGCACCGGGTCAGCGAATGGGCGGCCGACTGCCCGGAAGAGACGCTGAACCTGCTTGAGCTGGCAGACGTGGCTGGGGTTTCCCTGCGCCAGTTGCAGCAAGCGTTCAAGGCGTTTACCGGCATGCCGCCGGCGCACTGGCTGCGCCTGCGCCGGCTCAACGGTGCGCGGCGTGATCTGTTGCGCGGTGGCGGCGTGACCGTGGCCGAGGTGGCGATGCGCTGGTCTTTCTGGCATTTAGGAAGGTTTTCAGAGAGTTACCGGCAGTTATTCAAGGAGTTTCCCAGTGAAACATTGAAGCGCTGCAGGGTTTGAGGTGGAGGCGGGGCTGCCGGCCTCTTCGCGGGCTCGCCCGCTCCCACAGCACCAGCATGGTTTCGTGAATCGCACGTTGCCTAGGGCGCGGGCGGTTCCGCGAAGCGGCCAGCCCAGGCAACACTGAACCCAGCATTCCACGCCAAAAGTTGCTATCGTGCCGCCCTGATTTCACCCGAGGTGCCGATGTTCTACCTGCCTTTGTCCAGCGACCAGGCTGACCGCCTCGCCAGCGCGGCTGTAACCGAATTCTTCACCACTGCCAGTGTGCTCGATGCCGCCGCCGTGCTGTTCGTGCAAAACCTGCCACGTCAGCCTGCCATCGCCTCGGCCGACGCGCAGGAGCGTCGTTTCGCCGAAATCGTGCGCATCGCCAACCAAGTCGAAGGTGTCGCCCCCGGGCGCTTCCAGGGCCAGGTAGCGCAGCACTTCGATCGCGAAGCATTCGCCATGGGCCTGGGCATGCTGGGCGAAAATGGCATTGCACTGCTGTCGGCCGAAGTGGAGTACCAGGCGGACGAGTTGCTGGATGACGAAGGCCAGTGGAACTTCCAGTTCGCCGACCGCTACCGCCAACGGGCCACGCCGCTGCACCCGGTGTACCTGCCATCGCTGGCCAGCGACTTGATGCTCAGCGACCAGCAAAACCGCCTGCTGCGTGAATTCCTCAGTGGCGTCGACGAGTCTGTGGCTGTGCAAGGTTTCGCCGGCACCGGCAAGACCTTCCTGATTCACCAGTTCGCCCGGCTGCTGGAGCCGCAGCGCACATTGCTGCTGGCCTTGACCGAAGGGCAGTTGCGCGCACTGCAGGCGCGGGTCAAGGACGCTGCCGCCTATACCGCGCTGACCTTCGGCCAACTGGCTGACGAACTGCTCAACCGCGACCTCACCAGCAACGGCTGGCGACTGCGCGATCCGTATCGCACCAAGCTGTCCTGGCGCCCCCAGGAAGCGCAAGTGGTGCGCTGGTTGGCCATCCCTGATATCGGCCCGCTCGCAGCGCGTGACGTGGTTGCCTTGTGCATCCGCGCCGTGCGCACGTTCTGCCACAGTGCCGATACCCAGCTTCAACTGCACCACTTGCCCTGGGCCGGGCCTGGCACCTCGCCGCTGGATCAGGAGGTGCTGCTGGAAAAGGCGCGCCTGTACTGGCAAGAGCTGATTCGCCCGTCGGCGCGGGACATTCAGCTGCCGGTGCGTGACTACCACCGGGTCAAGCTGCTGTCGCTGACCGAACATGTGATCGACAGCCGTTACACCCATGTCATCGTCGACGAGGCCCACGAGTTGTCGGCACCGATGCTGGCGGTACTCGATCGCAGTCCGCAGTCGATCATTACCCTGGGTGACGAACTGCAAAACCTCAACGGCCTCAGCCCGCACCATGGCAGCTTCATCCGCCAACGCTGCATTGACCACTCACTGCGCGCCGGGCCGGCAATGGACAATGTGCTCAACCCGCTGATCCAGGCGCACCCGGCCACGATCCAGGCAGCCTTCAGTGGCAATGCCGAGCACTACACCCGGGTCAGCTTCTTCGACACGGTGATGGTGCCGGAACAGCCCACGGCGCTTATCGTCGATGATGAATGGGGCCTGTTTGGCTGGTTCCAGCGCCTGACGCATCAGGGGGTGCCGTTCTTGTTGCTGAAAAGCGCTCGCAAGGACTTTGAACTGTTCGTCGAGGACTGCATCGAGCTGTACCGCTACGGCACGCGGCCGCGCCACCCGATGCTGTTCCGCTATGCCAGCTGGCAGGCGCTGGAGCAGGACAAGGGCGATGACAAAGCGTTCGTCGCCGTGGCCAACATGCTGCGCAAGGGCTACACGCCGGAGCACTTTGCCAAGGCCAAGAGCCGTTACCGCTGGGACAAGGCGCCGAAGTTGTTCCTGGGGCGTGTACGGGATGTGAAGAACATGGAGTTTGCCCGGGTGATGGTGTCGCCGGAACTGATGGTAGCGCCACAGGTGGCGGGTAACCGCAATGAACGGGCGCGTATGCTGGCGGGGTTGTATACCGCCTGTTCGCGGGCAAGGCATGAATTGATCGTGCCGGGGGGGATGCTGGACTGGGTCAAGGACCAGGTTCGGGATTGAAGCGCCTGGGGCTGCAAAGCAGCCCCAGGGTCATGAATCAGTTACGGTCCAGCCACACCGTCTGGGCATTGGTGAACTCGCGCACCCCAAAGTGCGACAGCTCACGGCCGAAACCGCTCTTCTTCACGCCACCAAACGCCACGCGGGGGTCGGAAGCGCAGTAGCCGTTGATGAACACGCCACCGGTATCCAGTGCAGCGGTCATGCGTTCGGCCAGCGCATAGTCGGCTGTGTAGATGGTCGAGGCCAGGCCGAACTCGCTGTCGTTGGCCAGTTCCACGGCATGGTCGGCATCGCGTGCAGTGATGATCGCCGCGACAGGGCCGAACAGCTCCTGCTTGAACGCGGTCATGTCCGGGGTGACATTGGCAAACACGGTCGGCGCGTAGAAGTTGGCCACGCCTTCGACCTTGTTGCCGCCCAGCAGCAACGTGGCGCCTTCGGCCAACGTCGCCTGAACCTGGCCGTCCAACTCGTCGCGCAGGTCGTAGCGGGCCATCGGGCCAATATAGGTGTCGTCCTCCAGCGGGTTGCCGACTTTCAGCTGGCGAGTGGCTTCAACGAACTTGTGGGTGAACGCGTCGACGATGCTGGCTTCCACGATCAGGCGCTTGGCGGCGGCGCACACCTGGCCGGTATTCTGGTAGCGGCCTATCACCGCAGCCTGGACGGCGGCATCCAGGTCGGCGTCGGCCAGGACGATGAACGGGTCAGAGCCACCCAGCTCCAACACGCACTTCTTCAGCGCGGCACCGGCCTGTGCACCAATCGCCATGCCTGCACGCACGCTGCCGGTCAGGGTCACGGCGGCGATGCGCGGATCGTTGATGGCGCGGGTGACGCCATCCGGGGTCACGTTCAACACTTCGAACACGCCTTCCGGCAGGCCGGCATCCTTGAACAGCTCACCCATCAGGTAGGCGCTGCCCATCACGTTCGGTGCGTGCTTGAGCACGTAGGTGTTACCCGCCAGAATCGCCGGCACGGCACCGCGCAGCACCTGCCAGACCGGGAAGTTCCACGGCATCACCGCCAGGATCGGGCCTAGCGGGCGGTATTCGATACGGGCTTTTTCGACCTGGGTCGGCTCGGCGGCGAGCATGGCCGGGCCGTGCTCGGCGTACCAGCGGCACAGGCCCACACACTTGCTGACTTCACCGCGAGCCTGGGCGATCGGCTTGCCAATTTCGCGGCTGATCATGTGCGCGAAAGCTTCAGCCTTGGCTTCGAGGGTGCCGGCCAGGGCCAGCAGGTACTCGCTGCGCTGACCCAGCGACACCTGGCGCCACTGGCGGTAGCCAACCTTGGCACGTTGCAGCGCCGCTTCCAGTGCGGCGTCGGTGTCGAACGGGTAGGCGCCGATCTGCTCGCCGCTGTATGGGTCGAGGGAGATGGCGTGGGTCAGGCTGCTGATCGCGCTCATGGCGGGACACTCTCGTTGTTGTTAATCAATGAGGCCAGACTAGTGGGCTATGGCTTTAATGAAAACTGAATAATAATGAGCGAAACATTCACGTTTGGAGAATGCCTGTGGACCTGGTGCAACTGGAGATCTTCAAGGCCGTGGCAGAGCAGGGCAGCATCAGCGCCGCCGCGCAGCACATCCATCGGGTGCCGTCGAACCTGACCACGCGCATCAAGCAACTGGAGGAGGACTTGGGGGTAGAGCTGTTCATTCGTGAGAAGAGCCGCCTGCGCCTGTCGCCTGCGGGTTGGAACTTCCTCGAATATACCCGGCGTATCCTCGACCTGGTCCATGAGGCGCGGCTGACCGTGGCGGGTGAAGACCCGCAGGGCACCTTTGCCCTCGGATCGCTGGAAAGCACGGCGGCGGTGCGCATCCCCGCGTTGCTGGCGGCCTATAACCAGCGCTACCCCAAGGTTGACCTTGACCTGTCCACCGGGCCCTCCGGGACCATGCTCGAAGGCGTGCTGTCTGGTCGCCTGGTGGCTGCGTTCGTCGACGGCCCGGTGCTGCACCCGACGCTGGAGGGCATACCGGTGTTCGAGGAAGAAATGATGGTCATTGCGCCGCTCAACCATACACCGGTAACCCGCGCCCAGGACGTGAACGGTGAAAGCATCTACGCCTTCCGCGCCAACTGTTCATACCGCCATCACTTCGAAAACTGGTTCGTAAAAGACCAGGCGGTACCGGGCAAGATCCACGAAATGGAGTCGTACCACGGCATGTTGGCATGCGTCAGCGCTGGCGCCGGCCTGGCCATGCTGCCGCGCAGCATGCTCGACAATATGCCCGGGTGCAGCACCGTCAGCGCCTGGCCAATGTCGGAGGACTTCCGTTACCTGAAAACCTGGCTGGTATGGCGACGGGGTACAGTCTCGCGCAGTTTGAGCATGTTCGTGAAATTGCTTGAAGAAGGTCGTGCAAGCTGATGTTTTCGCTCGATAACCTGATTATCTGAAGTGAATTTCATCTACATGACCGGGTATCAGCACGAACACCCCTTCGCTGGGAGGATCAAATAACAGGTAAGCCATCCTCGAAAAGGAGGGTCGTACCATGCGTAACCATCACTATGCGCTCGGCGCTGCCTTGCTGATTACCCTGGCCTTGCCATGGACGCTGGCCGCTGCCGCCGACCTCAATGCCCCCATCGACATGCAGGCCGTGCAGTTGCAACCGCAAGAACAGAATGGCGTGCGCTACCTGCAGGGCGGTATCGGCCAGGACGAGGCCAATGCCCTGCGCAAGACCGCGGGTTATGACCTGCACGTAGAGCTTTCGACCGGTCCGGAAGGCAAGTTCCAGAGCGGGGCTTCGGTCGATATCCAGAATGCCCAGGGCCAGCCCGTACTCAGCGTCAGCGATGCCGGGCCACTGCTGTATGTGCAACTGCCTCCCGGCAAATACAAGGTCATTGGCAATGCCCAAGGTCAGTCGGTGCAGCAGTGGGCGGCCGTGACGGGCAAGGCCCCCACGACCGTTAACCTTAATTGGCGTTGATGAAGAGACGGGGAGGAGTACGGATGTACTCCTCCCTTGGTTAAGATCACGTCTCGCGAATTCCTGTGCCCGGCAGGCACATCTTTACCGAGTGTTTTAGTCAATAGTGGCAATACACTTCCAACTTTCTGATTATCTGGACAATAATCAGAAAAGTATTACTTCGCATGACCGGTCTGGATGCACCGGTCAGCGCATAACGTCGAGGGGCCCAAGCCCCCGCTTGCCGTGTAGACCATCAGGAGAGTCGTAGATGAAAACCCGTCTAGCAGCTTCGCTGGCCGTTGCAGTGCTGGCCTTTGCCGGGGCCGATCTGGTCCAGGCTGCGCAGATATCAGGCGCCGTGGGCGCAACTAGCCAAGGTGACATGACCTACCGTATCGGCATGTCGTTCGACTGGGACAAGAAATGGCTGGAAAGCAGCACCGGCCATGTGAGCGGGTACTGGGATGCGGCCTACACCTATTGGGAAGGTGGCGATGCCAGTGGTGCGCATTCGCTGTCGTTCAGCCCGGTGTTCACGTATGAGTTCAGCGGCTTTACCTACACGCCTTACATCGAGGCAGGTATTGGCCTGGCAGCGTTTTCAAAGACCGACGTAGGGGACCAGCGCCTGGGGTCGTCGGTCAACTTCGAAGACCGCATCGGCTTTGGCCTGAAGTTGCCGGGAGAACAGAAGGTAGGCATCCGTGCCATGCATTACTCCAACGCCGGGATAAAGCAGCCAAACGACGGCATCGAGTCGTACTCGCTGTTCTACAGCACAGCTTTCTGAAATTACGGGGCCGCTGCGCGGCCCCGGCAATTCAGAAGGTATAGGAAACACCGGCCTGCACCGTGCGCGGTGCGCCGGGGTATACGTAGCTGTTGAACGCCCCTTCGTCATACCCCTTGTTGAACACGTTTTTCACGTCCAGATTCAACCGCACATGCTCGTTGACCTTGTAGAAGCTCAACAGGTCGACCACGCTGTAGCGTTCCATCGTGTAAGTGGCTGCCGATGTCTGCCCCGCACGGTCGTCGACATACTTCACGCCTACGCCCAGGCCAAGGCCTTTGGCCAGGCCATCCTGGAACTCGTAGGTGTTCAGCAGGCTGAAGGTGTTGCGCGGGATATTGGCCAGGCGCGTTCCCTTGGGCAGGGTAGTGTCCTTGGTGACTTCGGCGTCCACGTAGGCATAGCCACCGATCACGCGCCATTCGGGGGTGAGGTTGCCGGCGATGTTGATGTCCAGGCCACGGCTGCGCACCTCGCCGGCCGCGATCTTGTAAGTACCAGTAAGGTCGCTCGGGTCGTTGGCCAGTACGTTTTCCTTGACGATGTGGTAGATCGCCGCGTCGACACTCAACTGGCGGTCGAGTGACTCCCATTTCACACCCAGCTCGTAGGACTTGCCTTTCTCTGGGTCGAAACCGCCGCCACTGGCCGGCGTGCCCGTATTGGGCTTGAACGAACGTGCGGTATTGGCGTAGACCGCCAGGGTATCGGTCAGGTCGTAGATCAAGCCAAGGCGGGGTGTAACGCCGTTTTCGCCCTTGCTGAAATCGCCGGCATTGTTCAGCTTGTTGTCATAGTCATGCTCGAAACGCTCGAAGCGCACACCCGCCAGCGCCTTCAATCGCTCGGTCAGCGCTACCTGGTCCTGAATGAAGAACGCCCACGTCTGCAGGTTTTCCTTGTCCCAGGTGGTGGTGCGGTCCAGTGCCGGGCGCGGCTGGCCCAGTACCGGGTTGTAGATGTCGATCGGGTAGGCTGCCGAGGAACGCTGGATGATCGAGTTGTAGTCGTAGTTCTCGTATTCGACACCGGTCAGCAAAGTGTGGCTGAGCGTACCGGTATCGAAATGCCCGGTCAGGTTCAATTGCCAGTCACGGTCGGTCCATTCCAGCTTGCGGTAGTTGAAGTTCCGCTGCAGGGTGCGGCCGTCTGGCAGTAAATTGCTCCCCTCGACTGCATTACCCTTGAGCGAACCATCAAGGAACTGGAACCCGCCTGCCAAAGTCCAGTCGTCATTGAGCAGGTGCTCGAAACGCAGCTGCGCCATGTTGTTGTCGTTATGCAGCAGGTTGTCGCTGCCTTTTTCCCAGATATAGGTATCGCGCGAGGCGCTGCCGGTCTGGGTGGGGTAGCGGGTCAGGCCGCGATCGAGGGGGTGGTTGTTGCGCATGAAATCGCCTTCGAAGGTGATCTTCGTGGCGTCATTGACCTGCCAGCTGATGACCGGGGCGACATCGTAGCGTTCGCTTTCGACATCGTCGCGGAAGCTGTCGCCACCTTCACCCAGTATGTTCAGGCGGTAGGCCAGCGAGCCGTCCTGGCTCAGCGGCCCGGTGGCATCGAGGGTGGCACGGTGCATGCCCTGGTCGTCGAACTGGCTGCCAAGGGTAACCTTGGACTCGGGCAACGGCTGCTTGCTGACCACGTTGAACGTACCGCCAGGGTCGCCACGGCCGTACAGGCTGCTGGCCGGGCCACGGATGACCTCCAGGCGCTCGACGGTGTTGGCATCCGGGGCATTGGGGTAGCCGCGGTTGATCGGAAAGCCGTTGCGGTAGAACTCACCGGTCGTGAAGCCACGCACGGTGAAGGTTGTCAGGCCCTGGCCGCCGAAGTTGTTGGCGCGGCCGACACCACCGGCGTAGTCCAGGCCGTCCTGCAGGCGCGTGGCGCCCGTGTCTACCAACACATCCTTGGGCACCACGCTGACCGATTGCGGGGTTTCGTGCAGCGCCGTGTCGGTGCGGGTGGCACTGGCCGAGCGGCTGGCCTTGTAACCTTCGACCGGGCCGTCCGCACGCTCACTGTCGGCAGTACTGGTGATGCTCAGGGCCTGGAGTTCGATCTGGGCAGGGTCGCTGAGCGGTTCAGGCTCGGCAAAGGCCAGCGGGGAGACAGCATGAAGCACACAAAGCGAAACGAACGTGCGGCGCATCGACGGTACGATCCTTGATTAGGGCGCTGAGGGGCTAGGTCGGTAAATGCCGCGAACATACTACGAATCATTATCAAATGCATTCATTTTTAGTGGCACTGGTGTACCAGAAACCAACGCAGATAACGCGTCAGTGACAACAGTGCCTGCAGGAACTGCGGAGGGGCCGACAGGTTATAAGCTGCTCCGTGGCTGGAAGTGCCTCTTCACATGTACAAGGTTATTCCTGCCCGGCCCCAAGGCAGGCTGCTGAAGCTCAGCGAACAGCCTTGATCGCCAACACATTGCACAGCGGGTGTTCCAGCACATGCGCTGTTGTCCCGCCCAGGAATGTCTGCATGGCGTCATGGCGATGACTGCCCATGACTATTACGTCCACTCGGTTGTGGCCGACGAACTGGGCAATGGCCCTGATCGCGGCCCCTTCGAGGAAGTGCCGGCGCTCCAGCGGAATTTGGTGGTGGTCGCCCAGGCGGTTGAACGCCGCCCGCTGCGCGGTTCGCACGCTGCCATCGAAGCCGGGCATGGTGACCGTACCGGCGCCGAAGTCGGCGATGTGGGTCTTGGCCGCGTCGCACACATGCAGCAGGTGCAGCTCGGCGTTGCACTGCAGGGCCAGGTCATGGGCGCAGTGGATGACCTGCTCGTCCAGGTGTTCGCCAGCGCCGTGGCTGTTCAGGTCCACTGCGGCGGCGATCTGCCGTGGCAGGGGCAGGCGAATGTCACTGACCAGGTGTACGGCGACCGGGCTGTCCTTGAGCAACTGCCAGTCCAGCGGCGTTACCAGCAGGCGTTTGAGTACGGGTTCGTGCTGTACGTCCTTGACCAGCAGGTCGCAGCCCAGCCGTTCGACCCGTTCCAGTACGCTGCCCAGCGGGTCGCGGGTCAACAACAGCTCGGTGGACACGTCCACGCCGGCATCGCTCAGTTGTTCCGCCTCATCCGCCAGCCATTGGCGGTTGTCGCTGAGCAGCCGCTCACGCTCACGACCATCGCTCATCAAGCCAAAGGTGTCGACGTCGTCGACGAACACATTGATATCCAGCAGGGCACCACTGGATTCCGCCAACGCCGCCGCGCGTTGCAGCGCAGGCGTATGACGCATTTGCGGGCCCAGCATGACGAACAGACGTTTGAACTGGCTCATCGCACACCTCCACGTGTGGCAGCCCCCCGGTAACCTGATCATGTTCAGTCTAGACTGCCGCAGCGTACACCGGGGCGATGTGTCGGGTATGATGCGTGCCCCATCATTGTCACGAGGCCCGTCCCATGTCCCTGAGTGCTGAACAGATCGTTGAGTATCGCGCCTTTGCCGAGCAAATGGCCGATGCTGCCGCTGCAGCGATCGCGCCGTACTTCCGCGCCAGCCTGGAAGTCGAGGACAAGGGCGGGCGTCTGTACGACCCGGTGACCGTGGCCGACAAGGCCGCCGAAGACGCCATGCGTGAGCTGATCCAGGCGCGTTATCCCGAACATGGCATTCTCGGTGAAGAGGCCGGTGTTGCAGTGGGCAGCAGTCCGCTGACCTGGGTGCTCGACCCGATCGACGGCACCCGGGCGTTCATTACCGGCTTGCCACTGTGGGGCACCTTGATTGCCCTGAATGACGGCACCCGCCCCGTGCTGGGCGTGATGAACCAGCCGTTCACCGGCGAACGTTTCGTGGGTACCCCGGCAGGCGCCTGGCGCAGTGGCACGCCCCTGAAGACGCGTGCCTGCGCCAGCCTGTCTGCCGCCACACTGATGTGCACCACGCCGGAAATGTTCGACACCGCCGAGCGCAAGGCGGCATTCGAAGCGGTCGCCAGCAAGGCGCGGTTGATGCGTTATGGCGGTGATTGCTATGCCTACTGCATGCTGGCCTCGGGCTTTGTCGACGTGATTGTCGAAGCGAGCCTTCAGCCGTATGACGTACAGGCGCTGATGCCGATCATCGAAGGGGCGGGTGGCGTGATCACGGCCTGGGATGGCAGCTCGGCGCAGAATGGCGGGTGTGTGGTGGCCTGCGGTGACCCGGCGCTGCATGCGCAGGTGGTGGAGATGTTGCGCCACGCCATGTGATCCGGGTTCGTCGCTCCTAGCCTCTCGCGGGCGAGTCCCTTCTTGTGGGAGCGGGTTCACCCGCGAAGAGGCCGCCACAGGTTTTTTCCATTCTCTCCAGCCACCGCACTTTTTCCCATTTTCGGGCTCTATGCTTGGCCAGGCCGCGCTGACTCCCGGCGCAGCCGCCGAATATCGACCCGGTGCCGATGGTTGCAAGCTACTCGAATTTCCTCCCCCGCCTGCTACTGACAGGTGCCCTGGCATGCCTGTGCGCCTGTACTCAGCAGCAAGGCCGTGACATCGTCGGCCAGTTCAGCGACGGCAAACCCAGCGAGCTGTTTCAAACCAGCGTCGACCGCCTGGCCACGCTGTCGATGCGCGACAACTTGCAAAGCCTGTACCTGCTGATGAACAAGCTGTACCTGCGCAACCCCAACCAGTGGAAGGTGTCTGGCTACCTTGATGCCGCCACCGCCGAGCGACAGATCCGCATTGCCATCGAACAACGCCGGCCGCTGCCACAACTGGGCAACCGCCGTGACCTGGCGGCATTGAGCTACGCCCTGAGCCCGGAGTTTCGCGGGGACCGGGTCGGCGCCTTCATCTACGCCATTGGCAGCATGCTGATCACCGCGCATGGCGGGCGTACCGAGTTCTACATGACCGATACCATCGACCCCCTGTTCATCAACAACGCTGCGCGCAATATCGAGAAGGCGACATGGATGCTCAGTCAGCGGCAAGATGCCAACGGGGTGCTGTTGCTGTTCTCGAACGAGATCTCGGAGGAGGGCAGCAACCTGAGTTTTGCCGTTGAGTTCGGCAAGATCGTCGCGCGGCTGGACTTGCTGGCCGAGTTGCTGGATGAGCGTTATCGGCGCATAGGCTTGAACTACGCGCAGAGCCTGTTGCTGATGAACTTCCTGCCGGTGCAGTGAATGACGGTCGTTGCAGGAGCGCTTGGTCCGCCGCCATGTGCAGGCCACGCGAGTACCGCAAGATACTGTTCGATTAACGAACAAGCATGACGCCGGACCTGTCCGCTATCCGCCCAGCCAATCCCATCGTTGCATTGCCCAACCCCCGCCTTTTTGCTGTAGTGTCCCCGTTTGCCGGCTGTCGCCTGCCCCTGCGACACGCAGCCAGCCCGATAGAATGACCGTGATGACCGCAACCACAGCCGACAAGACGGTAGGGCGCGGCGACCAGAACAATAACGATACCGAGTGCCTTGCCTATGGAAAGCCGCCTGCTGAGCGAGCGCAGTAGCGTGTTTCACCACGCCGACCCTTACGCTGTGTCCGATTATGTG
>Ga0182745_1001248_pt1 | contig 25001 bp, 21 predicted proteins | sample eDN3rd30CKraftBY_FD_128523 | JGI IMG/M metagenome (GOLD analysis project Ga0182745, IMG submission 128523) | Enriched backyard soil microbial communities from Emeryville, California, USA - eDNA 3rd pass 30_C Kraft BY (version 2) (version 2) | ecosystem: Environmental > Terrestrial > Soil >... | reverse complement strand
CCTCGGCCGCCACGCTCGGCGCCGCCCGGGAGCTGCTGGCCGAGGTCCGCGCGCTCCGGAGCACCTGGTCCGCGCAGGGCCCCGAAAGGTCCTGAGCCCGCGGGGCGCGCACGGCGAGGCGGCACAAGCCCGAGGGCAGTACTCCGGGCGGCGCCGCCACGCGCCTCAGCTGCGCAGGCCCGGCGCTTCCTGGCCCGTGCGGGCCACGTACTCGGTGTAGCCACCGCCGTACTGGTGGATGCCCTCGGGCGTCAGCTCCAGCACGCGGTTGGACAGCGCGGCCAGGAAGTGACGGTCGTGCGAGACGAAGAGCATCGTCCCCTCGTAGCGGGACAGCGCGGTGATGAGCATCTCCTTCGTCGCCATGTCCAGGTGGTTGGTGGGCTCGTCCAGCACCAGGAAGTTGGGCGGGTCGTAGAGCATCTTCGCCATCACCAGCCGGGCCTTCTCACCGCCCGACAGCACGCGGCACTTCTTCTCCACCTCGTCGCCGGAGAAGCCGAAGCACCCGGCCAGCGCCCGCAGCGAGCCCTGCCCCGCGCGGGGGAACGCATCCTCCAGCGCCTGGAACACCGTCCGCTCGCCGTCCAGCAGGTCCATGGCGTGCTGCGCGAAGTAACCCATCTTCACGCTGCCCCCCAGCGTCACGACGCCCGAGTCCGCCTGCGAGGCGCCCGCCACCAGCTTCAGCAGCGTGGACTTGCCCGCGCCGTTGACGCCCATGACGGCCCAGCGCTCGGTGCGCCGCACGAGGAAGTCCAGCCCCTCGTAGATGACCCGGTTGCCGTAGGCCTTGTGCACGTTCTTCAGGCTCACCACGTCGTCGCCCGAGCGCGGCGCCGGCAGGAACTCGAAGAGCACCGTCTGCCGGCGCTTGGGCGGCTCCACGCGCTCAATCTTCTCCAGCTTCTTCACCCGGCTCTGCACCTGCGCCGCGTGCGAGGCGCGCGCCTTGAAGCGCTCGATGAACTTCAGCTCCTTGGCGAGCATGGCCTGCTGGCGCTCGAACTGGGCCTGCTGCTGCTTCTCGTTCATCGCCCGCTGCTGCTCGTAGAACTCGTAGTTGCCCGTGTAGGTGGACAGCGAGCCGCCGTCGATCTCCACCACCTTGTTCACGATGCGGTTCATGAACTCGCGGTCGTGCGACGTCATCAGCAGCGCGCCGTCGTAGTTCTTGAGGAACTCCTCCAGCCAGATGAGGCTCTCGATGTCGAGGTGGTTGCTCGGCTCGTCGAGCAGCATCGCGTCCGGGCGCATCAGGAGGATGCGGGCCAGCGCCACGCGCATCTTCCAACCGCCCGACAGCGCCCCCACGTCACCGTCCATCATCTCCTGGGTGAAGCCCAGGCCCGCGAGAATCTCCCGCGCGCGGCCCTCCAGGGCGTAGCCGCCCAGCTCCTCGAAGCGCGCCTGCACCTGGCCATAGCGCTCCACGAGCTTGTCCATGTTGTCCGCCTGCTCCGGGTCGGCCATGGCGGACTCCAGCGCCTTCAGCTCGGCGGCCACCGCGCTCACGGGGCCCGCGCCATCCATCACCTCGGCGGCGGCGCTGCGGCCCTCCATCTCCCCCACGTCCTGGCTGAAGTAGCCAATGGTGACGCCCCGGTCGACCGCGACCTGCCCCTCGTCGGGGTGCTCCTGGTGGGTAATCATCCGGAACAGCGTCGTCTTGCCGGCACCGTTGGGCCCCACGAGCCCCACCTTCTCCCCCTTGTGGAGCGCCGCGGAGGCCTCGATGAAGAGAATCTGCTGGCCGTTCTGCTTGCTGATGTTGTCGAGACGAATCATGTGTGTGCGGGGGACCCGGGAACAGGTGCGGCGCCCTTATGCCACGTGAGGTGCCCTGGAAAGAATGTTCCAAACGCGTGGCAGGTGGCTTCTCTTGCTCGGAAGCGGGCAGGTAGGGGAGCCCCCGGCCCTGGGCTGGAAGTGGGACCTGCCCCCACTCGCGCCCTGGCATAGACTCCGCGCCGTGCTGACCGTCGACCCCCACCCTTCCCTGGACGCGCTGGCCTTCACCACCACCTTCCCCGGACCGCTGGGCACGCTGCCCTCTCCCGAGTGGCTGGTGGCGCTGCTGAAGCCCTCGGCCTCCGCGCCCCTGGCCAGCGACGACACCGTGCGCGGCGCCATCCGCGACATGCTCCGGCACGGCGGCTACAAGCCCACCGGGCGCGGCAAGCCCGCGTCGGAGTACCTGGTGCGCGCCTCGGGTGACGGCTCGCTGGGCTCCATCAACCTCGCCGTGGACGCCTGCAACGCGGTGTCCCTGCACAGCGGCCTGCCCATCAGCGTGGTGGACCTGGACCGCGCCGCCGCGCCCTTCCGCATCGGCGTGGCCCCTGCGGGGGCGCAGTACGTCTTCAATGCGTCCGGGCAGAGCATCGACCTGGGGGGCCTGCTGTGCCTCTTCGACGCGGAGGGGCCGTGCGCCAACGCCGTCAAGGACGCGCAGCGCACGAAGACGAACGCGGACACCCGCCGCACCCTCACCGTGCTCTGGGGCGCCGGGGCCCTGGGGGAGCGCACGGCACGCGCCTTCGACTGGTACCGCGAGCTGCTGGAGCGCGCGGGGGCCACGGTGGAGCGCCTGCCCTGAGGCACGGGGGCGCTTGAAACGCGGCGCCCGAGCATGCAGACCGGGGGCATGGTGGGACCGGGATTCAGCAGATGGGGGTTGCTGCTCGTATGGCTCCATGCGGCGAGCGCGGCGGCGCAAATCGTCAACGTGCAGGCGCTGTTCGATGAGGACGAGGCTCCGGGGCGCTCCGTCAGCGTGGACCTGGGCACGGACTGGCGCACGGGGAGCACCCGCCTCATCAGCGTGCGGGGCGCCCTGCTGGGCCAGTGGCGGACGAAGCGGCACACGTGGCTGGGCGTCATCCGTGGCGAGTACGCCTTCGCCGCCGACGAGCGCATCGTCTCCAAGCTGCTGGAGCACGTGCGCTACCGCAACCGCTTCACGGAGCGGCTCTCCGGCGAGGCCTTCGTCCAGCACGAGTATGACGAGTTCCGCCGGCTCCATTTCCGGGCCCTGCTGGGCGCCGGCCCCCGAGTGAGGGTATTGACCGGCAAGCAGGCCACGCTGGTCGTGGGGCTCGCGCTGATGCTGGAGCACGAGCGCATCCGCCGCGACAGCGAGCCAGACGCGGGCGAACAACGCACCGACCCAAGGGTGTCCAGCTACATCCTGGGGCGGCTGGAGTTCATGGAGAACGTCTTCCTGGTAGAGACGCTCTACGTCCAGCCCCGCGTGACGAACCCCGCGGACATCCGCCTGCTCAACGACACCGTCTTCGAGGTGAAGCCCAACGAGCGCCTGACGGTCGGCATCGGCTTCAACCTCGCGTTCGACAACTCACCGCCCCTCTCCGTGCCCAAGCTCGACACCCAGCTGCGCACCACCGTGGGCATCCGGCTCTAGGGGGCGGCCAGGCACCCGCCGCGCCTCTCGGGGACTGTCGCCCGGCCGACCACGACCGGCCCTCGCCCGCCTCCCCGGCCCCCCGGGAAGGGCTCACCGTTGTTGGCAACTGTCTTGCTTCTGTGCCTCGCAGGGCAACAACAGGGTGGCGAGGTCGGTGATGACGGAGCAGCGCACGGAGCACGAGGACGCGGTGGCCAGGGCGGTGACGCTCTTCCCCAGGGACACGGTGATGAGGGCGCTGTCGCTGATGCAGCGCTATGGGCTGGGCCGGCTGCCCGTCGTGGACGAGACGGATGGCGAGCTCCTCGGGGACGTGACGGCGGACGACCTCACGCAGGTCTGGCGGTACGCCCCACTGGCCTGTATGTCGGAAATTCTTTCACTGAAAACCCTGCGGAACGAGGAGCTGGAGGAGGCCCCTCGCTGGGGTCCGCGCATCACCCTGGTCTCTCCGCTGGTGGACGTGTACCAGACCAGCAAGCGCTGGGTGCAGTAGGCCGGCTCCAGGGGCTCGCGGCCCGGACCGGAGCGGGAGGAGCCGGGCGGGCGCCGGCGCTCCCGTCGAGCAATTCGGCGTATGTCTTTCATGACTCGTGGAAACCCCTGAGTCTGACATTCAAACAACCCAGCGACACGCTCGAGCCACAATCCTCCACGCGCATTGAAATCAATGTTTTCCTAGCTTTGATTTGAAATCGAATCAAAGACAGTGCTAGTAAGACATTGGCTTCGGCCGACCCCGCACAATCATCACAGGAGAAGTCCATGACGAGGAACGTGAAGCGTTTCCTGGCTGGCTCACTGCTGTCTCTCACGCCTTCGATCGCGTTCGCCGGGCAGGTCGATTTCGGATTCCCTGACTTCCTCTCCCCGCGTGACGAGTATGTCAGCGTCCGTGAGGGAGCGGTCCAGATTCCCGCGCGGCGGGGGCCTCCGGTGGCGTCCATCAGCCCCGCCCTGGAGGACCTCTTCGTCATCAACCAGACGGGCTCCGACATCTCCCTGGGCATCCAGATCCTGACGGGAAATCTGATCGGCGTGTACAACCCCTACCCCATCCCCACCGCCAACTTCGGCGGATTCCGGGTCGACGCTCCCGCGCCCAGCCCGCTGGTCGTCCAGCAGTACTACTGGACGGTCGACCCGTCGAATCCGGCCGACTCGAAGACGTGTGTCTGGCGGCTGGAGGTCAGTGACGTCGGCGGCTCCTGCTCGGCCCAGGTGTTCTACGGCACCTATGGCGGCGCCAGCTGCACCGTCGATCCGGACCAGTCCTTCATCGACCCGACCACGTGTGAGACGCAGATCGTCACCCTCATGCAGTGAGCCGAGCCGCGGCAGTGGTGCGACGCGCGGCGCCAAGGTGGCGCCGCGCCCCTACTGCTCTGGCAGCCAGAACCAGCGCCCATTCGAGCGGAGCGCGCCCGCCAAGAACTCCGAGAAGGAGCGCGCAATCTGGCGGCAGTAAGCCGGGTCCGGAAACGCTTCGTTGTAGCCATCGCGAATGGGGTAGCGCCCATCCACCTGGTGGCTCACGTCGAGCAGGATGTAGTTGCTGTCCCGCACGTCGCAGATGGCATACCAGGACGCGGGACCGGCCTTGTCCGTGTCCTTCTTCCTCATGGTTACCCGTGCGCGGCGAATCTCCGCGAGCGGAAAGAAGGAAAAGGCGGGGTCAGCAGTCCCGAAAAGCTCCGCGCCATCGCAATGCAAATAGAAGGCGCGGAGGTCTGGGTCTAGGCGCCATCCAACGCTGTGCTCGAAAGCCTCGATTTGAGCTGGCGTCGCAGGGGGGCGGGCGTGGTGAACGCGGGACACCTCTTCGAGCAAGGCGGTCATGGGCATTGGGCTACTCTCCGTAGGGGTAATCCACGCCCACTTGCGTCCAAGGAGGAGCGTTGGCGTAGCACTCGTTATAGAGTTCGAAGAGCTCCGTGTGCAGTTCCTTGGGGAACGGGATGATGTTGTCCCAATCGGTGGGGTTGCCGCCGCGCCAAAGGTCCCGAACGTGGTGTCCTTCGTAGAGCCGTCCGTCGGGCTCAGCAGGCCATGCGCCAAAGCGGTTGGCCCACGCATCCCGGAATCCTGAGCGAGCGTTACTCCAGCGGCTACGGGCTGCGGCGGTCTGGTCAGGGCTGAGCTTGGCGTAGTTGCAACAACAGTGGGTCATTCCAAAGCGGCTTCCGGCCCTCATGACGGTGCCCTGGAAATCCATTTTTACATCCGCGAGCCACATGCAGCCCTGGAGTGCGTGGCCGCTCCCTGAGCACTTGTTCTCGCAGTAGTTCATGAGCTGGAGGCTGCACTGCCACGGCCCATAGTAGATGACGGTTCGGAACTGACCGCCCCCGGGCACGTTGACAGGCGGCCCGACCCACTTCCGGACGGCGTTGGCAGTGCGTGGGAGTGGAGTTTCGGCACAAGCCGTGAAGACGAGTGCCACCAGGGCAGCGAGGCAACACACCCGAGGAGTGTATGCTTTCATTCCTGGCATGATGCGCCTCCGGTGCGCGTCGAGCAGCAACGCAAGCCGTGGCGCGGCGACGTCCAGGGCCTCAAGCACAACGATGCAATGAGCCGGGCCGCGGCGCACGGCGCTCCGCCGACATGCGTCCGACCCTGGCGAGCGTCCGCTCCCGCCAGGGCCGCGCTCGCGCGCCACGACGTTCAGCCGAGTCCGGGCGCCAGCGCCTTCATCCACACGACCACGGCGGCGGCCCCTGCGTCGGCCACGCCGACGGCACGAGCCCCCAGGTAACTCGCACGGCCCAGGCGCGGCCGCATCCGGGACGTCGCGTCCTCGCCCTCCTCCGCGGCCCGCACCGCCGCGGCCCAGGCCTCGCGCGGGGCCTGCCCCTCCCGCACCGCCTTCGCGAACGCATCCGCCGCGGGCCGTAGCGCGTCGAGCATGGTGCGATCACCAGGGCGCGCGCCGCCCAGCTCCGCCACGGCGGTGACGGCGAGGTCGAAGGCCTCGGCCCATGCGAGCGCATCCACGGGTCCCTCCGCCAGTCGGCGCGCCGCGCGCAGCAGCGCCGTCGCGTAGAAGGGCCCCGAGCTGCCGCCAATGCTGCGCCTCAGGGCATCGCCCATGGCCGTCAGCGCGCGGGAGGGGTTCGTCCACACGACGTCCGGCAGCGCGCGAATCGCCTCGGCGCCTCGCACCAGGCTGAGGCCCAGGTCGCCGTCCCCCGCGGCGCTGTCGAGCGCCGTCAGCCGGCGCTCGGACCACTCGAACGCATCCGCCACCAGCAGGGCTGCCCGTTTAAAGCGGTCCATCCCCGGCTGTGGCGCCTCCGCCGCGAGCGCCGCCCCCTGCGTCGAAGGCGCGGGTGGGCGCACGCGAGGCGCCTGCGACAGGCGCCCCGCCCCGGGCCAGGCTGGAGCGCTGGACGCCGCGTCCAGCCGGGCCAGCCGCGCGTCATCCACCTGCATCAGCGTCAGCGAGCAGCCGGGCATCTCCAGCGCGGAGAGAAAGGTACCGCTCCAGGCCCGCTCCACGCGGATGCCGCCCTGACGAAGCGCGGCCAGCGCATGCCGGGCGACGATGGACAGCTCCATGGGCGGCGTGCCCCCCAGCCCGTTGACGAGCAGCACCACGCGGTCTCCGGAGTTGATGCGCCGGTCCTCGACGATGGTGGTGAGCAGCGTGTCCACCAGGCTGTCCGCGGACCGCATCGGCATACGCCGCACGCCCTGCTCGCCATGGATGCCCAGGCCCAGCTCGATTTCATCCTCCCCCAGCGTGAAGCCGGGCGTGCCCGCCGCGGGCACGGTGCAGGGCCCCAGCGCCACGCCCATGGTGCCCAGCGCCTCCGCCGCTGCCCGGGCCTCACGGGCGACGTCCTGGAGCGACGCCCCCGCCGCGGCCGCCGCGCCCGCCACCTTGTGGACCAGCACCGTGCCGGCGATGCCCCGGCGCCGCGACGGCTCCACCGTGTCGTGCAGGGCAACGTCGTCCGCCACCACCGCGACCTCCACCGGGATGCCCTCGGCGCGCGCCAGCTCCGCGGCGAGCCCGAAGTTGAGCCGGTCTCCGGTATAGTTCTTCACCACGAGCAGCGCCCCCGCGGGCCCCGAGACGGCGCGGAGGGCCGCCAGGATGGCGTCGGTGCCAGGCGAGGTGAAGACATCGCCGGCCACCGCCGCGTCCAGCATGCCTTCGCCCACGTAGCCCGCGTGCGCCGGTTCGTGGCCGCTGCCGCCGCCGGAGATGACGGCCACCTTGCGCGCCCGGACGTCCACCGGGGTGTCGGCGCGGAGCACCACCGACTCGCCCTCCAGCAGCACCTGCCCCGGCGTGAGCGCGACCCAGCCCTCCAGCATCTCCCGCACCACCGCGCGGGGCGCGTTGACCAGCTCCTTCATGCGAGTCCCCCTCTCAGACACCCTCGAAGAAGTCGACCGCGCCGGTCTCCAGCGAGTACTCGGCGCCAACGATGAGCATGCCCTCCTCCTGGCACAGGCGCTCCAGAAGGCGGCTGCCATACCGGAGGTGCTCGCAGGAGTTGCGGACGTTGGCGCGAACGGCTTCCTTCATCAGGAACTCGCTGCTCGCGCCGGGCCCGGCCGCGCTCACCACCGTCGCCACCGGCGCGCGGCAGCGCTCGACGATGTCGAGGATGTTGTCGGAGGGCGCGCCCTTGCCCTCGCGCACGAAGTCCAGCGTGGCCTGGACCGCGCCGCAGTGCGAGTGCCCCATCACCACCGCCAGGCGCGTGCCGAACTTCTCCGCGGCGAACTCCACGCTGCCCACCAGCGACGGCGCGACGACGTTCCCCGCCACGCGGATGACGAAGAGGTCTCCCAGCCCCTGGTCGAAGATGTACTCCGAGGGGGCCCGCGAGTCCGAGCACGAGAGGATGATGGCGATGGGGCGCTGCCCCGCCACCAGCGCCCGGCGGACGGACCCGCCGAGCGGGGTCTCCCCGCTGCGGACGTTCAGGACGAAGCGCTGGTTGCCCGCCCGGAGCTGCGCGAGGGCATCCTGGGCCGACATGGGGGGCATCGAAGCGGTGGGCATGGCGCGGTTCTCTGGAGTGTCAGGTGGAGGGGCCAAGGTGGCAGCCCGGCGGTGCGCTATACACCGGCCGGGCCGCCAGGGGCTGGGCCGTCACAGCGCTTCGAAGCGGGTCAGACGCCGAGTCCGTGCCGGATGCACTCCACGATTTCCGCCGGCGGCAGCGTCACGTCCACGCGCAGCGCGCGAGAGGGCGCCTCCATGGTCGCCAACTGGTCCTCCAGCAGCGACGCCGGCATGAAGTGCCCCTGCCGCTGCGATATGCGGCGGGAGAGCACGGCGCGCGGCGCGTGAAGGAAGACCCACTTGACCTGAGCCGGGTCCAGCGCCTCCAGCAGTGCGCGGTAGGCCCGCTTGAGGCCGGAGAACGCCATCACCACGTCCTCGCCCCGCGCCAGCGCCCGCGCCACCTCGTCGCGCAGCTTGCGCAGCCAGGGTGCGCGGTCGTCGTCCGTCAACGGCACGCCCGCGGCCATCTTCAACACGTTGGAGTGAGGGTGCAGGTCGTCCGCGTCGACGAAGCGCCAGCCCAGGTCGGCCGCCAGGGCACGGCCCACCGTCGACTTCCCCGCTCCGGACACCCCCATGACGATGACGACCATTGACGCGAAACCTCCTGGCCGTGGGGCCTTCCCCCCATCGTGGGGCGCCCGGCGGCCCCGCGCCACCCCTCCGGCCGCGGAATGCCCACCGCATCACGTCCTGGGAATGTCGGCCCCAGGGGTAAGCTTCCGCTCATCGCCGCGCGGCGCGCGGCACGGAGGGGCGGTCATGGCGGACATCGCGGATGGGGAGCAGCTGTCGGTCCAGGGCTCGGGTTCCAAGCCCTACATCCTCAAGAATACCGGCGGCGTGTACTCGTGCTCCTGTCCCGCATGGCGCAACCAATCGGTGGCCATCGAGCGGCGCACCTGCAAGCACCTGCGCCGCGTGCGCGGAGACGCGGCGGAGGACGCGCGCACCGGCGCCACCGGCGGCACCACGGCCCCCGCGCGCGCGGCGAAGAGCCCCTCGGCCGCGGACGACGCGAAGGCTCCGCCCCTGCTGCTGGCCCAGTCGTGGGAGAACGACGTGGACCTCACCGGCTGGTGGATGAGCGAGAAGCTCGACGGCGTGCGCGCGTACTGGGATGGCAAGCAGTTCTGGTCCCGGCTGGGCAACGCGTTCCTCGCGCCGGAGTGGTTCACCGCGGGGCTGCCGGACTTCCCGCTCGACGGCGAGCTGTTCGGCGGGCGCAAGCGCTTCCAGCGCACGGTGAGCATCGTCCGCCGGCAGGACCGGAGCGCCGATTGGAAGGAGCTGGCCTTCGTCGCCTTCGACGCCCCCGGCGTGGAAGGCCCCTTCGAGGCGCGGCTGGAGCGCTGCCGCCTGTGGATGGAGGACACGCGGCCCGCGCACGCGCGTTGGCACGAGCACTCGCGCTGCGACGGCACGGCGCACCTGCGCGCGGAGCTGGCGCGGGTGGAGGCGCTCGGGGGCGAGGGGCTGATGCTGCGGCAGCCCGGCTCGCGCTACGAGGCGGGCCGCTCGCACACGCTGCTCAAGGTGAAGAGCTTCAAGGACGACGAGGCGCGCGTGGTGCGCCACGTGCCCGGCGCGGGCCGCCACAAGGGGAGGCTGGGCGCGCTGGAGGTGGAGCTGCGTAACGGAAAGCGCTTCAGCGTGGGCACGGGCCTGTCGGACGCGGAGCGCGCGTCGCCGCCGCCCGTGGGCGCCATCATCACCTTCCGCTACCAGGAGCTGTCGGACGACGGCATCCCTCGCTTCCCGTCGTACGTGGGTGTGCGCGTCGACGCCGCGCCCTTCGCCGCGAGCTGAGGCCAGCCGTCCCACGGCAGGAGTCACCGGTCCGCTGGTCGACGGAGCGGCGGCGCATTGCCACCTGACAGACGGTGCGCGGCCGGGGTGATGCGCGCCGCGGCGGCGCCCTGGTGTCTGCTTCTGGGAACCATGCACTGCGAGCTCTGTCTGACCGAGCATCCCCGAGATGTGGCGTGTGGCGGCGAGCCCTGGACGCAGGTGTACCTGTCCACCGGCGACGCGGAGGCTCCGCTCGTGGACCTCACGGGCCAGACGCTGGGGCACTACCGGCTGGTGCGCCGGCTGGGCGCTGGCGGAATGGGCACCGTCTACCTGGGGGAGCAGACGCGCATCGGCGCGCGTGTGGCGGTGAAGGTGCTGCACCCCCATCTGGGCCGGGACGAGAGCCTGCGCGCGCGCTTCTACGCGGAGGCGCGCACCGTCAACGTGGTGGGCCACCCGAACATCGTCCACATCTTCGACATCAACGAGGCCCCCGGCGGCATCCACTACTTCGTCATGGAGTACCTGGAGGGCGTGCCCATGTCACACCTGCCACGCCCCATGTCTCCGGGGCCGCTGGTGTCGCTGCTGGCGCAGGCCTGCGACGCCCTGGACGCGGCGCACCGCTGCGGCGTGGTCCACCGGGACCTGAAGCCGGACAACCTCTTCGTGGTGCGGCACGCGGGAGAGCCGCCGTCGCTGCGCGTGCTGGACTTCGGCGTGGCGAAGGCGCGCCGCCCCCACCCGGGCGAGGACGAGACGGCGGCGGGCATCATCCTGGGCACGCCGGCGTACATGGCCCCGGAGCAGTCCGCGGGGCAGCCGGTGGACGGGCGCGCGGACATCTACGCGCTGGCGGTGACGGCCTACTACCTGGCCACGGGGCAGCTCCCCTTCGAGCGGGGGCAGATGGTGGAGCTGGCGCTGGGCACGGGCCCGGTGGGCGCGCCGCCGCCCCACCTGCTGGTGCCCGGGGTGCCGCCCGCCCTCTCCGAGGTGCTGCTGCGCGCGCTGGCCCGCCGCTGCGAGGACCGCTACGCCACGGCGCTGGAGTTCAAGGAGGCGCTGCTGCTGGCCGCCGCCCAGCCCCTGGCCGCCGGGCTGCCCTCCGATACGCCGCCGCCGCGCAGCCACACGCCGGTGCCCTCCCTGGCGTGGCTGGACACCGACGACGCGGCGACGGAGCCCAACGCCCTCACCCCGCCGCTGACGTGGGTGGCGCGGGTGCGCCGCCGCTCGGGCGCGGGCGACGTGGAGGTGCTGTGCACCGAGCTGAGCCGCGGCGGCCTCTTCATGTGCTGCGCGGACCCCTTCCCCCGCCTCTTCAACCGGCTGGAGTTCACCCTGCTGCTGGCCGGGGAGCTGGTGGAGTGCGCGGGCGAGGTGGTGCGGCACGTGGACGCCGCCCAGGCGCGGACGTGGGGCATGCCGTCCACCGGCGTGGGCGTGCAGTTCGTCAACCCGTCGGCGCGCCTGTGCGACCTCATCCGCCGCGTGCAGCCCCGCAGGCTGGCCACCCCCGCCACCACGCTGCCACGCGCGGAGGTGGTGCTCTGAGCCGAGGGCGCGCGGGCGCCCGCGTCAGCGCACGGTGAAGGCCCGGGAGGCCCCCGCGTAGGGCCGGATGTTCCCGTCCCAGCCCGACTTCCAGTTCCCCTCGTGGACGAGCCGGTAGGTGCCGGGCGCGGCGTCCGCGGGGATGTCCCACGTCACGGTGACGTGAGAGCAGGCCAGGGTGGGCACGCAGTTCTCGCGCCGCCACTGGTAGCGCGTCTCCCAGTCCGCGTCGGTCGCCACGTCGGTCCAGGTGCCGTTCGACTCGCGGCGCTGCACGCGCAGCAGGGTCCCCTCCTGGCGCAGGTCGTTCTTCGGGTGCCCGCCCCAGAAGGTGACGCTCACGGCGTCGCCGCGCGAGTACGCGGCGCGGGCGTCGGTGACGACGTCGCCGAAGTCCACCCACAGCAGCTTGTCGTCGAACACCACGCCGGGCTGGAGGCTGAGCTGCTCGCCGCGCAGGTCCCTGGGCGTGGGGCCGGGAGGCACGCCCGCGCCGTCCCGCAGGGCGGTGGCCAGCGTGTGGAAGCCCTGCTGAATGGCGGCCAGCGTCCAGGGGCCGAAGTGCGTGGAGGCGCCCTCGTAGTCCTGGCGCGCGTACTCCTCCCGCGTGGACACGTAGCCCGAATAGGCGTTGGACAGGCCCGCGATGACGACATCCGTCACGCCGGTGGGCGCCAGCGCCGTCTCCACCGTCTGGCGCAGGCGGCGGCCGGCCATGGTCGTCAGCTCGAAGGGCACCGCCACCAGCGCCAGGTTGCCGATGGTGACCAGCTGCATGGGCAGCACCTCGGGCGTCCACGGGAAGGGCTTCATGGTGCCCATCTCCAGGGCGATGGGCTTCTCGCCCTGGCACGGGGTGGTGGTGAGCGAGCAGCTGAACTGCTCCCAGCCGTCGCGGGCGGCGGAGCAGGTCACGCCCTCCAGGCCGACGCCCGGCCCGTCCTCGGCGCCCGCGAGCATGGACACGCCGATGGCCGCCGGGCAGGTGCTGCGCGGCGTGCCGTCCGCGAAGGAGGGCGCCACGTCCACCGCGTCCATCTTCACGTAGGTGTGCCGGTAGTCCACGCCGCCCGAGAGGGGGGTGCCCGCCTCCGCCCACAGCTTCGCGGCGAAGTCGTGCTGCTTGTGGCCCGAAATCGCCGTGTCCTCGAAGTCGTCGGCGCCGCCGCCGTTCGTCCCGCCCAGGACGTTGGGCGTCACGTCTCCCTCGTTGGCGTTGGCGAAGGCGGCCACGAAGTCGCCGCCCCGCGCCTGCTCGGCGAGGGACGAGGCCAGGCCCTTGTTGTCCCCGCTGATGAGGGTGTTGCGGTTGCCCATGGACGTGGCGTGCACGGCGAACCAGTCGATGAAGCCCACCTCGGTGCCGTCCTCGCGGGTGAGGCGCAGCAGCGTCATCCGCGTGTCCACGTCGTGGGCATAGCGGGCGCGCTCCTCTGCCGGGTTGAGCAGGTAGGCCTCCGGAGAGCGGTTGCGGCTGGCCCCGAGCAGGTCCCCCGAGGCCAGGCGCAGCGTGCCCTCGGCGAGCCGCTCATGGGCCTGGACGATGGAGGCGACGATGCCGGAGACGATGGCCTCGAAGTTCTGCGGCGAGAAGCCCAGCGTGGTGAGGTTGTAGAGGGTGTAGTGCGAGAAGCCCCCAGGCCCAGAGTGGGTGTGGGTGGCGCTCAGGAGCACGTTGTCGTCGGTGTAGAGGTCGCCATAGCGCGCGCGCAGCCGCTCCACGACCTGCTGCTTCACGGCCTGGAACACCATGCCGAGGTCGGCGCTGACGAAGGCCACCCGCTTGCCGTTGCAGGGCGAGGCGATGACGAACGCGCGCGAGCGCAGCCGCTGGTGGATGCCGGAGGTCTGCTGCTCCAGCATGCCGTACCCCATCATCCCCACCTCCGCGGCGGGGCCGGTGATGTCGGCGCGGCCCGCGCCCACGAGGAAGCGCCGCGAGTCCTCGCACGCGCCGGAGAGCGCGCGCCCGTCCGCCTCCGGGTGTGGCGAGGTGCGCCACGGCTGGCTGGCCCCATGGGCCACCGTCGAGAGTACGAGCAAGAGCGCCAGCGGGCGCCAGATGAATCGGGTGCGCAAGACCTGCCTCCCAGGCGACAGGGGACACGCCCCCGCAATGGAAGTGGATAACGCTCCAGGGCAGGCGCGCAGTTCCGGAAGGACGCGCCGTCAAGCGGGCTACAGTCCGTGCGAGGGCCGCGCCGGCCAGCGCTCCCGGTGGCATCCGCTCCGCGCGCCCGACCCGCGGCGCGGCGGGGCGGCCCTCATGGGCCCGCCCTGCTCGCGGGGGCCCTGGATGGCGCCGCGTTGAGGGTCACCCGGAAGGTGGTCCCTCCCCCCATCGACGACTCCACGGAGATGTGGCCCCCGAGCGCCGTCACAATCGTGTCGCAGATGGAGAGCCCCAGGCCGGTGCCCAGGCCGGAGGACTTGGTGGTGAAGAAGGGGTCGAAGATGCGGCGCAGGTGCTCGGGGGGGATGCCCTGGCCCGTGTCGCTCACCACCACCAGCACCCGGCCGCCCACCTCCACGCGTGTGGTGAGGCGGATTTCGTTCGTCTCCGTCGCGCCCTCCTCGATGGCGTGCGCGGCGTTGATGAGGAGGTTGAGGAACACCTGGAACAGCTTGCCCTCGTTGCCCTTGACGAGCGGCACCTCGCCATAGTCCTTCACCAGCCGGGCGCGCGCGCGCACCACGCTGGCGGCCATCTGCGAGACGGACTCCAGCACCTGGTGGACGTCCACCGACTCTTCCTTGCCGTCCTCCACGCGGGAGAAGACGCGGAGCTGGCGGACGATCTGCCGCATGCGCTCGGCGCCCTCGCGGGCGTCGTCGAGCACCTGGCGCAGCTCCACCATGTCCTCCGGGGACAGCATGCGCGGGCGCCCTCCGCCCACGGCGCTGTGGAGGAAGTCCAGGTTGGACAGCACGTAGGCGAGCGGGTTGTTCAGCTCGTGGGCGATGCCGGCGGCCAGCAGGCCCATGGAGGCCATGCGGTCGGTCAGCATGAGCTGGGCCTGGGTGCGCTTGCGCTCGGTGAAGTCGCGCGCCACGGTGATGCGCGCGGGCGAGCCGTCCAGCACGACGGCCAGCGACACCAGGTCCGCCACCACCACCTCGCCGTCGCTGCGCACCAGCGGCATCTCCACCACGCGCGCCGCGCTCTTGCCCTCCAGCGCCTGGCTCAGGTGGAGCTGCGCGGCGCCCCGGTCCTCGGGGCGGACCAGGTCCAGCATGTGGCGTCCCACCAGCTCGCTGGCGTCCCGGTAGCCCAGGTACTGCACCAGCGCCGGGTTGACGGAGAGCAGCACGCCGTCGCCCACGTGCACCAGCACGGGGTCCGGGAAGGCCTCGATGAGCAGGTGGACGCCGGCCTCGGTGCGCCGCAGCGTCGTCTCCGTGTGCACGCGCAGCGCGTTGGCCGTGCGCTGCTCCAGCGCCAGCGACAGCGCCCCCGCCGCGCCCGACAGCAGGTTCACCTCCACGAGCCCCCAGGGGCTCGCTTCGCGGCAGTTGTCGAAGCCGATGACGCCGAAGAGCCGGTCGTGCACGTGCAGGGGCAGCAGCAGCACGGAGCGCACGCCCTGGGCCTCCAGCATGGGCGCCAGCAGCTCGGTGAAGTCGCGCGGCAGGCCCTGCACGGGCTCGCCCCGGGACAGCCGCTCCGACTGGTGCGGCTGCAGCGCGGCGTTGAACGGCAGGCCGTGCATGTTGGGGTCCTCCAGGTTGGGAGGGACCCCGGGGGCACACCACTCCGCCCGCTGCGAGGCCAGCAGGGTGCCGTCCTCGGCGGTGTGCATCTCGAAGATGTACACGCGGCTGGCGGCGGACACGTGGCCCAGCGGCTCCACGACGGCGCCGTAGAGGTCGTCCGGCAGCGCGTGCCCCATCATCCGCCGCTGCACCTGCACCATGGCTTCCAGGTAGCGCTCGCGGGTGGTGACGGCCTCCTCGGCCGAGCGCCGGGGCGTCACGTCCAGCAGCGTGCCGATGACCTCGCCGGGCGCGGACGCCAGGGCGCGGGCGGACAGCTCCACCCAGCGGAGGCCCTGGCCGCCCTCCGCGTCCACGCGCACCTCCTCACGCGGCGCGACCCCTCCGGGCGCGGCGGACAGCAGCGCGCGAGCGCGCTCCCGGTCCTCGGGGTGGATGGCGTCCACCAGCGGGCGGCCCCACCACGCGGATACCGGCGCGCCGGTGAGGCGCTCCCAGGCACCGCCCAGGAGCGTCAGCCGTCCCTGCGCGTCGAGCTGGAACACCACCTCGTGGAGCAGCTCCGACAGGTGCTGGAAGCGCTCGGACTCCACCTGCCCGGCGGGGCACCGGCTCTCGGGCTTCATGGGAGCCAGCAGCGCACATCCCTCGCCAGAGGGAACCGCACCTGAAGCCTTCCCGGGAGCGTTGCCGACCGCCGCTTCCCGCTGCTCGTCTGCCACGTGCTGGCCTCCTAGCGCCTCATCGGAGAGGGGCCGGGGCCCTGACAGCGCAGGCGGCTGCCGGGAGCGAGCCCAGACCCTTCGGTTCCCCTCCCGTGGCGACGTCAGCCCGAAGCATATTGGGTCTCAATCTCCGGAAGTCAATGAAGGCGGGAGAAGTTCACGCTCCGTCTCCGGACTCCCACCCACCCGGAGCACCTGAACGCGGGCGGCGCCGCCGGTCGCCAATGACGCGGGCCGGCACACCGGCGACGATGGCCCACTCCGGCACGTCCCGGGTGACGACGGCCCCCATGGCCACCACCGCGTGGTCACCGACGGTGACGCCGTCGGTGATGCCGGCATTGGCCCCCACCCACACGTCCGCGCCAATGATGAGCCCGCGCGATGTCACGGGCTGGTCACGCACGGGCCGGTCGGGCGCCATGCCATGGTCGAACGCGTAGAGGGTGGCCCCGGTGGCGATTCGGGTGCCTTCACCGATGCGGATGCCCGCGGCGCCGCCGTCCAGGCTCGCCCGGGCGTTGATGCTCACCCCCGGCCCGAGCACCACCGGGCCATGCAGGAAGACGTCCGCGGCGATGCTGCACCCACGGCCGATGGAGACGGTGCGTCCGGGCTCGGCGAAGATGCGCGCCTCCGGGGCGATGAAGCACCCCTCCGCGATGTCCACCGTCTCCATGTCTCGCAGGTGCTGCTGCACCTCGCGCTGCCAGGCCTCCGCCCACTCCCGGTGGCGGGGCTTGAGGCTGAAGTAGAGCCACGGCATCCAGGAGAGCCGGCGCTTGTGCTGCTCACGGCGAAGCGCGTCCAGGTCCACGCCGTCTCCCTATCATGCTCCCGTGGACAGGCGGGGGCTTCCCGGGTGAAGCGCGCGTCGGCGGCGCGCGGGTCACGACACCGGGCGCCGTGCCTCCTCGCGCAGGGCGGGACTGCGCCGGCGAAGCGCCCGCGCACAGACGGCCATGAGCAGCGCCCACGCCAGTCCCGCCACCCAGCCCCCGAGCACGTCCGTGGGGTAGTGCACACCCAGATAGACGCGCGTCAGCCCCACGAGGAAGGGCAGCAGGAGCGATACGGCGAGGATGTAGCCCTTGAGCCGCCTGCGCTCGGCGAGCTGGGCCAGCATCGCGCCGAGCGTGAGGTACACGGTGGCGGACAGCATGGCGTGCCCGCTGGGGAAGCTCTGGGTGATGACCTCGGTGAGGTGAGGCACCACGGACGGCCGGGGCCGAGCGAAGAGCCGCTTGAGCAGGACATTGAGGCCCGCGCCGCCCAGCGTCGCCCCCAGCACGAGCAGCAGCGTCCGGTAGCGCCGCACCAGCAGGAGGAAGCCGCACACCGCCATGGTGACGAGCGTCAGGACCGTCACGCCGCCCAGCGCCGTGACGTCTTCCGCCGCGCGCGGCAGCCACCAGGGGCCCCGGGGCAGCGCCGGGTCCTCGGGGCGGCGCAGCGCCAGCAGCACCCGCTCATCGAACTGCTGCGTCTCGCCCTCGCTCACCTCGTCCGACAGGGCGATGAAGGCCAGGCAGCAGAGGGCCAGGAGCAGGAGCAGCCCCAGCAGCCGCGTCACCGCCACATCCCAACCGGACATCCACAGCCAGAGCCTCCGCCACATGGCGGCCACTGTATGCACACAGGTGCCGGGCGGGGCGACCCCCGCGTGGAGCGCTAGCCAGGCAGGCGGATGCGGTCCTTCCCCGCACTGCCGAAGGCCGCCCCGAGGACGCAGAAGAAGTGCAGCACGAGCCCCGGAATGAAGAAGAACCAGTAGCCGGCCCCCACCATCAGGAACCACAGCACGGCGCGCAGGAACTGGCCCTTGTAGAGCTGCCCCAGCCCCGGGATGACGAGGGACAGCACCCCGGCGATGAAGAAGTTGAAGCGGCGCTCGCGGATGATGTCGGTGGCCATGGCGGTCTCCAGTCGTGCTCCCCATATAAAAGAGGGGCCAGGGCAGCGAAAGCCCTGGAGTGAACGGCCGGGCGCTCGGGCCCCGAGCGGCACGGCCTCCCCGCGCCCGGCTGCTATCAAAAGGCCCCCAGGAGGCACTTCCATGGCCATTGCCACCATCGACCCGACGACCGGCGAGACGCTGCGCACCTTCACGCCCCTCACCTCCGACGCGCTGGAGGCGAAGCTCCAAACGGCCGCCGACACGTTCCATTCCTACCGGCACACGCGCTTCGCCGACCGCGCCACGTGGATGCGGCGCGCGGCCGAGCTGCTGGAGGCCGAGGCCGAGCGCTACGGCCGCATCATGACGCAGGAGATGGGCAAGCCCCTGGAGGCGGCGAAGGCGGAGGCGAAGAAGTGCGCCACGGCCTGCCGCTACTACGTGGAGAAGGCGGAGTCGCTCCTGCGCGACAGGCTCGTCGACCTGGGCAGCGGCCGCGCCTTCGTGCGCTACCAGCCCCTGGGGCCGGTGCTGGCCATCATGCCGTGGAACTTCCCCTTCTGGCAGGTGGTGCGCTTCGCCGCGCCCGCGCTGATGGCGGGGAACGTGGGCCTGCTCAAGCACGCCCACAACGTGCCCCAGTGCGCGCTGGCCCTGGAGGAGCTGTTCCTCCAGGCGGGCTTCCCGCGCGGCGCGTTCCAGGCGCTGCTCATCGAGTCGGCCGAGGTGAACCGCGTCATCGAGGACCCTCGCGTGCGCGCGGTGACGCTCACCGGCAGCGAGGGCGCGGGCCGCGCGGTGGGCGCCGCGGCGGGCAAGGCCATCAAGAAGGTGGTGCTGGAGCTGGGCGGCAGCGACCCGTTCATCGTCATGCCCAGCGCGGACCTGGAGAAGGCGGTGGAGACGGCCGTGTCCGCGCGGCTCATCAACAACGGCCAGTCCTGCATCGCCGCCAAGCGCTTCATCGTCGCCGACGCCATCTACCCCGAGTTCGAGCGCCGCTTCGTGGAGCGCATGAAGCGCGTCACCGTGGGCAACCCCCTGGACGCGAAGACGGACCTGGGCCCGCTGGCCACCCGGGGCATCCTCGACGGGCTCCACGCCCAGGTGGAGGCGAGCGTGAAGGCGGGCGCGAAGCTCCTGCTGGGCGGCAAGCCCCTGGAGCGCCCGGGGAACTTCTACCCGGCCACCGTCCTGGCCGAGCCCCCGCCCCACGCCCCCGCCTTCCATGACGAGCTGTTCGGCCCCGTGGCCACGCTGCTGCGGGCGCGTGACGTGGACCACGCGCTGGCGCTGGCCAACGCGACCCCGTTCGGCCTGGGCGCCAGCGTCTGGACGCGGGACGAGGCCGAGCAGCAACGCTTCATCGACGGCATCGAGGCCGGCATGGTGTTCGTCAACGCCCTGGTGGCCTCGGACGCGAGGCTCCCCTTCGGCGGCGTGAAGCACTCCGGCCACGGGCGCGAGCTGGCGGACGTGGGCATCCATGAGTTCGTCAACATCAAGTCGGTCCGAATCGCCGCGACGGAGGACACCGCACGACAGCCGCCGCCTGGACGGTAGGAAATCTCCAATCATTGCCGCGCACGGGAAAGCCAGTGAAAGATGGGGCGCGACAACCCCATACGCTTCTCAGGAGTCAGCCCATGCAGAAGGCTTTCCTCGTCGCGCTGTCCCTTGCCCTCCCCGCCTTCGCCGCCCCCGGGTTCGACTCGGACGCCATGGATGTGGACCCGGAGGAGCTCGTCAGCCAGGAGGCCTCCGACGAGGCCAGCCGGGGCGGCCCCGTGCTGCTCCCCTATTGCTGGGACATCAGCTACACCACGTGCACCAGCCGGGGCGCGACGCAGCAGTGCACGGATGGCATCTGGACCGACTATGTTTGCACCTGCCGCGCCTTCGGCTCGCGCAACGTCTGGGATTGCCCCGAGGTCCGCTGAGCAGGGGCCGCACTCCAGGGCCCGGGCCGGCGTCTCCGCCTCCCGGGCCTGACCTGCGCCCCGGCGGCTACCGCGTCCGGACCTGCCTTCCGGGCGCGCCGTGGACCTCCTCCAGCGCCTGCGTCACCGCCTCCACCTCGGCGCCCAGCTGCTCCACGCTCTGCCGGAGCCCCAGCCCGGCGACGTCCTCGCCGGCGGTGTCCGCCGAGCGCACCCGCAGCACCTGCGCGTAGAGGCCCTCCAGCGTGTAGTAGAGGCGCATGTGCTCGGCCTCCAGCCGCGCCGCGGCGGTGGCCAGCTCCGCGCGCTGACGCCGCTGCGCATCCAGCGCGGCCAGCGCCCCGGCCAGCCGCTCCTTCACCACCGCGTCCGCCTCCGCCGTCATCCGCGCGGCCAGCGCCTCGCGCTCCGCGTCCAACCGCCGCGCCTCGTCCGGAGGCGTCAGCGCCCGCAGCTCCCGCTCGCGCCGCACCAGCGCGTGGCAGCCCTGGCGCAGCGCCTCCACCGTGCGCTCCGGCGCATGCACCACCTCGCGCAGCACGGCGGGCCCCTCGCTCAGGGCCGACATCAGCCGGGCGCAGAGGGCATCCACCTTCGCCACCCTGGCGTCATCCTCCGTCCCCTCGGGCATGCGCGCCGGAGGGACGGCCTCGTCGCGCCGGGGACGCTCCAGGTGCTTCACCGCCGCGAGGAAGAGCCCCAGCGCCACGAAGGCGAGCCACCACAGCCGCCGGGGCTGGCCCAGCGCCATCAACACGCACGTCACCGCCACCGCGACGTAGGCGGCGCCCCGGGCGGGGTTCCTCGAGCGGTTGGACCGCAGCTCCCGCTCGGCGCGGCGCGCGGCCTGCTTCGCCTCGCGATGCCGCTGCCGCTCCCACTTGCGGCGCACCTTCCGGGGCGGGAGCTGACCCGTGCGGCGCACCCAGGCCTCCACCGCCGCGTCCTCCCGCGCGCGGCCCTCCGAGAGCGCGTCTTCCAGCCGGCGCAAGCGCGCGTCGTGGAGCTGGGGAGGTGTGGAGACCGGTGGGTGGGGATGTCGGCGGGACACGGGGTGACGATAACGACGACACTGCCTCCCAGCGAGGGGCAGCGCTCCATGCGTCGCTTGCTGCATATGCAACAGGAGTGAAACGGAAGTGCTCAACCGTTTGCAATCGCCCGGGGAAACTCCGTAGAGAATGGGCCCTGGCGGGGGGCGAAAAAGGGGGCAGGTGCCGTGGCGTTACCGGAGGAGAAGGGGGAGAGCGCCGGGTGGGAACCCGAGACCATCCGCGCCCTGCGAGGTGAGCAGAGCCGCGCGGCCTTCGCCCGCCTGCTGGGCGTCACCCCGCTCACCGTCTACCGCTGGGAGCTGCCGAGCGAGGCCCCGCAGGCCCGCCGCCCGCGCGGCCGCGTGGCCGTGGCGCTCCGTCAGCTCGCGTCCCGCGGCGGCGCCCCCTCCCCCGCGGTCTCCGCGTCGAAGCGGCAGGAGCTGCACCCCGAGGAGCTGGCGAGAATCCTCCCCTGCGTCACCCACCTGACGCGGGCCGATTGGCGGGCCGCCGAGGAGGACCTGCTGTCGCTGCTGGCCTCGGGCGCCCTGCGCACCCCGGGAGCCCGGGCCATGGCGGCGGTGGGGCTGGCCTACCTCCAGCGCTGGGGCCGCGAGGACAGCCGGGGCGCCTTCACCACGCTGCTACCCCACCTGGCGCCCGCGGAGGCGGGCATCCTCCCCGAGGAGGTGGAGCTGCGGGTGCTGGCCATGGCGGCCAACCTCTACGCGTCGCCGGACGGCAAGCTCTTCGACGCGAACAAGTCGGCCGCATACGTGGCGCGCGCGGACGCGCTGCTGGCCCACCACGACGACCCGGCGGTGCGCTGCCAGCTTCGCATGGCCGAGGTGGCCTGCGGCTTCTACCTGGGCGAGGCGGAGCGCATCACCCACGGCTCCGGCCGGCTGGCCGAGGCGCTCGTGAGCGTGAAGGACCCGGCGCTGCGCCTGCTGGCCGAGGACGCCTGCGCCCACGAGGCGGCCCTGCACGGCGAGGCCACCGGGGCCACGCGCCGCTTCCGCGAGGTGGCGCAGGGCGCCGCGCGGATGGGGTACGCCTTCCTGGAGGCGCGCAACCTGGCCTTCCTCGCCCAGCGCCGGCTGGAGGAGTCCTGCGAGCCGTCCGAGGCGCTCCAGCTGGTGCGCCGCGCGCGGGAGGCCGCGTATGGCGGGCGCATGGCGCGCGGCTTCTCCTTCATCTTCGCCGCGCGCGCGGAGGCCGAGGCCCTGCTGCGGCTGGCGCGCTTCCCGGAGGCCGAGGCCGTGCTGGACGAGGCGGACGCGGTGGTGGAGGAGCTGCGCTGGACACCGCTCTACCTGACCGTGACGCGCGCGCGCCTGTACCTGCTCACCGGCCGGTATTCAGCGCTGCGCCGGCTGGCCCGGCACCTGTCGGAATACGACGGCACCATCCAGCGGGCCCTCACCGGCGCGTACGCGCAGTTCGCGGAGTCGCTGGCGGACCTCGCCGAGGGCCGGACCGTGCGCGCGGCGGAGGGCTTCGCGGCCACGGGGCAGCGCGTGCTGGAGCTGGGCGGCTGGCCCTACCTGCGCCGGGAGTGCCTGCTGTACGAGACGTACGCGCGCGTCTACGCCTGCCAGCGCGACGAGGGCCGCGTGCTGCTGCGGCGGGCGCGCACCTTCCTGGAGCAGCGCATGCCATCCGCGTGGCACTCCGCCCTGCTCCACCGCTTCGAGGCCCTGCTGTACGTGCTGGACGGCCGCACCGCCGAGGCGCGGGAGCTGCTCCAGGCCGCGCTGGGCACCTTCAGCCTCACGGGCGACCTGTGCATGGCCGTCTACACGCGCCACCTGCTGGCGCTGCTCGCGCGGATGGACGGAGACCCCGCCGCCGGCGAGCTGCTCGCCGCCAGCGAGGCGGAGCTGCGCCGCGTGGGCATGGTGGTACACCCGGAGCACTTCATCCACTACCGGAGCCTGGAGCCCGTCAACGCGCCGCCCACCACCGGGGAAGGCCAGCGGCTGGGCGCGGAGGCCCTGGTGGTGCCCTTCGAGCGGCTGTCGGTGCGCGGCATGGGCGCCCCCCTCCTCCAGCGCGAGCTGCTGGCCGTGGTGGAGGAGCTCCTCCCCGGCCGCGCGCCCCGGCTGGAGGAGCTGGACTCGCAGGGGCGCGCCACGCCCCTGGGAGGCGACGCCTCCGTGCCCGCCACCGAGTCCGTGGAGTTCGGTGACGGCTGCGGCCGGAGGCTCCGCCTGGGCGTCGCGGGCACGCTGCCCCCTGACGGCCGCGCGCTCCTGACGTCGCTGTCCCGGCTGGGCGGCCTCGCGCTGGAGGTCGCCACCCTGCGAGGTTTCGCCCAGGCGGACGCGCCCGCCGACATGGGCGGCGGCGAGGACACGCGCGACGCGGACGTGCCGGGCTTCATCGCCGCCTCCCCCGCGATGCGGCGGCTGCGCGCCGACCTGGCGAGCCTGTCCTCCAGCCGCGCCACCGTCATCGTCACCGGTGAGTCGGGCGCTGGAAAGGAGCTGGTGGCCCGGGCGCTGCACGCCTTGTCCACGCGCGCGCAGCAGCCCTACGTGGCCTTCAACTGCGCCGCCGTGCCCAGGGACCTCTTCGAGGGCCAGCTCTTCGGCTACCGGCGCGGCGCGTACACCGGCGCGGCCACGGACCACCCGGGCGTCATCCGCGCCGCCCACGGCGGCACCCTCTTCCTGGACGAGATTGGCGAGCTCCCCCTGGAAGTCCAACCCAAGCTGCTGCGCTTCCTGGAGAACGGCGAGGTCTTCCCCTTGGGGGAGATGCGGCCGGTGGAGGTGGACGTCCGGGTGGTGGCGGCCACGCACCGGGATTTGGGCCAGCTGGTGCGCGAGGGCCGCTTCCGCGAGGACCTCTACTACCGCCTCCAGGTGGTGCCGGTGCGCGTGCCCCCGCTGCGCGAGCGGCGGGAGGACATCGTGGCGCTCGCCCGCCACTTCGTCCGGCAGCTCACCCCCCAGGGCCTGGAGCCTCCCCAGCTGGGTCCGGACGCCATCGCCGCGCTGATGGCGCACCCGTGGCCCGGCAACGTGCGAGAGCTGCGCAACGTGCTTGAGCGGTCGATGGCCTACGGGCCCTTCCCGGCGGTGCTGGGCGCGGAGCAGATGCGCATCGCGGGCTGAAGCCAGAGACATGCCCCCAGCCCGCGATGCGCTCCGCCCTGTTTCCCCACACCCCTGTGGGAAGCGGCTCCAGAGGCCGTGGCTTCACGCCTCTGGAAGAACACACCCGCGGGACGAAGAGGGGGGAAACTCCGGCCCGGGGTGCCGAGGCCACCGAAGCGGCCTCCATGCGGAAGGCTCGTGCCGCCTGCGCCGTCGCGGCACCGGGGGCACTGTGCATGGTGTTAAGCACTCCGCGTGCCAGTGCCCGGGAGGGCCATTGACTCAAACGGAAATCATCCATGAGCCCGGCCGGGGGGCGGGCATATCCAATGGATGCAGCGCGGCATCCAACTGAATCATTCCGGATACACTGGATGTGTCGCACATCCCGGGGCCGAGCAGCCCGGCTGATGGCCGGGGTGAGTGGCCATGGGGCGTGTGGGACAGCGGCCGGGGTGGAAGTGGGTTAAGGGGAGCGCGATGACCCACGCTGCCTCGTCCCGCCGGTTCCAGGCCTTCAGCCTGGGGGTGCTCGCCTTCACCCTGGCCGTGATTCTGTGGGGTGCCTTCGTGCGGGCCACGGGCTCGGGCGCCGGCTGTGGTGACCACTGGCCGGTGTGCAACGGCGAGGTCATCCCCCGCGAGCCCAGCGTCCAGACGCTCATCGAGTACACACACCGGCTGACGAGCGGCCTGGCGATGATTCTGGCGGTGTCCCTCTTCGTCTGGGCCCGGCGGGCCCACGCCCAGGGGCACCCGGTGCGCGGCGCGGCGGCCTGG
>Ga0182745_1001247_pt1 | contig 25001 bp, 18 predicted proteins | sample eDN3rd30CKraftBY_FD_128523 | JGI IMG/M metagenome (GOLD analysis project Ga0182745, IMG submission 128523) | Enriched backyard soil microbial communities from Emeryville, California, USA - eDNA 3rd pass 30_C Kraft BY (version 2) (version 2) | ecosystem: Environmental > Terrestrial > Soil >... | reverse complement strand
CTCAGCCTGGTGGAAGGCATGACCATCGCCGGTCTCGCGGTGGGCGCCACCATGGGCTACGTCTACCTGCGTTCGGAATACCCGCTCACCCGCCAGGTGCTGCAGGAAGCCATCGACAACGCCCGCGCCGCCGGCTATCTCGGCCAGAACGTGGCCGGTAGCGGCAAGGCGTTCGAACTGGAAATCCGCATGGGCGCCGGCGCCTACATCTGCGGCGAGGAAACCTCGCTGCTCGAATCGCTCGAAGGCAAGCGCGGCCAGATTCGCTTCAAGCCGCCGCTGCCCGCGCTCAAGGGCCTGTTCGGCAAGCCCACCGTGGTCAACAACGTGATTTCCCTGGCCACCGTGCCGGTGATCCTGGAAAAAGGCGGCAAGCACTATGCCGAGTACGGCCGCGGCCGCAGCCTGGGCACCATGCCCTTCCAGCTTACCGGCAACATCAAGCAGGGCGGCCTGGTGGAAAAGGCCTTCGGCCTCACCCTGCGCCAGCTGATCGAGGACTTCGGCAAGGGCACCGCCACCGGCCGTCCGGTACGCGCGATCCAGGTGGGCGGCCCGCTTGGCGCCTATTTCCCCGAGGATCTGCTCGATACCCCGCTGGATTATGAGGATTTTGCCAAGGCCGGCGGTATGCTGGGCCACGGCGGCGTGGTAGTGTTCGACGACACCGTCAACATGGCCCGCATGGCGCGGTTTTCCATGCACTTCTGCGCCATCGAATCCTGCGGCAAATGCACGCCTTGCCGCATCGGCTCGACACGAGGCGTGGAGACCATCGACCGCATCGTCGCCGCGCAAGGCGAACAGGAGCGCGAACAGCAGCACATCATTCTCAAGGATCTCTGTGAAACCATGGAATCCGCTTCGCTATGCGCACTGGGCGGCCTGACGCCCATGCCGGTCATGAGCGCAGTCAAACACTTCAAGGGGGATTTTCAATGAACTCCATCGTCAACAGTCCGATTCCGAGCCCCATTGTCTTCGATCCCCAAACAGTAGGGCCCGAAGTCGATTACGGCACGCTGGAAAGCACCAGCACCGAGCTGGTCACGCTTGAAATCGACGGCGTTGCCGTCACCGTGCCCAAGGGCACCAGTATCATGCGCGCCGCCAAGGAAGTGGGCATCACCATTCCCAAGCTGTGCGCCACCGATTCGCTGGAAGCATTCGGCTCCTGCCGCATCTGCCTGGTGGAAATCGAAGGCCGCCGCGGCACGCCCGCTTCCTGCACCACCCCGGTGGAAGCCGGCCTGAAGGTCACCACCCAGAACGGCAAGCTGGCCAAGCTGCGCAAGGGGGTCATGGAACTCTACATCTCCGACCACCCGCTGGACTGCCTCACCTGCTCCGCCAACGGCGACTGCGAGCTGCAGGACATGGCCGGCGCCGTGGGCCTGCGCGAAGTGCGCTACGGCTATGAAGGCGCCAACCACTTCAACCAGCCCAAGGACGAAAGCAACCCCTACTTCACCTTCGAGCCAAGCAAGTGCATCGTGTGCTCGCGCTGCGTGCGCGCCTGCGAGGAAGTGCAGGGCACCTTCGCCCTGACCATCCAGGGCAGCGGCTTCCGCTCCAAGGTCAGCGCCGGCATCAATGAGACCTTCCTCAACTCCGAGTGCGTTTCCTGCGGCGCCTGCGTGCAGGCCTGCCCCACCGCCACGCTCAACGAGAAAACCGTGATCGATCACGGCACGCCCGAACATGCCATCGAAACCACCTGCGCCTATTGCGGCGTGGGCTGCACCTTCCGCGCGGAAATGAAAGGCTCGGAAGTGATCCGCATGGTGCCCGCCAAGAGCGGCAAGGCCAACGACGGCCATTCCTGCGTCAAGGGCCGCTTCGCCTGGGGCTACGCCACGCACAAGGAGCGCATCCTCAATCCGATGATGCGTGAAAAGCCCACCGATCCGTGGCGCGAGGTGAGCTGGGAGGAAGCAATCCAGTTCTCCGCCAAGCGCTTCATGGAAATCCAGGCCAAATACGGCCGCAAATCCATCGGCGGCATCACCTCCTCGCGCACCACCAACGAGGAAGTGTGGGTGGTGCAGAAAATGATCCGCGCCGCATTCCGCAACAACAACACCGACACCTGCGCCCGCGTGTGCCACTCGCCCACCGGCTACGGCCTGAGCCAGACCCTCGGTACCTCCGCCGGCACGCAGGATTTCGCCAGTGTCGATGAAACCGACGTCATGCTGCTGATCGGCGCCAACCCCACCGATGCCCACCCGGTATTCGGCTCGCGCATGAAAAAACGCCTGCGCGAAGGCGCCAGGATCGTCGTCTGCGATCCGCGCCGCATCGACATGGTGGAAAGCCCGCACATCGAGGCCGCCATCCATCTGCCGCTGCTGCCCGGTTCCAACGTGGCGCTGGTCAACGCGCTCGCCTATACCATCGTCGAGGAAGACCTGGTCGACTGGCCATACGTGAATGCCCGCATGGATCCGGAAGGCCTGCAGACCTGGCTGGCCTTCATCAAGGATCCCAAGAATGCACCTGAAGCCGTGGCGCACCTCTTGGGTAGCGATGCCGAAACCGTGCGCGAAGCCGCCCGCCTCTATGCCACCGCGCCGCGCGGGTCGATCTACTATGGCCTGGGCGTCACCGAACATTCGCAGGGCTCCACCACGGTCATGGGCCTGGCCAACCTGGCCATGATCACCGGCAACCTCGGCATCAACGGCGGCGGCGTCAACCCGCTGCGCGGCCAGAACAACGTGCAGGGTTCCTGCGACATGGGTTCGTTCCCGCATGAGTTCTCCGACTACCGCCGCGTCAGCAACGACGCCGTGCGCAAGGAGTTCGAGGATGTGTGGGGCGTGGAACAGGATCCCGAACCCGGCTACCGCATCAACCACATGTTCAACGCCGCCATCGAGGGCGTCTACAAGGCCATGTTCGTGCAGGGCGAGGACATCGCGCAGTCGGATCCGAACACCCAGCACGTGGAAGCGGCACTGGAAAAACTCGAACTACTGGTGGTGCAGGATCTATTCCTGAACGAAACGTCCAAGTTCGCCCACGTGTTCCTGCCCGGCACCTCCTTCCTGGAAAAAGACGGCACCTTCACCAACGCCGAACGCCGCCTCGGCCGCGTACGGCCGCTGATGGCGCCCAAGTGCGGCAAGCACGAATGGCAGGTGCCGATGGAAATCGCGCAGGCCATGGGCTATCCCATGCACTACAACAACGCGTCCGAGATCATGGACGAGATCGCGCAGCTGACTCCAAGCTTCCAGCGCATGAGCTTCAAGCGTCTGGATACCGAGGGCAGCATGCAGTGGCCGGTGAACGACAAATCGCCGAACGGCACGCCGATCATGCACATCGGCACTTTCGTGCGCGGTCTCGGCATGCTGCGGCCCACCGAGTTCGTGCCCACGGAAGAGCGCACCACACCGAAGTTCCCGCTGATCCTGACCACCGGCCGCATCCTCAGCCAGTACAACGTGGGCGCGCAAACCCGCCGCACCGCGAACAATGCCTGGCATTCGGAGGACGTGCTGGAAATCCATCCGTTTGATGCCGAGGAACGCGGCATCAAGGATGGCGATCGCGTGTCGCTGAAGAGCCGCAAGGGCGAAACCACCCTCACCGCCAGGATCGCGGAGCGCATGCAGCCGGGAGTGGTGTACACCACGTTCCACATGCCGCTGACCGGCGCCAACGTCATCACCACCGACTTCGCCGACTGGGCCACGGACTGCCCCGAATACAAGGTGACGGCGGTACAGGTGGCGACCGCCAGCCATCTCTCCGAATGGCAGAAGCAGCACATCGACTACAACGAAAGCCGCCGCAAGCTTTCCGAACTGGTCTGAGTCCAACCCCAAACAAAAAACCGGCCTTCAAGGCCGGTTTTTTTATGTGTGAAGATGCCGTGCGTAACTGGATGCCGATGGCTCACAGTCGCTTGGCCGGAGCTGCCTTCGGGGGGGCGTGATGGCCAGGGATGGCCATCACCGAGCCGGCAGGGATGCCCTCGTGGCGTACCCCCGAAGGCAGCTCCGGCCAAGCGACTGCAACAGACCCGATGCGGACCACAAAACCACAAACCATCAAACCCGCATACGACTCGCCTTCACCAACTGCTCCTCATGCAGAATCGCCAACAGCTCCCGATGATTGAACGGCTTGCTCAGGTAGTGGCGCATTCCAAGATCCAGCGCCTCCCCCACCTGATGGCTCATGGCCGACGCACTCAAGGCCACCACCGGAATCCCCGCCGTGGCCGGATCGCGCTGCAGCGCCTGGAACACTTCCAGCCCGCTCATGTCCGGCAATTCCATGTCGAGCAACACCAGGTCGGGACGTTCGAGCGCGATCAATTCCAGACCGTGCTTTCCAGTATCCGCCAGCAGCAGTTTGACGTCGTTCATCCGATCCACGATCTGCTTTACCAGCAAAGCGTGGGAACGCACGTCCTCCACGTACACCACGGTGAAGCCCGTGCCCGGATCCATCCACACCGGCTCGCGTCCCAGGATCAGCATGGGATCCACGTAGCGTTCGGTGCGCGTGGCCAGCGGGAATTGCAGTTCGAAACGTGTGCCGCCGGTGGGAATCACCTCCACCACCAGTTCGCCCTGCACCTGCGCCATCAGGCTGCTGGCCAAATGATAGCCAAGGCCGGTGCCTTCCAGTTGCAGCTGCTTGCCCGGCGCATGGCGTGGCCCGCGCAAGGTGGAACCGATCAGGCGCGGCATCAGATCGTCCGGGCTGATCACCGCGAGGCTCAGGTAGGCGCAGCCGGTGCTTGGCTGCTGCAGATAACCCAGCTCGATGCTCAGTTGCCCGCCGCTGCGGGTCCAGCCAAGCACCGCGAACACCAGGTTCTGGATGATCATCTGCTGCAACAGATCCAAGCCGCCGAGCAGGCCCTGCTGCGAGGCATCGAAACCAAAGGCGAAGGCATGGCTCGGGCGGCAGGTCTGCACCCAGCCTTGCAGCGTTGCCGGTGAAATACCGCTGTTCGCCACTTTGTTCGACGGGCTGACGCGGGTGGTTTCCGCCGGACGGCTGAGCAATTGCTGCAACGCCAGGAGGGCTTTGAGAAACACCTCGGTTTCTGCGCCCAAACGCACCGAACCCAGTGCAGTCATGGCGTGGGCCAGTTCCAGGTAACTGCGCAGATAGGCGTGGTAGGAAGGACAGAAGTGCGCCAGCACCAGGTCCAACAACGGGCGGGAAATCGGCGAGGCTTCGCCATCGCGCGGCGTGCTGGCTTCCTGTTGCAGCAGCACTTCCAGCAGGCAGTGGTAATAATCCGTGGCGCTGTGCTGCTGGCGGCTGGTCAGTACGCTGATGTCGGTGCCCTCGGTATTGTCGAGGTAGCGCTGCGTGCCCGTCCCGCCGCCTGTGGAGGTACGCAGCGGGGAAAAGGATCGGGAATCGAGCTCGCCATGGTCTAAAGTGGCTTTGGGGGGCTGAACCATGTCACCAGTCGCATCAATCATGGAACGGGTGCCGCTGTCCGTAATATCCGTAATAATCCGTAAAAGCCGCAACCCGCAGACAATATCGACACCAGAAAGCCCGCACTTTAAGCTTTTTTGACCTGAGGTGAAAGTTCCGCGCCCACTTATGACCCGAAGTTCATAACAAATGGCCGCGCAGCACCTGTTCCCAATCCTTGGGCGTGTTCACGTTGAGAAACTCCAGCTCGGCTACCGCCTCGCGCGGCAGCACCTTGCTGTCCAGCCAGGTGAGAATGCCGCGCATGGAGCGTTTGCCGCCGCGTTCCGAGCCGTCGGTGAACAATTCGCGCAGGTAGGTGTAAAGATCGGGCGTGGCTTTCATCGCGCAGGGAAACACTTCATTCTCGAAATGGCAGCCGGCGGCATTGTTGCTGGCGTCGAGCAGGAGCCGCAGCGTGGCTTCGCTGAGCATCGGCATGTCCACCGGCACGAACACCAGCGTGGCGCCATCGAGGCCGTAGCGGACGCGCACATGTTCGAGCACGCTCAATACCGCGCCCGGCGGACCGTTGCCCGCATGGCTGTCGGGAATGCACACACGGCCCTCGACGCGGCCGCTCAGCAGCACGAATTCCGCACCCGCCTTTTCCAGCAAGGCCTCGGTGCGGGCAAGCAGGGTCTGCCCGCACAATTCGAGAAAGCGCTTGTCGCGTCCCATGCGGGAGGAAGCCCCCCCCGCCAGAATCACCCCGTAGAACACTGCCCCTCTCCCGCCCCTTCTACTGCAGCACCGGCACCTCGCGTTGCGGGTAAGTCAGGGCTATCCGATATGCGTTGAGCGCCTCACGTATGCGCGCGTTCATGGCATGGCGCGTCTGGAACAGCGCGGTGGTGCGCGCCCAGTAGCGTATGCTCATGGTGATGCTGATGCCGATCTTGCCGAGGGCGGTCACGATACCGTAGATTTCCTGCAGCGGTTCCCGCTGCTGTTGTCCTTCCTCCATTTACCGCCCCTCCGCCGCCGTGCCGGGCCGTTCCTCACGCCCATCCGCATACAGCGCGAAACGGCCGCGCCGCGCATGCACCTGATCCAGTTGCGGCCAGGGCCAGCCGCCAAACTGATCGCGCTGATAATCGGCAAAGGCCTGCATCAGCTCTTCGCGCGTGTTCATCACGAAAGGGCCATGATGCGCCACCGGCTCGCCGATGGGGCGTCCCTGCAACAGCAACAGGCGTGCCGCCTTGGCGCCATTTTGCAGTGTCACCGCCCGTTCCGAACGCAAGCGGCAACTGTGCAGCACCGGCAACACGTCGCCGTCCACCTGCAGCTGCTCGCCTTCGAAAAAATACAGATCGCGCGACAGGCCCGGCACCGCCGCGGGCAGAGACCACTGTGCCTGCGGTTCCATGTCGATCACCCAGATCCACACATGATTCTCCGGATCCGCCGCCCAGGAATCCGGCGGTGGCGGCAGGGCATCCACGCCTCCATAGCTGCCGGCGGTCAGCTCGAGGCGCGTGGCGCGGCCGTCGGCATCGCGCACGCTCACGCGCGGCAGCCGTTCCGACCAGAACATGGTGAAATGCGGCGCCACCAGCTTGTTGCGCGCCGGCAGGTTGAGCCATATCTGGAACAATAAGAGCGGATTCGGCTTCTGCTCCTGCAGCAGTGGGAACATTTCGCTGTGCTGCACGCCGCGCCCGGCGGTCAGCCATTGCACATCGCCGTTGCCGTAGCGCCCGGCGGCGCCAAGCGAATCGGCATGATCCACCAGGCCCTGCTGCACGATCGTTACCGTCTCGAAACCGCGATGCGGATGGCCGGGAAAACCCGGCACCGTTTCGCCGTGATACATGCGCCAGCCGTCACGCGGCTCGAAATCCATGCCGAGGTTGCGTTCGGCAAGCGAGGTGGCCGGCCCAAGGTCGGCATTGCCGCGCGGAAAGGCGTCCTTGTGGTAAGCGCAGAACAGAAAGGGATCGGCAGTCTGCCATTGGAAACCCAAGGGTGTGATCTGCAGGGACATACGCTGCCTCCTACTGAATGAATGGCGTCACCGACAGCCATAGAAAAAACGCGATCAAGAGTACCCGGGCGATGAACTTGAGCGGACTGTCGCGAAAGATATCGACGATGCCGCGTTTGCCGTGCAGCGCAATCTGCAGATCCCGCGCTTCGCGCGCCCGTGCCTGGCGCTGTTGGGCGTAACCCTCGAGCAAGGCACGCACCTCATCGGCACGCGACTCGTCGCGCATCCACAGCGCCGGCAGCGAGATGCCGAACAGCCCGGCAGTGGTCTGGTAATAATCCACCTCGTGCTCATCGAGCAGTTGCAGCACCTCGACCAGTTCATCCTCCGGTACGTGACGCAATTTCATCAATTGAATCGCCATGCCGCCGCCTCGCCGGTCACACTCCGTAGTAATAGGCGATCAATCGGCCGCAGGCCAGGCAGCCTATCCAGATCGCGATGGACACCAGTGCCGACAACTTCACGCTGAACGGGATGCGCGAGTGCAGGTCCCACAGATGCTGGCGGCGCAGCAGCACCACGTGCATGAACAAGGCATTGAGTCCGCCAAGCGGAATCAGGAGCATCTTGAGCAAAAAGGGCCGGTTGCCCGCATACTCGAGCGGCATGAAGCAGAACAGCAATCCGCCGCTGAGCAATACGCCCAGAAACAGCCACCACAGCTTGGGCAGCGTGTGGTGCATCACCTGACTCACCTCGATGCGCCGCCCGAAGCCGAGCAGGCGCAGGTCCAGCAGCAGGATGCCGCCGAAGAAACCGCCGGTCATGACGATGTGGAAAATCTCCGCCGCGGGAAACCCCCACAGCTGAGCGTTCAGCCACTGTGTGAAGGCGGAAGCATTCAAGGTTTCGATCACGGCAGACCCCTGGGCCAAATGCACGGATGGTAACTCAGAAGCCTCACGCCAAGAAGCCGTCTCAGCGGGGCGAAACCAAGGGAAATCAGGACAGCCACGCCTTGCCGGGAAGGCGCACAAGCCCCGCGGCGCGCGTGGCGGCACCCCAGGGCTTGTGCTTTAATCAGGGCACTTTCGCGATCTCCAGGAGATTACGCATGGCCTTCGTTCCATCATTTATGCGGCAGTCCTACGCCGCGCTCCTGCTCACCATCCTCCTGTTCGGGCTGGGCGCCTGCGCTGACGACGGTGCCTCTTCCCAGCCCGAAGCGGCCCAGCCCGAGGGTTACACCCTGGTGGAGCGCATCGACGCACAGGACGGCGAGCTGCTCATTCCCTACAGCAAGTACCGCCTCGACAACGGCCTGACCGTGATCGTGCACGAAGACCATTCCGACCCGCTGATCCACGTGGACGTTACCTACCACGTGGGCTCCGCGCGCGAGGAACCCCGCCGCTCCGGGTTCGCCCATTTCTTCGAACACATGATGTTCCAGGGCAGCGCGCACGTGGGCGACGACGAGCATTTCAAGATCGTCACCGAAGCCGGCGGCACCATGAACGGCACCACCAACAGCGACCGCACCAATTATTTCGAAACCGTGCCGAGCAACCAGCTCGAAACCATGCTGTGGCTCGAAAGCGACCGCATGGGCTTTCTGCTCGAAGCCGTCACCCAGGAAAAATTCGAGATACAGCGCGCCACGGTGAAGAACGAGCGCGGCCAGAACGTGGAAAACCAGCCCTACGGCCGCTTCAGCGAAGTGAACAGCGCCGCGCTCTATCCGCCCGAGCATCCCTATTCCTGGCCGGTGATCGGCTACCCCGAGGATCTCGACGCCGCCACGGTGGACGACCTCAAGCGCTTCTTCTTGCGTTGGTACGGCCCGAACAACGCCACGCTCACCATCGGCGGCGACGTCGACCGCGAAGCCGTGATGGCGCTGGTGGTGAAATACTTCGGCGAAATTCCCGTCGGCCCGGAGGTGGATGCCGATTCCTATCCGGCCCCCACGCTGGAGGCCGACCGCTACGTGTCCTACGTGGATCCCAACATCCGCTTCCCCGCCCTGCTCTTCACCTGGCCCACCGTGCGCCTCGACCATCCCGACCGGGTGGCGCTGGACGCGCTCAACAGCCTGTTCAGCGACGGCCGCAAATCGTTCCTTTACAAGGAGTTCGTGCTGACGCAGAAGGCCATCCAGGCCAGCGGTTTCAGCAACAGCATGGAACTCGGCGGCAGCCTGACGCTGTTCGTGCTGCCCTTTCCCGGTACCTCGCTCAGCCAGTTCGAAAGCGAACTGCGCGCGGTAATCGAAGGCTTCGGCCCCGACTCCATCAGCGACACGGACCTGCAGATCTTCAAGGCGCAGCAGGAAGCGGCACTGGTCAACAGCCTGGCAAGCGTGCGCGGCAAGGTATCGCAGCTCGCCTTCAACCAGACCTTCCTGGACAACCCCAACGACATCCAGCATGAGCTGGAAGCGATCCGCTCGCTCACCGAGGCCGACGTGCTGCGGGTGTTCGATACCTACATCAAGGACAAGCCGGCGGTGATCCAGAGCGTGATTCCCACATCCGCGCCCGACAGCCAGGCGCGTCCCGACAGCTATCAGATTCCGCCACGCCTGAGCCGCGACGACAGCGGCGAAGCCACTCCGCCGGTACTGCGCGAGATCAGTTCCAGCTTCGACCGTTCGCTGCATCCGACCGCGGGGCCAAGCCCGCTCGTTACCATGCCAGCGTTCTGGGAAAGCACCCTGCCCGGCGGCATCGACGTGATCGGCACTGCCAGCAGCGAAGTGCCGCTGGTCAACCTGCGGCTGGTATTCGAAGGTGGGCATCTGCTGGAGGAACCAGCCAAGTACGGGCTGGCCAGCCTCACCGCCGCGCTGATGAACGAGGGCACGGAAAACTACAGCGCCGAACAGTTCGAAATGGAACTACAGAAGCTCGGCAGCAACATCAGCGTCAGTGCCGGACCGGAAAATCTGGTGATTTCCATGAACAGCCTGCTCGACCAGCTCGATCCCACACTGGCCCTGTTGCAGGAACGCCTGTTCCATTCGCGCTTCACCCAGGAGGATTTCGACCGTCTGCGCCAGCAGTACGTGGAAAGTATCGAAGCCGAGAAGGAGCAGCCCGCCACCATCGCGCGCAACGTCTACAACCGGCTGCTGTACGGTCCGGGCCACGCCTTTGCCGTATCCTCCGACGGCACGGTGGATACCCTGCGGGCGCTGACGCTCGCGGACGTCGAAGCGTTCAACCAGGAAGCGCTGGTGTCTCAGGCATTACAGGTGAGCGTGGTGGGCGAAATCGACCAGGCCGCCATACTCGACAAGCTCGGCTTTCTCGGCACGCTGCCCGACGCCGACGTGCAGGTGCGCATCCAGCCGCCGCCCCCCACCTACGAAGGGCTTACGCTGTATCTGGTGGACAAGCCGAACGCGCCGCAATCGGAAATCCGCATCGGCTACATGAGCAACCTCACGTACGATCCCACCGGCGAGTATTTCGAGCGCTACCTGATGAACTACGTGCTTGGCGGCGCCTTCTCCAGCCGCATCAACCTCAACCTGCGCGAGGACAAGGGCTACACCTACGGCGCGCGCAGCGGTTTCAGCGCCAGCCGTCTGCCGGGGCCCTTCACCGCCTCCGCAAGCGTGCGCGTGGACACCACCGCCGACTCCGTGACCCAGTTCATCAAGGAAATCACCGACTACCGCGATGGCGGCATCACGGAGGCGGAACTGAAGTTCACCAAGGACGCCATCGGCCAGAGCGAGGCGCTGGACTACGAAACGCCGGGCCAGAAATCCAACCTGCTGCAGCAGATACTCACCTATCAGCTGCCCGCCGATTTCGTGCGGCAACAGCAACAGTTGATCACCGGCATCTCGACGGAGCGCGTGGACGAACTGGCGCGCAAATATCTGCCGGTGGACCGCATGATCATCGTGGTGGTGGGCGACAAGGCCAGCATCAACGATTCGCTGGTCGCGCTCGGCTATCCCATCGTGGAACTCGACACGGAGGGCAAGCCGCTCGCCGGCAACTGATCCAAAGGCAGGTCGCGCTGGCTCTCAAAGCCATCGCCTGAAAAATTTCCTGACGAAATTTTTGGCGCCGCCAGGGACGGCGCGCCACACATAACAAGAAGAGGTCATTCATGCCCCACGCCCGTCTCGTCACGACAATGCTCGTATTCCTGTTTGGCAGCGGCCTTGGCGCCGCTCCCCTGCAGGCGCAACCGCTCACGTCATCCCAACTGCAAGGCTGGATCGAGGCGATGCACAGCGAAGCCCGGCAGCTCGAGGACATCGCCGCCATCGCGCGCCTGCAACGTGCCTACGGTTACTACATCGACAAGGGTTACTGGAACGAAGCGGCGGATCTGTTCGCCGCCGATGCCACGCTGGAAATCGGCGTCGATGGCGTCTACCGCGGCCAGGATCGCATCCGCCGCATGCTGATCCGCTACGGCGAAGGGTCGCCCGATACCGGCCCCGGCCTGCCGTTCGGCCAGATGGTTCGCCACATGCAGTTGCAACCCGTGATCACCCTGGATCCGGACGGCCTGCACGCCAAGGCGCGCTGGCGCGACTTTGCGCTCTTGGGCCGCTACCAGGAAAGCGCGCACTGGGGCGACGGCATCATGGAAAACAGTTACGTCAAAGCGGATGGCGTGTGGAAGCTGCAGGCGCTGCGTCTCTTTACCAACTTCGTCGCGCCCTATGAAGGCGGCTGGGCCAGGCTGGAAGCGGCGCCGCAGGATTGGCGCAGCGCCGCCGCCCGCGAGATTCCGCCGGACGCCCCGCCCACGCTCGACTATCGCCCGTTCCCCGAAGCCTTCGCGCCGCCGTTCCACTACCCGCTGCAACCGCCAATGCGGCAGCGCTGGAGCGAACGCATCACCAACGTCACCTGGCCCGCCGAGTTGCAGCCGCTGCGCGAATCCGTGGAAGGCTACGCCGCCGAACTCGACCGGCTATGGGCCGAACGTGCCATCGAGAACCTGCAGGCGCGCTATGGCTACTATATCGACAAGGGATTGTGGGACGAGGCCGCCAGCCTGTTCAGCCGCGAGGCCACCTACGAATTCGGCCAGGGTGGCGTGTACGTGGGGAACGAACGCATCCACCAGGCCCTGGAGCTGATGGGGCCGCCGGGCCTGGATACCGGCCAGCTCAACAACTACCCGATGCTGCAGCCGATCATCACCGTGGCGCCCGATGCCCTGAGCGCCAGCGCGCGCTGGCGCAGCGACGTGCAACTGAGCCGGGACGGCCAGGGCACCTGGGGAGGCGGTGTCTATGAAAACACCTACGTGAACGAGAACGGCGAGTGGAAGTTGAGCAAGCTGCACTACTACGTCACCTTCTGGGCCAATTACGACAAAGGCTGGGTGGACGGCACCTTTCCCATGCCGAGGCCAAGCACCGCCCTGCCGCCCGATCTGCCGCCCACGGAAGTCTACGGATCGCAGCCCGAGGTCTACCTGTTCCCCTTCAGTTATCCCCATCTGGTCACCAAGGGTCCGCATCGCGGCACGGGAGGCGACAATGCACAATGAGCGTTTTGCTCGCGGCGCAATCGCAGCGCTGACCCTCCTGCTTTGCGCCTGCAACCCCGCGCCGGAAGAACAGGCGCAAACCGCCACCACGCCTGCGCCGCAAAACTCGGTGGCCGCGCTGCGGGCCGACCTGGACGCCCTCGGAGCGAGTCTCACCCGGCTGCGCGACGTGGCGGACATCGAGAAGCTGCAGCGCAGCTACGGCTATTACGTGGACAAGCAACAGTGGTACGACATCGCCGATCTCTTCACTGAGAACGGCACGCTCGAAATCGGCGGACGCGGCGTATTCCTGGGCAAAGACCGCGTATTCGAATATCTGCGCACCGGTCTCGGACCGATCGGTCCGATTCCCGGCGTGATGCACGACCACCAGCAGTTCCAGGGCATCGTGACGCTCGATGCCGACGGCCGCCACGCGCAGGGTCGCTGGACAGCGTTCGTAATGGGCGGCGCCGTGTGGGGCGATGCCATCTACGAAAACGACTACGTGAAAGAGGATGGCGTGTGGAAGATCGAACGGCTGCATGCTCCGTTCAACATGTACGCCACGGTGGAACAGGGTTGGATCACCAACACCACGCCGAACACGCGACCGGAAAGCTTCCTGCCGCCGCCCGATCTGCCGCCCACCGTGGTCTATCTGACCTTTCCCAACTATTACAACGAACCGTTCCACTACCCCAATCCCGTGACCGGCCGGGAAGCGCCGCCGCCGGACCCGCAAGCCGGCGGCATGGCCTTCGGACGCTGAGACAGATACTGCCATATCGATCCGCACTAGAACTTTGCGCAGGTGGCGGGGTGCCGCGGACGGTCAAAAAAATAAAATGACAATCAAGCAGTTACAAGCCAACACCGGAATTCTTGCATGCCGCGGGATCAGCGGGGTTGGCAAACCATTACGATGCGTTCATTCCAAAGTACGTACAGGAGAGCCCCATGTCCCGCCGCACATCCCCCCTCCTCTGGCCTTTGCTGTTGGCCTGCCTGTGTACCACCGCGCAGGCGGATGATCCCTCCCCCACGCTCGAAGTGGTAGCCGAGATCGACTACGCCCCCGGCAACATCGCGGTGGCGCCCGATGGCAGTGTGTTCGTCAGCCTGCATACCTCGATGCAAGCGCCGTTCGTGGCGCTTGCCATCGAGAACGGCAAGGCAACGCCCTTCCCGCCGGACGGCTGGGCCACCCCCCTGGGCAACGAGGCCGCAAGCGAGCGCGGCCTGCATTCCGTGCTCGGCATCCGCGCCGATGCCCAGGACCAGGTGTGGATGCTGTCGGGCGGCAGCGGCCAGGCGGTGAAGCATCTCTATGTCTGGAATCGCAAGGACGGCCGCCTGGTGCAGGATTACCGCTTCGAAGGCCCGCCGGCCGCAGCCAGCCGCAGCTTCTTCAATGACATCGCGCTGGCGCCGCGCCACGGCAAGGTGTTCATCAGCGATCCGGCGGACGGTGAACATGCCGCCATCGTGGTGGTGGATCTGAAGACCGGCACCGGCATGCGCAAACTGGAAGGCCACGCCAGCGTGCAGGCGGAAGCGGTGACCGCCCATGTGGCCGGCAAGGTGCTGGGTTCGGTGAATGCCGCGGGCGAGGCGGTACCGCTGCGCAGCGGGATCAACCCGATCACCATCGATCCCGACGAACAATGGGTGTACTACGGCGCCATGAGCGGGAAGAGCGTCTACCGCGTGCCGGTGGCGGATCTGCTCGACGACACGCTGACGAACGAGGCCCTGGCTTCGCGCGTGGAGCGCTATGCCGACAAGGACATCAGCGCCGGCATCACCATCGACAATGCCGGCAACGTCTACGTGGCCGACATCCAGGCCAACGGCGTGGGCGTGGCCACGCCCGGCCAACCCTACCGCGTCCTGGTGCAGGACGACGTGCACTTGTCGTGGCCGGACGGCCTCAGCGTGGGCGCGGACGGCTACGTGTACGTCAACGCCAATTCGCTGTTCCGCACCATGGGCTCGCATCGCGCCGACGGCCCGCCCACGGCGCCCTTCTACCTCACGCGCTTCAAGGCGCTTGCCCCCACCACGGCGGGGCGCTGAAAAGTCCCTTGCCCGCGTTTGCGCGGCGCGCCGGGAGAACCGGCGGCCGCGCAACGCGTTCAGATACCGATACGCCCAAGCGTATCCAGCATTTCCCTGAGCACGGCGCTCAGCTGCGGATGCCGTTCCCGCAGCGTGTCCAGCAGCATCTCGGCGGTGGTCACCACCGAGCCGTCTGCCGGCTTCGGCCCATCCCATTCGCTCAATTGCGCCTGTAGCTGCGCCAGCAGCGCATCCTGCTCGGCGCTGGTATCCGTGCTCGCCAGGCGTTCGTGAAGCTGGGTGAGCAATCCTTCCAGTGTTTCCTTGTGCTGCATGTCATGGCCCTTTACGTTGTACGGCGCCCCAATGGTACTCATATTCGCGGCCACTTTGTCATGCGCCAGCGCAAACTGTCCCACACCGTAGACTCGTCCCCGGCTAACGGGTACCCTCGCCCCTTTGCAGCGCCGCTCGGCAAGATTCACAAGAGGTCAGTTCCACAAGATCGGAAGCCCCATGAAATCGAAACTGTTCATCACCAAGTCGTTCGATTCCATTGCGTACGAGCAAGTTCACTCACAGCTCAATCGCTCGCTCGGCCACTGGCAGCTCATGGCCCTGGGCGTGGGCTGCACCATCGGCACCGGCATCTTCGTGCTCACCGGCGTGGAAGCCGCGCTGCACGCCGGCCCCGCCATCGTTATTTCCTTCATCATTGCCGGCCTCGCCTGCGGCTTCGCCGGCCTGTGTTATGCCGAATTCGCCGCCATGGCGCCGGTGTCCGGCTCGGCCTACACCTACAGCTACGCCACGCTTGGCGAATTTGCCGCCTGGTTCATCGGCTGGGACCTCATGCTCGAATACATGTTCGCCTCGGGCACGGTGGCCGTGGGCTGGGGGCGTTACTTCACCGCGTTCCTGGAACTGTTCGGCATCCACCTGCCGGCGGCGCTGACCAACGCCCCCTTCGCCAGCCCCGATGGTCTGTCCATTGTGCTCACCGGCGACATCCTCAACGTGCCGGCCGCCGCCATCACCCTGCTCGTCACCTGGGTCTGCTACGTGGGCATCACCCAAAGTTCGCTGGTCAATTCCCTGATCGTGGTGCTGAAGGTGGCGGTGATCCTCATCATCATCGCGGCCGGCGCCTTCTACGTGAATCCGGACAACTGGGTGCCCTTCATCCCGGAAAACACCGGCACCTGGGGCGAATTCGGCTGGTCCGGCGTATTGCGCGCCGCCGGCGTGATCTTCTTCGCCTACATCGGTTTCGACGCCATCACCACCACGGCGCAGGAAACCCGCAGGCCCTCCTTCGACCTGCCCTTCGGGCTGATCGCCGCGCTCCTGGTCTGCACCCTGCTCTACATCCTCATGTCGGGCGTGCTCACGGGTCTGTTGCCCTACACCGAACTCGATTCCGCCGCGCCGGTGGCGGTGGCGCTCAATGCCCACGACGAACTACGCTGGCTCTCGCCATTCGTGGTGTTCGGCGCGCTGGCGGGACTCACCTCCGTGGTGCTGGTGCTCATCCTGGCACAGGCGCGCATCCTGCTGGCCATGGCGCGCGACGGCCTGCTGCCGCCCATCTTCGCCAAGGTGCACGGCACGAACCGCACCCCGCACGTCGCCACGCTGGTCACCGGTGGCGTCGCCACGGTGATGGCGGCGCTGTTCCCGATCGGCATTCTCGCCGAGCTGGTATCCATCGGCACCCTGGTGGCCTTCGCCATGGTCAGCGCCAGCGTGCTGGTGCTGCGCTACACCCGCCCCGAACTGGAACGCCCCTTCAAGGTGCCCGCCCCCTGGCTGGTCTGCAGCGGCGGCGTGGGTTTCTGCGCCCTGCTGGCACTATCGCTGCCGCTCGACACCTGGCTGCGCCTGATCATCTGGATGCTGATTGGCCTGGTGGTCTATTTCGGCTACAGCCGCCATCACAGCAAGGCGCGCCAGGAAGCCGCGCAACTCGAACAGAACACGCCCTGATTCTTCCCGCGCCGCCGCCAGGCGGCGCAAGACCAAACCGCAACACGCCCATGACTCCCGCCATCGACCTCGCCCGCAAACAACGCATTTCCCACCACGTGCATGCCTACGAGCATGACCCCGCCAGTGAATCCTATGGCCTCGAGGCCGCGGAAAAACTCGGCGTGACTCCCGAACGCGTGTTCAAGACCCTGGTGGTGAGCCTGGACAACGGCAAACTCGCCGTCGGCCTCGTGCCCGTCTGCGCACTGCTCAACATGAAGCAGATCGCCAAGGCCGCCCGCGCCAAGAAAGCCGCCATGGCCGACAAAGCCCTCGTGGAACGCAGCACCGGCTACGTCCTCGGCGGCGTCAGCCCGCTCGGCCAGAAAAAACGCCTGCCCACCTATATCGATGATTCCGCCCTCGGCTTCCCCACCCTCTTCGTCAGCGCCGGCCGCCGCGGCCTGGAAATCGAACTGACGCCGCAGGATCTATGCGCGCTCACCCAAGGCAGCTTCGCCCCGCTAACCTGACAAGCCACTACGCGCGGAACACGATGCCAAAGCAAAAATGGACCAGCCGTGCGTAACCACGACGTCGAAGTAGCGATAAGCACGGCCGTGCGTAACCGCGATGCCGAAGACTCGCAGTTGCTTGCCCGCAGTGCCTTGCGGGGGCGTCGAAGGCCATGGATGGCCTGAGCCGAGCCGGCAGGGATGCCCTCGTGGCGTACCCCGCAAGGCACTGCGGGCGAGCAACTGCACAGACACGAAGCGGGCAAATGACTCCCCAAGCCACGCACAGGTAGGCAACTACTAAGACCAGTAACGACCCACCAAAAACCACCAAAATTGCCGCTATGCCAAGCAGCGCTTACACTGCCCGAATCTGCCGAGCGCCGGCAGACTCACCGGACCCAAACAGGAAAAACAACAATGCGCGCAATCCGCTTGCCGGGCCCTTTGCCCGGCGCCCTGCTCCTCGTTCTGCCGTTCCTTTTTTCCACCACCGTGTTGGCCCAGGCCCAGGTCGACGGCGCGCGCATGCGCAACGGCGAAGCTGACGGCGCCAACTGGCTCAGTTGGGGCCGCACCTACAGTGAACAGCGCTTCAGCCCGCTCACCCAGATCAACGACGGCAACGTCCAACAACTCGGACTCGCCTGGTACTTCGACCTCGACACCTTCCGCGGCGTGGAAGGCACCCCGCTGGTGGTCGACGGCGTGCTCTACACCACCAGCGCCTGGAACCTCACCTACGCGCTCGACGCCGCCACCGGCGAACTCCTGTGGCAGTACGACCCCGAAGTACCGCGTGCCTGGGGCCGCTACGCCTGCTGCGACGCCGTCAGCCGCGGCCTTGCGGTATGGGAAGGCAAGGTGATCATCGCCACGCTGGACGGCCGCCTGCAGGCGCTCGACGCCAGGGACGGCACGCTGCTGTGGAGCGTGCAAACCTTCGATCGCAGCTGGCCCTACACCATCACCGGCGCGCCGCGCGTGTTCGACGGCAAGGTGCTGATCGGCAACGGCGGCGCCGACCTGGGCGTGCGCGGCTTCGTCACCGCCTATGACGTGAACGACGGCAAACAGTTGTGGCGCTTCTACACTGTGCCCGGCGACCCCGCCAACGGCTTCGAGAACGACGCCATGCGCCTGGCCGCCACCACCTGGAACGGCGAATGGTGGACGCTTGGCGGTGGCGGCACGGTATGGGATTCCATCGTCTACGATCCCGCGCTGAACCTGGTGTACATCGGCGTGGGCAACGGCTCGCCGCTCGCCATCGAATACCGCAGCCCCGGCGGCGGCGACAACCTGTTTCTCGCCTCCATCGTGGCGCTCGATGCCGATACCGGCGCGTATGTGTGGCACTACCAGCAGGTGCCGGGCGAAAAATGGGATTTCACGTCCACCCAGCCCATGATGCTGGCCGATCTCGACATCGACGGCCGCCCGCGCAAAGTCTTGATGCAGGCGCCGAAGAACGGCTTTTTCTACGTGCTGGACCGTGCCACCGGCGAGCTGTTGTCCGCGCGCGAATTCGTACCGAATTTCTGGGCCAGCCACGTCGACCTGCAAAGCGGGCGTCCGGCGATCAATCCCGAAGCGGACTTCGGTACCGACACCGTGCTGATTTCCCCCGCCGCCGGCGGTGGCCATAACTGGGAGCCGATGTCCTACAGCCCGTTGACGGGGCTGGTGTACTTCACCGTGCAGGAAGACTGGCTCACCTATTCGGTGGCGCAAGGCTGGGAAGCCAAGCCGTTCCGTTCCAACGCCGGCTGGGGCTTCGAGGCCGACGCCGACAAGCGCCGCGATTTCACCGCACAGATGGAAGCGCGCCGCCAGGCCTGGCTCACCGCCTGGGATCCCGTACGCCAGCGCGAAGCCTGGCGCGTGCCGCACAGTGACATCGGCAGCGGCGGCACGCTCGCCACCGCCGGCAACCTGGTGGCGCAGGGCAGCATCGACCGCGAATTCGTGCTGTATTCGGCCGACAAGGGCGAGGCGCTGTGGCGCATGGACATCCAGAACGTGGCGCTTGCCGGACCGATCAGTTACAGCGTCGACGGCGAGCAATACATTGCCGTCAACGCCGGCTGGGGCGGCGGCCGTGCCATCGTCGCGCGCGCCGCCGGCAACGATTTTCCTGTCTCCAGCGCGCGTCTGCTGGTATTCAAGCTTGGCGGCACCGCCACGCTGCCGCCCCTGCAAACCAGCAGCGCGCAGCCGCCGCGCCCGCCAGCCTTGAGCGGTTCCGAAGCCCAGGTGCTCAAGGGCGCCGAACTCTACAGCCAGACCTGCCAACAGTGTCACGGCGTCAATGCCATCGGCGGCCTGATGGACCTGCGCTTCATGACGGCCGACACCCATGCCGCCTTTCTCGACATCGTGCTTGGGGGCAGCCGTGAAGACAAAGGCATGGCCGGCTTCGCCGACCTGCTCAGCCGCGACGACGCCGACGCCATCCACCACTACCTGACCGCCCGCGCCAACGAAGACTGGGGCACGGACGCTCCCACTGACACCGCGAACCTTCCCGCCGACTGACATGCCGCAGCTTCTCGTCACCACAGGCCCCGAATCCAGCGGCAAGACCACCCTGGCGCGCGCGCTCAGCCAAACGCTGCACGCGCCGCTGGTGGAGGAATGCTCGCGCGATTATTTGAACCGCAAACTGGCGGAGGATGCCGCCTGGCATTATCAGGAACCGGATCTGTTGGCCATCGCGCAACAGCAGGTCGCCGCCGAACAGGAAGCCTTGCGTGGCATCCCTTCCCACGTGATATGCGACACCGACCTCATGGTCATCCGCCTCTGGAGCCAGGAAAAATACCGCCGCGTGGCGCCCGATCTGGAACGCCTGATAACCCAAAGCCTGGCACAGCCCCGCCTGTTCCTGCTGTGCAGCCCCGACATGCCCTGGGAACCCGACCCGCTGCGCGAAAACCCAAGCGACCGCTGGCGCCTGTTCGATCTCTACCAACGCGATCTCGCCACTCTCGGCCTGCCCCACCTGATCCTCTCCGGCTCCCACCCCGAACGCCTGCAACAGGTACTCGACCATCTGAAGCCCGTCAATCCTTCCCCAGCGTAACCCCCAAGCGAAGCCGGGTGCCACTGACCAGGCCCGTGGGGTTCCCCCAAACCCAGCCTCTGCAAAAAATCCTCAAGCTCTCGCCACAGCAGCCGTAACTACCCCTAAGCAAGCCCGCTACGTCCCGATTGTCTCATGGAGGATTCACGACCATGACCCGAGCAGTCCCGCTCAAGCCCGGATTTTCCGGCCTGCGCCAGTCGCTGTCGCTACAGCACCTGACGCTCGCCAAGAAGTTCGGCATCATCTCCGGCATCCTGATCATCGGATTCGCCGCGCTTGGCGCCGCCTATTACCAGGTAACGGCCTCCAACAACGAAACCACCGAACGCACCGCCGCCATCACGCACTTCGGCGAAGACGTCAGCGACATCAACATCCGGTTCCTGGAACTGCGGCGCATCGAAAAGGACTTTCTCATCGACCGCGATGCCGCCCTGCTGGATGAACACGCCGGCGTATTCGAAACCGTGGACGCCGCCGTCAGCAGCCTCACCGAAAGCGCGCCCACCGAAGCGGTGGGCGCGCTGCTCGACGACATGGCGCTGTACCTTGGCCTCTACAAAGGCAGCTTCAATGAAATGGCCGCGTCCATGGAAACGGCAGGGCTGGATGCCGACAGCGGACTCGCCGGCAAGCTCAATGCCAGTGCCGGTAACATCGAGGAACTGGTGAACGGCGCCGGCACGCTGGAACTGCACAATGCCCTGTTGCAGTTGCGTCAGTCCGAACATGCCTTCATGGCCACGCCCACGGAAGCGCTGCGCGAAACGATCCAGCAACAGTTGCGGGATTTCGAAACGCGTCTCGATTCTTCCGCGCTGGACGAAGACAGCCTGCTGTTCATCGGCAACGATCTGCAAACTTATGTCGAAGCGCTGCTTGCCTATGGCGACGCGCTGCTCAAGCTGGAACAGGAACGCGCCACCTTCACCGAAGTGGCCACCGAGATCACGCCACTGTTCAGCCAGTTGCTCGACAGCAAGGACAGCCTGCTCGAAGTCACGCTGGAAAACGCCGACGCCAGCCAGACCCGCCTGTCGATCATCTTCTTCAGCGTGATCCTGCTGGTGGCCGGCATCGTCAACGTAGCCTTTTTCCTGGTCTCGCGCCTGATCACCCGTCCGCTGCGCCAGGCCGTGGAACTCAGCGCGGCGATCGCCGCCGGCAAGCTCGACAACCGCATCGTGGTGGCCTCGCGCGACGAAACCGGAGAACTGCTCAGCGGCCTCGACAACATGCAGAACCAGTTGCTGCAGCAGCAAAGCCAGCTCAAGACGCAGATGGAGCAGTCGCGCCTGCAGGCCGAAGAAGCCTCGCGCATGGCAGACGAACAGTCCAGAATGGCCGCCGAACAGGCACGCATCGCCACCGAAACCGGACGCATCAAGCAGGCGCTGGACGGCGTCAGCGCACCCGTGCTCATGCTGGATGCCAAGCTCGACATCCTCTACCTCAACCGCGCCTGCCTGGACATGTTCCGCCGCGGCGAAGTGGACATCCGCCAGAGCCTGCCCGGCTTCCGCGCCGAAGGCCTTATCGGCAAGTCCGCGGAAGTGCTCTACGTGGACGGCGCCCGCGAAGCCCTGGTGCTGCGCAATCTCACGCAGCCGCAAACCGTCGACCGTCAACTTGGCGGCCGCAGTTACCGCATCACCGCAAGCCCGGTGCTGGACCAGGACGGCAAGCGCATCGGCACCGTTGCCGAATGGAACGACCGCACCACGGAAGTGGCCACCGAGAACGAAGTGAACGCCATCGTCAGCGCCGCCATGAAAGGCGACCTGAGCCAGCGTATCGAACTCGGCAACAAGAGCGGCTTCTTCCACGACCTGAGCAATGGCGTGAACCGCCTGATGGAAGAGTCGGAACGAGTGATCCAGGACACGGTGGGCATTCTCAGCGCGCTGGCGAAAGGCGACCTCACCCACAGCATGAGCGGCGATTTCGCCGGCATCTTCGCCCGCCTCAAGAGCGACGTGAACAGCACCGTGACGCGTCTCACCGACGTGGTGCGCAAGATCCAGGCCTCCGCCGAATCGCTCGATGCGGTGGCAGTGGAAATCACCGACAGCAACGGCGAAGTCTCGCTGCGCACCGAGCAGCAGGCCGCTTCGCTCGAAGAAACCGCCGCCGCCATCGAGGAAATGACCGCCACCGTGCGCCAGACCGCCGGCAATACCGAGGAAGCCAATACGCTTGCCAGCGACGCCTGCCGCCAGGCCGAAGTGGGCGGCGACATCGTCGGCCAGGCCATCGCGGCAATGAGCGACATCAACAATTCCAGCAAGCAGATTTCCAACATCATCGGCGTGATCGACGAGATCTCGTTCCAGACCAACCTCCTGGCGCTCAACGCCGCCGTCGAAGCCGCGCGCGCCGGCGAACAGGGCCGCGGCTTCGCCGTGGTGGCCGACGAAGTACGCAAGCTCGCGGCCCACAGCGCCGGCGCCGCCAAGGAGATCAAGGAACTGATCGACCACAGCAACCGCCAGGTGGAGCGCGGCACCTCGCTGGTCAACAAATCGGGCGACGCGCTCAACGCCATCGTCAATGCCATCAAACGCGTCAACACCATCATCGCCGAGATTTCCGCCGCCAGTCAGGAACAGGCGGAAGGCATCGAACAGGTCAACGCCTCGATTTCCAACATGGACGAAGGCACGCAGCAGAACGCCGCCATGGTGGAAAAGGTCACGCTGTCCATCAACACCATGAGCGACGAAGTGCAGAACCTGAACGAGATGATCCGCTTCTTCACCGTCGAGCGCGCCGCGGGATCCGCTTCCCTGCGCCGCATCGCCGGCTGAATCGCCGCGCCGAGCATTCCCACCACTCACCCAAACCATTCCTAGGAGGAACACCATGAAACACCAACTCACCGCTCTTGCCCTGGTGCTGGGCCTGTGCGCCAGCCCCTCGCTGTTCGCCGCCTGTTCGCGCCCCGCCGACCCCGAAATTCCAAGCGGCGATACCGCGTCGGGCGCCGACATGATGAAGGCCAAGAAAGCCGTGGAAACCTACATCGAGGACGTGCAGAAGTACGTCGCCTGCGGCGTCAGCAATTCCGAGGAAAAACGCGTGCAGGACGACGTGGAGAAAGTGGCCGACCGCTTCAATCGCGAACTGCGCGTGTACAAGGCCAAATCCTGATCCCCGCCGCTCCAGCCGTTGCCCGCCACGGCTGGAGCGTTCCCCCCGCGTTTGCAATCCCGCCCCGACATGGTAAAGTGCCGCCCGTCCTAAGGGGTGGCTTTGCAACGATCTTGCCGAGCCTGAGATCACACCCTTGAACCTGACCCAGCTAATACTGGCGTAGGAATAGGCTCCGCCTTCCAAGCGCATTGCGCACCGGATCGCATGTTTCTCCGCCGTCGACTGCTGGGCCAGGTCCATGCACGCAGTCAATGGAGAAACCCATGCACCGGCACCTTCCCCGCCTTTTGTCGTTGAGCCCGCTTGCGCTTGCCACATCCATCGCATTGGCGCAGCCCGTCGAGGAAATCATCGTTACCGCGGATTTCCGCCAGGGCGCGCTTGACGACATCCCCGGCAGTATCACCGTGCTGGATGCCGACCTGATCGAAAAGCGCAACGCCCGCCATCTGGAAGACCTGCTGCTCAACGCGCCCAACGTCAACCTGGCCGGCGGCGCCTCGCGCGCGCGCTTCTACCAACTGCGCGGCATCGGCGAAACCGGCCAGTTCACCGAACCGCTCAATCCGTCCGTGGGCATGCTGATAGACGGCGTGGATTTTTCCGGCATCAGCACCTCCGCCCTGCTCTACGACACCGAGCAGGTGGAAATTCTCATGGGGCCGCAGGGCACGCGCTACGGCTCCAACGCGCTGGCGGGGCTGATCAACGTGCAGAGCCGCCGCCCGACCCAGGAGTTCAGCTACGGCCTGGAACTCGGCGCGGAAAACTACGACGGCCTCGGCGTGGGCGCCTACGTGTCCGGCGCGGTCACCGACACGCTCTCCCTGCGCCTGAGCGGCCAGCATCAGGAAGGCGACGGTTATATGAAAAACCGCTTTCTGGACCGCCCCACCAATAACCGCGACGAAGACACGCTGCGTCTCGGCGCGCACTGGCAGGCCGGCGCGGCCACCACGTTGGATCTGACGCTGGCGCAGCTCAAGAGCGACAACGGCTACGATGCCTTTTCGCTCGACAACACCCGCGATACCTGGTCCGACCAGCCCGGCCAGGACACCCAGGACGCGCGCCTGATGAGCCTGCGCCTGCGCCACGAGGGCTTTTCCGGCGTGACGCTGGAAGGCTATCTGGGCCTGGCGCGCAGCGACACCGGCTATTCCTACGACGAAGACTGGGTGTATCAGGGCTTCCACCCCGACGAATACAGTTCCAGCGACGCCTTCACGCGCAACCACGACAGCGCCAGCGCGGAACTGCGCCTGCTCTCCACCGACACCAGCCGGCTGTTCGACGGCCGCACCAGCTG
>Ga0182745_1001246_pt1 | contig 25002 bp, 22 predicted proteins | sample eDN3rd30CKraftBY_FD_128523 | JGI IMG/M metagenome (GOLD analysis project Ga0182745, IMG submission 128523) | Enriched backyard soil microbial communities from Emeryville, California, USA - eDNA 3rd pass 30_C Kraft BY (version 2) (version 2) | ecosystem: Environmental > Terrestrial > Soil >... | reverse complement strand
CGCGTCGTCGAGGCCGCCGGTCACCTCCTTGCGATAGCGCGCCACGAACGGAACCGTGGCGCCGCCATCGAGCAGTTCCACCGTCGCCTGCACCTGTTCGACGCGAACGGACAACTCGGTGGCGATGCGGCGGAAGATCAGTTCGGACATGGACGACACTCGATAAGACGATTCAGCGGGCGGTGCTTATCGCCTGCGGGTGCCTGCGGGGGCAACCGCTTCGTGCCGGGCCTGTGGAGAGTGGCTACGCATCGTGTCCATCGCGAGACGACGTCAAAAATAAAAAGCCCGCTCGCGCGGGCCTTCGACGGAAACGATGCAGTGGCGCCAATGGTGGGCGGTATAGGGATTGAACCTATGACCCCACCCGTGTGAAGGGTGTGCATTATCGAGTTAAATCAATAACTTAAGAGGAAAGAGAGCCTGTTTCCACTGATTTTGCTCTAAACGGAATGGACCGCCTTGATCTCAACAATCCCGTCGGACGCGATTTGGGCCTGCAAGAGTTCGTTTAGTTTACCAGGGCGAATAGCGGCATAGGCCTCATGGTGCTTTCCGCCGCCCTCGTGAGTGACGCGAATCGCAATCTTTTCCTTGATGAATGACGCCTTAATCTTCCCAACGTTCATTTTAGCCATTGCATCGTTCGGCTTGGGCTGGAATGGCAAAGCCCCGCAGCAACACTTCCATGGGTCAGGTTGATTGGAAAAGTACTCGTAATACAAAGCGCTCAAATACTCCTCGGCGCGAAGTCGATGTGGCGGTAGGGCCGGCCGCAATTCGAAGGCCGCGGGGTAGACCCCGATGGGAGCCCCATTTTCGAATATCACAACTCTTTTGCGGCAGTGACGAACAACATGATGATCGTCAGGAATATTTTTTACGGCCATTTTTAGTCCAGTCTGCGGGCCTCTTGATCTAAATATTCTAACGTACAATCTCCCGCGACATGATTTTTTTCGCCGTCAATTGTCATCGTGGCGGTCCACCAAACCCGCCCGTTCCCTGGGTAACGCGCTGTCATCAATCCCTTGTCGGATTTCCAAGCTGCCAGCAGCTCTCCATTTTCTGAAAATCCTACCGAGAGCCAATTGAAGCGTTTTGAATATATTGTCCATTTGAGAAAGTCGCGAAAAGACTGAGCGCGAGGGAGCAAATCATCTTCGTGCCAATCTTCCACATTGAGAATAGCATCAAGATCATCGAAAATCTTATGCCGTGTTTTCGGCGAAAGGTGCATAGCGTACTGCGCTACTGATACCTTTAGTTCCACAAGTGAATTGAATAGTTTCTCTGCTAAACCGTTAGCGTCGGATACTGTTACAACATTCTGCCCATGCGGTCGAAGTCTAACTTCGCCTTTCGATGCGTGCGAGAAAGGGGCCCCCGTTAATGGAGGCAATGAATATTTTTCTATTTGTAATCGCTGTTCGTCAAAAAGCTTCGCTAGATCAGGCCCGAACGCAGTTAGTTGATTGAACACCTTCGTGTTCTCGATCAATTCGCTGCTCGAAGATAAGACTTGAGGAAAGGCTTTCACGAGAAGGTCATCCTCAATTTCTCTGTGATGAGATTCTCAAAGACACTATTCTTGGCCGCGCGTAACATCGGAGCTATCCGCTTGATCTCGTCTTTGTGTGGGCCGATGTTTTCGTCGACGAATGCATCGATATCTAGAGTGACCGACACGTGCTTCAGCAGGGCTGGCGGAACAACGCCACTTTGCAGCAGTATCTTCGCACCTGTATCCAAGTGAATGAAGTTCACCGCAAACGAGTACGGGCCAATCGTTTGGGTAAGTTGTTTCGGAAGGGCAACCGTAGCTTTTACCCATTCTGAAACAGATCGGCCTTCGAGTTGCTCCGATGGAATATCTAAGCGATTCAAAAAACGCGTCCCGATGCGCGTAATCGTTTTTCGTCCGAAGAGCTTTGTGAAAGTTTCGAAGTTTGAGATGACCTTCGAAAAGAAGTCATCCCATCCAATATACGGGGCATATCTGTTTGAGGAAATCAGATTGGTACGTATCAGAACTATATCGGCTGCATTTGATGCGGTTAGTTTAATCCCGCTCAGGCTGGTTTGCGTGTTAATATGCGGGCCGTCTATAGCAACGCGGATGTCGTTCTCATCTTCAGTCTTAGGATAATTGCTTTTGAAGCGCTCGCGCGCGCGAGCGAAGTCGGCAATCGACAGCGTTTCAGCAAAACGTACTTCGAAAACCGCTTCGACTATCGGCGCCTTCGGGTAGGGTTCTTTGGGATTAATTTCTGGCATTCTTCAACCCGATTTCGCCTTCGTTTAGCAGATATCCCGTCCATTTCTAGTGATAAAACGTTACTTTTCCGCCCTTCGAACGGCGCTGGGCAGACGGTCAGCAGCCTTAGCATCCTCGCCCATCACGACATGGGCATACCGGGAAGCCGATTGCTCTGAGCGCCAGCGGCCGGTGCCGACCAATCCCTTTGTATCCAAGCCCCCAAAGCGGCGCATCCAGGTCGCGTAGGTGTGGCAGAAAGTGTGGAAGTTCACCCAGTCTAGATCGTGCGGCTGCCGGATCGGCTGGCCGCTTCGCTTTTCACGCTTAGGCTTCGGCAAGCCGCTGGCGAGGGCACAGGCGGCTGTGAGGTGGTTTCGTAGGCCACCGCCGCGGTGAAAACGGAATATCCGCTGGTTGCCCCGCTCTAGGCCGCGGGGATGGTTTGCTAGGGCAGCGACCAGATGGTCGGGGAGGTACACGGCGCGCGGATCGCCGTTCTTTGACGTTCGCACGTAAGCGAAAGCCTCGCTGAGGCGGACCTCGTTGCAGGTCAGCGCCAGCGCTTCGCTGATGCGGCAACCCGTGTAGCAGAGGAAGCGCAACAAGATCTCGAATTCGGCGTCGATCTTTGCGGCGCCGGCGAAGATCGCGAACGCCTGTTCTGGCCAAAGCCAGCGGGTGATGACACGTCCCCTCGACCCCCGCGGCCGGCGCAGCTTGAAATCGTATTCCGGGCCGGCGTGCTTCAATATCGCCGAGATAGGCGAGAACACTTGCCGGTTTTTGGTGGCGGCCGTGGCGTCGGGATAAAGCGCATCGGACGCATGTTCGATCGACGCCTGCTTGATCTGGCGCAGCGGCGTTTGGCCGAAATGCTTGATGAGCGGCGTCAAATAGCGCCTCTCGCCGCCCGCCTTCATGTAGTTGATCGCGGCGACTGCAAAGTCGAGTTCGCCACGCGGTGCAAACTCGCCACGTTCGATTTCCTCTTCCCACTGTCGTACGAACTTAGCGGCAATTGACCGCTTGCGAGCCTTAGTGCTTCGGTCAACGTATTGCCCGAGATAGGTGCCGCGAACGGACCAGTACGGCGTTTTGCCCGGGCGGGGCGGGATGAGCTTAAGCGGCATCGGGTCAACTCGCGGATTCTAGCCTCAATTCTAACAATGTCCGTGGATGAGAAAAGCCGGTCGCGGCCAAGCTGGAGATAGTGGGGGATCCCATTGTCATCGATTGGATTTTCACGCAGCCAGGCGCCCAGCCAGCGGACTGACTTTCTGAGGCGTTCTGCCGCTTCGGAAATTGTTAAGAGCGTGGATTGAGGCATGACTGAGCGGTCGTTGGTGGACGCCGCAGAATTCTTTGAGATTCGGTTCGGTCACAATCGACGCTTGGCCGGCGATTTGTGTTTTGCGCGCTTTGCTTCCGCGTCGGCGTGGGCTGACATCCGACGCGCCGGAATCGCTTATTACTGTAAGAGTCGGGCAAAGACCCGCCGTTTGCTCCCCACCATTCAGTGAACGGCTTCCCTTGCGATCCCAAACCGCACGAAGGTCGTCGTTTGTAAAAGAGGCCGCCTACTAGGGCGGCCTTGAAAATCTATCGCTTGAATGGGGGTATTCCTCCGCCTCCGCCACTCATTCCGCCTCCACCTCCCTTGGGGCTATATGTTCCAGTTGGTGTCCCGCGGCCCGACGGGATGGTGACAGTAGCAGCCGGGCCCGACCCGGGGGAAGGCGTACTTGTAGTTGGCTTTGGAGTCGTCGGTGTGGGCTTCGGGGTTGGTGGCCGGTGCCCCCCTGTCGGATTGCCTCCCCCCGGCGATGGGGACGTTGGCTTTATGCTTTGTGCCAGTGTGCTTCCAGCGAAAAGGGAAATCAAAACAGCCGTGAACAAAAGCCTTATCATTCCTAGCCTCCCTACGGTTGATTATTTCATTAATTCGATCATATCGGGAAGCCGAATCAAGCTTAAGAGCGCAACCACCACTTGCTCTTGCCAGCGCTGCGTTTTACAAAGCAATCAACGCTCGTTGATTGATTTGTAAAATGCGAGGTTCCGTGACTGAAGGGCTCCATGTCGCGTACTTTCGCGTTTCGACCGCTCGGCAGGGGCGCTCGGGTCTCGGGCTGGAAGCGCAGCGCGAGGCCGTCCACGCCTACCTGAACGGTGGCGCTTGGGAACTCGTGGCTGAATTTACGGAAGTTGAGAGTGGTAAACGTGCCGACCGGCCAGAACTCGCGAAGGCGCTCCAAGCGTGCCGCATTTACGGCGCCAAGCTTGTTATCGCAAAGCTAGACCGCCTCTCGCGCGATGCGCATTTTTTGCTTGGCCTGGAGAAGGCTGGCGTCGACTTCGTGGCGGCCGACATGCCGATGGCGAACCGCTTGACCGTCGGGATCATGGCTATGGTCGCAGACGAGGAAAGGCGAATGATCTCGGCACGCACCAAAGCGGCTCTAGCGGCCGCCAAGCGGCGCGGAGTTGCTTTAGGTGGTTTTAGAGGGCAAAAAATTACGAAGCAGGCTCAGCTTGCCGGCGCCAAGGCGATCGTGATGCGGGCCGACGAGAGGGCGGCCGATCTAAAACCCGTAATCGCTGAAATCCGCGCCGCTGGCGCGCACACCCTCGCCGCAGTTGCTGACGCGCTCAGCGCTCGCCGCATTCCTACCGCACGGGGGGCAAGCTCCTGGTCGGCGGTCCAGGTGTCTAGAGTCCTCAACAGGTGACAGACCCAGAGGAACGCGACCAATTTGCCGCGCGAGTCTTGCGCGGCACCTGGTTGATGGTTGCCAGTTCATTGCCTGAGATACTTTGCGTAGCACTTGTGTCTCTAGCGGTCTGAATCCTGCCACGAGTGGCTGACCGGGTGGCGATCAATGTGCTCGAAATCTTAGCACCTAGCAGCAAGTGGGAAGAGTCTTGCTGACGAGCTCTCGTGCAAAGTCAGTCCAGCATTGGTTTTACGAGGCACCTTCTCAACTCATGCGAGCGCTGATATCATTTTTTCATCCCCTTGCCGAATACGCTGAACATCTACCTGAAGACGCGAACAATGCATACATGTAAGCCACCGAAGAAAGCTCTCGAGAAATGGCTTAAAAGCTATCCCACTGAACAGAACAATTACGGCCATCTGCTTCTGGAGCAGAGGTCGCCAGCGGATCAGGCGCTCTACAAAGAGCTAATCCCATACTTCGAATCCGCTCATCTCGATGCCAGGCAGTGCTTCCATAAGCTCGCACGCATCAGCCTCCACCCGGATGATGGCGAGATTGGCTGCGATGCGCAGTATCCCTCCGCGCTCCCACTAACCGCGCGAAAGGGCCTCTTTGGGGAAGTCATGTCCGGTATGACGGCCGAAGCCTATAAGTTCGTAGGTAAACATGAGTGGCTAATACCCGTCTTCCTCTTTCGCTACCATGAGGATGCCGGGCAGTACATCTACACGCTGAACCGCGATCCCGCTCGAACGAGGGGGGTCCTTGGGCGCAAGGGAGACGATTTCATCGCGATCGTTGTCAATGAGGAAGGGCGCGTAACGCGCTTCATCGCGGGCGAGGCTAAATGGCGCAGCACTTGGACGCCCTCGGTCGTAGATACGGTCATGCTAGGTACGAAGATCGATGATCCTGCGGGCGGATCCAAGAAAGTTCATGACAACAGAGGCGTATGGTTCGAGGTTAACCGCGCCCTTCCTGTGCCGCTGGGACTGGAGCAGCTTCACGCCATCTTAGAAGAGTGTGAACCCCAAAAGTATGCCTCGGTCATTGCCTCGCTTGACCGAATACTTGCGCACCGGAATCCCGATCCGATTGAGCGCACCGATCTGATCTTGTTGGCGGGCGGGCCGGCCGCCACACGGGAACCGCGTCAAGTGTTGATTCCGTGGGACGAGGTGCCCGAGGAATACACGGCCGGCCGTGACCTGCAGGTGGTCGAGTTAATCATCGAGGAGGGCGACAAACTAATCGACGCCATCTACGGCAAGCTCTGGGCGGAGGAGCTTGAGGATGCCTGAGTTCGATCAGCAGCGAATCGAGTTGGCTCGCGCGATACAGAGTGATCTTGCGCAGGAGCATACACTGAGCCGTTTGCAGGCAAGGTCGTTTGTCCGCAGTCTGCAAACCGATTGGGATGTAGAGGTCATACGGTGGAGCGATGAAGACTCTTCAGTCGTGCTGCAGCAGGCCCGCCACCTGATCCGTGCAGGAAAGCTGCTCTCGACCGTAGAAGGAGGAAGCATTGAGAAGGCAACGCTCGCATTCCGAAGAGCCGGCGAATTATTGGAATGGTTGGCGCGCGCGAGAGACTCTGTAGGCACGGAGATTCCCACAGCGCTTATCGCTGCCGGTTGTTACCAGCTCGGTGGCTTGCCGGCGATGGCTTCAGGCTTGCTGCGTCAGGTTACATCGGACGATCGAGGTTCGCGTCTGTTCGCCGACTTTCTCAAGGCGGACTTTGATGCGGTTCTGCGGCGCACCGCGCGCTTTTGGAAGGAACATCGCGATCTCACGGCCCGCGGGGCCGGGGGGCTTTTCTTCGGGGAAGGTACATTTGAGAGTGTCGAGTGGTTCGCCACCGTCGAGCTTGTCCGATGCATCGGGCTCGCCTCGCAAACCCTGCGCCGCGGGGAAGTCGCGAGGTTTGACGCCGCGCTGGAACGGCTTCGGGACGTAGAGCGACTCCTCGTCAGGACGTCCTCCGATGACGTGGCACTCCTCGCCTTCTTCCTGCGCTCGGCCTGTGAACGCTATGGAAAATCGTCGATCTATGCGCCGCTCAGGCAACTCGGCTTACTCAATCCGGATCGGATGCGCGACGTCAATCAGTTTGCAAGAAAACAATATGCGAGGGGGCGCGGCATCCTCTGGCAATCTCAAAAGCAGGGCATCGACAGGCTGCTGAACAATTCGTCGTTTGCGCTCTGCACCCCCACTGGTTCAGGCAAAACGCTTGTAGCAAATCTCGCCATCCTCAAAGAGCTGCTGATCCTAAGAAACGCGGAGCACACGGCGCCTCTTGCTCTTTATCTCGTCCCATCTCGCGCCCTGGCCGGCGAAGTGGAGGCCAAACTTGTTGGCGAGCTTGGCCGCGATTTCGTTGTCACGGGACTCTATGGCGGCTCCGACTGGGGCATCACGGACGTCTGGCTGACATCCGATATGCCGACCGTCCTCATCGCTACGGTTGAGAAGGCCGACGCGTTAATGCGGTATCTCGGTCCTATGCTTCTTGCGCGCCTTAAGCTTCTGATAGTGGACGAGGCACATCAAGTCGTCTCGGAGGACAATGAACGCGAAAGAAACGCCCTCGCTGAGCATGTGAGCCGGTCCATCAGGATGGAGAGTTTCATATCGCGCCTCCTGCTACGAAAGCCGGAAATCGTCCGGCTTGCTCTGACTGCCGTAGCGGGCGGCGCAGCCCATCCGGTCGCGCGATGGATAGAGTCGAAGGAGGATGCCGAACCGGTCGGATCATACTATCGCAGTACGCGGCAAGCCTTGGGTGTGCTTGAAGTCAGCAATGGTGCTCCCCGTATCGAGCTGCACCGATTAAACGATCACAGGCTAAGCGTGCGTGGGCAGGGGGAAGTGTACATCCCCCTACGGATCAATCCCATGCCGGAGGCGCCGGCATCAATTCGCAACAGCCTCAATCACTTTACGCAAAATACCATTCTTTGGACGGCTCTGCATCTCTCCGATGGAGACCGGCGCATCCTAGTTTCGATATCGCAGATGCCGGAGCGCACCATGGGGTGGTTCGCCGATGCATTCGACCTAAAAGGCTGGGACGATGTTCCCGCCTTCAAGCCTCCGCAGGACGGCGAAGACGCCGCGCTCTTTGCCGAAGCTAGAGAAGTCTGCATCGATTATTGCGGGGAGGCCTCGCATGAGCTTAGCCTTTTGGAGCGTGGCATCGCTACCAACCACGGCCAGATGCCGCAGCGGCTGCGCCGGATGATGGTCGCTTTGATAGAGCGTTCGATCTGCCGGATCACAGTGGCCACCGCCACGCTGACCGAAGGCGTCAATCTGCCCTTTGACATGATTTTCTTGCCGTCGCTTAAGCGGGTTGTGTTCGACGTTGCAACGCAGAGGCAGACCGAATACCCGATGTCCACTGCCGAGTTCCGGAATCTTTCGGGCCGTGCAGGGCGCCCAGGCGCAGCCAAAGGTATGGAAGGCCTCACGCTCGTAGCCCTTCCTGTTGCGACCTCCACGACAGCGCCCAAGACGCTCGGGATGCAGCGGCGTCAGGCCCGCAGTAGGCGGGATGAATATGACGACCTTATTGGGAGGCTGCAGGCGGAGGCCGCAGGTGAGGGCGGTGCAGGCAGCCCGCTTACCGTGTTGCTGACGGCAATTCGCGAACAGGCACTGCTCCTGCCGGGTGTAGATGATGATGATGACTTCCTCGAATGGCTCGAACGCACGGCACCTGAAGAGATATCGGAGGATGCGGGCAAGGCTAGCCCGGTGCCGGCTGCTCGCCTTGCCGACAGCCTAGATGAGCTCGACAGCATGATTTTATCCGCCATCGAGGAGGCGAAGGCCATCAGCCTGGAGGAAACAACGTTAGCGAATACAGAGGCGATGCTTGCGCAGCTATGGCAGAAGACATTCTCCCAAGTGTCTGCTGCGAGGGAAGCCTGGATGCAAGCAGCATTTGTGAAGCGCGGAAGCGGTGTCGTGCAAACCGTCTACTCCGACCCCGATGAGCGCAAGCGACTCTACGACTACGGCTATTCACCGCAGGTGGGAAGACGGTTCGAGGCGGTGGCTGGGACCATTCGCAATATCTTGGAGGGGACTTGGGACTACGGGACACTTTCAAATCACGATCGCCTGGCGGTCTTTATTCAGTTGGGTGATACGGTGGCGGACGATGGCGGCTATGGTTTTTCCATCCGCGACACCGAGATGGGGCGATCCCTTTACGCCAACTGGCACAACGTTCTCGCGTGGTGGATGGCGATGCCCGACGAGGAGGGACCCGGACCTCAGGATCTCAGGGCGTGGCAGACATTTGTTTCCGATAACCTTGAGTTTCGGCTGGGCGTTGCGATCGGTGCCGTTGTTGCCCGGGCATGGTCCGAAGGCACTGACGATCCGCTTGCTACGCCCACGCTTGACATCTGGAAGGACGTGACCGGCCTTCCATGGTTTGCCTTCTGGGCGAAGGAGCTTCTGCGCTGGGGCACTCTGGACCCGTTCGTTGCCTTTGCGCTTTCCTTAGGGTTGGCCAGATCGAGGCGTGAAGCCGCAAAACTGCGCGCGGATTACATAAACTGGCTCGCGAAGGAACTTGGTGTGGATCCGGGTGGGGAAGGCCAGATTGATCCGGGCAACCTTCTAAAATGGGCGAGAACGCAGCCCGCACCGGAGATGGTGAAAGCATCGCGGCGGCCGATCGATGTCGAGCTCTCAGGTACGGATGGTCGAGCGGGATTGTATTCGGTAATACCGGTTAAGTCCAAAAGCCGAATCCGCTGGCTTGATGCGGCCGGCTACCGGCTGGCAATCTCACCAATCCCGGAAGATTTCCCTCGTGGGAGTGGGCTATCTGGTGACTACGATCTGGTCGTAAGAGACGGTAAAGCATCGGTTTCGCGCGTGTTCTAAATTTACCTCATGAACTAGAGCGTCTGACTTTCTTCCACGCCGCGCGCTGCGCCGGGCCATATTTCAGGCTGAGCCCTCGCTACCCAGCGCATCGTTGCTCCTCACGGTTACATCCTTTGGAGTAGGTATTGGAACGCGTGCGGGACGCGGACCTTCGACAGCGTCTCCTCCATGCTGAATACAGTTACATAGTGTACCACAGGGCGCCCAACTCGCGGTGACGCCCTGGAAGTAGTCTGGTTCTCAACCTGCGTTCCCTCGCTCCGTGCCTGCGCCGCAGCCGGTTAAAGCCAGGCCAACAGAAGTTTGCCACTCATTTAGGTCTTGTGGACAGAGGGGTTCCGGCAAGCGAAGAAGCTCGGCGGCGTGCTCAACTTCCTCGTCCGGTCGGGCGTGAAGGTGTGGCAGGTCGCCTGCCAACGGAATGCGTAGCCGAGAGATGGCAGCGGCGCCTTGCCGTTCCGCTTCTTTGGAAGCCCACTCGTACCGTCGACTGTCGGTGACGGGGTCCGGTGAAGTAAGCCGGACCAGCCCGACGAAGTCGCAATATTCGTCGTAGGGAGCATGTCGGCGAACTGCATCGAGCGCGCTAGTAGCGTCAAGTACTTGCGGAGGCGCCTTCCGCTCGAGTTGGCGAAGCCGGGCAGCCAGTATTTTTGTCATGATTTTTTCTCCTCGGTGGCGGCCTCAAGGACTGCAATCCGCTTTTCCAGGTCAGCCGTTTCGTGGAGCCGGACGGTCGTCGAGAGCATCGCGAGGACCCGCTCAGCGGTCGTCACATCGATTTCGCCGGCCGCGGTGGCGGAAAGGACCGCGCTCGCCGCACTAGCGGCATCAGTGGCCTTCGTAATGACAGGCAAGGGGAATTCGACAACCGGGCCCTTCGGCTGAAGTGGCGACACGAGTAGGGGCAGGATTGCCCGGAGCGTCGGAGCACCTCGCTCGCCCAAGGCTACCTCGATTGCCCGCGCGATGAGTTCTTCTCCGCGTTCCAGAAGGGCGGCTTCCAACATTCGGTTTGAGTGCCGCCTGGCTCCAACGGGCTTTCCTTTCGGGTTTCCGGAGCATCCCTTGCGGAACCGCCCCGAGTCGTCCCGTCCAGCCTGATACGGACTGTTTTTTTCAGGTTGCGCGATCGACTCATTCGACATGGACTTGCCCGGCATCCGCTTTCAGCCTTTCGGCGAGCTCCGGGTCGAGCCGGGTTACCCTCATCTGCGCGGTCAGATTGAAATGCCGCTTCGACCACGGATTGGCCGCGCGTGCCTTAGCGACGACGGCTGCATTTTCGGCTGCTACGGCCTTCGCCGTCTCTGTACGGCGAGCGGCAACTTCGGCCGTCAGAGTGTCTGCGACCTTTTCAGGGGGCTGCTTAGCGCCGGACTTCCGTTTGAGCGCCGGATGCCTGTCTGCGAGTTCTTGCGCCAGCCCTGCCGCGGTGATTGGCAGAAAGCGCCCCTTTGCGGTGTCGAAAATGGTTCGAGGACGACCATGGCAGTCGACGATATCGATCGCCGCGACGCCGTTGGCGACCGTGACGGCGAGGTGTTGAGCGATGAGGGGTGCAAATTCGGCGTCTCCAAGTTCGGCGGCGGCGATCTGACGTGCTTGCAGCGTGATGGCGAGCTGGCGAAGGGCGTAGAGTTCTGCGTCGGAGTTCATCTTTGTTTCCTGGTGTGTATGCATGTCCGTGCGCACGCGCGGGAGGCGCACGCGGGTATGCGTGATGGTGGACGGTGGAGGGCGGCTATGCCGCTTCGAGCATCTCTTCGACGACGGGCGGGTCGGTTCATGGTCGCCTGGTCAGAAAACAATGGGCGGGGCTCTGTTGGGCGACCCGCGATGCTCGTGTCCAAGGCGCTCCGTCTCGGTGTTCATCTCGAAAATGATGTCGAGGCTCAACCTTTCGTCGTCAGTTAGACAAGATCGCGGCGCCTCTGCGATATCGCACTCGTTGCCAATCGAGTCGTTTGGACTAGCGCGCGCTAGCGCGCGACTCTCCCGAAGGTTACGCGAGTCCCGAAGGTTGACGGCGTAACTATCTTGATTTCGTTGATGAACCTCGAAATCATTGTCACCCATCGTGTCACCTATCGTGTCACCCTTGCAATCTACAGCGTCGATGGGTGGCATTTTTTCGGGTGTCAAAATGGCACCCTCATTGAGGAGTGGCACCAACATTCGCGGTCTCTTCTTTACCGAGGCATGAACCTTCAGGTGACCGCGTTCTTCGAGTTTTGCGAGCGCGCGCTGAACTGTTCGCTCGCTCACGGCGGCTTGAATCCTGAGCGTCTCGTTGCCCGGGAAGCACGTCAGTGTTGACCGGCTGAGGTGACGACGGATGGAGTAGGCGACCCTGAAGAATTCGCCGCTGATCTGGTGGTCATCGTGCACTTGGTCGAGCCACCGGCCGACGAAAGTGCCGAAGTTTCCCCTTGAATCTCGATCCTTTTTCTCGTACATCGTTGCTGCTTACTTTCATTGTCTAACCCCGTCGCGCTGGCAGGCGCAGCGGGGTTTTTCTTTTGCTAAGCGGGCTGGACGGTGGTCGCCGATATCGGCCACCTGCCGCGCGACCGCAGAGCTTCGCGCAAAAGATCGCGAGCTGCGCCGGCGTCACTCATATCCTCCTCGGCGGCATAGGCCTTGAGCGCTGCTTTCAGCGAGTTTGAGAGACGGAAGTGGACGATATCGTTGGTTCGTTTCATGGTTCTCCTCCAAAATGCAAAAGGCCACCGGGATGGTGGCCTAGACGTAAGTAGGTTGGTGCGCGAGCCGCTAAACGAAAAAGCGCGCCGTGTGCGGGCGCGCTGTCACATCTCGTCTACGATGCCTTACTCATACGTTCGAGGCGTTCGGTTTGTCAACCCAGACGTACCTTGGCGGCAGACAATGATGATGCGGATTGTGTCGCAACAGGTATTCAGACGGCACACCTAGCGTGCCTTCTTTATGCGATAGATTCGATTAGATTGAAAGCACCCTGCGCCGCACGGTACGGGCCCCGAAGTCTCGTCCGACGCTTTGGACGCTTTGGACAGTCTGCGGTTCAGAAATCCGGCATGCGACGATCCGGCGAACGCGCGAGGGTGGGGCGCTCGAAGGGAGGGCCATGAGAGCCTGATGGTACGCTTACTGGTGAGGCGTTGATTCGATCTGGCGTAGGCGCCGTCGAGGATCACAAAATGAGCGAGCCGATTCGAGTGAGCTTCGATCTAGCCGAGATGCGAGATCTCAAGCGTCGTGTCACCGACGATCGGCCTTATGCGGACCGGATCAGCTTACGTTTTGCCTTTGACATGGTCCAAGCTTGGGTGACCCTTCGGGAGGGTCATCACATTCTTGACGTGTTAGATTCTTTAGAAGGTCTGCGACAATCATCGCGGGCGAGGGCGGAAGCGCAGTTTCGCCATCCGCCGTTGCATCCATTCTGGCACGCGCACTGGTCAGCGCCGCGCCATATGCTCCGCAACATCGGAATTCACTGGAACCTAATCGGTGCAGGAAAGCGGGATTCCCTAACACCTATGCTGGAAGATGTGGCCAGGAAGCACGGCAACGATCCTCGCTGGCCCGGTATTGTTGCACATAGGCTTGCGATCGACGGCTACGCAGATCGAGCTGAACGAGGGCTAACTGGCGACTGGATCATTTTCGCCAAACACGAGGGTCTAAATTACTATCTCGCGCTGGCCACACATGAAGAAGGAGAGCCGGCTCGTGTTCATCGACTGTATGAGAAACTCCGGCAAGGGGGCGCCGTCGATTTTCCATTCTTGTTTGAATGAGATAAGAGCAGCATTTACGACAGTTCGACGTCTATAGGGTGCGTCTCTATTGTGACTTTGGTATTGCCTGCTCTGTGTATTCTTGCCGGACCAGGCTCATTATCTGCGGTGGGCTATACGAAGAGCGGGCGAGGTTCGATTGAAACCGGTCTGCACTCGCTGCTGATGTGGCCACGTAGCGGCGCCTTTGGAGAAGGTTCTTGTCCGCGAATGCAACCGTTGAGAAGTTGCTCAATCCCACCCGTCGCATGTTCACCGCCGCAGACGCAGTGATAGCGGCGAGCAGGATATTTACGTTTGCGTCACCTTCCAGCGATGTTGTTATGCATATTATCGAGCACTTTCCCGCATCCTGCGCGGGAACGCATTGGACCATCGTAAAACCGATTATGGTGGCCAACTGATCGTTCATAGTGGACGTTACCGACGCGGCCGCTCGCTGATTGCACGCTGCCTCTGACGCCCCACTAAGCGCGACGAGAAGCCAGACTACCAGGACTGCTATTCCACCCGATTTCATTCTGTGCCCCCTTCGCTATGTGCCTATCATCTTCGGCTTTGGTCGCAGGACCCGCAAGACGAGAACAAGGCTACGGCGCGGGGAACATCGATCGAACAAAGTCCACGCATTTTCCACGGATCGACGCGCGACGTTCGCGTTCCGTTGCGTTGTGAGACGTCATGAAATGTATTTGGGCTGCGCGAAAAACGCTTGAATTCTCAAGCGTTAGATGGTGGGCGGTATAGGGATTGAACCTATGACCCCACCCGTGTGAAGGGTGTGCTCTCCCGCTGAGCTAACCGCCCGGCCATTCAGCCGGGCGATATAAGGAAGGCGGTGGCAGGGTGTCAAGCGAAGCGGCGCGATCCCGCCGAAAAGCCGCTGAAATCACGGGGCAAATCGGCCCCGCGCCGGCCGTCAGTTCGCGACCTTCGGCTCCTCGGTGGCAAGCCGCGAGGCCTGGGTTTGCAGCGCCCGGATGCGGTCGGCAAGGTGGCCGCCGGCATCCGGCGTGCTCAGCGCGCCGGCTGCGCCCGGCGAGGCGACGGCATGATCGCGCGCCGTCTCGGCGGCGAGAATGGCGTCGATCGGCGAGTTCGGGCCTTCCAGCGCCGAGGCCAGGCGCGCGATCTCGGCAGCGACGTCATTGATGCGCTCGCGCATCAGCGAATTCTCGATGCGCTCGGCGTTCCAGTTCTCTTCGGTCTCGCGCTTGAGCGCGCTCATTTCGCGCAGCGCGCGGTCGCGCTCGTCGCGGGTCTTTTCGAGCTCGGCCAGCAACTGGCCGTTTTCGGTGCGCAGTTGCTGCGTGGCGGCGCTGGCGCGGGCGTCGAGTTCGGCGACGGCGGCGCGCAGGTCGCTCTCGGTCTTGCGCGCGGTCTCCATCTCGCCGCGCATCTGCTTGAGCGAGGCGTCGCTCTCGGCGAGCAAACGCATCTGTTCGCCGAGGCGGTTTTCCATGTCGGCGGCGCGGCGGCCGAGGATCTCGGCTTCGGTGGTCTGCGCGACGAGGGCGTGCTCGAGTTCGCCGACGCGGCGGCCGAGATTCTCGACCTTGCCGCGCTCTTCGGTGAGCTCCTGCGTCGCCGCCTTGAGTTCGACGCGCTCGGCGTCGCGGCGGTCCTCGACGATACGCAATTCGTTGTTGGCCTCGTCGACGCGGCCCTTGAGCGCCTCGACCTGCGTCTTGAGCGCGACGAGTTCGACCTTCTGCGACTCGTTGATGCTCGCCTGTTCGTCGAACGAGGCGAGGACGCGGGCAACCTCGGCTTCCTTCTCGGTCAGCGCGCGCTGGGCATCCAGCATGGCGCTGGTCTTGACCGCGAATTCCTCTTCGGTGACGCGCAGTTGATCGCGCAGCGCCTTGTCGCGCGCTTCCAGCGCGAAAATGGTGGCGGTCTTTTCGCCGAGTTCGATCTTGAGGCGGTTGATGGCGTCGCCCTTCTTGCCGAGTTCGGCAAGCTGGCTGGTGCTCTTGGTGCGCAGGCCTTCGACCGCGACTTCAAGCCGGCGGGTCGACATCGCGAATTCGGCGCGGAGCTGATCCTTGTCGGCCTGGATTTCCGCCATCGACAGCGGCGTCGCTGCCTCCAGCCGGCGCATGGTGAGGCGCACGGCGCGGTTATGCACCAGCGGGACGACGACGAGCCCGACCAGGGCTGCGACGAAAAACCCGATCCCGAAAAACATGATCGGTTCAATCATGGAACGACGCCTCCGAACACAACGCCTCGCCCGCCTATCCCCAAGCCGACCATGGCACCGGCCGGATAGGGATGCCAGCAATGCTACACATTAACCTAAACCCGGGCGCGCGTCCTTAACGCCTCGCGCGGGCTACCGCGCGAGGCCCTAGCATTCAGGGCGTTAAGAAAGGGTCAGAAGGGGTTCCAGGTCGCCTTCGGCGTGAATTTCAAATAGCCGATATTGGCGCCAAGGCGCAGGCCGACGCCGGAGCGGATCGGCACCAGGACGATATTGTTGGCCGTCAGCGCGGTCATGCCGAAGCCGCCGATGAAATAGGCCGAACCATCGACGCCGCCGAAGCGCTGATAGATCGCCTCGGTCGACGGCAGGTTATAGACCAGCATCATGGTGCGGGCGCCTTCGCCGCCGGTGTCGAAGCCGATCGACGGGCCTTCCCAGAACACGCGCAGGTCGCCGGCATTCTTGGTGTAGAGCGTGCCGTCGCCGTAACGCAGGCCGACGATGAAGGCGCCGGAGCCTTCCTGGCCGAGAATGTAGCCATTGGGCTGGCCCCAGCGGCTGACGGCGGTCTCCACGACCTGGGCGAGGCCGCGCGACACCGTGCCGAAGAACTGGTGCCCGGTGCCGACGATCTCATCGACCGTGAAGGTGTTGCTGCGCTGCTGCTGGGGCGCCGGCTGGATCGGCTGGGGCGGCGGCGCCGCGGTCTGGGCCTGGGCTGCCCCGGCGATAAGAATTGCGAAGCTCAGGGCTGCAAACCGTAGCGGGGCGCGCATCGAAGGCTCCATGGCAAGGGCCGTTGGCCCGGTTGAAGGCGTTTAACGTCACGCTCACGCTACGGCCATAAGGTGGCCAGGGGAGCGCACTCGAATCGACCTCTATGTCACTTGGAACTATGACGGCAGCGCGGCGGCAACAAAAGCAGCGGTTTTCGGTCGCAATGGCGCTGGCCACGGCGGGATTCGTCGCGTTTCTGGCTTTGGCTGGCCGGATGCCCGCCGCCAGCGCTGCCGGGCCACTGGAGCGCGTGGTGGTCGATCCGGCCAGCGGGCTGGCCATCAGCGGCTTCGACCCCGTAGCCTATTTTTCGCGCGGCCAGCCGGTGCAGGGCCGTCCGGAGTTCGAACTCCGGGGCGCCGGTGTGATCTGGCGCTTCGAGAACGAGGGCAACCGCGCCGCCTTTGCCAAACAGCCGGAGGTCTACGGCCCGCAATTCGGCGGCTACGATCCGGTGGCGATCGGCCGCGATACCTCGGTCGCCGGCCACCCGCTGATCTGGACGATCCTCGGCGAGCGTCTTTATCTGTTTTATGACGAGCCGGCGCGCGCCGAGTTTCTCGCCGATCCCGAACGCATCATTGAGCGCGCCAGGCAGAAGTGGCCCTCGGTCGCTTACATGATTGCGCGCTGACGGCTTAGGCGCCGTCCAGGCCGGGTAGCCGGCCCGGGTCGCCGATCGCGACAAATCCCGGCACACGGAAATCGCTGTGGCTGTTGCCGAAGCGCAAGGCACCGCCCGACGGCGCCCGAACGGCGCCACCAGCGGCGATCAGGATCGCGGCGCCGGCGGCGATGTCCCATTCGCAGGTCGGGCTGAACCGGGGATAGAGGTCGGCCCCGCCTTCGGCCAGATGGCAGAACTTCACCGAAGAGCCGCACATATAGCGTTCGCCGATCGGCAGCCGGCCAATGAAAGCTTCTGTTACGCTATCGAGATGGGTGCGCGACGTCGCGACCTTGAACTGCGCCGGCGCCGGCCGGGTGTGGATCGCCGTCGGCTCAAATGCTTCCGCCGCGGTGGCTGACAACTTCAGCCGCGCCGCGCCGAAGCCGACGACGCCGCGCCACAGCAAGCCTTGCTTCGGCGCCGCGATGACGCCGGCAATCGGCTCGCCACGCGTGATCAGCGCGATGTTGACGGTGAATTCGTCCCGGCCCGCCAGGAATTCCTTGGTGCCGTCCAGCGGATCGACACAGAAAAAACTGCCGTCGAGCGAGGCCGGAATGCGGCCGCCGGCGACGCTCTCTTCCGCCAGCACCGGCACTCCGGGGCAAAGCCGCTCCAGGCCCTCGAGGATGATCGCCTCCGCGGCCTCGTCGGCGGCGGTCACCGGCGACAGGTCGTCTTTGGTACGCTGTTCAACCGCGGAGAATGGCACGGCCAAGGTCGCGGCGCTGGCGCGCGCGGCGATGGCGGTGAGCTCGTCCATGAGCCCTTTAGCTTGTTGCGCGGTGATGTCCTGCACGGGCGATGTCGCGTCTTTGCCCCCAAATGAGGGACTTTTTGCGTCCTTGGCGGTCGCGGATGTGCGGTGTATCACGCGGGCAGAGCCGATGCGACAGCGATTCGCCCGTCTCGATTAGAAACCCTCGTGCGGAGGCCCGTCTCATGTCCGGTTCGTCAATCGAAGCGCTCGATCTTGCCGCGTTGCTATGCTCGCGCGTCTGTCACGACCTGATCAGCCCGGTCGGCGCGATCGTCAATGGCCTCGAAGTGCTGGCCGAGGACAAGGACGAGGAGACCCGCGAGTTCGCGCTCGAACTGATCAAGAAGAGCGCCAATACCGCATCGGCCAAGCTGCAGTTCTGCCGCATCGCTTTCGGCGCGGCCGGCTCGGCCGGTTCGCAGATCGACACCGGCGATGCCGAGAAGATTTCGCGCGGCTTCCTCGAGGACGACAAGACCAAGATCGCCTGGAATATTCCGCGCGTCTTGATGGGCAAGAACCGCGTCAAGCTGCTGCTCAACATGGTGCTGATCGCCAGCCAGGCGATCCCGCGCGGCGGCCAGATCACGGTCGATCCGGTCGGCGAGGGCGATGCCATGGGCTTCAAGGTCACCTCGACCGGCACCAATGCCAAGGTATTGGCGAGCGTGCCGCCGCTGCTGTCGGGCGAGGTCGGCCCGGACGGCGTCGATGCCCACAAGATCCAGCCCTATTACACGCACCTGCTGGCGCAGGCCTGCGGCCTGAAAGCCGGCGTCGCCATGGACGGCGATGCCGTGGTGGTCAGCGCCGGTTAGCGGCCCTTTGACGCGGTTAACGAAGTGTGAAGTTCCGCGACATTTAGATTTCTGAAACCAAAATTAAACGCTTCATCGCCCAAACTGCCGGCTCTCCCGACGGGGAGCTGCGCGCGGGTTCAAAGCCCGTCGATGAAGGCCTTTGTCCATGGACGATCTGCTGCGGGAATTCGTCACCGAGACCAATGAGAGTCTCGACGTGGTCGATGTCGAGCTCGTGCGTTTCGAGCAGGAGCCGAACAACGCGCGGATTCTCGCCAACATTTTCCGCCTCGTTCACACCATCAAGGGCACCTGCGGTTTCCTCGGTCTGCCCCGGCTGGAAACCCTGGCGCATGCCGCCGAAACGGTGATGGGCAAATTCCGGGACGGCTTGCCGGCGACCCACGAGGCGGTCACGGTGATCCTCGCCACCATCGACCGCATCAAGGAAATCCTCGCTTCGCTGGAGCACGATCAGCGCGAGCCGGAAGGCTCCGACAGCGATCTGATCGCCGATCTTCAACGCATTGCTGAGCGCCTGGTACAGCCGGAGCAGGCCGCGATCGCCATGACCGAGCAAACGCTCGGCCGACCGCTGGCGCCGGGCGAAGTGTCGCTCGAGGAACTGGAGCGGGCGTTTCAGGAAACGCCGGTCGATCCGCGCCCCGCCAAAAAGGCAAAGCCCGCGGTTCAGGAGCCGCTCAGGGAAGAAGAGACGGTCAAGAGTTCGGTGCAGTCGATCCGAGTCACGGTCGATACCATCGAGCATTTGATGACCATGGTTTCGGAGCTGGTGCTGACCCGCAATCAGCTGCTCGAGATCGTGCGCCGGCACGGCGATTCCGAATTCAAGACGCCGCTGCAGCGTCTGTCGAACGTGACCGCCGAGTTGCAGGAAGGCGTCATGAAGACGCGCATGCAGCCGATCGGCAACGCCTGGCAGAAATTCCCGCGCATCGTTCGCGATCTGGCCCACGACCTTGGCAAGGACATCGAACTCGAACTGCAGGGCGCCGAGACCGAGCTGGATCGTCAGGTGCTCGATCAGATCAAGGATCCGCTGACGCATATGTTGCGCAATTCCGCGGATCACGGACTGGAAACGGCGGCCGAGCGCCGCGCCGCCGGCAAGCCGCCGCAGGGCCACATCCGCCTCGCCGCCTATCACGAGGGCGGCTACATCATCATCCAGGTGTCGGATGATGGCCGTGGTCTCGACACGGCGCGCATCAAGGCCAAGGCGATCGCGCAGGGGCTTGTGTCGGAAGCCGAAGCCGACAAGCTGTCCGACGCGCAGATCCACAAATTCATTTTCGCCGCCGGGTTTTCGACGGCGCAGGCGGTGACCAGCGTATCCGGCCGCGGCGTCGGCATGGATGTGGTGCGCAATAACATCGACCAGATCGGCGGCACCATCGACGTCAAGTCGGTGGCCGGGCAGGGCGTCAGCTTTGTCATCAAGATCCCGCTGACCCTCGCCATCATTGCCGCGTTGATCGTCGAGGTCGGCGGCAGCCGTTTCGCCATTCCGCAATTGTCGGTGGTCGAACTGGTGCGCGCCCGCAAGGGCGGCGATCACCGCATCGAGCGCATCAAGGACACCGCGGTGCTGCGTCTGCGCGACAAGCTGTTGCCGCTGGCGCGCCTGTCGAAGCTGCTCGGCATTGATGGCAAGGACGCCAGCGAGGGCGCCTATATTGTCGTCACGCAGATAGGCAGCCAGACCTTCGGCATTGTCGTCGATACCGTGTTTCACACCGAGGAAATCGTGGTGAAGCCGATGTCGAGCAAGCTGCGCGACATCCCGATGTTCTCCGGCAACACCATTCTCGGCGATGGCGCCGTGATCATGATCATCGATCCGAACGGTGTTGCCCGTTCGCTGGGCTCGGCGGTGGCGACGCAGATCGCCGCGGCCGAACGCGCGCAGGCGCAGAAGACCGAAGCGGCCGACGACGATATGACATCGATGCTGCTGTTCCGCGCCGGCACCAGCCAGCCCAAGGCGGTGCCGCTGTCGCTGATCACGCGGCTCGAGGAAATCGACGCGCGCAAGATCGAATTGTCGAACGGCCGTCACATGGTGCAGTACCGCGGCCAGTTGATGCCGCTCGTCAGCATGACCGACAAGCCGGTGCGCAGCGAAGGCGCGCAGCCGCTGCTGGTGTTCTCCGACGGCGTGCGCTCGATGGCCCTCGTCGTCGATGAGATCGTCGATATCGTCGAGGACCGCCTCGACATTCAGGTCGGCAGCGGCAATCCCGGCGTGCTCGGCTCCGCCGTCATCAAGGGCCAAGCGACCGAGATCGTCGATGTCGGGCATTTCCTGCCGCTCGCCTTCGAGGACTGGTTCCGCCGCAAGGACGGCACCCGGCGCGAGCGCCAGCGCAGCATCCTGCTGGTCGATGACTCGCCGTTCTTCCGCAACATGCTGATGCCGGTGCTGCAGGCGGCCGGCTACGCCGTAACCGCCGTAGGATCCGCCAAAGAAGCCTTGGCGCTCATCGACTCCGACAAGTCGTTCGACAGCGTCATCACCGACATCGAAATGCCGGAGATGGACGGCTTCGAACTCACCGAAGCGCTGCGCGCCGATCCGCGCAGCGCGGCGACGCCGGTGATCGCGCTGTCGTCGCAAGTGTCGGCTGAGTTGATCGATCGTGGTCGCCGCGCCGGTCTGCATGACTACGTCGCCAAGTTCGATCGCCAGGGCCTCATTGCCGCGCTGATGGAGCAGACCGGCATGGGCGACGCGGCATAGGGCTGGACATGACCGACACATCCGACCGCACCGTCAACGAATACGTCACCGCCACGGTGGGCGGCGAATTGTTCGGCCTGCCGATCGGCCGCGTGCAGGACGTGTTCGTGCCGGACCGCCTGACGCGCGTGCCGCTGGCGCCGCCGGAGATCGCCGGCATTCTCAATCTGCGCGGCCGCATCGTCACGCTTGTCGATCTGTGCCAGCGGCTCGGGCTCGAGCGCCGCGCCAAGTCCGCGATGGCCATCGGCGTTGAACTCAAGGGCGAATCCTACGGCTTGATGATCGACCAGGTCGGCGAGGTGATGAGCCTCGACGCCGCCGATTTCGAGCGCAATCCGGTCAACCTCGATCGCAAGCTCGCCGCCGTGTCGTCCGGCATCTACCGCCTCGACCACCAGTTGCTGCTGGTGCTCGATGTTGATCGTCTGCTCGATATCGCACCGGCGGCCGCCGCATGACCGCCCACGCCCAACCACAACACAAGATGACGAGGAAGCAACCATGAAAACCTGTCTGGTCGTCGACGACTCCAGCGTCATCCGCAAGGTGGCGCGCCGCATTCTGGAAGGCCTCGAATTCACCATCGAGGAAGCCGAGGACGGCGAGCAGGCGCTCGATCTGTGCAAGCGCAAGCTGCCCGAGGCCATCCTGCTCGACTGGAACATGCCGAAGATGGACGGCTACGAATTCCTGCGCATGCTGCGCCGCATGCCGGGCGGCGATGCGCCGAAAGTGGTGTTCTGCACCACCGAAAACGACGTCGCGCATATCGCGCGCGCGCTGCACGCCGGCGCCAACGAATACATCATGAAGCCCTTCGACAAGGACATCGTCGAAGCCAAGTTCCAGGAAGTCGGGCTGATCTGAGCGCCGCAGGAAAGACCCCGTCCGTGCCCGACCAGTTGACCCTCGCGCCTCTTCTCGCCGCCCCGGCGGCGACGAACGCGCCGCGTTTGCGCGTCATGATCGCCGACGATGCCATCGTGGTGCGCGGCCTGTTCGCGCGCTGGATCGAGGCCGAGCCGGACATGGCGCTGGTCGCCTCGCTGCGGAACGGCCGCGAGGCGGTCGAACAGATCGAGCGCATCAAGCCGGACGTGGTCATCCTCGACGTCGACATGCCGGAGCTGGACGGCATCAGCGCGCTGCCGCAACTGCTCGCCAAGTGCCCCGGCGTCACCGTCATCATGGCCTCGACGCTGACGCGGCGGAATGCCGAGATCAGCCTGCGCGCGCTGTCGCTCGGCGCCACCGATTACATCCCCAAGCCGTCGACGCAAAACGATGTCGGCGCCGCACCGGATTTCCGCCGCGAGCTGATCGAGAAAATCCGCCAGCTCGGCCGCCGCACCAACAAGACGGCCGGTCACACACACATCGCGGACGCGCCGCCGCTCGTCCCGCACACCGCGCCCAATGTCAAAGCGCTGCATCACTATTACCCCGCACAGACGCCGATCGCGCTGCGGCCGCTGCCCGCGACCGCGCCGCGCGTGCTGCTGATCGGCGCCTCGACCGGCGGGCCGCAGGCGCTCACCAAACTTGTCGCCGACATCGGCGCCGTGATCGACCGCGTGCCGGTGCTCATCACCCAGCACATGCCGCCGACCTTCACCGCCATTCTCGCCGAGCATCTCAGCCGCCTCGGCAAGCATCCGGCGCGCGAGGCGGTGCATGGCGAGGAGATCGTGCCCGGCACCATTTATATGGCCCCCGGCGGCCGCCACATGATCGTGGCCCAGCGCAACAATGTGCCGGTCATCGAGATCACCAACACCGCGCCGGTCAATTTCTGCAAACCGGCCGTCGATCCGCTGTTCACCAGCGCCGCGCAGGTCTGGGGCCCGCGCGCGCTGGCGCTGGTGCTGACCGGCATGGGCCATGACGGCCTCGCCGGCGCGCACGACATCGTCAATGCCGGCGGCCATGTGCTGGCGCAGGACGAAGCCTCCAGCGTGGTCTGGGGCATGCCGGGGCAGGTCGCGCTCGCCGGCCTGTGCTCCGCCGTGCTGCCGATCGACGACCTCGGCGCGAAACTCAACCGTCTGTTCGCCGCGGAGCGCGCATGAGCCCGGGCGATTTCGAATTCCTGCGCCGCTACCTGCATGAGCGCTCCGGCCTCGTGCTCGCGCCCGAGAAACTGTATCTCGCCGAAAGCCGGCTGATGCCCGTGGTGCGCAAGCATGGCCTTGCTTCGCTCGGCGATCTCGTCGCGCGCATCCGCATGATGCCGGCGTCGCCGCTCGCCATCGACACCGTCGAGGCGATGACCACCAACGAGACCTTCTTCTTCCGCGACAAGATCCCGTTCGAACATTTCCGCGACACCATGCTGCCGGCGCTCACCGCCGCGCGCGACCGCGACCGCCGTTTGCGCATCTGGTGCGCCGCCGCCTCGAGCGGGCAGGAGCCTTATTCGCTGGCGATGGCGATCAAGGAACTGGCGATGTCCGCCAAGGGCGGCGCGCTCAATGGCTTCCGCATCGACATTCTCGCCACCGACCTGTCCGGCGATGTGCTGGAGCGCGCCCGCGCCGGCACCTACAGCCAGTTCGAAGTGCAGCGCGGACTGCCGATCCAGCTGCTGCTCAAATATTTCACGCAAGTGGGCGATGGCTGGCAGGTCTCGCCCGAGCTGCGCGCCATGGTGCAGTTCCGCACGCTCAACCTGCTCAACGACTTCACGCCGCTCGGCAAGTTCGACATCGTGTTCTGCCGCAATGTGCTGATCTATTTCGACCAGCCGACCAAGACCCAGGTGCTCAACCGCATGGCGCCGCAGATCGCCGATGACGGCTATCTGGTGCTCGGCGCCGCCGAAACCGTGGTCGGCCTCACGAACGCTTTCAAGCCGGTGCCCGACAAGCGCGGGCTCTACGCGCCGAACCTCGCGGCGAAGGATGCCCCGCACGCGGTGCGCAGCGTGGTGCAGAGAAGGGCGTTGTAGCCGCTCGTCGTCATCGTCCGCGAAGGCGGACGATCCAGCGATCGCCATCATCGGCCAAAGGGCGGGGTCCTCCGCCTTCGCGGAGGACGACGGCGACGTTCGGACATGCGTCATCGCCCGCATTGTTTGGTCGGCCCCGGGCAGGCCGCATTCCCGTTTCGCATTGCCAGCACCCTTTGAAGAACGAGGGCGCGCGGAACGCCGGGGCCCGAACGACCCCGCAGCCTCGCGTGAGGTGAGTTAGATTCACGCGAGCAAGTCACCACGGAATTGCCGAGCCTTCGGCGTTCCGCGCGCGGTGTTTTGAAGGCTTGCTCGGCTCGACCCCCGGTGAACTGACCATTTCAGGCTTCCCTTTTAAGAGGATCGCCTATCCACCGCTGTTGGATTCGCCGGGCG
>Ga0182745_1001245_pt1 | contig 25032 bp, 15 predicted proteins | sample eDN3rd30CKraftBY_FD_128523 | JGI IMG/M metagenome (GOLD analysis project Ga0182745, IMG submission 128523) | Enriched backyard soil microbial communities from Emeryville, California, USA - eDNA 3rd pass 30_C Kraft BY (version 2) (version 2) | ecosystem: Environmental > Terrestrial > Soil >... | reverse complement strand
GGGCAGGGGCTGGCCGCCTCGGGCTGGCTGCGCGAGGGCGGGGGCGGCGCGTGGAACCAGGACGCGCTCCCGTGGCGCGTGGCTCCCTGGTGATTCGACGGAGCATCGGGTGCTTCCGGGCCTCCGGGAAATGCGTCGGAAGAAGTTGACGCGTCGGAAGTTTCCGATGTATTCCTTTCGCCCATGCAGAAGGTCGACGTCTTCTCCGCGCTCGCCAATCCGGTGAGGCGCGAGATTCTGGTGCAGCTGCGCAAGGGGCCTCGCAAGGTCGGAGACCTCGCGAGTCGGTTCGACGTGGGGCGTCCGGCGGTGTCGGAGCACCTGCAGGTGCTGCGCAAGGCGCGGCTCGTGCGTGAGGAGCCTCGGGGGCGCGAGCGCTACTACCACCTGGATCCACGTCCGCTGTCCGAGGTCGGCGGCTGGCTGGAGGCGTTCGAGCGCTACTGGAAGCAGCGGCTCGATGACCTCGAACAACTTCTCGACGAGGAGGATGCTTCATGAAGGAAGCCGGAGTGATTCGAGTCACCCATGTCTATTCGCAGCCGCCGGCGAAGGTGTGGCGCGCACTCACCGAGCCCGCGTTGGTCGCGCGCTGGTGGGCGCCGGGCGACATCCGCGCCGAGGTGGGGCACCGCTTCGAGATGGACATGGGACAGTGGGGCAAGCAGCGCTGCGAGGTGCTCGCCGTGGAGCCTGGGCGGCTGTTCCGATTTCAGTTCGCGTTGAACACCACCATCACCTGGACGCTGGTGCCGGAGGGAACGGGGACGCGGCTGGAGCTGACGCACGAGGGCTTCGATCTGGACTCGCCGATGGGTCGCCGCGCCTTCGAGGGCATGAAGCCCGGCTGGCCGGGGGTGCTCGCGCGCATCGCCCCCGTGGTCGATGCGCTCTGAGGTCGCGTCTCGCTGGTGGGGGCCAACGGCTTCCGCACGACGACGGTGAGCAAAGATGTGCATCCGAGGGCACGTGGAAGTTCACCATGCACGGGCCCGATGGCACCGACTCCCCGAACCACATCGTCTACACGTAAGCGTCCGGCCAATGACGTGCTGAGGGGCATTGAGTGAGGCGTCGCTGCCGTGGACGCTGGCGCGCATGTCGAAGCCGGTGTGGTTCCGAGTTGCCGAAGCCTTCGAGGCGAGCGAGGCCGCGAAGAAGCGCCTGGAGAGGGCCGCCCGGAGGGCGGAGGTGGCGCCCGCGCGAGAGATTCGCCACGAGGTGCCAGCCGAGGCGCGCCACTGCCAGGCGTGCGGCAGCGAGGATTTGAAGCCGCTGGGGAAGGGCCGCGCCTCGGTGGTGTACGAGTACGTGCCGGCACGCTTTGAGCAGCAGGTGCAGGAAGTCCTGGCGTGCACGTGCGGCCGGGGAGTCGTCGCCGCCCCGCCTCCACCCAGAGTGGTGGGCAGAGGCGAGTAAGACCCCGGCTTCCTCGCCCACAGGGTGACGTCGAAGTGCGCGGACGCCATGTCGCTGCACCTCTCGCCACCACGGGAGACCGCTGGCGCCTGGGGGCCTCAGCGTTCGGCGATGTCGTCGTCTTGGAGGTAGAGGGAGACCTCGACGAGCGCCTCCGCGCTCCAGCCCCGGTTGGAGCCGCGGCCGTTCAACTCGCAGTCTCCGTCGGTGTGGACGCCCAGCAGGTGCCCCTGCTGGTTGAGCACGCCAGCCCCGGAGCTGCCGACCAGGGTGTCCAGGTCCGCGTAGTAGACGAGCTCGTTGCACGAATCCAGGTAGCGGCCCTCGGCGATGACCTTGGGGCGTCCGCGGGGGTGCTGGATGATGGCCAGCCGCTCGGTGGCCAGGGACGTCAGTAGGGTGGGGGTGACATCCGGCAGGGCGTCGAGCTGGATGAGCGCGTAGTCGGGCTCCATCGACTGCTCGATGACGGTGCCTTCGGTGATGAGCGTGTCCCCGTCCGGCTCGTCCTCGAAGTTGAAGACGATGAGTGAGCGGTCTCCGAGTCCGACGCAGTGGCCCGCGGTCAGCACCACCGGCCCCGCGCTCGCGGCAATCAGCGTCCCGGTGCAGCGCCCATCGATGAGGACGACGGCGTCCTCCCGGCGTTGGACGACGTCCGAGAGCTCGCCCAGGTAGCTGTTGATGGGGGTGAAGTCGAGCGTCGGCCCGCACTGCATGAAAGCACGGACCTCCGGTCTGGAGGGAGGCTCACAGACCGGAGGTTCCGGAGGCTCCCGTCGTCCGCCGCAGGCGGTGAGGCCCAGGGTGGCGACGGAGCCCGCGAGGAGCGCCCCCCACAGCGTCAGGACTGAACCCGTGGGGGGACGTGCCATGGCTCAGTACAGGTACTGCAGCGCCGTGCGGTCGGAGGCGGCGAAGTTACCCGTCTCGGAGGACCGGAAGCACGAGTTCATGAGCGAACCGCCCACGGTCGCCGTGGTCGGCGTGCCGGGGACGTGGATGGCGCCCACGCCCGCGGTGCCCTCGTTGCTGGCGGCGCCACCGCAGCTGATGGCCCGGTTGTAGTAGTCAGAGTGGCGCAGGCCGACGGCGTGCCCCAGCTCGTGGGTGATGACGTGCTCGTTCACGCCCACGCTGTAGCTCTGCAGGCCGGTGCCGATGTTGATGGTCCCGTAGGGACGGCCGCCAGAGGGGAAGCCCGCCGAGCCGCCCGCGCCGGACATCGTCTGGGCGGTGATGGTCGCGTTGCACGTGCCGCTCGAGCCACGCGCCATGGTGAACGAGAGGCCCAGCGCGTTGTAGTTGGCGATGGCCAGGTCGAGGCCCTGGCTCAGGCGGGTGTAGCTGTTGAACGCGGCGGTCGGGACGATGCAGATCCGCTTGATGCTGGAGCCGACGAGGTTGGTCGTCCGGTACTGCTCCTTCCCCGCCGCGACGGGCTGGAGCATCTCCCGGGACGCCTCGAGCGTCACGTGGGCGTCGCGGCCAACGTACACCTTGCCGTCGGCGATCAGGATGTCGTCCGCAGGGAAGCCTGCCTCGACCAGGTTGGCGATGATCTCCTCATGCTCGTTCTGCGGCTCGGCCTGCATGTCGGTGCCGCAGCCCGCCAGCAGCGCACTACCGCTCACCATGAGGACTGCAGCGCCCTTGAACATTTTCCGGAACATGGACATCGGAGGCTCCTCGGACACAATGACTGCGGGGGGACGCGCCGGCCGTCTGGTGACCACCAGCCACGGCGAGACGCGCTCGGCCCTTGAGCAAATAAGGGGCCAATCACTCCCGCAGGCTGACAAAGTCGCAATCAGAGTTTAATCTGGAGTGCTTGCGCACCAGGGGGCAGGACCCGGCACGTAAAAGGGTTTGACATCCGCCCGCTCAAGCCTGCGCCGATACTACGGATTCTTCTCGGAACGACGGGCGTTCCGAAACGACACAGTGATGTCTAGGAATCAGGCACCTGCCCCATGGGGCAAAGACACCCCAGGCATGTTTGCCACAAGTGAAAACAAACTTCACCCCTGAAATCAAACGACAGAAGACAGAATGACGAGGTGTGGCCGCGCGCGTCATACGGGAATGATGGGCCTGAGTACACGCTCGGTGTATCCAGTCGCGTATGCCAATGCGCCACCTCATCACTCCTGTCGCCGCGATGTTGGGTGCGGCGTTGTCGTTCCTCTCGGGCTGTGGGAGTACGAAGTCGAGCAACCCGTCCCTCCTCGACGTCCAGGAGCAGTCGTCCTCTGTCCGTCAGGCGGCGGAGGCGTGGCAGCGTGCTCGCGTGGGTGACCGCGTCACCTACGCCTTCTCCGCGAGCCAGGGGAGCGCGCCCGGCGGGGCCTTCGCGCGCTCCCTCGACGGGCAACTGTCGCTGGAGGTGGTGTCCGTCCAGCAGCCCTGGGTCTGGGTGCGGGTGGCCTTCACGGACGCCTCCGGCGCGCCGCTGGCCCAGCCGCGGCTGGCGCAGGACTTCGTGGTGCCCGTGCGCTCGGACGTGACGCGCCCCCTGGAGGTGCCACTCGCGGGCACGGCCACCGCGGAGCGCCCCACCGCCGCGGGGCGCGCCTGGGAGGCCCTCCGCTATGTCAGCGACCAGCGGCCCGTGGATGGTCCCCTCCGCACACGCGTGTATGCGAACGAGCCGGGGCCGCTCTACCTCACGCGCGGACTGCTGGACGCGAGCCTGGAGACCGCCGGTTTCCGCATGGCCGGAAGCGTCAAGCTGTCCCTGCGCGAGCTCAGCGAAGGGGCGGCCGACGCCAGCGCTCCGGCGCCCGCGCTGGAGCGGCCCCTGGGGCCTGGCGCGTACTACGAGCGGCACGTGGACGTGGCGCCCACGCGGGAGGTGCAGCGTGTGTGCTTCGCCGCGGAGCGTGGATACGTCCTGCGCTCGGAGCGGCCGGCCACCACGGAGGCGGTCCCGTGCTCCGACTTCTCCCAGGCCGAGCCGGAGCCCCTGGAGGAGCTGTTGATGGGCCTGCCCTGGGATGCGCTGTCCTCCGGAGATTGGCCTCCCGCCGCCGCGACGGGTACCCGTGGCACCCTCACCGTGGAGGGCCGCTCCGTGCCCGTGCTCACAGATGAGAGCACCGAGGACGTCGAAGGCACGCAGCACATCTTCACGCAGACCTACGCGTCGGAGCCCTGGACGCCGGCGCTCGCGGGCCTGCCGTACGAAGTACGGTTCCAGCCGCTCGTCAGTGGCACCGAGCGCGTGGCGGCCGGGGGCCAGCGTGAGTCCGCGGGGGGCACGCGGCTCGTGAAGTGGGGCCCGTGGCTCGGCGGGCAGCCCTGACGCCTGCTCCTGGGGAGCACGGTCGCGAGCCGCGGTTGCACCGAGGGGGTACACTGCGCCGCGACCGGAGGCTTCATGCACCTGAAGAGACGTCATCGGCTGCCCGCGTTCGTGCTCCTGGGACTTTCCTTCGCTGGAACGCTGGGGTGCTCGGATGAAGCGCCGGGCGTGGACACGCCCAACCCGTTGACGAATCCCAAGGATGGGCCACCCGCGGGGAATCAGAACCCGGAGGCCACGTGTGCCATCCCGGCGGAGGCGGGCCTCGCTGATGTCTCTCAGCCCACCACCGTGGTCGGCACCGGAACCCCCGAGAGCTGCACCAGCGCCGCATTCATCCAGGCCGTGGCCAGCGGTGGCGTCATCACCTTCGACTGCGGACCCGAGCCGGTCACGATTACGCTCGACCGGACCGCGAAGGTCTTCAACGACACGGGGCCGGAGATCGTCATCGATGGCAAGGGGCTGGTGACGCTCAGTGGGGCAGGGCGCCACCGCATCCTGTACATGAACACCTGCGACCCGGCGCAGGTGTGGACGACCTCGCATTGCCAGGACCAGGACCACCCCCGGCTGACGCTGCAGAACCTGACATTCGTTGACGCCAGCTCGAAGTCGGAGACCGAGTTCGACGGTGGCGGCGCGGTCTGGGTTCGTGGCGGGCGCCTAAAGGTCATCAACTCCCGCTTCTTCAACAACGTTTGTGCGGACGTCGGTCCTGACGTGGGCGGTGCGGCCCTCCGGGTGTTCAGCCAGCACCGGAACCAACCTGTGTACGTGGTGAACACGACCTTCGGCGGGCAGCCGGGCTACGGCGGCGCCTGCTCCAATGGCGGCGGCATCAGCAGCATCGGCGTGTCGTGGACCGTCCTCAACAGCCTCTTCTCCCACAACCGGGCCGTCGGAAATGGCGCGAACCCCGCTCGGCCGGGCACCCCAGGTGGGGGGAGCGGCGGGGCCATCTACAACGACGGCAACGCGATGACGTTGTCACTCTGTGGGACCCGAATCGAGCACAACGAGGTCAACGCGCACGGCAGCGCCATCTTCTTCGTGAGCAATGACCACTCGGGTGACATCCGCATCGACCGCTCCGTCATCCGGAACAACACGGGCGGTTCGTGGTACCCGACGTACCCCCAGATCTCCAACCACGACGACACCCCCATTGCCGTGAGCAACTCGACGATTGAGTGAGCGGCTTCATCCAGAGGCGGCCCGCCTCCGGTAGCGTTTGCGTCTCGTCACCGAAGCCCGGCCTGGCTGGGCCTGGGCCTCAGCGACGCCGCTGGGCTTGGGCCTTCCCTCGGATGAACGTCGTCAGGCCATCGAGCACCCGTTCGAGCCCGAAGGCAAACGCCCCTTCGGGGTCATGCGCCCCATAGGTCTCGCCCGCCGTCTTCCCGACGCGCGACAGGACAGGGTAGGGCGTGAAGTCGAGCGTTTCGAGGAAGGGGGCGACGCGGTGCCACCATTCCTCGTCGGTCATTCCGGTCAGGTCCTTGACCCGCTTCTCGCGTGCCGCGTTTCGCACCGCGCCGTGTACGTAGTCGAGGACCAGCGTCATCACCCGGTCCATTTCGAGGTCCGTGAGCCCCAGGCCCTCGATGGCGCTCAGCGCGACATCCGCTGAACGGAAGGTGTTCGGCCCGAGCACGGGCCGGTGCGTCGCGAGCTGAATCACCCACGGGTGGGCCAGGTAGAACGCGCGATAGTCGTGCGCCACCCGGGTGAGGTTGGCTCGCCATTCGGCGGGCTTGAAGGCGGGCCTGTCCTTCAGGACCTCGCCGGCTACGGCATCCAGCATCAGGTCGAGCAGCTCCGTCTTGCCGGGGATGTGCGTGTAGAACGACATGGAGGAGATGCCGACGGCGTCCGCCACGCGCCGCGTGCTGACCGCGTCCAGCCCCTCGGCATCCGCGATGGCCACGGCCGCGGCCACCAGCTCCGCAACGCTGGCCCTGGCCTTCGGGCCTCGTTTGGGCGCCTCGGCCCTGCCCCAAAGCAACTGGAGTGATTTCAACGGGTCGCCCCGTCCGGAGATCTCGTCGCTCATCCCTAACCTGCAATAACTATTTACAGCGTACAGGGTTGTTGTGCTAAACCTCGTGCGGCGTACGAAGTTACGGCCCGACGGAAGAGATGTCGAGCGATTTGCCGAACGCCCACCAGGAGAAGCGGTCCATGTACGGTTCCATCGAGATTCGGGGTGCGCGCGAGAACAACCTGAAGAACGTCTCGCTCGACATCCCCAAGCGGAAGATTACCGTGTTCACCGGGGTCTCGGGCTCGGGCAAGTCGTCCCTCGTCTTCGGCACCATCGCCGCCGAGAGCCAGCGCCTCATCAACGAGACCTATCCCGCCTTCGTGCAGCAGTTCATGCCGCGCTATGGCCAGCCGGACGCGGAGAGCCTGGAGAACATCTCGGCGGCCATCATCGTCGACCAGCAGCGGCTCGGCGGGAACTCGCGCTCGACGGTCGCCACCGTCACCGATGCCGCGCAGATGCTGCGCGTGGTGTTCTCCCGTCTGGCCGAGCCCCGCCTGGGCAGCCCCGGCTTCTATTCCTACAACGACCCGCGAGGGCTCTGCCCCGACTGCGAGGGCCTTGGTCAGGTCGCGTCCATGGACATGGATGCGGTCATCGACAAGTCCAAGTCACTCAACGAGGGTGCGCTCCTCCCCAAGGACTACGCGGTCGACAGCTGGAACTGGGCCCTCTACGCGCGCTCCGGCTTCTTCGACCTCGACAAGAAGTTGTCCCGGTACTCGAAAGCGGAGCTGGACATGCTCCTCCACCTGGACGACGGCCGGAAGATCAAGCTGGACAAGCTGAACCTCACCTACGAGGGCGTCGTCCCCAAGCTCCGGCGGACGCTGGGCGCGAAGGACCCGGAAGCGGTCCAGCCGCATGTCCGAGCGGAGTACGAGCGCATCTTCACCCGCGCCACTTGTGCCGCTTGCGAGGGCGGCCGGCTCAATCAGGCCGCGCGCGACAGCCGCATCCACGGGAAGAACATCGCCGAGTGCTCCGCGATGCAGGTCTCCGACCTCGCCAGGTTCGTCCGCGAGCTCTCCGCGCCGTCCGTGGGGCCCATGCTGGAGGCCCTGGCGCGCCGGCTCGACAACCTGGTGACGATTGGCCTGGGCTACCTCAGCCTCGACCGAGAGAGCTCGACCTTGTCGGGCGGAGAGAGCCAGCGGGTCAAGATGGTGCGCCACCTGGGTTCCAGCCTCACGGACGTGACGTACATCTTCGACGAGCCCAGCGTGGGGCTCCATCCGCACGACGTCGGCCGGCTCGCGGGGCTGATGCAGCAGCTTCGCGACAAGGGCAACACCGTGCTCATCGTCGAGCACAAGCCCGACATGATCGCCATCGCCGACCACGTGGTCGACATGGGGCCGAGGGCAGGCTCTCACGGCGGACAGGTCGTCTACGAGGGCAGCTATGAGGGGCTGCTGACCTCCGGGACGCTCACCGGCAACCACATGAAGAAGCACCAGCCCCTCAAGACCACGCCGCGCAAGGCCACGGGGCAGCTCCGAATCGAGGGCGCCCGGCTCAACAACCTCCGGGACGTCTCGGTCTCCATTCCGCGGGGCGTGCTGACGGTGGTGACGGGCGTGGCGGGCTCGGGCAAGTCGTCCCTGATTCAAGGGTGCCTGCCCAAGGCCTATCCGGAGACCCTCATCATCGACCAGAACCTGGCGCGCGGCTCGCGCCGCTCCAACACGGCGACGTACACCGGCATCCTCGACAACGTCCGCAAGGCCTTCGCCAAGGCGAACAAGGTGGACGCGGCGCTGTTCTCGGCCAACTCGAAGGGGGCCTGCGCGGACTGCAACGGGCTCGGCGTCATCTACACGGACCTGGCTCACCTGGACCCCATGGTGACGCTCTGCGAGACGTGCGAAGGCAAGCGCTTCACCGAGGAGGTGCTGGCCTACAGGCTGCGCGGCAGGTCCATCAGCGATGTCTACGAGATGTCCATCAGCGACGCCGTGGCCTTCTTCACCGAGCCGGCCATCGCCAGGATTCTCCAGGGACTGGTGGACGTCGGCCTGGGCTACCTGACGCTGGGGCAGCCGCTCTCCACGCTGTCAGGTGGTGAGCGTCAGCGCCTGAAGCTGGCCGCGGAGCTGGGGTGCTCGGGGAACATCTACGTGCTCGATGAGCCGACCACCGGTCTGCACATGAACGATGTGGACACGTTGATTGGCCTGTTCGACCGGCTGGTGGATGGGGGCTCGACGGTCATCGTCATCGAGCACAACCTGGACGTGGTGTCTCGCGCGGACTGGGTGATTGACCTGGGGCCCGGCGCCGGCCACGAGGGCGGCCGGGTCGTCTTCGAGGGTGTCCCCGCGAAGCTGGCCTCGCACCCGGGCTCGCTGACCGGAGCGCACATGGCCCGCCGCGAGACGGCGTAGTGGCGAGCCCGGGGGGGGCCTCGACGGGCGAGGCTCGGGAGGCCTACGCCCGCGCGGCGAGGCGCGACAGTCCGCGGAAGGCCACATCGGTGGTGGCGCCATAGACCCAGTGCGCGGCGAGCCCGCCCAGGTGACTGCTGGCGGGCGTCTTGTTCGCAGGGGCCGAGAGCTTCAAGGCCGGCACGGCGACTTCGTCACCCACGAGGAAGAGCGTGGTGCCAAAGCCCAGGCCCCAGAGCCTCCCGAGCCACGACGAGCGCGGCCACAGGGCGCCATAGATGGCTCCCCAGAGGGTGCCGTAGGTGAGGTGCACCAGGTTGCCGAGCCGCTTCTTGCGTGCGCCCTCGACGTGGACGCCCAGCGGTGACAGCACCTTGCGTGCGACCTTCTCCGTGGTGGGCTCCTGCGAACCTCCTCCCGAGTCCTCCTTCAGCAACCGGCTGAGGAGTCCCGAGACCTTCGTTATCACGGGCGTCATGGCGAGGGTTCCAAGCAGCCCCGCCGCGGCTCCCAGGGCCATGTCTCGCGGCAGGGACTCATGGCCGGACGTGGACGAAACGAGTCGACGGTGCAAGCGGGAGCGAGCCATGGGCACGAGCCTCCTGGAAGGGTGACGGGGCCCGACTCAGGCCCCTGTGTGGAGGTGTGCATGGCCTGGAGTGGCATCAGGGCACGGACGGGGCCTCGCCTGCCCGCTGCCCTTGCGTGCCGTGGGGGCCTTGCGTCGCGGGCCATGCCGCAGCGGCGGCCGCCTGGCGCCCGGGAGGACGTCGGGCCGCCGCGCCTCCCGGTGCTGCATACAGCCAGACGTGTCATGGCCCGGGGCCACGCGGCGACCCGGGCCGAACATGGAGCGCCTACCGCCGGCGGCGCTGCTGCATGGCGCGGCGAGCCGCGGCTCGGGCCTCGCCGCGCGCCGCGACTTCCTTGAGCGCCTCCTCCTCACCGCTGTCACCCGAGAGGAAGCCGGAGAGGGAGCGGATGGTGGGGTAGCGGAAGAGGTCCACCAGCGTGAGCGGCTTGTCCACCTGCGCCTTCAGCTTCTCCAGCACCTGCACCATCAGCAGCGAGTGGCCGCCCAGGTCGACGAACTTGTCCTCGACGCCGACCTTGTCGAGCTTGAGCACGTCCTGCCAGATGGTGGCGATCAGCGCCTCCGTCTCGCCTTCGGGGCGGATGAGCTCGCCGCGCGCCTGCGCCTGCTCCGGGGGCGGCAGCGCCTTGCGGTCCACCTTCTTGTTCGGCGTCTGCGGGAAGGCGCTGAGCGTCACGAAGGCCTGCGGCACCATGTACTCGGGCAGGCGTGTGCGCAGGAAGTCGCGCAGTGCATCCGCCGCCGGGGGCTCGCCCGGCTTCGCGATGAGGTACGCCGCCAGCCGCTTGTCGCCCGGGATGTCCTCGCGGACGATGACGACCGTCTCGCGCACCGCGGGGTGCTCGCCCAGGCGGGATTCGATTTCGCCCAGCTCGATGCGGAAGCCGCGCACCTTCACTTGATGGTCCAGGCGGCCGATGTATTCCACCACGCCGTCCTGCCGCCACCGCGCGGCGTCACCGGTGCGGTACATGCGCGCGCCGGAGCGCGAGGAGAACGGGTCCGGCATGAAGCGCTCGCGGTCCAGCTCCGGGCGCTGGTGGTAGCCGCGCACCACGCCCTCGCCGCCGATGTACAGCTCGCCCGCCGCGCCAATGGGCAGCGGGCGCTGCTGTGCGTCCAGGACGTAGAGCTGCGTGTTCGCGATGGGGGTGCCGATGGGGACGCCCTCGCCCACGTTCTTCACCGGCTGCGTGGAGGACCAGATGGTCGTCTCCGTGGGGCCGTACATGTTGATGACGTCGCCGGACACCGTCTCGGAGAGCTGGCGCGCCAGGGGGACGGGGAAGGCCTCGCCGCCCACCAGCATCTTCCGCAGGCGCTTGAGGCCCTCGCGCGAGCGCTCCTCGGCCAGCAGCATGCTCGCCTGGGACGGTGTGCACTGGAGGTGCGTCACGGCGTGGCGCTCCATCAGCGCGGGGATGGAGCCGTCGAGCTCGGGCTCGGCGCTCGCCTGGCCGACGGCTGCGTTGGTGCGCCGGCGCACCTCGGCGAGCAGCGGCAGGTGCTTCATCACCAGCTCCGTGGGGACGCCGAAGTCCACGAGGCAGGCAATCTCGTCCACGTCCAGGCCCTTGAGCCGGTCCACGATGGCGGCGCAGGCGTCCACGCTGCCGAAGAGCCCCGAGGACTGGAAGTAGCGCTCGAAGGAGAAGTCGAGCAGCGCGTCCATCTCCTCGGCGGACAGGTGGTCGGTGCCGAAGTTGCCGTTGGCGAGCGTCGTCTGCTCCTTGAAGGCCGGGAAGCTCCAGGCCGCCTCCTTGATGAGCCCCACCGACGACTTGAGGTAGGCCTTCATCGGGCCGCGGACGACCTCCTTCACGGAGGACTCTGAGTCCCCGACGAAGGTGTGGAGCATCAGCGACACGGTGCCCTTGCCGGGGTGGCCTGCCTTGGTCCATGTCTCCCGGTACAGGGCAATCTTCTGCGCCACCTCTTCCACCGACTGGCCGAGCAGGTGCGTGAGGACGTGGCAGCCCGCGCGCGCGGCCTCCTCGAACGTCTCCGGGTTGCCGGCCGTGGTGACCCAGATGGGCAGCTCCTTCTGCACCGGCCGGGGCAGGGTGCGCAGCTTCACGGTGGTGCCCGTGCCGCTCTTCGCCTCCAGCGCCTCGCCGCGCCACAGCCGGCGCACGTCCTCGATTTGCTGGAACATGATGCGCTTGCGGTCCGGGAAGCTCTCCGGCCGCAGCGCGAAGTCGTTGGGCTGCCAGCCCGCGGCGAACGAAATCCCCACGCGGCCGTGGGAGATGTTGTCCACCACGGACCAGTCCTCGGCGATGCGCAGCGTGGGGTGCAGGGGCGACACGAGGCTGCCCGCGCGAAGCTGCACGTTGCGCGTCACGGCCGCCAGCGCGGCGGACGTCACGGCCGGGTTGGGGAAGAGGCCGCCGAAGGCGTGGAAGTGCCGCTCCGGCGTCCACACGGCGCAGAAGCCGTTCGTGTCCGCGAAGCGCGCGCTCTCCAGCAGCAGGTCATAGCGGCCCTCGGGGCGCTCGCCCTCGTCGCTGGAGAAGTAGAAGAGGCTGAACGCCATGGCGCGCGAGGCGTGCTGGCCCTCCTGCGCCGGGCCGTGCCGCTCCGCGTGGATGACCACCGTGAAGCCGCGGGTGAGCGTCCAGAGCAGCTCCAGCACGGAGATGTCGAAGTTGAGGCTCGTCACGGAGAGCCACGTCCCGCGCTCCGTGCCCAGCCGGTCGTCCATGCCGATGCCGAAGTTCACGACGTTGCGGTGCTCGATCATCACCCCCTTGGGCTTGCCCGTGCTGCCCGAGGTGTAGATGACGTAGGCCAGGCTGTCCGGCGTGGCCGGCGGCGTCTGGACCTCCGGCGCGGCGGCGATGCGCTCCCACTCCTGGTCCACCGCCAGGACCCGCTTCGCCTCGGCGGGCACGCGCGAGAGCAGGCGCTCCTGCGTGAGCACCAGGTGGCAGCCCGCGTCCTCCACCATGAACGCGATGCGCTCCGCGGGGTAGGCCGGGTCGAGCGGCACGTAGCAGCCGCCCGCCTTGTGCGCCGCCAGCACGCCCACCATCATCTCCAGGGAGCGCTCCATGAAGATGCCCACGCGGACGTCGCGGCCCACGCCCTGCCCACGCAGGTGCCGCGCCAGCGTCTCGGCGCGTGCGTCCAGCTCACGGTACGTCAGCGAGGCGCCCCGGCAGACGAGCGCGGTGGCGTCCGGCGTGCGCCGGGCCTGGGCCTCGAAGAGCGAGACCAGGGTGGCGTCGTGGGGGAACTCGCGTCGCGTGTCATTCCAGCGGGCCAGGAGCAGGCGCTCCTCCGCGCCCAGCAGGTCATGCTCGCCCACGGCCTTGGTGGGGGCGTCCCGGAGCGACGCGAGGAACGCGGCGAGCTGCCGCGCCACGTCGTCCACGCGGGCCTTGTCCACGCGCGTGGCGTCGAAGTGCAGGTGGGCGTGCTGGCCCTGGGCGTCCACGCCGACGACCAGCGCCGCGCCACCCACGGCGGGGCCGGCCGCGCCGATGCGCAGGGCGACGGGGTAGGCGACCTCGCCGCCGTGGCGCTGGAGGTTGGAGAGCTGGGCGGAGCGGCCCAGCACGTCGCGCGCGAGCACCCCCTTGTCGCGCAGCTGCGTCAGCGCCTTGCGGAAGGCGCCCGCGGCCAGCTCGGGCGCGGCCATCATCGGCAGCTCGATGCGCAGCGGGAGCTGCGAGGCGAAGAAGTCCTCCACGCCCTCGATGCGCGCGCGCGTGGAGGCATCCGCGTAGCCGACGTCGAAGCGGGGCTCGGGCGACAGCCGGGCGAGGAAGGCCACGGCGGTGAAGAGCAGCCGCTCCTCGGGTGGCAGGTCCGCGGCCCAGCCCGGGGCCAGCTCACTGGCGTCGAACTTCAGCGAGTGGATGCCGGTGTCCTTGGAGCTTCCGCCCAGGAAGGGCAGGTCCGGCGGCGCCAGCGTCTCCAGCCGGTGGAGGAAGAAGGCCTCCGCCTTGCCCGCGTGGGTGCCCACCTCGGTCAGCCGGGCCCGCAGCTCCAGCGAGGCCACGGGCAGGACGTCGCCCCTGGCGAGCATCCGCGCGCCGAGCAGGTCCGGCCACGTCAGCGGCGCGCCGCACAGGCCCTTGGGGCCCTTGAGCGTGAGGTCACCGCCCTGGAGCGCCACCGTCAGCGAGTCGCCGTCGATGTCGAGCACCGTGCCCGGCGCCGCCTCGGAGGCCGGCTCGGCGCGGCGGGCCTCGGAGAGGGCCACCGGACCGTTGCCCAGCCACACCTTCGCGAAGGCGAGCGGGTTGGGGTAGCCGCCGTAGTCGAGCGCCGACACCAGCGCGTGCGCCACGTCCACGTCGCCGTGGAGGTCGAGGACGGCCGCCGCCTCCGGGCGCTGCGCGAGGCCGAAGTAGCTGCGCAGGGAGAAGTCCTGCTCCCGGGGCGCCGCGGCGCCCGCGACCAGCTCCTCCGCGAGCTCCGCGAAGGTCTCCATGCCCAGCGTGTAGCAGCGGGCATTGAGGCTGAAGGCCGACTCTCCGGGGGCGATGTCGAAGAGGCGCTGCTTGAGGATGCGGCCCTTGTCCGCGCCCTGCGTCATCTCGTGCCAGGTGACGCCGTGCCGCGGCTCGCGGTTCAGCAGGGCCCACGACGTGACGTTGAGGCCGGCGTAGCGCGGCAGGGGGCCGTCATGGAAGTTGATGGCCATGCGCCGGGGCAGGCGGAGGACTTCGTCCTTCACCATGCTCAGGTTGACGATGCTGAAGAGCCAGTCGAAGGGCGCCTGGGACAGGAAGGGCAGCACCTGCTCCCCAGGGGGCACGTGCGGGATGCCCTGCTCCTCCGCCCAGCGCTGGAGCGCGGGCTCGCGGGTGACGAGCCCGAGAATCCGGACGCCGCGCTCGGTGAGGGACTGCGCGCAGGGGACGACGAGGGTGCCCTCGCCGATGATGAAACAACTGGGCGACTCCGGAGCCGCGCTCATTCTGTACCTCCTGGGGTGCAGCGATTCGGGGGTCCCACGGCTCACAAGCCCAGGCCCTGGAGGGCATCGGCGAGTGCGGGGGGATGCTTCAGCAAGTCGGCGTGGCCGATGTCCCGGTACGCCTTGAGGGGGGCGCCCAGCCCACGGCTGACCAGCTCGCCCTGGACGAGCGGCAGCGCGCTGTCGGCCGTGCCATGCAGCACGAGCGTGGGCGGAAGGTGCTTCGCCTGGAGCAGCGGCCGGTTGTCATAGCGGTGCTGCCTGTGGAGGTGTCCCAGAAGCCCCGCGGGCTGCACCTTCATGCGGTGAAAGGGCGCGAACAGCACCAGGCCCCTGGCGGGCGTCTCCCGCTCATGCAGTGTGTGGGCCGCCGTGAGCGCCGCCATGCTTCCCATGGAGAACCCCACGAGGTGGAGGTCCCGGGCGGCGGAGGGATGGGCCGACACCAACCAGCGCGTGGCGTTCGTCGCGCTGTCACGGAGCGCCTCGGGAGAGGGCTTCCCGGGTGAGCCGTCGAAGCCGGGCGGTGCGAAGGCGGCCAGGCCGAGCCCACGCCCCTGGTCCAGCGAGAGCAGGATGGCCTTCGCCTCGGAGAGATATCCCGGCGTGTTGCCGCCGAAGTAGACCAGCCACCGCGCCTCACCGTCGACGGGAGGACGCGTCAGCGCGACGCTCCACGGCGGCGCATCAGGGCCTGTCACCGTCCAGCCGCCCGAGGCCAGCTCGGTCCGCTCCGCTGGCGTCAGCGCCGCGCCGGTGTACGGGAACGGGCCCGGGATTTCAGCGTCGTGTCGAGGCCAGCCCACCATGAGTATCCACCCCACCAGCACGACAACCATCACGGGCTTCGCATTACGGGCCGAGAGCCGACCGGCCTCTCGGCTCGATGTCGTTACCTTGAACCAGTCCATCGAGCCTCTCCGCGCGCGCCGTGCTGGGCCTCATCCAGGGCCTCACGGAGCAGCCGCCCCAGGACGTGGACGTTGGGCTCGCGTACGAGGCTGTCGTGGTCCCCCGGCACCTCGCGGATGTTCAGCGCGGGCACCAGCGGCTCCCAGCCCAGGCTCGTGCCCATGTGCGCGTAGATGGCGTGTATCTCCTGCGCGCGGAACAGCGTCACGGGGCCGGGGTAGGGGCTCGGCGTATAGCGGCTCGCGAGGAGCTGGAAGCGCTCGGTGAGCTGGAGGTTCCTCAGCTCGATGGGCAGCGCTTCCCCGCGCTGCTCGTACCAGCGCAGCTTGAGCTGGCTCCACAGCCGGGTGCCGTCGCGCTCGACCTTGGTGCGCAGCTTGCGGGAGACGTAGCTCGTCGCGCCCTCGCGGCGGAGCTCCCGCAGCCGCTCGTTGAGCGACTGGCGGCGCTCCTGGGTGGCGGGGTGGAAGGTGTCCAGGAACGCGACGAGCGCGACCGGCTCCCCCATCGCGTGGAGCCGCTGCGCCATCTCGTAGGCCACCACGCCGCCGCCGGAGTAGCCGCCGAGCAGGTAGGGCCCATGGGGCTGCACCTGCCGGATGCTCTCCAGGTAGATGGACGCCATCTCCTCGATGCTGTCGGCCGGCGGCAGCTTGCCGTCCACGCCGCGCGCCTGGAGCCCGTAGAAGGGCTGCTCCTTGCCCAGCGTCTGCGCCAGCTCGCGGAAGTTGAGGACGTTGCCGCCCGCGCCGTGCACACAGAAGAAGGGCAGGACCTTGCCGCCCTTCTGGATGGTGACGAGCGGCGACCAGGTCTTCGGCGCCGGCCTGGCACCCGGAGCGGGCGCGGCGGGCGCGGCCTCCCCTGGCGCGGCGTCCGGCGTGAAGGGAATCCCGGCGGCCTCGCGCACCAGCGCGGCGCACTGCTCCAGCGTGGGGGCCTCGAACAGGGTCGCCAGGGTCAGGTCCGCGCCCAGCGTCTTCTTGATGCGCGCGAACAGGCGCACCGCGATGAGTGAGTGTCCGCCCAGCTCGAAGAAGTTGTCCTTCAGCCCCACCCTGGGCGCGCCGAGCAGCTGCTGCCACAGCTCGGCCAGCTTGCGCTCCACGTCGTCGCGCGGGGCGTCCGCCGCCACCGCGCCGCCGGCCTGCGGGCCCTCCTGGGACACCGGTGGAGCGGCGGGCTTCGCCGCCTCCTGCTTCGGGCGCGTGCGGGCCGCCAGCGCGTGCAGGTCCATGGAGCTGACGAAGACCGCCGAAGAGGCGTCGAGCGTCAGCGCGCGCAAGAAGGCCTCCTGGCCCTCCGCCGGCTTGATGCCCAGCGGCAGCCAGCCTTCGAGCAGCGAGCCCTTCTTCTGCGGCGCGCGGCCGAACCGCCGCGCGTCGACGGCCGCGACGAGGTAGCCCTCGATGGCGCAGAAGACCTGACCGTCCGTGTCGGTGAGCATCACGTCCAGGAGCGCGCCGCGGCCCTCCTCCTGGCGCACGCGGACGTGGCTGAGCGCCACCTCGGGCCACGGGCCCCAGACCTGGAGCTGCCGGTAGGACACGGGCACGTGCAGCTTCCCCGGCTGGCCCGCATCGGGCAGCAGGGAGAAGGCGAAGCCAGACGCGATGTCCAGTAAGCCCGGCGGAATCCCGTAGGTCGCCAGGTCGCCGCGGAAGGCGCTCGGCAACTCCAGGCGGGCCAGGGCCTCGGACGCGCCGAAGCCGGCGGAGCGCAGCACCTTCCAGCGGGGGCCGAACGCGATGAGCGCGTCCTGTGGCAGGGACTGCTCGCCCTCGTTGAAGGTCAGCGGCCGTCCGCCACAGCGCGTCCAGGTCGCGGCCACGTCCAGCGCGGCGGGGCGCGCGCCCCGGGCTGCTTGGAGCCGCGCGGTGGCGTGCTCCGTCCACGCGTTTCCGGCGGCGCGGCTGCGCACGCGGAAGGCGAAGCCATCACCCTCCGGCGCCAGTCCCACCTCCACCTCGCGGACCTCTCCGTCCGGGACGTCCAGCGGCGCCACGAGCGAGAGCTGGGACAGCTCCAACGGCTCGCCGGGCCGGGCCAGCGCCCAGGCCGCACGGGCGAGCTCGACATAGGCGGTGCCGGGGAGGACGGGACCTCCGCCGCGCATGCGGTGCTCATCCAGCACCCAGTGGGCCTTCGCGTCGTAGATGGCGCGGAAGACGTAGTGGCCTTCGGGCGCCTCGACGCGCCGCTGGAGCAGCGGGTGGGCGATGTCCGTACCGGCCGGGAGCTGCGGCGCCAGCTGCGCCGCGGCCATGCCCACCTCCTGCCAGACGCCCCAGCCCAGCGCGAGCGCGCGCTTCGCCACGCCCTTGGACTGGAGATGCGCCGCGTGGGCCAGTAGGAACGCGTTGGCGGCGACATAGTCCACCTGTCCCGGCGGGCCCAGCCACGCGCTCGTCGACGAGAAGCTGACGAAGAAGTCCAGCGCTGCGCCTTCCAGCGCTTCTTCCAGCGCGAGCGCACCCAGGGCCTTGGGCGCGAGCACCCGCAGGGCGGAGTCCCGCGTCTTCGCCTCCAGGGGCCCGTCCTCCAGGGTGCCGGCCGCGTGCACCACGCCGTGCAGCGCGCCGAAGCGCTCCTTCACGTGGCCGATGGCCGCGCGCAGCTGGGCGGCGTCGGTCGTGTCCGCCTTGAGCAGCAGCACCTGCGCGCCCAGCCCCTCCAGCGTGCGCTGGAGCTCCGCATGGGACGCGCTGGCGGCGGAGCGCGACACGAGCGCGAGCCGCGCCTGGACCTTCCGCGCGAACAGCTCCGCGAGCGTGCGGCCGATGCCACCCAGTCCGCCAGTGATGAGGTAGACGCCCTCCTGGCGCAGCGGCGACGGGCCCTCGTCGAGCGGCGCCCGCTCCAGCACCTGCACCAGGCGGCGTCCGCGCCGCAGCGCCACGGGCGCCTCGATGTCCGGACGGAGCAGCTCCTCCACCAACTCCCGCGCCTGCCCCGCCTCGTCGCCCCCACACTCCAGGTCCACCACGCGGGCCTGGAGCTCGGGCAGCTCCTTGGGGCCCACCAGGACCGGCCCCAGGCCCAGTGCCTGCTCGGGGCTCGTCACGCTCCCCTCCGCCGGCAGGGCCCCGCGCGTTACCCGCACATAGCGCAGGCCCGCGGGCAGCGACTCCGCCGTCAGCGACTGGAGCAGCGCCAGCGGCGCGAGGAAGTAGCGCGACACCGCGCGCTCCCAATCGCGCGAGGCGAGCCCCCCGCCGCTGAGGTCCACGATGCGGGGCGGCACGCGCCCATCGGGCCCCAGCGCGTCCCACAGGGCCTCCCAGTCCTCGCGCGCATCGGCCCGCACGGTGAAGGCGCCGTCCGTGGTGTGCCCGAAGGCGCCGCCCGGCACCACCTGCGTCACCCGCGCGCCGCGCGCCGCCAGCTCACGGGTGAGCTCGGAAATGAGAAGACCCGCGTCTCCCACCAGCAGCCAGCGCTCCTGCTCCGCCAGCGGCTCCGGCGCCGCGCCCGCCTGCTCCCGGAAGCGCGGCACGTAGCCCCAGCGCGACACGTTGTCTTCCCGCACCAGCGGGCGCTCACCCTCGCGCCGGGCCATGAAGGAGCCGCTGCCCGGCTCCACCCAGTGGCGCTCGCGCTCGAACGCATACGTCGGCAGCGCCACGCGGCGCCGCTTCTGCCCGTCGAAGAGCGCCGCCGCGTCCAGGTCCACGCCCGCCGCCCACAGCCGGCCCAGCGCGAGCTGGAAGAAGGCGAGGTCCGCGACGGAGTCGTTCGGGTGCCGCAGCGATGGCACCAGCTGCTCGGCCTGGGGCTTCTCCACCTGGGCCCGCAGCAGCTGCGTGAGCGTCTGGCCGGGGCCGACCTCCAGGTAGACGCGCGCCTTGTCCGCCAGGAGCACGCCCGCGCCCTCGGCGAAGCGCACCGGCTGGCGCAGGTGCCGCACCCAGTAGTCCGGCGACGTGGCCTCCTCGGGCGTCACCCAGGTCCCGGTGACGTTGGAGATCCACGGCGCGGTGGGTTTGGAGAAGCGCACCGTGCCCAGGAACTCGCGGAAGGGCGCGAGGATGGGCTCCAGCATGCGGGAGTGGGCGGCCACGCGGATGTGCAGCCGCCGGGCCTGCACGCCGCGCGCTTCGAGCTGAGCCTCCAGCGCCTCGATGGCGGCCACCTCGCCGGAGACGAGGCACAGCCCCGGCGCGTTGTGCGCGCCCAGGTCCAGGCCCTCGCCCAGCAGGGGCTTCAGCTCGGCCTCGGGCAGCTCCACGCTCAGCATCGCGCCCGCGGGGAGCTGGTCGAACAGCCGGCCGCGGCACGCGACGATGCCCAGCGCGTCCTTCACGGAGAAGACGCCGTTGAGCTGCGCGCAGGCGTACTCGCCCATGCTGTGCCCCAGGCATGCCTGCGGCGTCAGGCCTCGCGCCTTCCACAGCGCGGCGAGCGACAGCTCCACGGACAGCAGCGCCGGCAGCGCGTAGGTGGCCTGCTCCAACTGGGCGCGAGCCTCCACCTCGGCGCCGGCCTCTGGGAAGAGCAGGGGGCGCAGCTTCAGCGACTGGTGCTGCTCCAGCAGCGAGAGGCACTCGTCCAGCGCGCGGCGGAACGCGGGCTCCTGCTCGTAGAGGCCCTTCGCCATGCCCGGGTACTGCGCGCCGCCGCCCGGGAAGAGGAACACGATGGGGCGGCCCTCGGCCTCCGTTCGCGCCTGGGCCGTCCGCGCGGCGTCCGGCTGCGACAGCAGGCGCACGGCCTCTTCGCGCGACGACGCCACCACCGCGCGGCGGTGCGCGAAGCGGCGGCGGCCCGTCAGCAGGGTGTACGAGGCGTCTCCCAGGTTGGGCGCGTCCGGCGCGTCCAGGCGCTGCGCCAGCCGCTGAGCGGCGCGCTCCAGCGCGGCGGGCGTGCGCGCGGACAGCCACAGCGTCTCGAAGGGACACGCGGCGGACGTCTGCGGCTGCGCGGGGGCCTCTTCCAGGATGATGTGGGCGTTGGTGCCGCCCACGCCCAGCGAGTTCACCGCGGCCCGGCGCGGGCGCCCCTTGGCGGCGCTCCAGTCGCGCAGCGTGGCGTTCACGCTGAAGGGCGAGCGCGCGAAGTCAATCTGCGGGTTGGGCTTCTCGAAGTGCAGCGACGGCGCCATCTGCTTGTGCCGCAGCATCTGCACGACCTTGATGAAGCTCGCCACGCCCGCGGCCGTGTCCAGGTGGCCGATGTTCGTCTTCACCGAGCCGATGCGGCAGAACCCGCTCTTCTGCGTCTGCGTGCGGAACGCCTGGGTGAGCGCGGTGATTTCAATCGGGTCGCCCACCGGCGTGCCGGTGCCGTGGCACTCGATGTAGTCGATGGTGTCGGCGCTGACGCCGGAGACGTTGAGCGCCTCCACCACGGCGTCCGCCTGCCCATCGACGGACGGCGCCAGGTAGCCCACCTTGCGCGCGCCGTCGTTGTTGACGGCGCTGCCCTTCACCACCGCGTAGATGGTGTCACCATCCGCCAGCGCGTCCTCCAGCCGGCGCAGCACCACGACGCCCGCGCCGCTGCCGAAGAGCGTGCCCTGCGAGCGGTGGTCGAACGCGCGGCAGTGCCCGTCCGGCGAGAGGATCTCCCCCTCCTGGTACAGGTAGCCCCGGTAGTGCGGCAGCTCCAGCGTGACGCCGCCCGCGAGCGCCAGGTCGCACTCGCGCGAAAGCAGGCTCTGGCAGGCGGTGTGGATGGCGACGAGCGACGTGGAGCACGCCGTCTGCACGTTGAGGCTGGGCCCGCGCAGGTCCAGGCAGTACGAGACGCGCGTGGTGAGGAAGTCCTTGTCGTTGCCCGTGTGCCGCACCAGGAACAGGCCCACCTGTTCCATGAGCTGCGGGTTGGTGAAGAGGTTGTAGGGCATGTATGCGTTCATGCCCGAGCCGCCGAACACGCCGATGGGCCCCTTGAAGCGCTCCGGCGGATGGCCGCTGTGCTCCAGCGCCTCCCAGCACACCTCCAGGAAGTGCCGGTGCTGCGGGTCCATGAGCGAGGCCTCGCGCGCGCTGAAGCCGAAGAAGCCCGCGTCGAAGTCCTCCAGCCCCTCGTACACCATGCCCGACTTCACGTAGCTCGGGTCCTGCAGCAGCGCAGGGTCCACGCCCGCGCTCAACAGCTGCGCGTCGGTGAACTGGGTGACGGACTCGATGCCGTCGCGCACGCGGCGCCAGAACGTGTCCACGTCGCGCGCTCCCGGCAGTCGCGCGGCCATGCCGACCACCGCGATGTCTGGAGACTCAGATAGCCCCTCAACGTCTTCCGTCATGACAGTGATCCTGCAAAGTACCGCTTCCAGCAGTTCAGTTCAGCTGCGTATGAGACGGGTCGAACCTGCCCCAGCTTTGGAACCGGTGTACTGAGGTCTGTCATGACATCCCCCCGCTGCGACGGGCCTACTCGTGTGTGGCGTTGAGCCCGAAAATCTGGCGCAGCCGCCCGAGTATACGGCCGACCTCGGCGGGAATGGCATCGGAGCTCGCGCCGCGGGCCTCGGCCACCGCTCGCAATTGCGTCCGCCGCTGGGCCAGCATGGAGGAGAGCTGCCGGGCCAGGCCGGGATACTCGGCGAAGAGCCGGGCGAAGGTCGGCCGGTCCACTTCGAGGAGCAACGAGTCCTCTACCGCCACCACCGTGGCCGAGCGGCGCTCTCCCGTCAGCAGGCTCATCTCGCCGAAGTAGCTCCCGCGTCCCAGGCGAGTCACTTCGGACTGGAGCTTCCCGGCGCGCACGCTCACCTCGCCAGAGGCGAGCACGTAGAAGGTGCGGCCCTCGTCACCCTCCTGGATGATGCGCTCGCCCGCGCCGAAGCGGCGCACCAGCGACTCCTGACGCAGCCGGTCCAGCTCGTCGGCGTCCAGCGTCTGGAAGAGGTCCACGGAGCCCAGCACGCTGCGGATGGTGTCCTCGGACAGCTCCGCGCGCGCCGTCTCCTGTCGCACGTGGACCGTGCGCTGCGCGTAGGGAATCTCGATGTTCTCCCGGCGCAGCCGGTACCACAGGCGGGTGTGGAGGTCCTCCTTCACCGCGTCGGACTGGCCGTAATCGAGAACGAAGAAGCGCACCATGTAGCGGATGGCGGAGTCCTCGTAGACCAGGGTGCGCGCGATGGGGGCGGGCTCCGTGAGGATCTGGGGGGTCTCCCGCATCGTCTCCAGCAGCGCGCGCTTGACCTGGTTGGGCGCGGCGTCGCGCGACAGGCGGAACTCCACGTCGATGCCGACCGGGTTCAGGTCCTGGGTGAAGTTGAGGACCTGCTCCTTGGCCACCATGCTGTTGGGCAGCGTGATGACCTCGCGGCGGAAGTTGGCCAGCCGGATGGAGCGCCAGCCGATGAAGACCACGCGCCCGGTGTGCGTCCCGATGCGGATGAAGTGCCCCACCTCGAAGGGCCGGTCCAACTGGAGCGACAGGCCCGCGAAGAGGTTGCCCAGCGTCTCCTGGAGCGCCAGACCGATGACCACCGACAGCACCGCGGAGGTGGCCACCAGGCCCGCCAGGTCCACGTTGAACTGGGTGCGCAACAGCGGCAGCACCGCCAGCGGGTACAGCGTGAAGTCGATGACGTTGCGCAGGATCTTCGGCGTCCCCACCGCCGGCGCGCGCAGCCGGATCACCTTCAGCGCCAGGGCCACGCAGGCGCGGATGCCACCGAAGGTGAACATCAGCATCCAGCCGACCTGGAGCGTCTTCTGGAGCCCTCCGGGGGCCGTCGCGGGCAGGGCCCACGTCGCCAGCCGGAGCACGATGAACGCGATGAGGAGCTGGATGGCGCTCTTCAGGTCCTGCCGCAGGTCGCCGTCGTGGGAGGACGCGCGCACCCCCATCAAGACGACGACGAGCAGCGCACCCACGGCGAGGGACAGGTTGCTCTGGAGGAAGGGCAGCAAGGCGAGGGGGAATGTCTCCCGCCATCTCGGGGAGGGTCAAGGCGGCCGTTGACGCGTGCCGCGTGAGCGGGGATACACGCGCCATGACGCTCGCATCGGTACAGGGACAGTCCCGCGCGGTGGACGCCCTCCAGGCGGCCTTGCGCAGTGGCGCGGTCCACCACGCGTACCTCTTCGCCGGGCCGGAAGGGGTGGGCAAGGAGCTGGCGGCCGTGGGGCTGGCCCAGGCCCTCACGTGCCCCGAGCAGCCGGACGTGGGCTGCGGCGCCTGCGCGAGCTGCCTGCGCATCGAGAAGGGCCTCCATCCGGACGTCACCTGGGTGATGCCGGACGATGAGCGCGTCTCCCGGGGGCTCGCGGGCCGGTCGGACTTCACCGGGACGCCCAGCCGGGAGCTGCGCGTGGAGCAGATCCGCCAGCTCCAGGAGCGCATCGCCCTGCGCGGCCTGGAGTCGCGCCGCAAGGTGGCGCTCATCGTCTCCGCCCAGACGATGAACGTGCAGGCGCAGAACGCCTTCCTCAAGACGCTGGAGGAGCCGCCCGCGGACACCACCCTCATCCTGGTGGCCAGCGCCATCGACCGGCTGCTGCCCACCATCCGCAGTCGGTGCGGCAAGGTGCACTTCGGCCCGTTGCCAGTGGAGCTGGTCGCCCAGCGGGTGGCGGACGCGCGCAAGCTGGACCCCGAGACGGCCCAGCTCGCGGCCGTCATGGCCGGCGGCAGCCTGGGCCGGGCCATGGCGCTGGACGTGGAGGCGCTGTCGCGGCGCAAGGACATCCTCACCGCCTTCGAGGCCCTGCGCGGCGATGACGCCGTGGGCCTGCTGCGCTTCGCCGAGGCCCACGGCGGCTCGCGCGAGGACGCGGAGCGCACCCTGGACCTGCTGGTGTTGTGGACGCGCGACGTGGCGCTGGCGAAGGCGGGCCTGGAGTCGGGGCTGGCCAATCGGGACCTCGCGGAGCTGGCCCGGCAGGTCGCGGGCCGGACGACGGACATCCTCTTGCACCGCAGGCATTCGCTGCTGGAGGGCGCGCGCGCGGCCATCGCCCGCAACGGCGCCCCCCGGCTCCAACTGGAGCGGATGCTCATCGACCTGTTCACGGAGATGCCGCGATGAGCGCCAGTGACATGGATGAAGTGCTGGCGAGCGTGAAGGCGGGGAAGGTCGCCCCCGTGTACCTGCTGGCGGGAGAGGAGTTCCTGGTCCGCAAGGGCGCCGATGAGCTGGTGAAGCTGCTCGTCCCGGACGCGGCCATGGGCCTCAACCTGGCGGTGCTGGACGCCGGCAGCCCTCGCGAGGTGGCGCAGGAGCTGGCCACGCTGCCGCTGTTCCCCGGCCGCAAGGTGGTGCTCGTCCGCGACCCGGAGTTCCTGGCGCCCAAGAAGGGGCGGGGGGACGCGCTGGGCAAGGCGCGCGAGGCGTGGAAGGCGGGCAAGCGCAAGGAGGGCGCGCGGCGGCTGCTGGCGCTGGCGGCCCGCGCGGGCTGGGGCGTGGAGCAGCTCGCCCCGGGCAGCCCCGGGGCCCCCTCCGTCGAGCAGTGGAAGGAAGAGCTGAACGTGGAGCTGGCC
>Ga0182745_1001244_pt1 | contig 25046 bp, 16 predicted proteins | sample eDN3rd30CKraftBY_FD_128523 | JGI IMG/M metagenome (GOLD analysis project Ga0182745, IMG submission 128523) | Enriched backyard soil microbial communities from Emeryville, California, USA - eDNA 3rd pass 30_C Kraft BY (version 2) (version 2) | ecosystem: Environmental > Terrestrial > Soil >... | reverse complement strand
TTGCGGCCCACCTCCGCGACAATCAATCCACCATCCGGATGCCGGGCGATGCCTTCGGGCGCCTTGAGGCCCTTGGCCACCGTGCGCCTGGCCCCACCCGACAGGCCCACCCACGTCACCTTCCCCGCGCGAACCTCGGTGACGTACACGCCCGGCACCTCCGCCGTCGTGTCGGCCACGAGGCCCACGGGCCCCCCGAGCCCCTCCGCGAGCACCGTCGTCGTCGCGGGTTCGGCGGTCTCCACACGAACGAGCCGGCCCGTCGCGGCCTCCGCGACGAGCAGCGACGCGTCATCGAGCTCGACGGCGGCCTGGGCGCCATTCGCGTGGGGAATCGTCCGCAGGAGCGCACCGGTCTCCCGGTCCAGCACCTGGATGCTGCTCTGGTTGCCCAGGTAGGCCGTGCTCAGCACCACGTGCTTCGCGCCCACGCTGACGTTCATGGGGAAGTTCAATTGGGACGAGAGGACGCGGGTCGTCTGCGTCACCCTGCCATCGCGTCCGCCCACCCTGCGAAGGGCATACACATCCGCGACGTACAGCGTCTCCTCGGGGTCATCCGGCGCGACGGCGATGCCGGAAGGGACGGACAGGCGCGACTCGACCAGGAGGCGGCTGGAGCCATCCGCGGGATTGACCACGCGGATGTCGTTGTCGACCATGTTGGACACGTACACCTGGTCATCCGGCCCCACGGCCAGGTTGTCGAGCCCGGTGGGCAGCTTCGCGACGAGCTCCTTCTCGCCCGAAGGCAGCCGGACCCGCGCCAGCTCCCCCGTCGCCGCGTCGACGACGTAGAGGCTCTCCCGGCGCGCGTCGAAGTTGACCGCGACCGGCACCACGAAGCCCCCCGCCACGGGCTCGATGCGGCCCGTGTCCACGTCCACGCGGGCGATCTGCCCCTTGAGCAGGAGCGGTCCATACAGGCGGTCATCCGGACCGAACTCGAACCCGTTGAGGAAGCCGGGCTCGGAGATGACCTTCCGGGGCGGCTTGCGTCCCTCCGGGTCCACCTCCCACAGCGCATCGCCCCGCCCGAGCTGCGTCACGTAGAGCCTGCCGTCACCGCGGAAGGCCAGCGAGTTGAGGCCCGGCAGCCCCCTGGCGATGACTCGCGTTCTTCCGTCAGGGGTTCGCCGCATCAACTGGCCGGTGAAGTAGCCCGTCCAGTAGACCGAGCCGTCAGGCCCTAGCGCCACGTCATCCGCGCCGCCCAGGGGCGGCCCCACGAGCGTGCTCACCGCGCCCGTGCTCAGATTCACCGAATGGACCGACTGGCCCAGCAGGTTGCTGGCCAGCAGGTTCCCCTTTCCATCGACAGCCAGCCCGTGAACGCCCTGGAAGGGCGAGCCGGCCACCACCACCTCCTGGCGGTAGGCCCTGGGCGCGGCCGCGAGGACGGGACTGCCCTCCAACAACAGACACGCGGCCAACAGAATGGAGAGACATCGGAACGAGGTGGGCATCATGGCCTGGGCCCCGACTCGCCCCGCGTGAGCTCCAGGCCCGCCAGCTCATCGCCCTGGCGCCACGCTCGCAGGACGTCGATGAAGGAGAGCGTGTCTCCTCCGAAGGTCGCGTAGCGCACCGCGTTCGGCCCCGGGTTGACGCCCTCGTTGTTGTAGTAGCCGGGCGTACACTCCGCCCCACCGAAGGAGACCCCTGTCGCGAGCCGGGCGAGGATCACCTCCCACCATTGCTGCTGTGCCTGCGTCGACGGCTCCATCACCTCGACGCCTCGCGCGAGGCACCGCTCGACGATGTAGGCGGCGTGCCGCGACTGCTCATCGAGGATGTGCACGAAGTTGATCGCCCAGCCACTCTGCGTCGTGGAGAACATCATCAGGTTCGGGAAGCCACGGCTGTGCATGCCGTGCAGCGTCGCCGGCCCGTCCGCCCAGCTCTCCCGAAGAGACGTGCCTCCGCGTCCGCGGATGTCGAAGCCCAGCCGTTGGGTGTAGTCGCCCGTGACCTCGAAGCCCGAGGCGTAGATGAGACAGTCGACCGCGTATTCCCTGCCCTTGACCACCACGCCAGCCGGGGTGATGCGCTCCACGCCCTTGCCGTCGGTGTCGACGAGCTGGACGTTGGGACGGTTGAACGTGTCCAGGTATTCGTCATGGAAGCAGGGCCGCTTGCACAGCTGATTGTAATAAGGCTTGAGCGCCTCGGCCGTCGCGGTGTCCTTGACGATGGCATCCACCCGCGCGCGGATCTCCTCCATCTTCCGGTAGTCGGCCAGTTGGCGAAGCGCCGCCGCCTCCTCGGGTGTCCGGGCCTGCTGGGTCGCCGGGTCGTCGAAGATATAGGTCCAGCCATCCTGGACCCTGTCGACCTCCATCGGGCGCCCGGAGACAATCGCGGAGAAGTTGCGGATGCGCTCCTCCTGCCAGCCGGGCTGGAGCGTCTTGGCCCAGGCCTCGTCCGTTGGCCGGTTGCCACGAACCCCAACGCCAGAAGGCGTGCGCTGAAAGACGTAGAGCTGCCGGGCCGCTGCGCCCAGGTGGGGTATCGCCTGGACCGCCGTCGCCCCCGTGCCGATGATGCCCACGCGCTTGTCACCCAGCCGCGTCATGCGGCTCGTGGGACTGCCGCCGGTGTAGCCATAGTCCCAGCGGCTGGTGTGGAAACAGTGCCCCTGGAAGGTCTCGATCCCAGGGATGCCGGGCAGCTTCGCCTTGTGGAGGATGCCGCCCGCGATGATGACGAACCGCGCCGCCAGCAGGTCCCCCCGGTCCGTCGTGACCTTCCAGCGCCGGGCGGGCTCATCCCAGTCCATGGACTGGACCAGCGTCTGGAACAGCGCGGCCTCGTACAGCTCGAAGTGCCGTCCAATGCGCTGGCAGTGGGCGAAGATCTCCGGCGCCCTGGCGTACTTCTCCGTGGGCATGTAGCCGGTCTCTTCGAGCAGCGGCATGTAGATATAGGACTCCACATCGCAAGCCGCGCCCGGATAGCGGTTCCAATACCAGGTGCCGCCGAAGTCGCCGCCCTTCTCGACGATGCGGAAGGAGTTCACGCCCGCCTGACGCAGCCGCGCCGCCGAGAGCATCCCGCCAAAGCCGCCCCCCACGATCAACACGTCTATCTTCTCGGTCAGCGCGGGCCGCGAAAAGCCCGGCTCGACGTAGGGGTCCTTGTCGAAGTCCGCGAAGACTCCCTTCAGGGGGATGTACTGGGCATTGCCGTCGGGGCGCAGCCGCTTCTCCCGCTCGGCGCGGTACTTCTCCCTCAAGGCCTCCGGAGAGAAAGAGGGCTCCCCCTGCTTCGTCGCAGACATCCGCACACATCCTTTCAGGTCGAAAGCCACGCGATGTACACGGCCGTGTACATCGATAGACATAACTCAACAGGAATTATAAGTAAACCGAGATGAACCCGCCCCGCCCCACCTTTGCAAAGCCAGCCGTGCGCCAGCGAGATGCCGAGCGCACACGGGCCGCGTTGATGACCGCCGCTCGGACGCTGTTCTCCACACGAGGCTTCGCCAACACCGGCGTGCGGGACATCGCGGCCCTGGCCGGGGTCAACTCCTCACTCGTCGGACGCTACTTCGGCTCGAAGCACGGGCTGTACCGGGAGACGTTGGCGCAGGTGCTCGACATCACGCCCTTGCTTCAGCTCGACAGGCGCCGCTTTGGAGAGACGGTGGTGTCCCTCCTCCTCGGCGCGCACGACGCCCCCGGGCCGCTGGCCATGCTCATCCTTTCGGCGTCCGACCCCGAGGCACACGCGACGAGCGTCGAGCTGCTCCAGCAGAAGGTCATCGTCCCCCTGGCCCGCTGGCTGGGCCCTCCGGACGGTGAGGGGCGTGCGGCGCGGCTCCACGTCCTCTGGAGCGGCCTGCTCGTCAGTCAAAGGCTGCTGCCCGTCCAACAACGCTCAATGGCACGCAACAACTCCACCCACCGGTGGCTGGAGTCCGCCATCCAGGCCGTCATCGATGAGGGCGGAACCTGAGGGCGAAGTGGCCCTGCCTCCACCCGTCATCGAGAGGCATTGACCTGCGCGGCCGTGCATCGCGGCGTGACTCGCAAGGGACGGCACGCCGCAACGCCAGCTCATCCCTTACGAGCCGCCCCCCATCGACGGGGCGCGCGGTCGTGGTAGCCGACGCATGTCCTCCCCATCGGCTACGGTCGCAGCTCATCGAGCTGCGTCAACCGCCTCTGGAGTCGATCATGTCGTCACCCCGTCTGCTAGCGCCTCTCCTCGTCCTGCTCCTGTTGACCGCCTGCTCCGGCGACGACCCCACGCCCACCCCGGTCGACAGCGGCGTCACCACGGATGCGGGCACGGACCCGGATGCGGGCACGGAGCCAGATGCCGGCTCGGAGCCGGACGCTGGTGCCGACGCCGGGCAGGACACCCCGCTGAGCATCACCACGGAGACGCTGACCGGAGGCACCGTCGGCAGGCCCTATTCCGTCACCCTCACCGCCTCGGGCGGCCGAGCGCCGCTGAGTTGGAGCGTCACCGGGGGCACCGCGCCCGCGGGGCTCACCCTCACCACCTCGGGCACGCTGTCCGGCACGCCCGCCCAGGCCGCGGACAGCACCTTCTCCATCACGGTGGAGGACGCGGATGGACAGCGCGCCTCGCGGGAGCTAGCGCTCTCCGTGAGCGCCGCGGGCGCGCCCGTGTTCACCGTGGGCCAGTGGAACCTGACGTACTTCGGCTCCGACACACGCGGTCCGGTGAACTCCTCCTCGGACGGCGGGACGTCCGATGACCTCCAGATTGCCGGGGCGCGCGACATCATGCGCGGCGTGGGCGCCAATCTCTGGGCGCTGGTGGAGATGGTGGACGCCGCCGACTTCGAGCGGCTCAAGGCCCAGCTCCCCGGCTTCGATGGCTTCCTCGCCAACGACGCCACCTTCGTCACCGGAGGCACGTCGCCGTACGGCACGAACAGCCAGAAGCCGGGCGTGCTCTATGACAGCTCCCTCACCTTCCAGAGCGCGAGCCTGGTCCGCATCGGCAACATCAGCGACTTCGCCGACCGCCCGCCGCTCCGCGTGGACTTCACCACGGAGATTCAGGGCGAGCAGACGCCGCTGACCGTCATCGTCGTCCACATGCGCGCCGACAGCAGCGACCCCACGGGCCCGCGTGACGCGAGGGAGCGCGCCGCCGCGGCGCTCAAGGCGTACCTCGATGACGAACTGCCCACCCAGCACGTCTTCGTCATCGGTGACTGGAACGACGACGTGGACGCGTCCATCTCGCTCGACCCCAGCACCCAGGCGCCGCTGCCCACGCCCTACCAGAACTTCGTCTCCGACCCCGCGCGCCACACCTTCATCACCCGGGAGCTGTCGCTGGCGGGCGGCGCCACCACCATCGGCTTCGAGAACATCGTCGACCACACGCTGGCCAGCAACGAGGTGGCGGACCGCTACCTCCCCGGCTCCGCGCACGTCCTCTACGTGGACGACGGGTTCCCTGACTTCCTCAACGTGGTGAGCGACCACCGCCCCGTCGTCAGCGGCTATGCCTTCAGCGGCGAGGCGGGTCCCTTCGTGCGCCTGAAGGCGCCTCACGGCGGGACGTACCAGGGCGGCAGCACGCTGCCCATCACCTGGACGTCCTGGGGCGTGGGCGAGGTGCGCGTCGAGGTCTCCATGAACGGCGGCTCGGACTGGAGCGTGGTGGCGGCCTCCGTCCCCGCGGCCCAGGGCCGCTACGCCTGGACGGTTCCGGCAGTGGACGCCTCGGAGGTGCGCGTGCGCGTGGTGGATGCCCATGAGCCCGCGCGCGCGGACATGAGCGACGAGGCGTTGACCCTCGTCGGCGGGCCCGCGCGCGTGTTCATCAACGAGGTGCTCGCCCACGAGGGGACGCAGACCTCGGCCCACGAGTTCGTCGAGCTGGTCAACGCGAGCCCCTTCCCGGTGGACCTCTCCGGCTGGACGTTGTGGGACGCGACGAACGGCTCCGCGCGCCACGTCTTCGCCTCGGGCACGCAGCTGGGAGGCGGCAAGGCCGTCGTCGTGTTCGGCGGCGCCGCCGCGGTGCCCGTGGGACAGGCGAACGCGGTGGCGGCGTCCGGGGGCCTGCTCGGCCTGGGGAACACCAGTGACTCCGTGCGGCTGCGGCGCGCGGACAGCTCGCTGGTGGACCAGTTCGACTACGCCTCCACCGTGCCGGGCGTCTCCGCCAACCGCTCGCCCGACGCGACGCCGGACGTGAGCTTCGTCCCGCATGACGCGCTGCCGGCTGGCCTCCCGAGCTCCCCGGGCCTGCGCGCGGACGGCACTGCGTTCTGATGGCGTGGGCGCGCCGCGGGGCTCACCGTGAGCTCACGCGGCGCGGACGGAGCACCGCCCCAGGCGGCTTCACGGCACGAAGAGCAGGCGCGACGCCTGCTGCACCCAGGCCCGCCGCGTATCGAGCGTGCCGAAGTCCAGCAGGATGAACTGGTCGAACAGCCGGGGCATCATCGCCAGCAGGCTGAGCGAGGACCAGACCTGGGTCAGCGCCAGCCGCAGCCGGTTGTCCGGCAGGTGGGGCGCCGCGGGCGCCAGCCGCGCCGCCAGCTCCCCCAGGAACGCGTTGAGGCGCTGGATGGCCTGGCCGTCGTAGCGCTGCTGCGCCAGCGCCTCGTGAAAGTGCGCGTGGGCGATGTAGGGATAGCGCAGGGAGTTGCACAGGAGGTCCGCGAGCAGCGTCTCGAAGGCCTCCCGGATGCCGAGCCCCTCCAGCCGGAGCCGGTCGAAGTCCACGAGGACGTTCCCGAAGGCCTCGTCCAGCGTCTGCTCCAGCGCCAGGGCGACCAGCTTCTCCTTGCTCCGGAAGTAGTAGCTGATGGCCGCGCTGTTCACCTGCGCCTCGCGGGCAATCTCCCGGATGCCCGTCGCGCCCAGGCCGTCCCGGCCGATGCAAACGACGGTCGCCCGGAGGATGCGCTCCCGGGCTTCCTGCTCCTTGGTCCCCATCCCTGCAAACCCCTGAAACGGCGTAAGTCCGCGCCTGCGCTTGACAGCAGCGCGGAGTCCAATCTACTGATTCAATCAACAGATTAACCCCGGAGATTGAATCCCATGGTCAAGCCCGAAGGCGAAACTACCGCAGGAAGACCTTCCCGACGAGGCGTGCTGCTGGGGGCGGGGCTTTTCGCAGGTGGCGCGGCGGCCGCGCTGGGCCTGCGAAGCGCGCTGGTCCCGGCGTCCCAGGACGTGCAGGGCATCAATCCCCGCGGGAACGCCTGGTACGACATCCGGCTGACGGGGGACGGGCTGATGGACAACCAGGTGCTGTGGTTCCTCGGCCATGCCACCCACGGGCAGAGCGACGTGGGGGAGGTGCTGGAGACGGCCAGCCGCATCCGCCCCGGCGATGAGCAGAGCTGGTTCGAGGCGTGGCGGAAGACGGCGCAGCGGGTCCACGGACAGGCCCAGGACGCCGAGGCTCGCGGCCACCTGCTGAGCGCCGGTCAGGCCTATTCGCGGGCCGCGAACTACTACCGCGCGGCGACGATGCACTACACGGACCTGGAGGACCCGCGAACGCTCGAGGTGACGCATCACGCCGCGGCCACGTTCGAGAAGTCCAACGGGCTGCTCGGCCTCGACGTGCAGCCGCTCGCCATCCCCTATGAGGGCACCACGCTGGCGGCGTACTTCGTGCGTTCGCCGCACGCGAAGCCGAGCGCGCCCGTCCTCCTCCTCCATCAGGGGCTGCACGCCTGGCCCGAGGAGACGAAGTGGGTCTGGGAGGGCGCAGCGCGGCGTGGCTACCACGTGCTGATGTTCCACGGCCCCGGCCAGGGGCGCTCGCTGCGCGAGCACCGGCTGAGCTTCCGGCCGGATTGGGAGAAGGCCGTCAGCCCGGTGGTGGACGCGGCGGAGCGCATCAGCGGCGTGGACCCCCAGCGCATCCTCCTCATGGGCCTGTCCTTCGGCGGCGCGCTGGCGCCGCGAGCCGCCGCCTTCGAGCCGCGCATCGCGCTGTGCATCGCCAACCCGGGCGTCCTCAGCTGGTGGGAGTCCACCAGCTCGCACTTCAACCGCTTCCTCCCGGGCTCGCTGGCGCTGCTGAAGTCCCACCCGGAGCGGTTCGACCAGGCCATCACCGCGCTCGCGGACCGCTGGCCCACCGCCCAGTACTGGCTGCGCGACGTGTATTGGAAGCACGGCGCACGGACGCCGTCCGAGCTCTTCCGCAAGCTGGAGGAGTTCAACAACGAGGCCATCGTCGACCGCATCCGCTGCCCGGTGCTCATCATGGAGGGCGAAGCGGAGGACGCCTCGCCGGGGCAGTCGCAGAAGCTCTATGACGCGCTCCGGGGGCCCAAGCACCTGATGCACTTCACGCACGACGAGGCCGCGCCCCTTCACTGCCAGGCGGCGGCCACGGCGCTGGCGGAAGCGCGCCTGTTCGACTGGCTGGACGAGAACGTCTGAGGCGCCGCCATGACCCCGCTCCTCACTGCCGTCCTCGGCGTCCTCCTCGTGACCACTCCGGACGAGGCACCGGAGGGGCGATTCAGCATCGTCCCCTTCGCGCTGCCCGCGTACCAGCCGGAGACGAGCTTCCTGCTGGGCGGCGCCGCGTCGCTCATCTACCAGCCCCCGGCCTCCGAGGGCGGCAGGGATTCCCAGGTGATGCTGGCCGCGGCCGCGAGCACGCGAGGCCAGTTCACCGTGCTGCTCCAGCCCGACGTGAACCTGCTCGGGGACCGGCTCAACCTGACGGCCACCGCCAGCGCGGCGCGCTTCCCGGACCGCTTCTTCGGCATGGGCGCGCGCACGCGGGCCACGGACGAGGAGGACTTCACCCCCATCTTCCTCGAGCTGGAGCTGAGCCCGAAGTGGCGCGTCGCGCCCCACCTCTACGTGGGCCCCACCGTGCGCTACCAGCACGCGCGCTTCACCCACATGGCGGAGGATGGGGCCGTCAGGCTCACCACGGGCGCGGCGGGAGGCACCACGCTCCAGCTCGGGCTCTCCGCGCTGTATGACTCGCGTGACAACACGCTGAACCCCGTCACGGGCGTCCTGGCGCGCCTCAACCTGCGCCGGGCCCAGGACGCCTGGGGCTCCGACTACGACTTCGACCTGCTCCGGCTGGATGTCCGGCGGTACCTCACGCTGCCATGGGGGCAGCGGCACGTGCTCGCGATGCAGGGGCTCGTCGAGCTGCGCGATGGCGAGCCCCCCTTCTATGACACGGGGCGCCTGGGCGGCATGGAGCTGAGCCGCGGCTATCTGGAGGGCCGCTTCCGCGAGCGCCAGCACCTCGGCGCCCAGCTCGAGTACCGCGCGCCCCTCTTCTGGCGCCTGGGCGGGGTGGCCTTCGTCTCCGCCGCGACCGTGGCGCGCACCCCGAAGGACTTCGACGTCCGGGACATCAAGCCCGCGGCCGGCGTGGGCCTGCGCTTCGCGCCGCTGTCGGACGTGCCCGTGAACATCCGGCTGGACGTCGCCTACGGCAACGAGCCGAGCTTCTACCTGAACGTGGGCGAGGCCTTTTGAGGCACGCGCCCCTCCGGGCGCCATCTCTCGCGGGCCGCTCGCGCGGCGGCGCGTTTTCCAGCCAGGCCCTACGGCAAGCTCGGGCGGCAGGACTCGTCGAGCCTCCGCATGCGCGCGCCGGGGTTGAGCTCGAAGGCGAGCCCGTACTGCCACAGCGCCACGCGCTCCAGGAACAGGATGTTGTAGTAGTCCTGCCCCTTCACGTAGCGCGCGAACACGCCGAAGCCCGCGCCCCAGCGTGGGTAGGCGCCCACCTCGGCCTTCAACGTGGGCCGCTGCGCTGGCGTCTCCCCGAAGGGAGACGACACGGACACCTCCAGGGGGAAGCGGTGGTCGTTCCACGTGCGCTGCCCCATGACGCCCGCCGCCCAATGCCCGTCACCATAGACAATCCGCTGGGAGCGGGTGATTCGGCCGGGGCCAATCGACGTGTTGAACTCGACGGCGGCGAAGCCCCCCACGTGCCACGCGCTGCCCAGGTCTGGCGCCACGCCGAATGACAACCGGGCGTGGAGCTCCGTGCGGAAGAAGTTGGTCGTGAAGCTGCCGGACACCTCGTTCAGCGGAAGCTGGCCCTCCGCGGGCTTACAGCCCGACTCCCCCCGCGTCTGGTTGCTGTAGAAGCACCCGGAAGCGCCATTCGAGTAGTGCCCCGCGATGACGTTGAGCCCCAGCGCCAGGCTCCGCCCGGCGGCCCCCTCCGCGCGGGGCTTCGACAGCGGCCGCACGTGCGCCACCTGGAATGTCAGCTTCGCGATGAAGGACGGAGGGATGACGGGGTTGCTCGCCGTGTCCACGATTCGCAGCTGCACCGCTGGGGTGATGATGAGCGACAGGAAGAATTCACCGCCGGGCTGCGTGAAGTCGCCCCGGTGGAGCTGCGGCAGGAAGAGGTTGGGCGCCACCTGCGCCTCGAAGATGAGCCGCTCCGGAGAGTCGGGTGAGCCTTCGCGGCGGATGCGGTTGGGCGAATCGAGGATGTAGCTGCGGTCGAGGAAGAGCGGAATCGGCGCGTCGTATTCCACGTGCCACCCACCGGCACGGGCCGTCCCCACCGACACCAGCACCGCACACGGCAGCCACGATGCCCACCGCCGCGCGATGCCGTCCCCTGCCCTCCTCGCCATGGCCGTCCCCCGGGATTCGCGGGGATGACCACAGGCAGGTCCGCGCCGGGCTGTCACCTGTCCTCACGGCGCGTCCGCACACCCGCCCGCGTTCCGGCGCTCGGGCGACGACCTCCTCCACATTTTCCTGCCCGCGAGCGCCAGGGCCACTGCGCACCACACGACACCCCGGCGCCCGCCGAGGCTCAGGGTGACCGCGCCCCGGCGGTGTCCGCGGCCCGCTTGCGCGCCGTCACCCACGCCTGGACCCGGCCCTCCAGGATGTCCAGGGGCAGGGAGCCGTCGAGCAGCACCACGTCGTGGAACTCGCGCACGTCGAAGCGCGGGCCCAGCGCCTGCTCGGCGCGGGTGCGCAGCTCGCGAATCTTGAGCTGCCCCACCTTGTATGCCAGCGCCTGCCCCGGCCAGGCGATGTAGCGGTCGATCTCATTGGTCGTGTCGAGTTCCTGGCGCGGCGAGTTCTCCATGAAGAAGTCGAGCGCCTGCTGACGCGTCCACCGCTTCGCGTGAATGCCCGTGTCCACCACCAGCCGCACCGCGCGCCACATGTCGTAGGCGAGCTGACCGAACTTGTCGTAGGGGTCGGCGTACAGCCCCAGCTCGTCGCCCAGCGTCTCGCAGTAGAGGGCCCAGCCCTCGCCGTAGGCCACGTAGTAGCCGTAGCGGCGGAACGCCGGCAGACCGGGCTGCTCGGCGGCCAGCGTCGTCTGGAGGTGGTGGCCGGGTACGGCTTCGTGCAGCGTGAGCGGCACCATCTCCCACAGGGGGCGCGTCTCCGGCCGGTAGAGGTTCACCAGATACGTGCCGGGCCGCGAGCCGTCCGACGCGCCGGGGTAGTAGAAGCCCGTGGTCGCGTCCGGGGCCATGGCCTCCGGCGTCGGCTCGACGCCGTAGGGCTGCCGGGGCAACGTCTTGAACAGGCGCACCAACAGCGGGTCGATGCGCTTGGACAGCGCCCGGTAGCGCATGAGCAGCTCCTCTCCGCTGCGCGCGTAGAAGCGCGGGTCCGTGCGCAGGAAGCGGAAGAACTCCGCCAGCGTGCCCTGGAAGCCCGTGCGCGCCTTCACCTGCTCCATCTCCCCGCGGATGCGCTGGACCTCGCCCATGCCCAGCGCGTGAATCTCCTCCGCGCTCAGCCCCGTGGTGGTGAACTTGCGGGCCAGGAACGCGTAGGCCTCCGCGCCATCCGGAAGCTGCCAGATGCCCACCTTGTCCGTGCCCTTCGGCACGTACTCCTCGGTGAGGAACTGGTGGAAGCGCTTCAGCGCGGGCAGCACCCCCTGGGCCACCGCCGCGCGGCCCACGGCGGACAGGCGCTGCTGCTCCGCGGCCGGAATGCTGGCGGGAAAGCGGCGGAAGGGCGCGAAGAAGCCGCTGTCCGCCGGGTCGTCCACGAGCTGCTTCGCCACCTGCGGCGGGATGCGCTGCAACACGACCTTGGGGTGGATGCGCTGCTGGCGCAGGCCCTCGCGGAGCAGGGCCAGCACCTGGTCCACGTAGGTGCCGAAGCCCTCCAGCCGCGCGACCCAGTCCTCATAGTCCTTCACCGTCTCGAAGCGCAGCGTGTCCGCGAGCTGGTAGGCCGTCTGCACGCCCGGCGGCTGCTTCACGCCCTCGGGGATGCCGCCCAGGTGGTTCACCGGCAGCAGGTATGTCTTGAAGCGGTGCTCCTCCACCCACGTCTCGTAATCGCGGCGGAACAGGTCGTAGTGGAGCTGGTCCGCGGCGGAGAGCGCCTTGCGGTCCACCGCCTTCAGCTTCGCGAGCACCTGGAGGTTGTGCTGGTGGTCCGCCTCGATGGCCTCCAGGCTCAGGTCATCCCAACGGTCGTTCCAGCGCCGGTCCCCCTGCACCGAGGCGTAGGTGGGGTTGTGCTCCAGTTGGTACTGCCACTCCTGCTGGATGAGGGCGTGCAGCGCGGCGGCGCCCCGGGGGCGAGCGTTGGCGGTCTCGGAGAGCATGGTGACGAACCCCACGGCGAAGAGGAGGAAGGTGCGCATCAAGAGAACAGCTCGAGCAGGTCCTCGCGGGTGATGGCCGTCGCGGCGGCGGCCTCGCTGAGCGCGGCCTCGAACAAGGCCCGCTTCTTCTCCTGGAGCCCCAGGATGCGCTCCTCCACCGTCCCCTGGGACACCAGCCGGTACACCATCACCGTGCGCTCCTGGCCGATGCGGTGGGCGCGGTCGGCGGCCTGCGCCTCCGCCGCCGGGTTCCACCAGGGGTCCAGCAGGAAGACGTGGTCGGCCGCGGTGAGGTTGAGGCCCGTGCCGCCCGCCTTGAGGGACATGAGCAGCACCGGCTCGCCCTCCTCTGACTGGAAGCGCTGCGTGACTTCGCCGCGGTTGGCCGTGGCGCCATCCAGGCGGCCGTAGCCGATGCCGGCCGCCTTCAAGCGCGGCTCGATGAGGTCCAGCAGCGACGTCCACTGCGAGAAGACGAGCGCCTTGTGGCCCTCCGATACGGCCGTCTCCAGCGCGTCCACCAGCGTCTCCACCTTCGACGAGGTGTTGGCCCGCTGGCCGGGGACGAGCGCGGCGTGACAGGCCGCCTGACGCAGCCGGAGCAGCGCCTCCAGGGCCTTGAGGACGCTGCCGCCCTCGTTGAGCAGGGCAACGACCTCCTTCCGGGTCGCCGCCATCACCGCGTCGTAGACGGAGCGCTCACGCTCATCCAGTTGCACGTGCATGACGGACTCGATGCGCGGCGGCAGCTCGGGCGCGACGTCGCGCTTCAGGCGCCGCAGCACGAAGGGCCGGATGCGGCGGCGCAGCCCCTCGGCCGCCTCCTGCCGTCCGTCCGCGATGGGCCGGGCCACCTTGTCCTCGAAGTGCCGCCGTCCGCCGAGCAGCCCCGGGTTGGTGAAGTGCATCAGGCTCCACAGCTCCTCCAGCCGGTTCTCCAGCGGGGTGCCGCTGAGCGCCAGCCGGAAGCCTGACTTGAGCCCGAAGGCCGCGCGCGCCACCTGGCTGTCCGGGTTCTTGATGGCCTGCGCCTCGTCCAGCACCAGCGCGTCCCACGTCCGCGCCCCCAGCACCGCCGCGTCCAGGCGCATGATGGCGTAGGTGGTGAGCGTCACGTCGGCCGCCGGGTCCAGCGCGCGGCCGGGCCCGTGGTACACGCAGACCTTGAGCGACGGGCGGAAGCGCTTCAGCTCCGCGGCCCAGTTGGGCAGCACGCTGGTGGGGCACACGACGAGCGAGCCCGGCCCCAGGGCGCAAATCGTCTGGAGCGTCTTCCCGAGGCCCATGTCGTCCGCGAGGATGCCGCCCAGCCCCGCCCCGCGCAGGAAGCGCAGCCAGCTCACGCCCTGGAGCTGGTACGGGCGCAGCGTCGCGTTGAGCTCCGCCGGCAGCTCCGGAGGCGGCAGCTTCTCGAAGCCGGCGATGAGCGGCGCCAGCCGGTCGAGCCCCGGCGGGGGCGGCTGCTCCAGCGTCTCGCACAGCGCGGACAGCTCCGGCAGGGCGTGGTTGGAGACCTTTCCGTCCGCCTGCCGCGCGCTCAGCAGGTCCGCGACGCGCTGGCCGTGCTTGTCCAGCCACGCCCGGGGCAGCGGCGCCCAGCCCCCACCGTCGAGCGGCACCAGCCCCAGCCCCTCCGTCCATGCGCGGATGACGGCGGCGGCGTCCACCGCCTGGACCTCGCCCCTGGCGCCCTCCACCTGGAACTCCAGCTGGAAGCGCACGTCGGGGACGCCCTGCCCCGTGACGCCCGACTCCACGTGCAGCGAGGGGCGCAGCTTGACCTCGGGGCTCACCAGCCCCGCCGCGTCGCCCGCGAGGTCGCCGCGCCAGCGCCGCAGCTTGTCCGCCCAGCGCACCATCTCCGTGCCCTGCACGGTCAGCCGGCGGCCGGGCACCAGGTTCAGCTCGTCGCGGAGCTGGTGGATGAGGCGCTGCTCGGCGGCCTCGTCGCGCAGCGGAACGGCGCCGCGCAGGTAGACCATCCGCCCGCTGTCGATGCGCACCACCGGGGGCGCGCCGTAGACGAGCGTGGGCAACACGGACAGACCGGACTCCAGCTGGTTCAGCTCCAGCAGGATGCGCGGCTTCAGCTCCCGGTCCAGGCGCGGCAGCCGCTTGCTGCGGACCTCCACCGGCAGGCGGCGGCCCAGCTCGGGCATCACCTTGGACGTCAGGTCCCCCAGCTGGTCCGCGGAGTAGGTGCGGACGATGGGCAATTGCTGGAGCCACGCGCCCGACATGGACGTCTCGCCCAGCCGGACCAGCGCGTCACCGGCCAGCGCGACGCCGGGGCTCACGACCTCCTGGATGCGGGGGTCCTTCGTCACCGTCACCACGATCTGCCCGCCCCGGTCCTCCACCACCGCGCGCGGCATCACCTGCTCGTCGGACACCGCGACCGGGCGCCCGTCCAGCAGGACGTTGCGCGCCGACTCCAGCACCTTGAGCACCGCCTCCAGCGTCTCGGGCGCCAGCGTGCCGCGCGTGCGGCGCTGCTCCAGGATGCGGTCCGCCAGCAGGTCGGCGTTCTCCACCTGGAGCCTGGCGGCCTCCGCCGGCCGGGCCATCAGCGACGTGAGGCTGCCCTCCAGCGGCGCCTCCGTCCCGTCCACCTGCACGATGGAGCGGCGCAGCTCCAGCCCACCGTCCACGCGGGAGAAGTGGTAGACGACGCGGGCCCAGCGGGCGGCCGCCGTCTCCATGGGCGTGTCCTGCTTCTCCGCCTGCTGGATGGAGATGGCCGCGGCCACCACGTGCTCACAGGGGTCCACCGGGCTGGGGCAGTCGCACTCCCAGGCGTCGTCGTTCGGATACAGGACGACCGTGAGGGCGACCGGGCGCCCCTTGGCGCGCACCCTCAGCTCCAGCTCGCCCCCCTTCTGGGCCTGGAGCACCACGGCTCCGGAGCGGGCGAGGTTCACACCGTTGGACCAGATTCCCGGCTTGGCTTCCTTCCGGACGGCTTCGAGCAATTGCGCTGTGGCGGACATGGGACGCTGCTTCCCTACGCCCCAGGGGTCCATCGCGCAACGGCCATCCGCCTGGACCGTGCTCCGGAAGCTGCTGGCCAGGAGGGGCACCATGGGGTGAGGCCCAATGGCCCCCACCGTGTCTCATCGTAGGCGTACGCCTGTTGCGTCTGCCTTGAAGCCCCGCCTGGGAAAACTACAGCGCCAGCGGCCCGCCTCCCGCGCCACCGCCAACAATGCGCGCGTCACACGAATCACTCCCACCCTCCTGTACGCATTGACTGTCACAAAAAGTGGCCTGGGGCGATTGACATGCATTCATGAATTGCCTTAGCTGTGTCTCATTCGTCTCCCTGACATTCCAACGAAGCCAGCTCACCGGTCATTGCCCGGGAAACGAGGGGACACGTGGAATTCACGCCGAGGCAGGACCCGACGACGCAGACAGCGGCAGGTGTGCCGTTCCGGCGCTCACACTGGCTCCGAGCCACCACGCTCTCCGAACGAGCTGCATTCACACCTGGTCCCAGCTCAACAATACAAGACATCTCCGCCGCGGCGCGTAAGCGATTGGATGCATGGCGTCAACAAGCGCCCTTCAATCAATCCGACTGGTGGCGTCGCAGGTTGCAAGCCTCGGGGCTGACGGAGGCGGCATTCCCCGCGCTGTTGGAGCCGCCAGCCGAGGCCCCGTGGACGACGCTGGACGACGCGCCCGCGTGGGTGCGTGAGCTGGAGCAGGCCTACGCCCGGACGGACGCGGTGTCCTTCACCTGGCCCGAGCGCACGGAGGGCCCGGACCGCTCCGCGTTCCTGCCCTTGGTGGAGCCGCTGGTGGCCCGCGCCGAGGCCCGTGTCGTCACCGCGCTGGAGGCGCTGCGCGCCGGGCTCGACCTGGAGCCGCGCCTCGTCGTCTCCTCGCTGCTGGGCCACCTGCCCCAGGTGCTGGCGCCGGTGCTGGGCCGCGCCATGGTGGTGGAGCTCCATGCGGCGCAGTGGGAGGAACGCCTCGAAGGCGACACGCCCGAGGCGCGCTTCCAGGACTTCGCGCGGCGGCTCCGGCAGCCGTCGCTCGCGCTGGGCATCCTGGAGCGCTACCCCGTCATGGCCCGCTGTGCGGTGGAGCGCATCGCACAGTGGGAAGCAGCGTCGCTGGAGCTGATGCGGCGCCTCGCAGCGGACGCCCCGCTGCTATGGAAGCACTTCCATGGCGGCCAGTCCCCGGGAGCCCTGGTGGAAGCGCGCGGCGGCCTCTCCGACTCGCACCGGGGCGGGCGCGGCGTCTTCATCCTGGGCTTCGAGTCTGGCCTGAAGCTCGTCTACAAGCCGCGCTCGCTGGGGGCCGAAGCGGGGCTCAATCAGCTCCTGGCCTGGCTCAATGCCCGCGGTGCGCGGCCAGCTGGGCGTGGTGCTCCAGGACGCCTCGTTCTTCAACGCGTCGCTGCGGGAGAACATCACCCTGAGCGACCCGGAGCTGGACATGGAGCGCGTCGTGGAGGCCGCGAAGCTGGCGCACATCCACGACGACATCATGGCCATGCCCCTGAAGTACGACACGCCGCTGACGGACAGGGGCCTCTCCCTGTCCGGCGGCCAGCGGCAGCGGCTGGCCCTGGCGCGCGCCCTGGTGCGCAGGCCCGCCATCCTCCTGCTGGACGAGGCCACCAGCGCGCTGGACGCCACCACCGAGGAGCACGTTCAGCAGGCGCTGGCCTCGCTGAAGTGCACGCGCGTCGTCATCGCCCACCGGCTGAGCACCGTGCGCAACGCCGACACCATCCTCGTCATGGACGCGGGCCGCGTGGTGGAGGTGGGCCGACACCAGGAGCTGCTGGAGCGCCAGGGCACCTACGCGTCCCTGGTGAACGCCCAGCGCGAGGCGCGTGCCCAGGCCACCGGCTGACGCGCCCATGACAACTGGCAGGACTTTCACGAATATCTGCCTAATCGCGCCCAAGCCGCCTCAACCTCGAAGGCGCGAGCGAGGGACTCATGAACCTGGACGACTACAGCCGCCATGACGCCTGCGGGCTGGCGGAGCTGGTACGGCGCAAGGAGGTCAGCGCGGAGGAGCTGGTGCGGGTGGCGCTGGAGGCCCTCCACCGCGTCAACCCGAAGCTGAACGCCGTCATCGACGTACGGGAGGCGCAAGCGCTGGAGGCCCTGAAGCAGGGGTTGCCGGAGGGGCCCCTGCGAGGCGTGCCCTTCCTGCTCAAGGACGTGGGCGCCTACGCCGCCGACATGCCGTCGGAGATGGGCAGTCGGCTGGCGCGGGGCGTGGTGTTCCCCGAGGACAGCGCGCTGATGGCGCGGTTCCGGCGCGCGGGCCTCGTGCTGCTGGGGCGGACGAACGCGCCGGAGCTGGGCAACAACGCCACGACCGAGCCGGTGCTCCATGGCCCCACCCGCAACCCGTGGGACGTGGGCCGCAGCCCGGGCGGCTCCAGCGGCGGCGCGGCGGCGGCGGTGGCCTCCGGCATCGTCCCGGTGGCGCACGCCAATGACGCCGGTGGCTCCATCCGCATCCCCGCCTCCCTCTGCGGCGTCTTCGGCCTGAAGCCCACCCGCAGCCGCAACAGCCTGGGCCCGGGCGCCGGAGACTTCGTGTTCGGCATGGGCGTCGAGCACGTCGTCACGCGCTCGGTGCGGGACAGCGCGGCGGTGCTGGACGCCACGCAGGGAGCGGAGCCAGGGGACGCGTACGTCGCGCCTCCGCCGAGCCGCCCCTACCTGGAGGAGGTGGGCCGCGCGCCGGGCCGGCTGCGCGTCGCGCTGATGACGCAGGCCCCCTCCGGCACGCCCGTCAGCCCCGTGTGCGTGGAGGCCGCCGTGGCCGCCGCGCGCCTGTGCGAGGAGCTGGGCCACGACGTCACCGAGGCCGCCCCCGCGCATGACGCGGAGCGCTTCCTGGACGCGCTCATCACCCTCTGGACGGCGGCGCTGTCCTTCCTCACCCACGTGGTGGGCGAGGCCACCGGCCGCGCGCTGGGGCCGGACACCCTGGAGGCCACCACCTGGGCCGCGGCGCGGCACGGCGAAGCCCTGTCCGCGCTCGAGCTCCAGCGGGCGCTGGCCGTGTACAACCACGTGTCCCGGCAGGTGGGCGCCTTCTTCGAGCACTACGACGTGCTGCTGTCGCCCACCGTGGCCGCGCCGCCCTTCCCGCTGGGCTTCCTGGATGCGAACTCGCCACGCGACGCGCGCGACTGGTACGCGTTCATCTTCGGCCAGTGCCCCTTCACGTCGCTCTTCAACGCCACGGGGCAGCCAGCCATGTCCGTGCCGCTGCACTGGAGCGACGACGGGCTGCCCATCGGCGTCCAGTTCGTCGGCCGCTTCGCCGACGAGGCCACGCTGTTCCGGCTCGCGGGCCAGCTCGAACAGGCCCGGCCCTGGGCCCAGCGCCGGCCGCCCGTCCACGTCACCCGGTGAGCGGAGGACGGACGGCCGGGTACGGCGGTGGGCCCCAGCCGGCGCCCACCGCGCGAGCCCCGCTCAGTCGTAGCGGCTGGTGAGCTTCAGCGTCCACGAGCGCAGCTTGCCGCTGCCCGTGCCGGACGGGTTGGCCACGTGCAGGCGCCAGCTGCCGTTGATGACGCCGTCGCGCGGAATGCCCCGCGTCACGACAATGCGCGAGGGCGGCGTGCCCTCATTCGGCCCGTCCCACAGCAGCGCCGTCTCGCCGCCCGGGTCCTCCAGCGTCAGCACCAGCCGGTGCGGCGCGGTGTGGACGATGTCCAGTTCCACGTTGATGTCCACGGGCACCGTGGCCAGCCCCACCACGGCAAGCGACGACGTCACCAGCGGGTTCGTCGACCGGAGCCGCAGATCGGCGTACTCGGTGAACGACGCGCCCATCCACGCGGGAGCGCAGTAGCCGTCCGTCCAGCCCGACGCGAGGCCGATGCAGATGAGCTTCGACGACGGGCAGGCCACGAACCGGGAGCACGTGTCGCCGTCGCCGGGGATGTAAGCCGGGTCGATGCAGCGGCCATAGGGGCTGGAGCCATCCCCCGGCCGGCCCTCGCAGTGGAGGCCGGACTGACAGGTGCCAGGGCCGGTGCAGGGGTCGCCCTCCGCCGCCAGCTGCGTGTGCGTCTTCAGCTGACCGAGCGCGACGGCGTCCATGTTCGCCAGCCGCGACAGCTGCACCATGTGGAGGATGGGGCGCGCCGCCACGATGCTCTGCACCGCCGCCGTGGGGATGCCGAAGGTGTTCTCCAGCGTGGCCGCGCTCTGTGTGTTCGCCGCGTGGATGGCGCGGCGGGCCTCCGCCAGGTTGAAGGCCAGCCCGTGGAACGTCCCCACGTGGCCGTCGACGGGCAATTCCACACGGCCCGTGCCCTTCACGTACGCCTCCAGCGCCGCGAGCGCCGCCGGCCCCACGTACGGCACCGCGTCCACTTGCTCGATGCTCACGAAGCGCCGGTCATCGCCCGTTCGGAGCACGCCGTCCGGCCCCGCGCGGTAGTCGAACAGCGCCTGCGCCGCCAGCGCGTTCAGGGGCACCTCGGTGTCCAGCACGGCGAAGGAGATGAAGCTGTCGTTGAGGAAGGCCAGCACGCCCTCGCCCGCGGGCGATCCGGTCGCCAGCGCCTGCTGCTGCGTCCCGATGACCGCGGCCTCGGGCGCGCTGTCCGGGGCCGGCGGCGCGCCGCAGCTGAAAAGAGCTGGGAGCACCGTGGATAACGACACAAACAAGGGAAGTTTGAAGTTCATGCGCCCCCTGTATCGCAACACGTGCCCCGCGCCCAGGGTGTCACGCCGAAGTGACGCCGCGTCCTGGAAGCCGTGGGGAATACGCCCACCTCCGTGGCAGTCTTGCGCGCCATGCGAATCCCCCACGCGCTGTCCCTGGGTACCGCCGCCCTCCTCGCGCTGTCGGCCCATGCCGCGGCCCCCAGCCGCCCGTCCCCCACCCTTCCGCCGGGCTACTGGCCGGAAGAGAAGGTGACGGAAATCCTCGCCAAGACGCAGGAGGTGCGCCTGTCCCCGGACCTCTCCCGCCTCACGCCCGACGAGCAGGCCGCGGTGAAGGACCTGCTGGAGGCCGGCGCCCTCCTCCAGGGGCTCTACGAGTCCTCGCGCCACCACCAGGCGCTGGCGGCCCACGCGAAGCTGCAGGCGCTGGACAAGAAGCTGGGCAGCCCGAAGCGCACCCAGGACCTGCTCACGCTGTACCGGCTCTACCAGGGCCCCATCGCCAGCACCCTGACGAACGCGCGCGAGGCCTTCCTGCCCGTGGACGCGCAGGTGGCCGCGCGCAACGTCTACCCGGTGGACGTCACCCGCGCCGAAGTGGACGCCTTCCTCGACGCCCACCCCGCCGAGCGCGAGAGCCTGCTGAGCGAGAAGACGGTGGTCCGCCGCGCCACGGCGGCCAACCTGCGCCAGGACGTGAAGGTGCTCCAGACGTACCCGGTGCTGGACACGCTGCACCCCGGCCTGCGGGCGTCCCTTCAGACCCGCGCGAAGAAGCCGGATGCGAAGGTGCTCTACGCGGTGCCTTACGCGGTGGCCTACGGGCCGGAGCTGGTGAATGCCTACGGGTTGGTGATGCGCGCGGCGGACCGCCTCGCGCCCGGCGACGCGGAGCTGGCGCGCTACCTGCGCAACCGCGCGAGGGATTTGCTCAGCAACGACTACGAGAGCGGCGACGCGTCCTGGGTGACGGGGCGCTTCCAGAAGCTCAACGTGCAGCTCGGCGCCTACGAGACGTACGATGACGCGCTCTACGGCGTGAAGGCCTTCCACAGCCTATCGGTGCTGCTGCGCAACGAGCCGGCCACGCAGGAGCTGCGCAAGCGCCTGGGCGGGCTCCAGGCGGTGGAAGACGCCCTGCCGTACACCGCGCGGAAGCGCGTGCGCGAGGACATCCCCGTGGGCGTGTACGAGGTCATCGCGGACTTCGGTCAGTCCCGGGGCACCAACACCGCGAGCATCCTCCCCAACGACGCGCTCGCCGCGCGCCGGTATGGCCGCACCATCCTCCTGCGGGAGAACATCATGCGGAATCCGGACCTCTTCGCGTCCGACGAGCGCATCTGGCGCGCCGCGGTGGTGGACGCCCACGCCCGGGAGCTGGTCCCCGAGGGCAACTTCCAGCGCACGCTCTGGCACGAGGTGGGCCACTACCTGGGGCCGGACCTCGACCAGAAGGGCCGCTCCCTGGACGTCGCGCTGGAGGACTACGCGGGCGCCATGGAGGAGATGAAGGCGGACCTGGTGAGCCTCTTCGCGCTCCACGACTTCCACAAGAAGGGCACGCTGGACGCCGCTGGCCTGCGCGCGGTGCAGGCCTCCGGCATCCGCCGCACGCTCCAGAACGTGCGCCCGCGAGACGACCAGCCCTACCAGCGCATGCAGCTGGTGCAGTTCAACTGGTTCCTGGAGCACGGCCTCCTCCAGGCGGACCCGCAAACGGCGCGCCTGAGCATCCACTACGACAAGTACCCGGCCGTCGTGACGGCGCTGCTGGAGCAGGTGATCGCGCTCCAGCACGGTGGAGACAAGGCGGCCACCGCCGCGTTCTTCCAGCGGTGGAGCGCGTGGACGCCCGAGCTGCACGACACGCTCGCCGCCCGCATCCGCGAGGCACAGGGGGCCCGCTACCGGCTGGTCCGCTACGGCGCGCTGGGGGACTGAGGCCCGGCGGGGCCCGTCGCGTCTCGGGGGCCACGGGGGCCGGCTGGCGGCACGGCGGGCGCCCCGCCCCCGGACACTCCCACCCCGGACGCCGGGGGCCTGGAGCGTGGCGAGCGGCACGCCGCCGCTTTCACCCTCCCCCGGGTGCGCACACCTTCGGACAGGACCCAATGACCGGGAGGAAGCCATGGCGCAGCCAGGCGGGCGTCACATGTACCTCGGGGTGGTCGGCACCCTGTTACTGCTGGGGGGCTGTGCCTCCCACCACCACGCTGGCGGCAAGGTGGACGAGGCGTGGGTGGCGCGCGTTCCGCCCGGCCAGCTGGGCGACGTGCGCCAGGCCCAGCTCACGGAGGAGCACGCCAGGGAGCAGATCACCCGCACGAAGGTGGCGAGACAGGACGCCGAGAAGGCGCTGGACGTCGCCCGTCGCAAGGAGACGGCCGCGAAGTCCCGCAACGAGGCGGGCGCGCTGAGCCTGAAGGCGGCGAAGGAGCGGGGCGACGCCGCGAGCATCGCGCAGGCCCGGAGCGCCAGCTGCACCACCCAGCACGCGCTCACGCTCGCCCAGGCGGAGGCGGCCTGGCGCGAGGACGCGGTGAAGACGTTGAAGTCCCTGGAGGACATGCGCCAGCGCGAGCTGGACGTGGCTCGCGCCCAGCTCCAACAGGCCGAGTACGAGGCCGTGAACGCCAACGAGGATGTCCGGGCGCGGGACCTGTCCGCTGGCGACTTCTCCAGCGCCGTGGCCGAGGCCCGGCGCAGGGCGGCGGACCAGCAGCGGCAGGTGGACGCGGACCTCCAGCGGGAGAGGCAGGCCCGGTCCCGGTGGGAGCAGCTGCGCGACCAGGGCTACGGCGGCAGCGGCCCCTCGCAGCCCTGACACAGCGGCGCGGGCCGATCCGGCCCGCGCCCTGCGCCACGGCTCACGGCAAGAGCTGCTCCGGCGACGCCTTCCAGGGCGGCGGTCCCCCCTTCGCGCACATCGGCATCAGGTCCAGGCGTCCAAAGAGGCCCTGAGACTCGAGCGCGGGCCCCGCCGTGAAGAACAAGGTCTCCAGGGGCTGGTTCTCGACGCCGTTACCGAAGCGGAGGGCCCACAGTCCGTCGATGACGAGCGGCTGTCCGTCCGGCCTCGTGAGCGCGCCCGCCCAGGCCCCGGTGGCGGGGTCATACGCGTTGATGTGGCCATCACCGAAGTTGCCCACCAGCAGATGGTTGCTGAAATTGCCGAAGCCCGCGGGCGCCATGGCCAGCCCCCAGGGCGCGTTGAGTTGCCCCTGGGAGATGACGCGCCGGAGCAGCTTCCCGTTCATGTCGAAGGCATTGACGAAGCCCGCCCCGGCGCCTGGAACGTCATCCTCGCGCTCCGGGTCCTGCTGCGCGTACGTCACGTAGAGCGTTCCATCGATTTCCTGGATGTTGAAGGGCGCGAAGCCCGGTGGCATCGACGGGTCCTCGAAGGCGCCCGGCATCGACATGCGCACGAACTTGGCGTCGAAGACGTCGACTCGCCCGTTCTTGAAGTCCGTCGCGTACAGCTTCGCCTGCGCGCCGCTGCCAGAGAGCGCGAGCCCCTTGTACACGGCCCCCATCGAGGAGTTGTCCGCCACGATTTTCGCCTGGGCCTCATCCACCATGGGCGCCCAGGCCGCCAGGGTCCCCTCCTCCGTGGCGAAGATGAAGTTGGCGGGCCCCGAGACACCGGCGCCGCCGGACACGACGAACGCATCCGAGCCGTTGAAGACGATCCCCGTGGGCTCGCCGGGCTCGGTCTTGCCGGGCTCGGGGATGCCCACGACCAGGGGCTGCGGGACGCCGTCGCCGTTGAAGAGCGACGACGTGCCGGTCTTGTTGTTCGCCACCCAGGCGACGCCCGTCGGGTTGAAGGCCAGCCCCCAGGTATTGACGAGGTGCGGGTCGACGTGCGCGGCGCCCAGCGCTGGACTGTTCGCGGCGAGGTTGCGCTGCGTGTAGCCATTCGTCACCCCACAGTTGGGCGGAGGCGCGGGTGGCGCCGCCGCCCAGGCGGCCGGAACCGCGAGGACCGCGACGGCCGCGGCCAGCCCCTTCTGCTTCGACGTAGACCTGCGTGTGTTCATCATGATTCCCCCCATCTGAGAGCGCGAACCGTCGCGTGCTCATTGAGCAACAAGTTGGGAGGGCGTCTTTGGATGAACAACCGGCACTGCTGAGCAGGAGCAGTGCCCACCGGCGGGCAACACCCGGCCCGCCAGGGCAACCCGCGCTACTCGCCCCGGGCGGCCTTGTCCTCCCGCCACCAGTGGCTCATGCGCTCGTGAATCTCCGCCTCGTAGCCTTCCTTGCTCGGGCGATAGAAGACGGAGCGCTCCAGCGGGGCGGGCAGGTACGTCTGCCCCGGCACGTAATGGTCCTTGGAGTTCCAGGGCGTCTGGTAGCCCTTGCCGTGCCCCAGCTCCTTCATCAGCTCGGTGGGCGCGTTGCGGATGTGGAGCGGCGGCTCCGCGTTGGGGTGCTCCTGGAGCGCCGCCATCGCGGCATCCAGCGCCGCATAGGCGCGGTTGCTCTTCTTCGCCGTGGCCAGCAGGACGACGGCGTGCGCCACGCAGATACGCCCCTCCGGCATGCCCATGGCGTGGAAGGCCTCCTCGCAGTCGCGCACGATGCTGATGGCCTCCGGCATCGCCATGCCCACGTCCTCCACGGCAATCACCTTGAGCCGGCGCCACAGGGACACCACGTCGCCCGTCTGGAGCAGCTTCGCCGCCCAGAAGACCGCCCCCTGGACGTTGGAGCCCCTGCACGACTTCTGCAACGCGCTCAGCAAGTCATAGTGCTGGTCCCCGTCCTTGTCGTGGCGGGACAAGCTGGTGCCCACCGCCTCGC
>Ga0182745_1001242_pt1 | contig 25073 bp, 19 predicted proteins | sample eDN3rd30CKraftBY_FD_128523 | JGI IMG/M metagenome (GOLD analysis project Ga0182745, IMG submission 128523) | Enriched backyard soil microbial communities from Emeryville, California, USA - eDNA 3rd pass 30_C Kraft BY (version 2) (version 2) | ecosystem: Environmental > Terrestrial > Soil >... | reverse complement strand
GCGCGTCGCGCTGCTGCGCAAGGCGAAGGTGTCGGGCTTCTCGCTCGACGGGATGGACCTGGAGACCTACGGCCTCGCCACCACCGTGGAGCCCGAGGAGCAGCGGGTCATCAACGGCGTGAAGGTGAAGCTGGGCAAGGCCATCACCCTGTCGGAGAAGGAGAAGGTCCCCGTCGTCTCCTACGTCACCCAGCGCGGGGAGATGGTGCTGGTGGACTACGGCACGACGATGCAGGCCCGGAAGGAGACGGAGGCCATCGCGAAGCGGCTGGACCTGGTGGAGGTCTTCGGCCTCACGCGCGTGGTGCTGCCCAAGCCGCTGCCCGACGCCGCTCGCACCGTGCCCGGCAGCGTCAAGCTGGTGGTGCAGGGCCTGCCGGAGAAGTTCCGGGAGCAGACCTACCGTCAGCACTACAAGACGCGGCCGGACGGCAGCGTGGAAGTCACCCTGTCCGCCGCCGCGCCCACCACGCTCAAGCCCCTGCCGCTGAAGGACCCGGAAGGGGGGGAGAACCTCAAGTCCACCCTCTTCGTGGAGAGCGACGCGCCGGCCATCCGCGAGCTGGCGAAGAAGATTGCCGGCAACGAGAAGGACGCGTACCGCATCGCCCAGAAGGTGAACGCCTGGGTGTACTCCAACCTGGAGAAGGACTATGGCGCCAGCGCGGACCGGGCCACGGACGTGCTGAGCCAGAAGAAGGGCGACTGCACGGAGCACTCGCTGCTGTCGGTGGCGCTGCTGCGCGCGGCCGGCGTGCCCGCCCGGCGCGTGGACGGCGTCATCTACATGGTGAACCAGGACGGCGTGCCCGCCCTCTACTGGCACGAGTGGGTGGAGGCCTACGTGGGCGAGTGGACGCAGCTGGACCCCACCTTCAATCAGGTGGTGGCGGACGCCACGCACTTCGCCTTCGGCAAGGAAGGCAACGCCGAAATCACGCCGCTCATCGGCGCGCTGAAGGTGATGTCCGTCGAGTGAGCCGGGCCGCGCCGGCCCCGCTCAGGGGCCGGTGAGCGCCGCCAGCCGCCGCGCCAGCACGTCCGGCTCGGTGACGGGCAGCTCGCAGACGAAGCCCCGGCACAGGTAGGCCGCGCCGCGTCCCTTCACCGGCTCGCGGCCCTCGAAGAGGTCCTTCAGCAGCGGAGGCACCGGCTGCCCCGCGGCCTTCCACCCCACGGAGACGGTGGGCGAGTAGGCGTGGTCCAGGGCGGCCCGCAGCGGCGCCACCTCCTCGCGCGAGCCCGCGAGGGTGACGGCCGCCGCGCCCTCCAGCAGCGCGTCCGCCGCCAGTCCCAGGTAGCCGTAGCCCATGGCGTTGCGCACCAGCGCGTCGCGCATGCGCGACACGTAGCGCTCCGGCAGCTCCAGGTACTGCTTGTCACCGGTGAGCGCCGCCAGCTCCACCTGCGCCTCCGTCAGCGTGGAGGCCCCGGACGGGAACGCATTGTCGAAGAGGCCGTACGTCGCCACCACGAGGTCCTTCTGCCCCCGGGGCGCGGTGAGGTACGCCGCCTTCTCCGCGTCCCAGAAGAGCGCCACCGCGCGGCGCACCAGCGCGTCCGCCGCCTCCAGGTACTTGGCGTCGAAGGTGGCCTGGTAGAGCGCGGTGAGGCCCGAGGCCAGGTCGCCGTAGTCCTCCAGGAAGCCGTCGATGCGCGCCTGCCCCTCCTGGTACGAGCGCGCCAGCCGCGTCCCGTCCCACGCCTTCTCCAGCACGAAGTCCGCGGCGGACGCGGCCCACCGGGCCCACTCCGGCCGGTCGAAGACGCGCGCGGCGAGCGCGAGCCCGCGAATCATCAACCCGTTCCACCCCGACAGCAGCTTGTCGTCCCGGCCCGGCTTCACCCGCCGCTCTCGCACGTCGAACAGCGTCCGCCGGGCGGCGGCCAGCTCGCGCGCCACCTCGTCCTCCGGCAGCCCGCGCTCCTTCGCCAGCGCCGCCACCGGGACGGCGACCTCCAGCACGGTGGCGCCGTGCTCGAAGTTCCCGCCGGGCTTGACGCCAAAGTGACGCAGCACCAGCTCCGCCTGTGACTCCGGCAGCGCCGCGCGGACCTCCTCCGGCGTCCAGACGAAGAACTTCCCCTCCTCGCCCTCGCTGTCCGCGTCCTGCGCCGCGTAGAAGCCGCCGCCCGCGTCGGTCATCTCGCGGCGCACGTACTCCGCCGTCTCCTCCACCACCTCGCGCCACAGCGGCCGGGGCTCCACCTGCTGCGCCTGCGCGTAGAGGTGCAGGAGCTGCGCGTTGTCGTAGAGCATCTTCTCGAAGTGGGGCACCCGCCAGCGCTCGTCTACCGAGTACCGGTGGAAGCCGCCGCCCAGCTGGTCGTAGATGCCGCCCTGGGCCATGCGCTCCAGCGTGAGGAACACCGCGTCCTTCAGCGGCGCGCCGCCGCCGCGCCGCCACGCCCGCAACATCAGCGCGAGGTTCATGGGGTTGGGGAACTTGGGCGCGCCGCCAAAGCCACCGTGGACCCGGTCCACCTGCTTCGCCATGTGCTGCCCCATGGCCACCACGTCCGCCACCGTCAGCGCCGAGGGCGCGGCCTCCAGCCCGTAGGTGGCCAGCTCGCCGAGCCCCTCCTCGAACTGCGCCGCCTGCCGCTGCACCTCGTCCTGCTTGTTCGCCCACGCGTCCCGCAGCGCCATGAGCAGCCGGGGGAAGCCCGGGCGTCCGTAGCGGTCCTCCGGCGGGAAGTAGGTACCGCCGTAGAAGGGCTTCAGGTCGGGCGTGAGGAACACCGTGAGGGGCCAGCCGCCGCCCTGCCCCATGAGCTGCACCACGCCTTGATAGAGCTGGTCCAGGTCCGGCCGCTCCTCGCGGTCCACCTTGATGTTGATGAAGCCCTCGTTCATCAGCCGGGCCGTGTCGGGCGACTCGAACGACTCGTGCGCCATGACGTGGCACCAGTGGCAGGCGGAGTAGCCCACGGACAGGAGGATGGGCTTGTCCTCCGCCTTCGCTCGCGCGAGCGCCTCCTCGCCCCAGGGGAACCAGTCCACGGGGTTGTGCGCGTGTTGGCGCAAGTACGGCGACGGCTCCCGGGCCAGGCGGTTGGAAGTGTCGGCTGACGGAGGAAGCGCGGCCATCGGGGACTCCGGGGAAAGGGCCTGCTGTCGAGATACGAACCCGCACGGGGGCGGGCAAGCCGAAAGCGCCGGCGGGACAATGGTGAACAGAGGGCCGGCGCGCCTAGCTCCGCGCCATGTCTCCGCTGCCCCGCCCTCCCGCCCATGGGGCCACGCCCGGCCTCGGCCTGAAGCCCTGCGCCGCCGTGCTCTGCATGGCCCTGGGCGCGCGCCTCGCCCTGGTGCTTGGCACGGACGTCTACTTCGACACCGCCTATTACTGGCAATGGGCACAGCGGCTCGACTGGAGCTACTTCGACCATCCGCCGCTGGTGGCGTGGCACATCGCCCTGCTGGGCATCGAAGGCACCGCGCTGCTGTGCGGCGTGGGGACGGTGGCCGCGGTGTGGGGGCTCGCGCGGGACGTCCATGGCCACGCCGGTGCCGGCTGGCGCGCGGCGGCGCTCTGGAGCACCGTCCCCGTGGGCGCGGTGGCGGGCGTCTGGCCCACGCCGGACTCGCCCCTCCTGCTGTTCTGGACGCTGGCCCTGTGGGCCCTGTGGCGCGAGCGGTGGGGGTGGGCGGGGCTGGCGGGCGGCTGCGCGCTGCTGTCGAAGTACCCCGCCGTGCTGCTGGCCGTGGCGTTCCTCCTCACCTCGCTGCGGGCGCGCCGCATGCCCTGGGGCGCGTGGCGCACGGCGGCCCTGGCGGGAGCGTTCTTCGCGCCGGTGGTGCTCTGGAACGCGGGGCACGACTGGGCGGGCTTCGCCTTCCAGCTCGGCCACGGGCTCGGACACGACTGGCGCGGCGGCTGGCGCACCTTCGGAGCCTTCCTCGCGGGCCAGCTCGCCATGGGAGGTCCCGTGCTCCTTCCCCTGGCGCTGGTGTATGGCCTTCGCGGCCCACGCACACAGCTCCTGCTCCGCATGGCGGTGCTGGTGCCCCTCTTCTTCTTCGGCTTCGCGTCCCTGCGCTCGCGCGGCGAGGCCAACTGGCCGGCCGTCGCCTACGTCGCCGCGTGCGTGGGCGTGGCGGGCATGCGCCCCATCTGGCAGCGCGCGGCGGTCTTCACGGGACTGGCCGTGGTGTTTCTCGTCGGAACGCACCTGCTCTTCCCGGTGCTCCACTTCCCGCGTGACACCGCGCTGGCGCGGACGCACGGCTGGGGCGTGCTGCGCGCGCTGGCCGCGCCGGAGCGGCTGTTCCCCGGCACGACGCCGGAGAGCGTGGCCACCGTGTACGCCCCGAGCTATCAGCTGGCCTCGCAGGTGGCGTACCACGCGCGGCGGCGCACGCGGACGGGCGCGCCCGCGCGCTTCAGCCAGTATGACCTCTGGGGCGACGCGGACGTGATGCCGGGCCAGGACGCGCTGTGGGTGAGTGAGGGTGGCCCACCGCCTCCCGAGGACCTGCGCTCCCGCTTCACCGCGATGGAGGGCCCGGTGGCACTGCACGGAGACTTCCGCGGGCGGCGGCTGCACACCTTCCAGGTCTGGCGGCTGCGCGCGCGGAGGCCATGAAGGACCGAGCCCGGCACCTCCCTCCAGGGGCTGGCGGTCAGCTCACACGGGCCGTCCCTTCTCGGCCCCCGGCTTTGACGGTGCGGCGGGTGAGTCATAGGGTGACACCCCGAAGGCCGTCACACGGAAGGAGGCACTGAGCGTGACGCACGCCGACGAGGGCAGCCCGAACCGCTCCCGGCGACTCGTGGTGGAGGCGCTCGGGTGCGCCTTGCTCGTCGTTGCGGTGGAGGGCGCGTACCACGTCGCCCAGCAGCTGGGCGTGAGCGCCACCGATGGCAGGCTGTTCATCTCCCTGGCCGTGGGCGCGATGCTGGCCTGCCTCGCCCTGGTCCTCCAGCCGCTCGTGGGCGCGCACCTCAACCCCGCGCTCACCTTCGCGGATGCGCTCGAAGATGGGACGCGCTGGCGGGACGTCCCCCTCGTGGTGCTGGCCCAGCTGGGAGGCGCCGTCGCGGGCAGGCTCGCGGCGCACCTCATGTGCCATGAGCCCGTGCTCGTCGCCACCCGCGCGCCCTCCGCCAGCGTGGCGCGGTTCCTCACGGAGCTGGTCGCCACCTTCGGGCTGCTCGTCATGGTGCGCGCCTGCGTGCGCACCCGCCCCGCCGTGCTCCCCGGCGTGGTCGCGGGCTATGTGGCCGCCACCGTCTGGTTCACGGACTCACGCTCGCTGGCGAACCCCGCGCTCGTCCTCGCGCGGGCGGTCAGCACCCGGCCCAGCGCCATCCACCCCATGGACGTGGAGTCCTTCGTCGCCGCGCAGCTCCTGGGCGCCGCGCTCGCGGTGCTGCTGTTCCGCTGGCTACAGCGCGTGCCGGAGCTGAAGCCGTCGCGCACCTGGTCCGTGGTCTTCGAGTGCTCGCGGCCCGAGGTCGCCCAACAAGCCGTGAGCCTCTTCAACCACCTGGCCTCGCCCGGGCGCGCCCGGGCCATGACGGTCCTGCCCACGGTGGAGTCCTCGGACCTGCCGCCGCTCGTCATCCGGCTCGTCCTCGAAGGCGAGTCCCTCGCCCCGCCCGAGCTCGGAGGCGCGACCTGGCCCCTGTCTGTCTCCGCGAGCACGGAGGAGCCCCGGCTCCGGGCCGCGCTCCGGACGCCCATCCAGCAGCTCCTCCGGGAGCGACGCTGGCTGCGCCTCTACGCCGTCGGGGACGCGGTCCACGAGGGCCCCAGGCCGCCAGGCTGAAGCCAAGGCGCGGGCCCGCTCACGCCACGCGCCGCCCTCGCGCCCGGAAGAGGCCGTCATACAGCCCCAGGAGGAGGTGGCCGCCCAGCGCGAGCGCCTCCTCGATGCCTCGCGCCGCCACGGCGCCCGCGCCATAGGGCGCGTCGAGCTGCTGATAGAAGCCCTCTGCGTGCAGCTCGTCGAGGCCCGCGTGCGTGGGGTAGTGCACCACCTGCGCCGCGTCCAGCCAGCCGCGCGCGACGATGCCCTGCCCCAGCGCCAGGGAGATGCCGCTGAACAGGTCCTCGAGGATGCCGAACACGGCCAGCCCGGTGAGCGTGTCCTCGAAGGCGGCGATGCCCATCAGCGCGGCGTTGAGGGACCGCACCTCCGGCCACACGACCACCCGCTCCATCTGGGTAGCGGAGACGCCCAGGCGCTCCAGGAGCAGCCGGAAGGTGCGCTCGTGGCCCTGAGCCAGCGTGCCGCGCCCGTGCTCGTCGAAGACGTTCTCCACCAGGGGCAGCCGCTGCGCGGCATCCGGCAGGCGGCTGGCGAGCACCGCCATGGGGCGCGGGAAGTACGCAACGGCGGCGAGGAACTGGCGCTGCGTCTCGACGAAGTCCTCGCGCGAGAAGGAGCCCTCTCGCAGCGCTCGGAAGTAGGACGTGTCCAGCATGTTCCACTCCGCCTTGAGCCCGGCGATGTGCTGGCGAAGCCTCAGATTTCGGACGAGGGAAGGTGCACCCATGCGGGTGTTCGTACCCGAAAGGACAGGTCCAGTGAATAGACGGTGCACACGGAGTCGGGCGCGATGCCGGCCTCGCGCAGCCAGTGGACGTGGTCCCCCAGCCGCTCGTCGATGCTGAAGCAGGCCAGCGCCTCTCCGCCCCGGGCCGCAAGGGCCTCTCCGCACGTCCGCAGATACTTGCCCCACCCGTGCGTCCAGGCCGTGGGCGGCGCCGCGAGGTGGACCAGCGGCCACGGGCGCCCCGTCGAGTGCCGCTGGAGGTCCTTGCTCCCGGCGGTGGAGCACCACCCCGCCCCCTCCAGGGGACGCCCGGGCGCGGGCCCCAGTTGCAGCCCTTCGCCTTCGGGCTGGGGAGGCGCCGCCCGCGTGTCCAGCGCCGCCAGCCGTGCGGGCGGCACGAAGTAGAGCGCGAGCCGGCTCGCCGGACGCCCCAGCCGCAGCGGATTCCACCCACGGGCGATGTGCATCACATCGCCCCGGGCGCCCCGCATCGCCGCGCCGTAGAGGAACCGCGTCCGCCGCAAGGGCGGAATCAGGAAGAGGTGCTTGAGCCCCTGGAGCAGCAGCCGCGTCGACAGGCCGGAGCCTCGCGCGTGCTTCGCCAGCTTGAGGTCGCAGATGTACAGCGCGTCCCGCTTCCGCGCGCCATGTGCCACCGTCCGGGCCACCCCCGTCACCGAGCCCAGCAGCGCGTCTCCCCGCAGGGCCAGCAGGAAATACGCCTCGCCCATCGAGGAGAAGAACGGGTGGTACTCGGGGCCGTGGTCGATGAAGAAGTGGTCGGCGCCGTCCGCGAGCGGATAGTGGATGTCCTGCTCCAGCAGGCGCAGCCGTTCGACATAGGGCCCGAGCGTCTCGGGCCGGGCGACGACGAAGCGCACGTCGTTCATGGGGCGGTGGGCGGGCGGCGGAAGCCGACCTCGATGCGCTCGTAGAACAGGCTCCGGTCGCTGGCAAGCAGCGCCTCGCCGAGCGCGTCATCGAACGCGAAGGCCGGCGTGAAGAAGCGCCGGAGGTCCCGGCGGTTGTTGAGCTGACGGAGCAGGATGGCGCACCCGGGCCGGGCCTCGCGCGACAGCAGCGCGGCCCACTTCGCCACGAGCGCGTCCTCCGACCAGTCGAAGATGTTGGACAGGGAGATGACGTCGAAGCGGCCCAGGTCCGGGACGTCGGGCAGCGAGCCCTCGATGAGCGTCAGTGACACCGGCCCCGCCGCGCGCACGTACTCGGGTGCATCCGCGTCCAGGTAGCGGCCGAGCAGCACGTGCTGAAGGAACGGGTTGCGAGGCGCGTCCTCCCGCTGGAGGCCCCGCTCGAAGACGCGCTGGAAGTAGCCCGGATAGGAGCCGGGCTCCGCGTGCTGTGTCGCGGAGGGACCGAACATCGCGTGCAGCAGCGGCGCCGCCAGGGCCAGCTCGAAGGCCACGGGCCAGTAGGGCGAGCCGAACCAGCGGGCGCACAGCTCGCGCCGCCGCGAAGGGGCGGTGTCGGACGCGAAGAAGGCCGACAGCTCGCTCGCGGGCGCGACGAACTCCTCGATGAAGCGGCGGAGCGTACGGAAGAGCCCCTCGAACTCGCCGCGCTGGTTCAAGGCGGCCGGGTCATCCCCATCCACGTTGAAGCAGGCCAGGGAGCGCCGGCCCAGTGCCTCCGACTTCTCCCGGACATGGGCGAGCTGCCGCGGGTTGAAGTCGAAGCCCACCAGCTCGATGCCCGGGTGGCGCCGCGCCAACGTCAGCAGCGTGCAGCCCCCCGAGGCCACGGTCAGCACGGCCCGGGCATTCGTGCGCTCGATGAGCGCCAACTCCAGGGAGGCGTCCTCTCGGACCACGGCGAACTTCAAACGCGCGGGTGGCCTCGAAGGCGTCGCGGATTCCATGGCATGTTCCTATCGCGAAAGCGGACGACGATGCCTCTCGGAACAGAATCCCTGCCCCCCACGCGGCTGCGCGACCTGGAACAGGTCGATGCCCGGCACGTCCCGCGCCTCCTGTGCTTCCTGGTGCTCTACCTGGGCGCCAGTGCGCTGTCGGTCACGCTCGCGGGACGAGCGGTTTCACTCCCGGGCACGCTGCCACTCGCGGCGCTCTACCTCCTCGCCGCCGCCTCGCTCCACGGCATCAGCCTGTTCACCCATGAGGCGGTCCACGGCGGACTGGCGCGCCGGCCGTGGCTGAACCGGCTGGGAGGCATGGCCTGTGCGCTGCCGGTGCTCCAGAACTACGCGGCCTACAAGGTCCTGCACCTGAGGCACCACGCCGACCTGGGCGGAGGGAAGGACCCCGACCACTACGCCAACTACACCGGGCGGCGCTGGCTGGAGCTGCTGATGCACATCGGCCGGCTGCTGCTGGGTTATCCGGCGTACATCACCCTGATTCCCATCCTCGGGTGGCGCCAGGGCACCGCCGCCGAGCGCCGGTGGATCGCGCTCGAAGTGTCCCTGGTCTGCGCCGGCCTGGCGCTCGCCGTGTCCCTCATCCCTGGAAACGTCCTGCTGCACGCCTGGGTCATCCCCATGCTCATCCTCAACACCCTGGTGAACGTCCGGGGCATGAGCCAGCACACGTTCTTGCGCGAGAGCAGCCACCCCATCCGGGGCACGCGCACCATCCTGTCCAACCCGGTGACGCGCTTCTTCATGTGCAACGAGAACTACCACCTGGAGCACCACCTGTATCCCCGCGTGCCCTGGTACAACCTTCCCGAGCTGCACCGGACGCTGCGCCCAGCGCTCGCCGCACGGGGAGCGCCCTTCATTCCCTCCTATTTCTCCTTCGTGCGCGGCGTCGTCACCGGCTCGCACCTTCGAGAGAACAGGCCCGCGAAGCCGGATGCTTGAGCGGCTGCATCTCCATGAAGCGCTGCTGACGGGTTTCGGGGTGGCCCTCACCGCCGCGCTCCTGCTCGGGCCAGGCCCTTCCGCGCCCGAGAGCGCCTGGGCCCTGGGCGCCACCGGGCTGTACCTGGGCTGTGTCGCGCTGCTGGCGCGATTCGACGGCGCGCCCCATGTCTTCCGGGCGCGGCTGCTGCTCGCCTATGGGGCGACGTTCTTCTGGTACGCCTTCGTCAAACGGGCCGTGCCGGCGCTCGGGCTCGCCACGCGCGACGCCTGGCTGCTGGCGGCGGACGTCCACCTCTTCGGGGCCACGCCCGCCGCGTGGCTCCAGCGCTGGAGCACGCCCGGCGTCAACGAGGTCTCCAGCGCCAGCTACCTCGCGTTCCACGCCTACCTGCATCTGGCCATGGCGTGGGCGCTGGTGGGCCCCCGCGCTCGGGCAGAGCGGTTCTTCAGCCATGTCTTCTCCGCCTACGTGCCAGGCATCGCCGGCTACTACCTGATGCCCGCGGTGGGGCCCGCCGCAGCGTGGCCCGAGCTGTTCACCGCGCCCATCGAGGGAGGCCCGCTCACCTGGCTGAACGCGGCGGTCGTCGCCAACGGCTCATCGACCTACGACCTCTTTCCCAGCCTGCACACGTACATCACCCTCGTGCTGCTGGACCACGACCGGCGGCAGCACCCCTTGCGGTTCCGGCTGATGGTGCCCGTCGCAGTGGCCATCATCGCGTCTACCTTGGTGCTGCGGTACCACTACGCCGTGGACCTGCTGGCCGCGGTCGTGTGGTTCGCGGCCTTCCGCGCGCTCTCCCCCCGGCTCCAGATGCGCTGGCATGCCAGCGGGCGTACGGCTCCTCGCGCGCCCCTCCTGCCCTGAAGGGGCGCTCGCTCGCTCCAGCCTCCGCGAGCCAGCCTGCCCCCGCCATTCACAGGGGGCGGCGCGACTGTCCTTCGGCCGGCCGAGACGGCGGGCTAGAGTGCGAGGCCGGGCATCCATCTGGAGCGCCCGGCACGCCTCGCTCGTCATGGACCTCGCCCTCCTTCTCGTCGGCCTCATCAAGGTGGTGTTCGGCGGCCTCGTCGCCGCGCTGGGCATCTGGTTCGCGCTGCGCGGGCTGGGCCGCCTCCTCGGCGCCAATCCGGTGGAGGAGCTGCGCCAGGGCAACGTCGCCGCTTGCATCGTCCACGCCGCGAGCCTGGTGGCGCTGGGCCTGCTGGTGCAGCACGCGGTGCAGGCCACGTCGGACGCGGTGGACCTCACCGTGCAGAGCCCGCCCATCCACCTCGCGACGGTGGGCCGGCTGGTCGGGGCGGCCATCCTGCACGTGGGCCTGTCCCTGGGCGTGGGCGTGACGGTGCTCGGCACGGGTGTGCTGCTGTTCGACCGGATGACCCCCGGCATCGACGAGCTGGCGGAGGTGCGCAAGGGCAACGTCGCCGCGGCGCTCATCCTTTCCGCCATCCTGCTGGTCCTCGCCCTGCTGACCGCGCCGGGGCTCCAGGCGGCGCTCAACGGCCTCATCCCCTTCCCCCAGCTCCCCGAAGGGGCGCTGCGGGCACCGGCGTGAAGACGTTCTTCAAGCTGATGCTCGCCGCCGTGGGCCTCGCGAGCGGCGTGTGCTGCTGCGGCCTGGGCACGCTGGGCCAGCTTGCGGGCATGGACATCGCGCCCGCGGAGCCCGGGCGCGCCAGCGGGGCACGGCCCGTGGACCTGGGGCTGGTGCTCCTTCCGCCGGGCACGTCTCCGCGACAGGCCCACGACTATGAATGGCGGGCGGACAGCATCCGCCCCCCCGAGCACCGCGTGTCCTACGGGCTGGGCACCGCGCTGGCCCGCGAGCTGGCGGACGAGCACGAGGCCCTGGGGCGCCGGCTGCGCTACCGCGCGCTGGGCAAGGAGCGCTTCACCTTCAACGCCCCGCCCGGGTGCAGCGCGGACATGCGCTGCATCTACGAGGAGCTGATGCGCACCAACGCCGGGCCCGTGCGCGCGCTGGGTGACAAGTTCGTCGCCTCCATCCGCGAGCGCGGGCTGGACGCCGCGCAGGCCACGCAGCTCATCCTCGGCTTCGTGCAGCGCATCACCTACGAGCTGCCCGAGCACGACGCCTTCGGCATCGTCCCCCCCGCCCTGGTCCCCGCGGAGAATCGCGGCGACTGCGACTCCAAGGCGGTGCTGGCGGTGATGCTGCTGCGGCAGGTGGGCGTCGACGCGGTGGTGCTGTACTCGGACCCGCTGTCGCACGCGGCGGTGGGCGTGGGCCTGCCCGGCAAGGGGACGGCGCTGCGCTACGGTGGGCGCAGCTACCAGTACGCGGAGGTCACCGCCGAGGGCTGGCCGCTGGGCATGATTCCGCCCCAGTACGACAAGCCCCGGCTGTGGAAGGTGCTGCCGGTGACGGGGGGCGTGGACACCGCGGGTTGAAGGGCCCGCGGCGCCCGGTCGTCAGGCGCCATCGGCCTCCTCCCGCCAGGGCGCGACACGGAAGCCGCCGCCAGCGTCGAGCGTCACGTAGAACAGCGCGTCGAAGCCCTCTTGGATGCGCGGCTTCTGGAGCTGCTTCACGGTGGCGCGCAGCGCCACCTCGGGCACCCTCGCGCGCCCCACGCGTGAGGCATTGCGCGCCAGACAGTCGTCCAGCCTCGACTCGAAGTAATAGCCAATGATGCGCGCCCGGTGCTCATGTCCCAGGGCAATGAGTGGCGCGCGCACCTCCGGCGAGGGATTGGTGTTGTCCACCACCACCGAACGGCCCGCGCCCAGCGCCTCTGCAATGAAGCGGCGCTGGCGGGCCTCCTTTCGGACCGCGTTCGGCCACAGGTCCTTGCTGACGTGCGCATGCGTGCCCGCGAAACGCAGCCGGTAGAAGCTGCTCTTGCCCGAACCCTGCAAGCCCACGAAGACGACGAGGTCCATGAGGTTGCGCCTCCGAACGCCTCCGCACGAGCGCTTCAGACGTCTATTTCTGGACGTAACGCTGTCACGCCAAAAAGACAGTCAACCCGACACGTCCCCGCTCCGGAACCGTCGGCCAGACATCACGAATGCCTGCCATTCCAATGAAATTCCAGACCCGGCGCACACGTTGACTTGTCTTGCTTAGACAGACTAACAAGCCCATCTCGTATTTCGAGGATTCAAGCGTCGTGCAGCACGGAGTGCCCTCTCTAGGAGACACCGTCATGCGTATGCCGTCCTCGCTGTCCCCCCTCTCCCTCCTGGCCCTCGGCGTTGGCCTCTCCGCGCCGATGACAGCGCTCGCCGCCAAGACACCGGACGTGCTCCCCGGCGTCGTCCGAGCCACGGCGGCCCTCGGCCCCGCGCGGCTCCTCACCGGCGCCGAGGCAGAGAAGGCCCGCGCCGTCACGGGCATCGACCGCGCGGCGAGTGGCGAGTACGCGCTCGCCACGGGCGCCGGCCACGTCTTCCACCGGACGCGCCAGCCCATCCACGCCTTGCGGACGCTCGACATGCCGCGCGCATCGGTCCAGCTCCACACATGGCAGGAAGAGACCGCGAACGGCGGGCGCGAGGATTACTTCGCCTACAGCCAGGGCGGCGTGGCGTTGCTGGGCCGCGTGCAGCCGACCGAGTACCTGGTGCGATTGGAGCACGCGCGCTTCGACCCGCTCCGAGGCGCACAGCCCCTGGTCGCGGGCCTGCTGGCCGCGGACGCGAACAACACGCTGCACCTGGTGCAGTTCCACGCGACGCCGCTTCCCGAGTTCCGCGAGGCCATCCAGGCCGCGGGTGGCAAGGTGCTGCGCTTCCTCACCGACCACACCTTCCTCGTGGAGATGAGCACCAGCGCCCACAAGCGCGTCGCCGCGCTGCCCTACGTCCGGTGGGTCGGCGCGTATCATCCGGAGTACCGGGTGGAAGGCGTGCTGCGCGAAGCCCTCCAGGGCCGCGCCCTGAGGCTGGAGCCGCAGCGCTACTCCATCATGGTGGGCGAGCGCGGCGCCGCGCGGCAGAGCGAGGTCGCCGCGCTGGTCCGCACCCTGGGCGGCACGGTGGAGCTCATCGAGCCGGGCGGGCTGCGCGTGGAGGCCACGCTCACACAAGCCCAGCTGGAGCGGCTGCTGCGCTCCAACGCCGTGCAGTACATCGACCGGTGGGGTGGCCCCGGTGAGCTCGACATGAACAACGTCCGCCAGGTCGGCGGCGCTCAGCACCTCGAGGAGGTGAAAGGCTTCACGGGCCAGGGGGTCCGCGGAGAAGTCTTCGACACCGAGCTGCGCACCACGCACCAGGAGTGGGCGACCCCGCCCATCATCCACAGCACGGGCACCACGGGCAGCTACCACGGCAGCTCGTGCTACAGCATCAACTTCGCCCAGGGCGTGAACGTGAACGCGCGTGGCCTGCTCCCGTCGGGGCAAGGCATCTTCTACCGCTACAACGAGTCGACGCAGTTCGGCGGCACCAAGTCGCGCTACGACATCAACCGCGAGCTCATCGACCCGTCAGGGCCATACCGCGCCGTGTTCCAGACCTCCAGCGTGGGCAGCGCGCAGGTGACCGGGTACACCACCATCTCCGCGGAGGTGGATGACTACCTCTTCCAGTACCCCATCCTCAGCACCCAATCGCAGAGCAACACCGGCAACCAGAATTCGCGGCCGCAGGCGTGGGCGAAGAACATCGTGTCCGTGGGGGGCATGTACCACTACGACAACACCGACCGCGGGGACGACCGGTGGAACGGCGGCGCTAGCGTGGGGCCAGCGGCGGACGGGCGCCTCAAGCCGGACCTGTCGTACTACTACGACGCCATCCTCTCCACGGCGAACACCAGCGACACGTCCTACACCAACTTCAGCGGCACCAGCGCGGCCACGCCGATGACGGCGGGGCACTTCGGCCTGCTGTTCCAGATGTGGCACGAGGGCGTCTGGTCCGGCTTCGGAGGCGGCGCGGATGTCTTCGCCAGCCGGCCGAGGATGTCCACCGCGAAGGCGCTGATGATCAACATGGCCTACCGCTACAACTGGCTCGCCGGTGGCTCCAATGGCGACCTGACGCGCCCGCGGCAGGGCTGGGGCACCCCGGACCTCAAGCGTCTGCTCGAACGCGCCGCCGTGACGAGCATCATCAACGAGACGAACGTCCTGCGTCCCCTCGAAACGAAGACGTACCAGGTCGCCGTGGCGCCGGGGGAGACGGAGCTGAACGTCACCATGGTCTACACGGACCCCGCGGGCACGGTGGGCGCGGCGCAGGCCCGCATCAACGACCTGTCGCTCCGGGTGACGTCGCCCTCCGGTGTCGTCTACTGGGGCAACAACGGCCTGACGGCGAGCAACGTCTCCACGCCGGGAGGCGTGTCGAACAAGGTGGATACGGTGGAGAACGTGTTCCTCACCAACCCCGCCGCCGGCACGTGGACGGTGGAGGTGATGGGCGACGAAATCGTCCAGGACGCGGTTCCGACGACGTTCGTGGTGGACGCCACCTACGCCCTGGTCGTGAGCGGCGGTCACATCCTGTAGCCAGGGGTCGAGCGACGTCGGGCGCCGGGCCGGCCTGCGCCCGGCCGCCTGACGTATCGCCCCCGGGTTCGCGCGGGCTTCCGTCACGCTGGCCCTGCCCCCCGGCCCGGTGGCATGACGGGTCCATGGCCCGTGACGTCTCCTTCTTCGACCAGCTCGGCTCGCTCCTCGCCCAGGAGCGCGAGGCCGAGAAAGCCCGCCTGGCCGCGCTCGCCCAGAGCCTCACCCTGCACGAGCGCGAGGAGCACGGCCTGTCCGTCCTGGACCTCGAGTCCATCGAGGAGGAGGTCGGCCTGGGTGGCCGCTTCCTCGTCACGCTCGGCCGCGCGGACCGCCGCCCCCTGCCCACGCGGCTGCACAACGGCGACCTCGTGGCCGTGCTCCCCCGCCGCGCGGAGGTGAAGGAGCCCGCCCGCGCGCTCATCTCCCGTGCCACGGCCACGCGCATCCAGCTCGCCTTCGACCGCTCCCCTCCGCCCTATGTCCACGAGGGACTGCTGCGCCTGGACGTGGTCCCCAACGACGTCACCTATGACCGGCTGCGCGCCGGGCTCCAGCGCTTCAAGGGCCTGGACAAGGGCGCCGAGCGGCGCAAGCGCGAGGTCGTCCTGGGCAACGAGCCGCCCCGCTTCGACAAGCCCCGCGACTTCGAACCCACCCGCCCCCTCAACCCCGAGCAGCAGGACGCCACCGCCCGCGCGCTCGCCGCCGAGGACTTCTTCCTGGTCCACGGCCCGCCGGGCACTGGCAAGTCCACCGTGCTGGCGGAGGTCGCCGCCCAGGCCGTGGCAGATGGCAAGCGGCTGCTGTGCACGGCCGCCAGCAACGCCGCCGTGGACCACCTGCTGGACCTGTGCCTGGACAAGGGCCTGCGTGCCATCCGGGTGGGCCACCCCGCCCGCGTGGCCCCGCGCCTCCAGGAGCACACCCTGGACATCGTCGTGGAGTCCCACCCGGACCGGGCCGTCTCCCGCGACCTCTTCGACGAGGCCTTCTCCCTGCTGGGCTACGCGCGCCGCCAGCGCACCCAGGGCCGCAGCCGCCAACGCTTCGCCAACGCCCGCGCCTCCACCTCCGAGGCCAAGGGCCTGCTCGACGAGGCCCGCGCGCTGGAGCGCAAGGCCGTGAAGGCCGTGCTGGCCAACGCGGACGTCATCTGCGTCACGCTCGCCAGCCTCGACTCCGGCGTGCTCGCTGGCGAACAGTTCGACCTGGCGCTGCTCGATGAAGCCACCCAGGCCACCGAGCCGCTGGCGCTGCTCGGCTTCCTGCGCGCGCCCCGCATCGTCCTCGCCGGAGACCCACAGCAGCTCCCGCCCACCGTCCTGTCCCAGGAGGCCGCGAAGGCCGGCCTGGGCGTGAGCCTCTTCGAGCGCCTGCTCGCCGACCACGGCGAGGGCGTCAAGCGCATGCTGCGCGAGCAGTACCGGATGAACGCGCGCATCATGGACTTCCCCTCGCGGGAGATGTACGGCGGCGCCCTGCGCGCCCACCCCTCCGTGGCCGACCGCACGCTGGCGGACGTCCTCGCCCCTGGCGCGGACGTGGACGCGCCCCCCGTCCTCTTCCTCGACACCGCGGGCAAGGGCTTCGAGGAGGAGGTCGAGCCCACCACGCGGAGTCTCTTCAACCCCGGCGAGGCGGGCCTGGTAGAGGCCCGCGTGCGCGCCCTGCTCGCCGCCGGACTGCCGCCGCGCGAGCTGGCGGTGATTACGCCCTACAGCGCCCAGGCCCACCGGCTGCGCGAGCAGGTCGAGGCGCTCAGCCCCGAGGTGGAAGTCGACACCGTCGACGCGTTCCAGGGCCGGGAGAAGGACGCCGTCATCGTCTCCCTCACCCGCTCCAACGGCGAGGGCCAGCTCGGCTTCCTCAATGACTTGCGCCGCATGAACGTGGCCCTCACCCGCGCCCGCCGCCACCTCTTCGTCGTGGGCGACTCCGCCACGCTGAGCGGCCACCCCTTCTACGCCCGCTTCGTCGAGGGCACCCAGACGCACGGTGGCTACCGCTCCGCCTGGGAGTGGCCCGACGCCCAGGACACCTGATACCTCGGGTTGTCACAGGGTAAAGGCAGACCCGCCCAGGGGAGCGCTATGCAAGAAGTGCAAGGCTTTCCGGCCAGATTTGTCGGAACCGTTCACAAAATTTGTCACCCCGCTCACGGTGGCGCACGAGGCCACGCCCGAAATTCGGGCCTTTGACAGGACTCCCTCGTGCGGCATGAAACATGCTGTTCGGGGCGGCGGGGAGGAACCGCCACATGTCCCAGCAGGCGAATGTCACGAAGGAAAACGATGTCTGGGTTCTGCGTATCGCGAAGGACAACGGCAAGCAGCAGGAGTACCGCTGCGCGACGGAGAACCAGGCGAGGCAGCTCGCGATGATTCTCTCCCGGCCGGACACGGGTGGGCCGCCGCGGCAGCCCGCGTCGCCACGCTGAGCACGCGCCGCGCCCGGACGCGGATGGCCGTTCTCCCGGGCACGCGAACCGGGTAAGGCACGGGCAGGAGGCTCCGTGCCCACAGCGCTTGAATCCCTCACTCTCGACGCCGATGGCCTGGCCCTGCATGTCCGCCAGCGCCGGGGGGCGTCGGCGCCAGCCGTCCTGTTCCTGCATGGCTGGCTGGACCACTCCCACAGCTTCGACGCCCTCGTCGCGCACCTGCCGGAGACCTGGCGGCTGGTGCTGTTGGACTTCCGCGGCATGGGCCGCAGCGCCCACGTGGGGGCTGGCGCCACGTACCAGTTCAGCGACTACGCGCTGGACGTGGAGGCCACGCTCGATGGGCTGGGCCTGGACGCGGTGCACCTCGTGGGGCACTCGCTGGGCGGCATCGTGTCGCAGGCCTACGCCGCCGCGCGCCCCGAGCGGGTGAGGAGCGTGACGCTCATCGAGAGCCTGGGCCCCTCCGGAGGCCCCGCGGCGGGCGCGCCGGGCCGCCTGCGCGGCGCCCTGGATGACGCCCAGCGCCCTCCCAACCGCAAGCGCTACCCCTCCGTGGAGGCCGCCGCGGCGCGGTTGCTGGAGAACAGCCCCACGCTGACGCGGGAGGCCGCGCTGTACCTGGCGCGCCATGGCACCGAGCCCGTCGACGGCGGGCTGGCCTTCACCTTCGACCCACGCCACCGCCGGCGCTTCGGCATGGGCTACGACGAGGCCCAGTGGATGGCCATCCAGGCCCGCGTCACCTGTCCCCTGCAGCTCATCCTGGCCACCCAGGGCCTGCGCCATGAAGACGCGCTCATGCAGAGCCGGGAGCAGGGCCTCACCACCCTCGCCCACCCACCGCTGCACATCCCCGGCGGGCACCACGTCCACATGGAGCAGCCCGCGGGGGTCGCCGAGGCGCTCATCCGCTTCATCCGCTGACACCCGCCTACCTGTCCTCACCGACAGAAGGGCGGGAAAGTCTTTCACTTCCCAGGGCAGCGCCCTTCCTCATTGCAGCCCGGGCAACACTCCTACCGCTCCAACTGCCTGAAATCAGGTGCCCCCGTCCTCGCCTCCTGTGTTGGTACGCGAATTGATTAAGGAGCGTGCGGTGGATCACGCGCCGGGCCCAGGCCGGCGCGTGTGGGGAGAAGGGTGGGGAGCGGGCGATGCGGATGGGGCGGACAGGGCGTGGTCTCACACTTGCGTTGCTTCTGACTCTCGGAACGGCGTGCCACGAGGGGCCGGAGACCCGCTTGGTGCAGGCCACCGCCGTGGTGGAGACGGACCTCCTCGACTTTGGCGACGTGCCCGTGGGCGAGTGGCGGGAACGGCAGGTCCGCATCCGCAATGTCGGCTACGTGCCCTTCTCCGCGCTGGACGCGCTGGGGCTCGCCAACAACCCGTCCTTCGTGGTGGAGCTGAGTGAGGGGGGCAGCCGGGTGATGCCGGGCGAGTCCCACGTGGTGCACGTGCGCTTCCACCCGCTCACCGAGGGCCTCGCGACGGAGACGGTGCACGTCACCACGGACGCAAACCAGGGCGCCGAGGCCCGGGTGCAGGCGGTGGGCCTGGGCACGCCCACGCGAATCGGCATCGACCCGCCGCTGCTGGACTACGAGACGCTGGAGGTGGACAGCGAGCGCACGCTGGAGGTGACCGTCACCAACCCGGTGGACCTGCCGCTGACGCTGTCGGTGGTCGGACAGCACACGGACCCCTTCACGCCGGACACCGTCACCATCCCGCCCCTGTCGTCGCGCAAGGTGAGCACCCGGTACCTGCCTCGCACGCTGGGGGGAATGGACGCGCGCCTGGAGGTCCTCTCGTGCGAGGGCTGCACGCCCGCCGTCGTGGAGTTGAAGGGCAACTCGGTGCCCTCCGCCTTCGTGTTCGACCCGGCGCCCGTGCCGTTCGACCTGATTCCGGTACACGAGCGCACGCAGTCGTTCACCCGCGCGCGCAACATCACCTGGCGCCCCGTCACCGTCGAGCGGCTGGTCACCAGTGACTACGCCTTCGTGCCGCTCTCCCACCCGGAGGGCTCCACCGTGCAGCCCGACGAGGTGGTGGAGATGCGGATGGAGTTCGCGGCCCGCTACTCCGGCCCCAACGTGGGCGACCTCACCGTGCATTACACCTCCGACAAGGCGCGCCAGTCCCAGGTGATTCTGGACGCGCGCGGCGGCCGGCCCACCCTCGCGGTGACGCCGGTGTCGCTCGACTTCGGCGAGGTGCCGGTGGGCGGCAAGGTGGAGCGCGTCATCCGCATCTCCAACGCCGGCACCAACGGCAACCTGCAATTCGTCGGCGTGGCGGCGGGCGGAGACAGCCCCCAGTTCAGCGTGGACGTGCCCATGCGCGGCACCCAGGCCCACCCGTGGACCGGCGGCGCGTGGCCCGTGCTGGAGATGACGCCCGGCCTGCCCATCGCTCCCGGCGCGGACACGCTGGAGCTGAAGGTGTACTTCGAGCCCACCGCGGTGGGCAGCTGGACGGCCGCGCTGCGCGTGAGCTCGGACGACCTGTTCAACCCAGACCGTGAAATCATCCTCACCGGCCGCTCGCGCGCCACCGCGCCCTGCGTCTACGAGCTGCTGCCGCAGCCGGTGATGGACTTCGGCAACGTGACGCCCGGCCGGGGCGCGGTGCTGGGCTTCTATTTCCGCAACCCGGGCAGCGCCGAGTGCGCGGTGAAGAACATCCACATCAGCAACGACGGCGGCGGCGCCTTCTTCATGCCGGGCGGCCGGCTCACCGGCGGCGTCGTTCCGTACGACGCGGGCTTCAGCGCCATGGTGGCCTTCCGGCCCCAGGCGGAAGGGGACTTCACCGGCGAGCTGCAACTGACGGTGAGCAACCCGGCCTCGCCCATGATACGGCTGCCCCTCAAGGGGGTGTCGCGCGCCAGCTGCCTGGTGGCGACACCGCCCTACGTGGACTTCGGTCCCATCCGCTACGACTGCGCCGCCACGCCCCGGAAGACGTACGTGGCCAACCAGTGCAACAGCCCCGTCACCGTGACGGCCGCGGACATCGGCAACGGCACCAGCCACCAGTTCTGGCTGCTGACGCCCCTGACGGCCCCCGTCACCCTGGCGCCGGGCGCGGGCCTCGAGCTGGAGGTCGGCTACGCGCGCAACGTGCATGGCCAGCACTACAGCCCGCTGTACCTGCGCACGCCCAACGAGCCGACGCCCTTCCTCATCCCCCTGCTGGCCGAGACGAACCATGAGGGCATCCAGGTGGACCGCTACACGCAGGGCACCGACAGCCAGCTCGACGTCCTCTTCGTGGTGTCCAACACCTCCACCATGGAGCAGTACCAGGAGCGGCTGAAGGCGGCGATTCCCCAGTGGCTGCAGACGGCGCAGACGAACGGCGTGGACGTGCGCGTGGGCGTCACCAGCACGGGCCTCGTCGCCCGGGGCCCCCAGTGCGGCGGCGGCGCCGACGGCGGCGAGGCGGGCCGCCTCTTCCCGGTGGATGGCAGCCGGCCCCGCGTCGTGTCCAGCACCAGCCCCACCGCCGTCGAGAACCTCCAGGCCAACCTGAGCGTGGGCATGTGTCACAGCCTGGTGCAGGGCCTGGAGACGATGCGGCAGGCGCTGTCCGCGCCGCTGTCCCAGCAGATGGACGACCCGCGCACCCCGCAGCCCAACGACGGCAACTCGGGCTTCGTCCGCGCGGCGGCGCGCATGGCGGTGGTGGTGCTGGCCGACGAGGACGACAACTCCGGCTTTGGCCCGGAGAGCTATGTCGATTTCCTCCGGACGCTGAAGGGCACGGGCATGTCCCACCGCAGCCAGCTCTACGCGCTGGTGCCCACCGACGCCGCCTGCGCCACCGCGGGCAGCGGCGCGGACCGCTTCGCCGCCGTGGCCCACGGCACGGGCGGGCAGGTGGCCAACGTCTGCGGCCAGAACTACGGCTCGCTGCTGGAGCAGGTCATCCAGCGCGCTGGCGAACCCCAGGCGGACTTCCCCCTCACCGCCGCACCCACCGGCCAGGGGGAGATGAGCGTTCGCGTCCAGGGCCAGCCAGTGCCCGCGACGCAGTGGGTCTACGACGCAGCGCAGAACGCCATCGTCTTCCAGCCGGGGGCCATCCCCGTGCCGGGCCAGGCCGTGGAGGTCCGCTACCGCAGCGTCTGCGCGGCCCCCTAGCCCCGGCGCGGACGCCCGGCCCTTCACGCAGAGGCGCGGAAATCCAGCCGTCATGGGAAATGATGCGCCACGGACTTCCGTGTCCCCGCCTGGCGCGGCTATCGTGCTGGGTGTCGTGGAAACGTTCGGCCGCTACGAGCTGCTTCGGAAACTCGCCATCGGCGGCATGGGCGTCGTCTACCTCGCCCGGCAGAAGGGGCCGGTGGGATTCCAGAAGCTGCTGGTGGTGAAGCGGCTGCTGCCGCACCTGTCCGAGGACGACGAGTTCATCGACATGTTCCTCGACGAGGGGCGCATCGCCGCGCACCTCAACCACCCGAACATCGCGCAGATATACGACCTGGGCGACGTGGACGGGCAGTACTACATCGCCATGGAGTACGTGCACGGCGAGGCCGTGGGCCCGCTGGGCGCCCGCGCGCAGCAGCGGGGCATCTCCATCCCGCTGGGGCTCAAGTGCCGCATCATCGCGGACGCCGCCGCCGGCCTGGACGCGGCGCACCACGCGCGCAGCCCGTCCGGGCGGAAGCTCGCGCTGATCCACCGGGACGTGTCGCCGCAGAACGTGCTGGTGGGCTTCAACGGCGGCGTGAAGCTCATCGACTTCGGCGTGGCCAAGGTGTCCGGGAAGCTGTCGCAGACCATCGTCGGCACCATCAAGGGCAAGCACGCGTACATGTCCCCGGAGCAGGCCCGGGGCGAGCCGCTGGACTCGCGCTCGGACGTGTTCGGCCTGGGGACGGTGTTCTACGAGCTGCTGACGCAGCAGCGCCTCTTCAAGCGCGAGACGGAGCTGGCCACGCTCAAGGCGGTGGTGGGGACGAAGATTGTCCCGCCGTCGGAGGTCGTGCCGGAGATTCCCAAGGAGCTGGACGCCATCGTCTTCAAGGCGCTGGCGCGCAAGCGCGATGAACGCTTCTCCACGGCGGGCGAGATGCAGCTCGCGCTGGAGGAGTTCCTCCTCACCCAGAAGCTGCACGCGACGACGGCGCACCTGGCGGCCTTCATGCGGGACATGTACGCGGAGGAGCTGGAGGAGGAGCGCTTCGCCACCGAGCCGACCATCGTCAACTTCGACCTGCGTCAGGCGGCGCGGGCCCACGGCGCCCGGCCGCCGGCACGTCCCAGCAGGGGCTCCTCATCCTCGGCCGCTCCCGTCCCCACCGCGCGGGCGGCGGCCCGGCCACCGGCCACCGCTTCCAGCGCGAAGCCCGCCCGGACGACGACGCAGGAGGCCGCCGTGAAGCGGCCTCCGCCCAAGGGCCCGGGCGGACCGGGTGACGGCGGCAAGTCGCCCGTGAGCTAGAAGCTCTTGCCGTCCACCTTCATCACCTGCAGCCCCTCCAGCTCGACGCCGTCCAGGCAGCGAACGTTGATGGCGCGCATCTCCTTCCCGTCCGGCATCGTGCCCTTGGCGAACGAGCGCACGCCGCACGTGGCGCAGAACACGTGATGGATGGCCTTCTTGCCGAACTGGTAATCGGTGAGGTGCTCGGCCCCGGAGCGGAGGTTGAACTGCTCCACGGGGACGAAACCCAGCAGCGTGCCCGTCTTGTGACAGATGGAACAGTTACAGGACAGCAGGGGCTGGCTCAGGTCCAGGCTGACGTCGAAACGAACCTGACCACAGTGGCATCCACCTTCGTAGCGCTTGGTTTCGGACATGCGCGCATCCTGCATCAGACTCCGTGGAGCGAGGCGGCAATTCGAGCGCGTGGAACGCTCGCGCTCCCGAGGCCGCCATCACGAGTTCCCGATGACGCAGCGGACTCACCGATGGGGGTGCGGTGAGGGCGCCGGAATGTGCTCGGGGTGCATGGGCTCCAGGTGAGGCGCGGGCGGGGGCGCGCTCGGGCGCATGGGCTGCGGCGCCTCGGGCATCACCGGCGCGGGCTCGATCGGCGCCATGGGAGGTGGCGCCACGGAGCGTTCAGGATGTGATTCACGCGGCGCCATGGGGGGCGGTGGCACGACGGAGCGCTCGGGATGTGATTCACGCGGCGTCACGGGCGGTGGCGCCACCACGGAGCGCTCGGGATGTGGCTCACGCGGCTCCATGGGGGGCGCGGGATGTGATTCACGCGGCGCCATGGGGGGCGGTGGCACGACGGAGCGCTCGGGATGTGATTCACGCGGCGTCACGGGCGAAGGCGCCACGGGACGGGCGGGACGGGCCTGGGACGGCGCGGCGGGGTGTGAGGGCGCCGGCGTGACCTCGTGGGGCCGCGCGGGCACCGGGCGAGGCGCGCCACTCCCTCCGTAGGGCCGCGGCGTCGCGGCAGGCGGGGGGCGTGCCGGCTGTCCGGGATGCCTGCCCGACCATGGATTCCGGGGCACGACGCTCGCGATGGGCACCCGTGTGACGGGACGCCCCGCCAATTGCGCCACGCGCCGGGGAGACGGTGAGATGTAGGCGCCTCGCCGCGGCACACCCGCGAAGTACGTCCGCCCCAGCACGAAGTTCAGCTGGACGGGCGGGATGAACACCCAGGGCGCCAGCGGGTCGAGGAAGTCCGGCGCCAGCACGGCGTTCCACATCGTGGGCTCCGAGTAGTAGTCGACATCCACCGTCAGGGGGCCGAGCGGCGCCCACGCGATGTAGCCGCCGCCATAACGCCACGTCACCCAGGCGGGCGCCCAGTCGTAGCCTGGAATCCACGCCCAGCCATAGGGCTGGACCACCACCCAGCGGCCATAGTGGAACGGCGCCCAGCCCCAACTGGCGTTGGAGACAAACGTCCATCCCTGGTCGGTATAGGCCCAGCGCCCGTCCGTGTAGGGCCGCCACGCTTGAGGCATGTCGCTCGGCACCCAGACGAGCCCGTAGTCTGGCGTCTGCACCCAGTCACCGTAAGGGTCGAGCGCCTGTTGGAAGTCGCCCAGCGTGGGTGAGGTCACCGGTTGCTGCACCGGGTACTCCATGGGAGGCGGCTGCGAATCGTCCGGCGGAGGCAGCGACTGGGCCCCCACCCTCGCAGCGAACAGCGACAGCAGCACCACCACCACGGACCGGCCTTTCATGGCACCTCACCCGGGAGCGCGCGTGGCTCCCGAGTGAATCCTTTGAATCCCGCCGCGTGATGGAAAGTATCGAACGGGATGCCCGCGCTACCGCGTGCGCCAGCCGGGCCCCGGGACGCACGGCCTCGCCATCGTCGGGGGCTGGTGCTCTCCCAGCGCCTGACCCTCTTCACGACGCCCGTCGTGTATCTGGAGCTGGACCGGCTGACGAAGCGCCGCGGCCGGTGAGGGCTACAGGCTCGCCAACGCCACGCGGTAGAGCGCCCGGTAGCCCATGCGAGGGGCCGTCTCGAAGCGCTCCGCGTTGAAGATATCCTTCAGCAGGGCCTGCCCGTCCGGCGAGGACTGGAGGCTCAGCAGCGTGGACTCCAGCGAGCTCACCAGCTGCGGCTGCAGCCCCATGGCCACCGGCACGCCGTCGTTGGGCGCCTCGTCGGTGTAGGCAATCAGCTCGAAGCGCCGGCCGGCGCCCGCGCCCAGCACGTCCTCCACGCCGGTGGCGAACGACAGCCCCGTGGAGGAGGGGGGGCAGAACACGCTCGTGACGTCCGCCTTGCCGTCCAGCACCGCCTCCAGCGCGCCCTGGTACGAGCCCGCGAAGTGCTGCGCGAAGAAGG
>Ga0182745_1001239_pt1 | contig 25077 bp, 23 predicted proteins | sample eDN3rd30CKraftBY_FD_128523 | JGI IMG/M metagenome (GOLD analysis project Ga0182745, IMG submission 128523) | Enriched backyard soil microbial communities from Emeryville, California, USA - eDNA 3rd pass 30_C Kraft BY (version 2) (version 2) | ecosystem: Environmental > Terrestrial > Soil >... | reverse complement strand
TACGCCATCGCCAGGATCAAGGGCGCCATCCTCGACGAGCTGCGATCGATCGACTGGGTCCCCCGCTCCGTCCGGGCCAAGGGCCGAGCCGTGGAGCGGGCGTTCTCCAAGCTGGAAGCCCGCCTCAAGCGCTCGCCCACCGAGACCGAGCTCGCCGCCGAGCTCGACATGAGCGACGCCCAGCTCCAGACCGTCCTCGGCCAGCTGTCGCTCACGGGCGTCGCCGCCCTCGACGAGATGCTGGGAGACCGGGGCGACGCCACCACGCTGGGCGACACCATCCCCGACGGCGGGGAGAGCCCGGGAGCGCTGCTGGAGCGCAGCGAACTGCGCGGTCAGCTGGCGGAGGCGATCGAGCGGATGCCCGAACGGGAGAAGATGGTGCTGACGCTGTACTACTTCGAGAACCTCACGCTGTCGCAGATCGGCGAGGTGATCGGCGTGACCGAGAGCCGAGTCAGCCAGATCCACACGAAGTCGGTCCTCCAGCTCCGCAGCCGCCTCCAGGCCGCGCAGCGCGAGCCCGCCTGAGCGGCGCCGCCGCGCTCGCCGTCCTGCTGGTCCTGCTCGGGACGCTCGGCGCGGCCGAGCCCGGGTGGGGACGGGTGCCTCCAGACGGGAGAGGCGCGGTGGGAGGGAGGCGCGCCCCGGCGCTCCGGCGGGGCCACGACGTCTACCGCCCTCCGACCGACGCCCCGGTCCTCGATCCGTTCCGGCCGCCGCCGGAGCCGTGGCTGGCCGGCAACCGCGGCATCGAGTACGCCACGCCCGCGGGTGCGCCGGTGCAGGCGATCGGTCCCGGCCGGGTGGCCTTCGCCGGCCAGGTCGCGGGCCGTCTGGTCGTGACCGTGAACCACCCAGACGGGCTGCGCTCCTCCTACACCGGCTTCGGGGCCATCACGACACGCCGGAACGCCGTGGTGCGCAGCGGTGATGTGGTGGGCACGGCAGGGGGGCCGTTCCACCTCGGGGTGCGCCGCGGCGACACGTACCTCGACCCGGCGCTCCTGTGGGGCGCCGCGCCCGGAGCCGGCCGGGTCTTCCTCGTCTCGGAGCACGGATGAGCAAGCACCGGGCGCAGCCGGCGCCGGGGCGGGGCGAGCAGGTCCCCATCATCGCCACCTTGGGCGGGCGTGCCAGTCATCGCTACACTCGTCAACCGGCCCATCGCCCGGTGGACCGATACCCAAACCGATTGCCCGGCCCCTCCCAACGGTCGCCTCCCGCAGTGGTGGCGCTTGGGGCCAGGTCCCCGAAACCGTTGGAGAGGAGCGGTCCGTGACGGAACCCGTCGTGACCATGAAGCAACTGCTCGAGGCCCGAGTCCACTTCGGCCACCAGACCCGGCGCTGGAACCCGAAGATGAAGCGCTTCATCTTCGGTGAGCGCAACGGCATCTACATCATCGATCTCGAGCAGACGCTCCAGCGCCTCGAGACCGCCTACACCTTCGTGCGCGACACGGTCGCCGACGGCGGTTCGATCCTCTTCGTGGGCACCAAGAAGCAGGCCCAGGACCCCATCCAGTCCTACGCCGAGAAGTGCGGCATGCCCTACATCAACGAGCGCTGGCTCGGCGGCATGCTCACCAACTTCGAGACCATGTCCAAGCGCGTCGCCAAGATGGCCGAGTACCGCCGCATGCGCGACTCCGGCGAGTTCGAGGCCATGCCCAAGAAGGAAGCCCTCCTCATCAGCCGCGAGCTGGCCAAGCTCGAGCGCAACCTGGGCGGCATCGCCCAGATGGAGAAGCTCCCGTCCGCCGTGTTCATCCTCGACACCAAAGAAGAGCACATCGCGGTCACCGAGGCCAACAAGCTCAAGCTGCCGATCGTCGCCGTCGTCGACACCAACTGCGACCCCGACATCATCCAGTACGTCATCCCGGGCAACGACGACGCGATCCGCTCCGGCGCCCTCATGTGCCGCGTGATCGCCGACGCCGTCGAGGAGGGCCGCCTCATCGCCTCCAAGCGCCCCGGCGCGGCGCAGCCGCCGAAGGCCCGCAGCAGCGAGGAGGAGGCGGCCGTCGCCGCCCAGCAGGCCGAGGCCCGTCGCCAGGCCGCGGCCGCCGCCGCCGAGCGCGAGGCCCGCATCGCCGCCCAGCAGGCGGCGCCGCAGCCCGCCGCCGAGGTCGTCGAGGCCCCGGAGGCCACCCCCGAGGCCGCCGAGGCCGCCCCCGAATCCGCCGACCCGGTCGAGGAGACCACCACCGATGCCTGATTTCACCGCCAAGGACGTCCAAGCCCTCCGCCAGTCGACCGGCGCCGGGATGATGGACGCGAAGAAGGCGCTCCAGGAGAACGCCGGCGATGCCGAGGCTGCGGCCAAGTGGCTCCGTGAGAAGGGCCTGGCCAAGTCGGCCGCCCGGGAGGACCGCGACAACAGCCAGGGCACCGTCGCCGTGTCCCTGGTCGACGGCGTCGCCGCCATCGCCCAGCTCAAGTGCGAGACCGACTTCGTCGCCAAGTCCGACCAGTTCTCGGATCTCGTCCAGGAGATCGCCACCATCGTGGCCACCCAGGGCACGGAGGCCGCCTCGAAGAAGAGCGAGGCGATCGACGACCTCAAGGTCGTCTTGAAGGAGAACATCGAGCTGGGCGAGATCGTCCGGTTCGAGGCGGCCGAGGGCAACGTGATCGACACCTACGTCCACCGCCAAGACGGCCGCGGCGTGCTCGGGGTCATCGTGGAGCTCGCCGGGGGCGGCTCCGCCGAGCTGGCGCACGACATCGCCGTGCACATCGCCTTCTCCAAGCCGAAGTACCTGACCAACGACGAGGTCCCCGAGGCCGAGGTGGCTGCCGAGCGCGAGACGCTCGAGGCCATCACGAAGGCCGAGGGCAAGCCCGAGCAGGCCATCGCCAAGATCGTCGAGGGCCGCATCGGCGCCTGGTTCAAAGACCAGGTGCTCATCGACCAGCCCTACGTCAAAGACGACAAGCAGACCATCGCCCAGCTGCTGGGCGGGGCGTCCATCGCCCGCTTCGCGCTGGTCTCGATCGGGAGCTGACCCATGGCGGACGCCTCTCCGGAACCCGCCCCGCCCGGAGCACCCACACGGTGGTCGCGGATCGTGCTCAAGCTGTCCGGTGAGGCGTTCGGCGGCGGCACCTACGGCATCGCCGGTGAGGTCGTCCGCCAGCTGGCGGAGGAGATCGTCAGCGCCCGCCGCATGGGCGTCGACGTGGCCGTCGTCATCGGCGGCGGCAACATCTGGCGCGGCATGCACGGCGCCGGCGCCGGCATGGACCGCGCTCAGGCCGACTACATGGGGATGCTGGCCACGGTCATCAACGGCCTGGCGCTGCAGGACACGCTCGAGCAGCTCGAACAGCCCACGCGGGTGATGACAGCCCTGCACATGGAGCAGATCGCCGAGCCCTACATCCGCCGGCGAGCCCTGAGGCACCTCGAGAAGGGCCGCGTGGTGATCCTCGCCGGCGGCCTCGGCGCCCCGTTCTTCACCACCGACACCCCCGCCGCCCTGCGCGCTGCTGAGCTGTCCGCGGGCGCGGTGGTCAAGGGCACCCACGGCGGCGTCGACGGCGTCTACACCGCGGATCCGAAGCTCGATCCCACGGCCACGAAGCTCGACGAGATCACGTACATGGACGTGCTCAACCAGGGCCTCGGCGTCATGGACCCCACCTCCATCACCTTCTGCATGGACAACGGCCTCCCGATCGTCGTGTACGACGCGCTGACCGAGGGCAACCTCGGGCGTGTCCTCACCGGCGAGCGGGGAGTCGGTACCCTGGTCCGGTGACCTGCACCCGACCAGCCAGCCGATGAGCGACGAGATGGCGTCGATGGTGATCGACGACTCCAAGGAGCGCATGGCGCGCGCGGTGACCCGGGCGCGGACCGAGTTCGGCTCGATCCGCACCGGCCGGGCGGCGCCGGCCCTGGTGGAGAAGATCGCGGTCGAGTACTACGGCTCCGACGTGCCGCTGCAGCAGCTGGCCGGCTTCTCGGTGCCCGAAGCCCGCATGCTCGTCATCTCGCCGTTCGACAAGGGGTCGATGGCCGCTATCGAAAAGGCCATCCGCCAGTCCGACCTCGGTCTCAACCCGAGCAACGACGGGAACAACATCCGCCTCTCGTTCCCGCCCCTCACCGCCGAACGCCGTCGGGAGTACGTGCGGATCGTCAAGGGCATGGCCGAGGAGGGCCGGATCGCCGTGCGCAACCTGCGCCGCTCGGGCCGCCAGGAGCTGGAGGCCTTCCAGAAGGACGGCGAGCTGTCCGAAGACGAGCTCGCTCGGGCCGAGAAGGAGCTCGACAAGGTCACGCACGCCGCGGAGGCAGAGATCGATGCTGCGCTCGCAGCCAAGGAGCAGGAGCTGCTCGAAGACTGACCAGGGTGCGGCCGGTCCGCACCACACCCCCGAGCCGGCGGCGGTCGCTGCGGTTCGGACCAGGCGCAACCCCAGGAGGTGCCATGGACGACCAACGAGGATCTCGATCAGACGACCCGAAGCCGACCGACGCGGCAGAGGGCGTCCGCATCATCGGCGCCGACGAGGCCGCCGAGGCAATGGAGCGCGACGACGTCGCTCCCCGACGGACCGATGACGAACTGCGCTACGGCGACCGCCCCCCGGCGCCGCCGGCGGGCCCCCGTCCCGCGCTGCGGTTCCCGCTCGATGCCAGCGCGGATCCGACCCGCATCGAACGGCCGCCGGTCGAACCGGCCCCGGACCCGGTCACCGGGCCCGTGTCGCTCCCGCACTGGACCGAGCCGCCCACCGGCGAGGTCCCGGCCGTGCTGATCGGCGACGAGGGCCCGCTGATGGACGAGGACGAAGACGACCTCGACGTGTGGTCGTCCTTCGCGACGTCCACCCCGCGCTGGCGCGACGCCGACGACGACTGGGGCGACGACGGGTTCATGGAGAAGCTCGCCGACGAGAGCGAGGTGCGCGTGGGCGCCCTCGGCGATGTCGACGCCGAACCCAGCCACGAGGAGTACTTCGGGTTCGACGACATGGAGGAGCGGGTCGAGGAGCGCACCGGCGATCCCGGCGTGCCCACCGATCCCGGTCCCCGCTGGGAGGTCGGCGACGACGACTGGAGCGCGGCCGGCGACCAGCCCGAGGCGGTCGTCGAGGAGGCCTGGGGCGCCGATGAGCCGTGGGCTGACGACGGCGACGCGGACGAGTACGTCGACGAGGACATCTACGCCCCAGCGGGCGGCGGCGGCGACCGCAACATGCCGATGGCTGTCGGCGTCGGGGTCGGCCTGGCCGCGATCGGCGTCATCGCCTTCGTCGCCGGATCGGCCGCCACCACCATCCTCGTGACCCTCATCCTCGGCGCGTGCGCCGTGGAGTACTTCGAGGTCCTCCGCAAGGTCGGCTGGGAATCGGCTCGCGTGGTCGGCCTGGCCGCGGTCGTGGCGCTCCCGCTCGCCGTCCACTGGCGCGGTCTCCCGGCGTACGCGCTGATCGCCTTCTTGACGGTGGCGACCATCTTGATCTGGTACGTCGTCGGTGCCGGCGGGCGCGACCCGCGGGTGCTCGAAGGCACGGGGGCCACCCTGCTCGGCGTGATCTGGATCGGCGGCCTCGGCTCGTCGGCCACGTTCATGGCGTCGATGTCCAAGGGCATCTCGCTCCTGCTCGTCGCCGTCTTGGCCACCGTCGCCTACGACGTCGGCGGCTTGTTCATCGGCAAGGCGATGGGCCACCGGCCGCTTGCCGCGGCCAGCCCGAACAAGACCGTCGAAGGCCTCCTCGGGGGCATGGCGGGCGCGTTCCTCGTGCCCGTGATCCTCGTGGGCATGCTCGACGTGGGTCCGTGGTCCGGCCTCGGCGCCGGCCTGGCGCTCGGCATCGGAGCAGCGGTCGCGGCGCCGCTCGGCGACCTGTGCCAGTCCGTGCTGAAGCGCGACCTCGGCGTCAAGGACATGGGCAGCCTGCTGCCCGGCCACGGCGGCGTGCTGGACCGCTTCGACGCCATGTTGTTCGTCCTGCCGGCCGTGCTCTGGCTGACGCTGGCCCTCGGTCCGTTCAACGTGGTGTGACCACCACCGTCGCCCTCGCCGGGTCCACCGGCTCCATCGGCACCCAGACCATCGAGGTCGTGGCGGCCGAACCCGACCGCTACGAGATCGTCGCCCTCGGCGCCACCGGACGGAACCTCGATCAGCTCGCCGACCAGGTTGCGGCGGTGCGGCCGAAGGTCGTCGCCATCGCCGACCCGTCCCGGGCCGATGCGGCGCGCGAGCGCCTCGGCGGCGTGGAGATCCGCGTCGGCACCGAAGGCCTCGCCAGCCTCGGCGCCGAGGCCGATGTCTGCGTGAACGGCGTGGTGGGCTTCGCCGGTCTCGAGGTCACCCTCGCCACGCTGCTCGCCGGCAGGCGCCTGGCGCTGGCCAACAAGGAGTCGCTCATCGCCGGTGGCCCGGTCGTGCAGCGGGCGCGCCGCACGCCCGGGGCCGAACTGGTGCCCGTCGACAGCGAGCACGGTGCGCTCCACCAGTGCCTGCGCTCCCGGGACGAGTCCGGTCCGGCGCGCGTCGCCGCGCTCGTCTTGACGGCCAGCGGCGGCCCGTTCCGCGGGCGCGGCGCCGCCGACTTGGCCCAGGTGACCGTCGAGGACGCCCTGGCCCACCCGACCTGGAGCATGGGCCCCAAGATCACGGTCGACTCGTCGACCCTGATGAACAAGGGCCTCGAGGTCATCGAGGCCAACGAGCTGTTCGGCACACCGGCGGGGGAGCACGGCGTCGGGATCGGCTTCGACGAGATCGACGTCGTGGTCCACCCGCAGTCGGTCGTCCACTCGATGGTCACCTACACGGACGGCTCCACCATCGCCCAGCTCTCGATGCCCACCATGTGCCTGCCCATCGGGTACGCCCTGGCCTGGCCCGACCGCTCGGCGGCGCCGTTCGGCGCCATCGACTGGACGACGCTGTCCCGCCTCGACTTCGAGCCGCCGGACTTCGGCGCCTTCCCGTGCCTCGGCCTCGCCTACGCCGCCGGGCGCGCCGGCGGGGTGGCTCCCGCCTGGCTCAACGCCGCCAACGAGGAAGCGGTCGACGCGTTCTTGAACGGCGCCATCGCCTGGACCGACATCGCGTCAGTGTGCGCCACGGTCCTCGATGGTCACGAGGCAGGCGTTCCTGCCGATGTGGAGGACGTGGTCGAAGCCGACCGCCGGGCGCGGCTCGCAGCCCGTAGCGTGATGGGGCTCGCACCCCCGCCCCAGGACCCTCTCGATGCCTGAACCGCCCCCCGCCGACACCGACACGATCGAGGCCCCGCCGCGCCCCGCCGCGCCGGGCGGTGCGACCCGTCTGGCCAGCTCCGTCTCCTCCGAGGGGTACGGCGTCGACCCGGAGTCGCCGGGCGTCCGCTTCGGCTGGCTGCGCCTCGGTGCGCTCCTCGCCGTGCTGGTGCTGGTCGGGTTCTTGAACCCGCAGATGCTCCTCGTGATCCTCGCCCTCATGTTGATGATCGCCCTGCACGAGCTGGGCCACTACCTCACAGCCAAGCGGGCGGGCATGAAGGTCACCGAGTTCTTCTTGGGCTTCGGACCGAAGATCTGGTCCGTGCGCCGCGGCGAGACCGAGTACGGGATCAAGTGCATCCCGGCCGGGGCCTACGTGAAGATCCCCGGGATGGTCAACATCGACGAGGTCGCGCCAGAGGACGAGGCGCGGACCTACCGGCAGCAGAGCTTCGGTGCACGCGTGTCGGTCGCCGTCGCCGGCTCGGCGATGCACTTCATGTTGGCCCTCGTGCTGCTCTACGTGAGCGCGGTGTTCATCGGGCAACCGGCCGACGCGTTCTCGACGAACCCGGCCAGCCCGCCACCGGTGGTGAAGCAGGTCCACCCGGGCTCGGGCGCGGCGGCGGCGGGCCTGAAGCCCGGCGACGAGATCCGCACCATCGACGGGACGGCGACGCCGACCGGCACCGCGCTGCGCACGGTCTCCGCGCCGCACTACGGCGACACCGTGCCGGTGACCTTCCTCCGCGACGGCAGGATCCAGACGGCTGACCTCACGCTCGGCGCCTACTCCTTCACGCTCGCCGACGGCGCCGTGGCCAAGACGTGCGGCCTGGGCATCACGATGGCCGATCCGCCGGACGAGACCGTCGGTCCCATCCAGGGACTGGTCAAGGCCCCGCAGCAGTTCGGTCAGATCTTCGCCATCTCGGTCCAGGGCCTCGGCAGCTTCTTCAGCCCGTCGGGCATCTCGTCCTTCGGCTCGCAGGTCGGGAGCGCCCACGAGGACAGCAAGGCGGCCAAGGAGTCCGAGGCCGACAACAGCGAGACGTGCGCCGAGAAGGCCGCCGCCATCGCCAAGGACCCGGCGGGCCCGGCCGTCTCGGCCTCGTCGACCGGCGAGAACCGGATCCTGTCCATCTACGGCCTGGTGCGCATCGGCTCGTCGGTCGACGTGGTCTCGCTGGTGACGCTCTTCGCCCTCATCAACATCTTCATCGGCATCTTCAACCTGGTCCCGCTGCTGCCCTTCGATGGCGGGCACGTGGCCATCGCCGTGTACGAGAACATCCAGGAGCGGCGCTTGCACCGCCGTCGGTACTTCGCCGACGTGACCCGGCTGCTGCCCCTCACCTACGGGGTGGTCCTCGTGCTCGGCCTGCTGTTCGTGTCGAGCCTGTACCTCGACGTCGTCAACCCGATCGGCTGATCGTGGACGACGGCTCCATCACCCTGGCCGCCCGGCGCCCGACCCGGCAGATCGTCCTGGCGCACCCGACCCACCCCGTCGCGGTGGGCGGCGGTGCGCCGGTGTCGGTCCAGTCGATGACCACCACCAAGACGGCCGACGTCGACGGCACCCTCCAGCAGGTGTACGCCCTCTACGGCGCCGGGGCCGACATCGTCCGCTGCACCTGCAACGACGCCGACGCCGCGGCGGGCCTCGCCCACATCGTGCCTCGCTCGCCGGTCCCGATCGTGGCCGACGTCCACAACAACTACCGGATGGCGCTGGCCGCGCTGGAGGCCGGGGTCCACTGCCTGCGCCTGAACCCCGGGAACATCAAGCGGCCCGAGCACATCAAGCTCATCGCCCAGGAGGCGAAGGACCGGGGCGTCCCGATCCGCATCGGGGTCAACGGCGGCTCGCTCGACGAGCGGCTGTACCAGAAGTACGGCGGGAAGGTCACCCCGGAGGCGATGGTCGAGAGCGCCCAGATGGAGCTGGCTTACTTCGACGAGGTCGGGTTCGACCAGGTGAAGATCTCGGTCAAGGCATCGAGCGTGCCGCTGATGGTCGAGGCGTACCGGCAGCTGTCCGAGGCGACGGACCACCCCCTGCACCTGGGCGTCACCGAAGCGGGTCCGCCGCCAGCGGGTGTGGTGAAGGCCACGGCCGGCATCGCGGCCCTGCTGGCCGAGGGCATCGGCGACACGATCCGCTACTCGCTCACCGCCGACCCCGTCGAGGAGGCGCGCGCCGGGCGCGTGCTGCTGGAGGCCATGGGCCTCCGTGAGCGCAAGGGGCTCGACCTCATCGCCTGCCCGTCGTGCGGACGGGCCGAGGTCGACGTGATCAAGGTGGCGAACGACGCCCAGGCGGCGCTCGACGGCATGGACTTCCCGATCCAGGTCGCCGTGATGGGCTGCGTGGTGAACGGCCCGGGCGAGGCGCGCGACGCCGATCTCGGCATCGCCGCCGGTCGCAAGAAGGGCCATCTGTTCGTGAAGGGCCAGGTCGTCGCCGTCGTGCCCGAAGACGAGATGGTCGACGCACTGGTCCACTGGGCGGGCACCATCGGCGAGGAGGGCATCGAAGGCGCCCTCACCTACGCCGATGCCAACGCCCAGGCCGAGGCCGACGCCGACCGCGCCGCCCTCCTCGACGAGCAGGGCGCCGACGCCAACGCGTCGGAGGCCAAGGTCGAGCTGATCCGCAAGAACCTCGCCGACCGCTGACCCGCCTCCGGGTCGTCAGAGAGAGGTCAGTCCCAGTTCCAGGGCAGCGCCTCGGTGAGCTCGGGCTTCGGGTCGGCCAGGAACAGGTACCAGGCCGACGCGGCGACGGCGCCGATCGTGATCGCCCAGGCACCGGCCTTCACCCACGTGGGCTGCTCCTTGAGCTCGTCGACCCGTGCCTTCTCCTTGGCGTACTCGAGCATCCGCTCGGCCCAGGTCAGCTCTCGGGAGAGGATGCCCAGGCCGGCGATGATGCCGATGATGCCGGGACCCGGGAGGATCATCATGGCGAGGCCGCCGAACAGCACGACGAAGCCGACGATGATCGTGCCGATGCGGAGCGCGACGTGGCGCTTGGCCTCCTCCTCGGTGTCCTCGTGGCGGCCGGTGGCGTACTCGGCCTGGATCGCCGCCTCCTTCAGCACGCCGAAGCGCTCACGAGCGTCGAGGCGGCCGTCGCCGTCCAGGTCGCCGCGCCGCCCGCTGGTCCCGGGAGCAGGAGCGCCGTCAGGGGCTCGGTCCTCGGAGGAGCGGCCGACCGGGTCATCCGTTGCTGACATCGACCCAGTATCGCGGTCGAGGCCGACGGCGTCAGTAGGGCATTCCCCCGAACCGACCGATCGGGACCACCTGCTCCCGATCCGGGGACCGGGAGCAGGCCGCCATCGAGCGACGGCTCAGCCCTTGTCGTTGACGACCTGGCGCAGCTCGGCCCGGACCGTCACGAGGTCGGCCTGGTCCCGCATCACCTTGTGGATGTCCTTGTAGGCACCGGGGTGCTCGTCCACCAGGGAGCCGGCGCGGTCGGCGAGCCACGTTGCCCGAACCGGCGGGCCACCGTACGGAGCCGGCCCTTGCAGGCCGCAGCGAGTTTCGATCAGAGGGCGTGCGCGAGGAGGTCCTGCTCTTCGGGGTGGCGCTCGAGGTAGCCGCGGACGTAGGGGCAGGTGGCGCCGATCCTGATGCCGTTCGCCCGGGCGTCGTCGAGGACGTGCTTGGCGAGCTTGCCGGCCAGGCCCTGGCCCTCGTAGGCGTCGCGCACGCCGGTGTGGACGAACACCCGGACCTCGCCGTCCATGCGGTAGTCGATCTCGCCGGCTTCGGCGCCGTCGACCAAGAGGTGGTAGCGGCCGCGGTCGCCCTGGGGCTCGTGGGTGATCTCGATGCTCATGGCCCCCAGGATGCCGGGTGGATCACTCGGTCGTCGCGAGGAGGTCGGCGTCGCCGGGGTGCTGGGCGAGGTAGGCGGCGACGTACGAGCACTGGGGGATGACCTTCCGCTGCTCGGCCCGGGCATCATCGAGGCCGCGGCGCACGAGCCGGGCGGCCAGGCCCCGGCCCTCGAAGGCCGGACGCACGCCGGTGTGGGTGAACACCCGGCGGCCGTCGCCGTCGCGGTAGTCGAGCTCGCCGACCTCGGTGCCGTCCACGAACAGGTGGTACTGCCCGAGCGCGCCGTGCCGTTCGTCGTCGATCTCGATGTCCATGGCCCCAGGATGCCCGGATGCGACCCCGACGAGACGCCTCCAGGTTGGGACCGTTCTGGGACGCCGATCTGCGGCCCGGTACCGGCGAGGCCCGTACGATCGTCGCATGCTCCGCACGCCGTTTCGCACCGTCGCCCTCGTGCTGCTCGCCGGCACCCTCGTCGCCGCATGCGGCGCGTCGGGCGGCGACGACGCGGCCGGCACCACCAGCGCATCCAAGTCCGGATCCACGACGTCGGCGGCACCCACCACCGAGGCGGCCGACGCGACCGAGACCACGGAGGCCGACGATCCGGCGGAGACGGCCGAGGCCGACGCGCCCGGCGACGACATCTGCGTGCCGTTGAAGGTGCTGAGCGACTTCGACATCGAGTCCTCCCAGCTGGTGAACGGCGGGGACTGGGCCGCCACGCAGGCGTACTTCGTCGAGCACACCGACGACGTCCTCGCCGCCTACGACGAGGCGATCGCCATGGACAGCGAGGTCGAGGACGACCTGAAGGCCCTCCGAGCGGTCACCGAGACCACCGCGGAGACGGCAGCCGACTCGACCGGTCTCATGGACTTCAGCGCCAAGCTCCTCGACCAGCCGGGCATCATGGAGGCAGGGGCCGCGGGCTTCGCCCTCAACACCTTCGCCGAGGACAACTGCGGGTTCTCGACGGGCGGCAACTGACGGCGAGCCGGCGCCGCCCGGCTCGGCACCGTCGCGGATCCGAGGTCGGAGCGGGGGAGCGGCGGCCGGTACGGTGGCCCGCCATGGCCAAGCCCCCCGTCCTCACTCCCCAGGCTGACGACTTCCCCCGCTGGTACCAAGACGTGCTGGCGAAGGCGGAGCTGGCGGACAACGGGCCGGTGCGCGGCACGATGGTCATCCGGCCCTACGGCTACGGCCTGTGGGAGCGCATGGTCGAGGAGGTCGACGCCCGCATCAAAGACGCCGGCGCCGAGAACGCCTACTTCCCGCTGTTCATCCCCGAGAGCTACCTGACCCGGGAGGCCGAGCACGTCGAGGGCTTCAGCCCCGAGCTGGCGGTGGTGACCCACGCCGGCGGCAAGGAGCTGGAGGAGCCCGTGGTGGTCCGCCCCACGAGCGAGACGGTCATCGGCGAGTTCATGGCCAAGTGGGTCAACAGCCACCGCGACCTGCCGCTGCTGCTCAACCAGTGGGCCAACGTCGTGCGCTGGGAGCTGCGGACCCGCATCTTCCTGCGGACCTCGGAGTTCCTCTGGCAGGAGGGGCACACGGCGCACGCCACCGAGGCCGACGCCAGCGCCTACGCGCTCCGGATCCTCGAGGACGTGTACCGCGACTTCATGGTCGAGGTGCTGGCCATGCCCGTGCACATCGGCCGCAAGACCAAGCAGGAGCGCTTCGCCGGCGCCACCAACACGCTCGCCTGCGAGGCGATGATGGGCGACGGCAAGGCGCTCCAGATGGGCACCAGCCACGAGCTGGGCCAGAACTTCGCCAAGGCGTTCGAGATCAAGTACCAGAGCGCCGAGGGTGTCGAGGAGCTGTGCTGGACCACCAGCTGGGGCGTGTCGACCCGCATGATGGGCGGGCTCATCATGTGCCACGGCGACGACAAGGGCCTGGTGATCCCGCCCCGTCTGGCTTCGAACCAGGTCGTGGTCCTCGTGATCAAAGACGAAGACGGCGTGGGCGCGGCCGCGCAGGCGCTGGTGGACGAGATCAAGGCCGAGGGCATCCGGGTGAAGCTCGACGACCGCACCGACACCTCGTTCGGCCGCCGCGCCACGGCGTGGGAGCTGAAGGGCGTGCCCGTGCGGGTCGAGGTGGGCCCGCGCGACCTCGTGAACGGCGAGGTCACGGTCGTGCGCCGTGACACGGGAGCGAAGACGCAGGTCGGCATCGCCGGCTTGGCGACGGACCTGCCCGCGGTGCTCGACGGCATCCAGGCCGACCTCCTGGCCACCGCCACCGCTCGTCGCGACGCTCGGACGGTCACCGTCTCCACCATCGACGAGGCCCGCGAGGCCGCGCAGACCGGCTTCGCCCGCATCCCGTGGGCCGCGCTCGGCGAGGAAGGCGAGGCCCTGCTCGCCCGCGACGCCGTCACCGTGCGCTGCATCCAGTCGGCCGACGGCGGCGTGCCCGCCAGCGAGGACGAGCCCGGCGCCGTCGCCATCGTCGCCCGCGCCTACTGACGCCGACCGCTCCGATGGCGCGGGGCGGTCACCGGAGCCGCTCGATGATGGTGGCGTTGGCCAGGCCGCCGGCCTCGCACATCACCTGGAGCCCGAGGTGGGCGTCGCGCTGCTCCATGGCGTTGAGGAGCGTGGCGGTGAGGCGGGCGCCCGAGGCTCCGAGCGGGTGGCCCAGGGCGATGGCGCCGCCGTTGACGTTCACCTTGTCCAGGTCGGCGTCGAGCTCGGCCGCCCAGCCCAGCACGACGCTGGCGAACGCCTCGTTGATCTCGACCAGGTCGATGTCGGCGAGGGTCATGCCGGCTCGCTCGAGCACCTTGCGGGTGGCGGGGATGGGCGCGGTCAGCATCATCAGGGGGTCGTCGCCAGCGACGGCGAACGTGTGGAACCGGGCCCGGGGCTCGAGCCCGTGCGCCCGGGCGTAGTCCTCGGAGGCGACGAGCACCGCGGCGGCGCCGTCGCTGATCTGCGAGGCGTTGGCCGCGGTGACCACCCACGGGAGGCCGGGGTAGCGGGCCTCCCACTCGGGTGACCGGAAGGCGGCGGGCAGCTTGGCCAGGCCTTCGAGCGTGCCGCCCGTTCGGATGCCCTCGTCGGCCGTGACCTCGTGCCGCTCGCCGCCGGGACCGGGGGCCTTCAGGGCGAGCAGCTCGCGGTCGAAGCGCCCCTGGGCGGTGGCCTCGGCTGCGAGGCGGTGGGAGCGCAGGCTGAACTCGTCGACATCGGTGCGCGAGAGGCCCCAGCGGGCGGCGATCCGCTCGGCGGCGACGCCCTGGGGGATCAGCCCGTCGGGGTAGCGGACGCGGAACCCGGCGCTGAACGGATCGGCGGTGACCGCCGACCCCATCGGGACCCGGCTCATCGACTCGACGCCGGTGGCCAGTACCAGGTCGTAGGCGCCGGCGTCGATGCCCTGGGCGGCGAAGGCCGCCGCCTGCTGCGAGGAGCCGCACTGACGGTCGACCGTGGTGGCCGGGACGGACTCGGGGAGGCCCGCGGCCAGGGCCGCGTTGCGGGTGACGTTGAGCGACTGCTCGCCGACCTGGGAGACGGCGCCGCCGATGACGTCGTCGACATCGACCGGGTCGATGCCGGTGCGCTCCACGAGGCCGCGGATGACGGCAGCCTCCAGGTCCACCGGGTGGACGCCGGCGAGGGCGCCCGTGGGCTTCCCCCGGCCGATCGGCGTGCGGACCGCGTCGATGATCACGGAGCGGGACATGGGGCACCTCCAGGTCTGAGCAGCAGCCCGCCTTGGGTTGCACCACGAAACCTAGCAAGTCGGTTGCATGATGCAACTTGATGGTCGGTGACGTGCGCCACGCGCCCCGCCGTGGGGTCAGGTGCGGCGCACGACCTTGCGGCCTCCGGACGCCGACCACCGGTCGATCACCAGCTGGTCGCCCTCGACGGCGATGACCACGACGGTGTCCAGGTCGATCGTGTAGAGGTCGCCGCCGCCGGGCGGCTCGTCCACCCCCAGGTCAGCGAAGTACTCGCTCAGGATGCGGGCCCCCTCGCCGGTGTCGGCGAGGAGCACCGCACGCCCGGTGAGCTTCACATCGCCGTCGCCCGGATCGGCGGCCCCGTCTTTCACCTTGCGGGACTCCCACGGGATGCCGTGGAGCGCGATCCGGGGATCGCGCGCCAAGTCGGCCCCCTTGCGCGAGTCCGGCATCGAGCCGATCCACAGCTGGCCGTCGCGGAAGAACGGGTCGATGCCGCTGAGGCGCGGCGAGCCGTCGGCCCGGATGGTGGCGAGGACGCAGTTGGTGGTGGACGAGATGATGGTGCGGGCCCGCTCGGCGAGCTCCGGTTCGGCCTGGGTGAAGTCGTTCCATGAGGTCATCTGCTCATCATCCCCGAGGGGTGTGACACGCAAGCGGCCGAGGGTGCGGGGCCAAACCGGCCGGCGCACCCTGGCCAGCGCCGGCCTGGCCGCTCGCATCGTGGCGCAGCCCCACGCTGGGTGGCAGAGGCAGCGCCGGCCCGGAGAACCTGACGGCTACCCGCTATGCTGGCCGTGTTCACCTCTCGGGGTGGCGAGGCGTGGGCCTTGGGCCCACGCCCTTTCTTTGTCCGGGCCGGAACCGGCCGTGTCATCTGGAGCGAGAGGAGGCGTTGCGATGGAGACCACCGCCCGCGTGCGCCTGCTCGTGGAACCCCTCGTCGAACAAGCCGGGGTCCGGCTCTACGACATCGAGTACTCCGGTGGCGTCCTGCGCATCACGGTGGAGCAGGAAGGCGGCGTCGGGATCGATGTCATCGGCAAGCTCACCCGCAAGATCTCGCACCTCTTCGACGAAGAGGACCCGATGCCCGGCCACTACACCCTCGAGGTGTCGAGCCCGGGCCTGGAGCGGTCGCTCCGCACGCCCGAGCACTTCGCCAGCGCCGTCGGGTCGCTCGTGTCGGTGAAGACCAAGCCTGGTGCCGAGGGGGACCGTCGGATCAAGGGCACGCTCGTGTCGTCCGACGAGGAATCCGCCACCATCGCCCCCTCCGGTGCCGCACCTGGGGCCACCCGGGTGCTCCGGCTCGACGACATCGAGCGGGCCCGCACCGTGTTCGAGTGGGGCGGCCAGCCCAAGCCCGGCAGCGGGTCCAAGGCCGGCTCCGACCCGAAGTCCGCATCGTCCGCCAAGAAGAAGGCAGCCAAATCATGAGCAACGTCGATCGCATCGAAGCCATCAACACGCTTGCCCAGGAGAAGGGCATCTCCCCCGAGACGCTCATGGGCGCGCTGGCCGACGCCCTGGAGTCCGCCTACAAGCGGCTTCCCGGCGCGTACGAGTACGCCTGGGCCACCATCGACCCGGTCACCGCGGAGATGCACGTCACCGCCCAGGAGCTCAACGAGGACGGCGAGCCCTACGGTCCCGAGCTGGACGTGACACCCGACCAGGCCACGCTCGGACGCATCGCCGCGCAGACGTTCAAGCAGGTCATGATGCAGCGCCTGCGCGAGGTCGACCGGGAGATGAAGTACGACGAGTACGCCGGGCGCGAGGGCGACATCGTCACCGGCATCATCCAGCAGACCGATGCCCGCTACACGCTGCTGGACCTCGGCCGGGTGGAGGCGCTGCTGCCCCAGGCCGAGCAGGTGCCCTACGAGCGCCCGGAGAACAACAGCCGCCTCAAGGCCTACATCGTCGAGGTCCGCAAGACCTCCAAGGGCCCGCAGATCGTCGTCAGCCGGACCCACCCGGGCCTGATCAAGCGCCTCTTCGAGCTCGAGGTCCCCGAGATCGCCGACGGCATCGTCGAGCTCAAGGCCTGTGCCCGCGAGCCCGGTCACCGCACCAAGATCGCCGTGTGGTCCAACGACCAGAACGTCGACCCGGTCGGGGCCTGCGTGGGGGCCCGCGGCGCCCGCGTCCGCATGGTCGTCAACGAGCTGCGCGGCGAGAAGATCGACATCGTCCCGTTCTCCGAGGACCTGCCGGACTTCGTGGCCAAGGCCCTCCAGCCCGCGAAGGTCAAGGAGGTCCGGATCCACGAGGACACCGGCACCGCCGAGGTCATCGTCCCCGACTACCAGCTGTCCCTCGCCATCGGCAAGGAGGGCCAGAACGCCCGCCTCGCCGCCCGCCTCACCGGGTGGCGCGTCGACATCAAGTCCGAGAGCCAGCTGGCCGAGGAGGAGTCCTACAAGTCCGACGAGTGGGCGCAGGGCGAGTGGGTGGTCAACCCGGAGACCGGCGAGCAGGAGTGGATCGACGCCGAGGGCGGCGAAGCGGTCTCCGCTGACGCCTGGGCGGCGGGGGAGAGCGAGGTCGACGAGGAGGTCGCCGTCGCCACCGCCGAGGACGCCGTGCCGGCCCCGGCCGACGGGTCCGAGACCGAGACCGAGGCCATCGCGGACGTCGACGCCGAGGAGGCTGTCGAGATCGATGCCGACGACGGCACCGTCGACGACGGCACGGCCGATCCCGGTGACGCGGCCGATGCCACCGTCGCCGACGAGCACGCCGAGGCACCGGCCGAAGGCGAAGACGGTGCTGCCGCGGGCGACGATCAGGCCTGACCAGGGCCGCGGCCCGCTGCGCACCTGCGTCGGGTGCCGGGCGACCCGTCCCCAGCCCGAACTGGTGCGGATCGTCCGCACATCCGACGGAAGCCTCGTCTCGGGCCGTACACTACCGGGGCGGGGGGCGTGGCTCTGCCTCGACTCCCCCTCGTGCCTGGACCTGGCGGTCCGGCGGGGCGGGTTCGCCCGCTCCTTCCGGTCGCCGGTGAGCAGCGCTGCGGTGGCAGCGCTGCGTTCGGCCATGGCCGCTGACCAGCAGCGGTGACCGCAACCGACTTCGTGCCCGGGTCCCCGGCTGCGCGAGACTAAGGAACTGTGCCCGGGGCGTCCCGGGTGCTCAGTACGCAACAAACGCAGGAAGGCCCGGCGAACACCGTTGGCAGCAAAGATCCGTGTCCATGAGCTCGCGAAAGAGCTCGGTCTCACCAACAAGGAGACCTTGGACCTGTGCGTCACCCTCGGCATCGCCGTCAAGACGCACTCTTCGAGCATCGAGGACCCGCAGGCTGATCGCGTGCGTCGCAAGGCCGAGCGCGAGGGGCTGATCCGCGACGAGCAGCCGCCGGAGCCCGAGAAGCCCAAGAAGGCCGCCGCCAAGAAGGCCGCGGCCAAGCCGAAGGCGGAGCCCGCAGCACCGGCCGAGCCCGCCGCCGAAGCCCCGGCACCGGCCGCGCCGCCGGCCGAGGAGCCGGCACCGGCCTCGCCTCCGGTGGCCACCCCGCCGCCGCGCCGCGTCGTGACCTCCAGCGGCTCCACCGCGCCGCCGCGCCCTCCGGCCCGCCCGGTCGAGGCGGCCACGCCCCCGCCCCCGCCGGCCCCGCCCCGTGCGGCGCCGCCCGCTGCGCCGCCTCGACCCTCGGCTCCGCCGGCCGCCCCGGCCGCCCCGGCGGCACCCGCGACGCCGCCCGTGTCCGCATCCGGCAAGCCGATCCCGCCGCCCCCGCCACCCCGTTCGCTCACCGGCAAGCCGATCCCGCCGCCCCCTGGCATGGGCGGGCGCGTCTCACGTCCGGCTCCCGGTCGGCCCGGTGGCCCGTCTGGCATGCCGGCCCGCACGGGTGGCGGTCCCAACCGCCCCATGGGTGGTCCGCGCCCCAACGTCCCCGGCGCCGGCGTCTCGCCCGGCGGTCCCGGCGGCCGCCCCGGCGGTCCTGGTGGCGGCCCGGGCGGTCGTCCCGGTGGTCCCGCTGGTCGCCGGCCCCCGCGCCGCAAGGGGCGCCGCCGCCGCAACCGCGAAGAGCTCCAGCCGATGGACCTCCCGTCGTACACCCCGGACAACTCCCCGGTGCCCGACGGCGTGGTCGTGGTCGAGCGGGCCTCCACCCCGCAGGAGCTCGGTCCCAAGCTGAACCGCACCGCCGCCGATGTGGTCCGGTTCCTCATGCAGCAGGGCGAGATGGTCACGGCCACCCAGTCCCTCACCGATGACATGATCGAGCTGTTCGTCGCCGAGATCGGGGCCGAGGTCCGCCTCGTCGATCCGGGCGAGGAGCAGGAGGTCGAGCTGCAGAAGGTGCTCGGCGTCGAGGAGCTCGACGACGAGGCCGACGAGGAGGCCACCGAGTGGCGGGCTCCGGTCATCACCGTCATGGGCCACGTCGACCACGGCAAGACCAAGCTGCTCGACCGCATCCGCAACGCCAACGTCGTCGCGGGTGAGGCCGGTGGCATCACCCAGCACATCGGTGCGTACCAGGTCGTCAAGGACGGCAAGGCCATCACCTTCATCGACACCCCGGGCCACGAGGCGTTCACCGCCATGCGCGCCCGCGGCGCGGATGCCACCGACATCGTCATCCTCGTGGTGGCGGCCGACGACGGCGTCATGCCCCAGACCATCGAGGCCATCGACCACGCCCGGGCGGCCGACGTGCCGATCGTCGTGGCGGTCAACAAGATCGACCGCGACAACGCCGATCCCGACAAGGTCCTGGCCCAGCTCGCCGAGCGCGGCCTGGTGCCCGAGTCCTGGGGCGGCGACACCATCGTCTGCCAGATCTCGGCGCTGCAGGAGATCGGCATCGACGAGCTGCTCGACAACCTCCTGGTCGTCGCCGAGCTCGAAGACCTCCGGGCCAACCCGAAGGGCCGGGCCAAGGGCGTCGTGCTCGAGGCCAAGCTCGACCCGGGACGCGGTCCCGTGGCCACGATCCTCGTGCAGCGAGGCACCCTCAAGGTCGGCGACCCGCTGGTCGCCGGTCCCGCCTGGGGCCGCGTGCGAGCGCTCATCAACGACAAGGGCGAGCAGGTGAAGTCGGCGGGTCCGTCGACGCCCGTCCAGGTCCTCGGCCTCTCCGACGTCGCCACCGCCGGTGACGACTTCGTGGTCGCCAAAGACGAGCGCACGGCGGCCAAGGTGGCCGAGCAGCGCGAGCACTACAAGCGCATCGCCAACATCTCCGGCTCGGCCTCCGTGTTCCACGGCGGCGCCAAGCTCGAGGACATCTTCAGCCAGATCCAGGCGGGCGAGGCGGCCACGCTCAACCTGATCATCAAGGCCGACGTGACCGGTTCGCTCGAAGCGGTCACGGCCAGCCTGAAGAAGCTCGAGCGCGACGAGGTGAAGCTGTCGTTCGTCCGTGAGGGCGTCGGCGGCATCCTCAAGTCCGACATCGAGCTGGCGATGGCCTCCAACGCCACGATCATCGGCTTCAACGTGCGCCCCGACCGCCAGGTCCGCGAGTTCGCGGCGACCGAGGACGTCGAGATCCGCACCTACGAGGTGATCTACCACCTCCTCGAGGACATCGAGGCGGCCATGGTGGGCATGCTCGCCCCCGAGTTCGAAGAGGTGGTCACCGGCGAGGCCGAGGTCCGCGAGATCTTCTCGGTGCCGAAGATCGGCAAGATCGCCGGCTGCTACGTCACCAACGGGCAGATCACCCGCGGCTCCAAGGTCCGCTTCCTCCGGGACGGCACCATCATCTGGAAGGGCGCCATCTCGTCGCTCCGCCGCTTCAAGGACGACGTCCGCGAGGTCAACCAGGGCTTCGAGTGCGGCATCGGCCTCACCGACTTCCAGGACCTCAAGGACGGCGACATCATCGAGACCTACGAGGATCGCGAGATACCTCGTTCGTGAGGAGACGCCTGCCCTGACTCGGCGGTGGGGCCGGGTCTGAGGCGGTTTCGGGTCGCCTGTGCACCGCAGGGGTGCATGCGTGACCCGAAATCGGATCGGTTGGCGGGATCGACGGGTCGGTAGGCTCGTTCCGCTGTGTTTGCCAGTGTCCTGGTCGTCGACCTCCACCTCCCGATGACCGATTCGCTGAAGGCGAAGCGTGCGGTCATCACGCCCATCCTCGAAGGCGCTCGCCGCCGGCACCGGGTGGCGGTGTCGGAGACCGACCACCAGGATCAGTGGCAGCGCAGCGAGCTGGCCTTCGCCACGGTGGCGTCCAGTGAAACCCAGGCCCGAGCGGTGCTCGACGCCGTGGAGCGGTTCGTGTGGTCGTTCCCCGAGGTCGAGGTCATCACCGCCCGCCGGTCCTGGCTCGACGAGGAAGAGGACGACTGATGCCGAAGCGATCCACCGCCCGGGACTACCCCCGCACCGCGCGCCTGAACACCCTGGTGCGCGACATCCTCGCCCGCGAGCTGGGGCGCATCGACGACGAGCGCCTGGAGTTCGTGACCCTGACGTCGGTCGTGGTCGACGGCGACCTCAAGAAGGCCGTGGCCTACTACGACCACTCCCGCGGCGACGACGCCGACGAGGAGGTGGCCGAGGCGTTCGACGAGCACAAGAGCCGGCTCCAGCGGGCCATCGGCCGCGAGGCGCACATCAAGCGCACGCCCGACACCCGCTTCGAGCTCGACGGCGTGCTGCGCAGCGCGCAGCACATCGAGTCGGTCATCCGCACCCTGCCCGACCTCGACCCCGGCGCCACGCCGGTCGAGTACGACCCCGACCTGTACAAGCCCGAGCCGAGCGACGACGACGCCTGATGGCTCGGCGCGGGGGAGGGCACCAGGGGCCCGACGGCCTGGTGGTGGTCGACAAGCCCACCGGCTGGACCAGCCACGACGTCGTGGCCAAGAGCCGCGGGCTGCTCGGCACCCGCAAGGTCGGCCACGCCGGCACGCTCGACCCCGATGCCACCGGGGTGCTGCTGCTGGGCGTCGGCAAGGCCACCAAGCTCCTGCGGTTCCTGTCGCCGCTCCCCAAGCGCTACATCGGTGAGGTCCGACTGGGCGTCGACACCTCGACGCTCGACTCGTCCGGCGTCGTCACCGCCACCTACGACCTGGGCGCCGTCACCCTCGATGACGTCCAGCGGGCGGCGGCGGGCTTCGTCGGCGACATCGAGCAGATCCCGCCGATGGTGTCGGCGGTGAAGGTCGGCGGCAAGCGCCTCCACGAGCTGGCCCGCGAGGGCAAGGAGGTCGACCGGGCGCCCCGGCCTGTCACCATCCACGGTCTCGAAGCCGGCGCTGTCGGCCCGGAGGTCGGTGGCCTCGAGCGCATCGGCGGCATGGAGACCGCCGAGTTCGCGGCCGCGGCGGCCGCCGGGTCGGGTCTGTCGTTCCAGGTGGACGTCACGTGCTCGTCGGGCACCTACATCCGCACGCTGGCCCAAGACATCGGGGCCGCCCTCGGCGGGGGTGCCCACCTGGTCCGGCTGCGCCGCGTGTCGGTCGGTCCCTACACGCTCGACGACGCGGTGGCGCTGGAGCAGGTAGCTCCCGAGCGAGCGCTGCCCGTGGCCGATGCCGTGCGGCACCTCCGCCGGGTGGAGGTCGATGACGCCGTGGCCGCCGATGTGGCCGTCGGCAGGGTCCTGGCCCGGCCGGTGCTCGGCCTCGCCCTCGACGACGCCGCCGAGCACTGGGCCGTCTTCGGTCCGACCGGTGGCCTCCTCGCCGTCTACGAGCCCTTCCGAGGCGACACCGTGAAGCCCAGCCTCGTCATCCCCGCCTGACCCGATGCCGGCGGCTCACGGCGGCGCCCGGCGAGGTGTACGTGCTGGCGGTCCCGTGCGTTCGATCCGCCTCCGCCGGCCCTGATCTGAGACGATGCTTCCATGGCCTCCTACGACTACGACGTCTTGGTTGTCGGCTCTGGGTTCGGCGGCAGCGTGTCGGCGCTGCGGCTCACCGAGAAGGGCTACCGGGTCGGGGTGATCGAAGCCGGACGGCGCTTCGACACCACCACGCTGCCCAAGACGAGCTGGGACCTGCGCCGGTTCCTGTGGGCGCCCGGCCTGGGCATGCGCGGCATCCAGCGCATCACGCCGCTGAAGGACATCGCCATCTTGTCGGGAGCGGGGGTCGGGGGCGGTTCCCTGGTGTACGCCAACACGCTCTACGAGCCGCTCGATCCCTTCTACACCGACAAGCAGTGGGGCCACATCACCGACTGGAAGGACGAGCTGGCGCCGTACTACGACCAGGCCAAGCGCATGCTCGGCGTGAACGAGGTCCCGGCCGACACGCCGCCCGACGAGTACATGCACGAGCTGGCCGACCGCCTGGGCGTGAGCGACACGTACCACCGCACGCCGGTGGGCGTCTGGTTCGGCAAGGCCGGCGAGACCGTGCCCGACCCGTACTTCGGGGGCGAGGGGCCCGACAAGGTCGGTTGCACCCACTGCGGCAGCTGCATGGTCGGCTGCCGGGTCGGTGCCAAGAACACGCTCGACCGCAACTACCTGTACCTGGCCGAGAAGAACGGCGCCACCGTCATCGCTGACTCGCAGGTGACCGATCTGGAGGAGCTGGCCGGCGGCGGCTGGCGCGTCACGACCGAGCGCCCCGGTGCCTGGGTGCGCAAGCGGACCCGTGCCTTCACGGCCGAGCAGGTCGTGTTCTCGGCCGGTGTGCTCGGCACGGTGAAGCTGCTCCTCAAGCTGCGCGACGAGGGCCGGTTGCCCGCGCTGTCGAACCGCCTCGGCGACGTCGTGCGCACCAACAGCGAGGCGATCGTCGGCGCCGGCGGACGGATCCCGCGCCCGGAGCTGACGCGAGGCGTGGCGATCACGTCGTCGATCCACCCGGATGAGACCACCCACATCGAGCCCGTGCGCTACCCGCCGGGTTCGAACGCGATGGGCCTGCTCTCGACGATCCTGGTGGACGGAGGCGACGGCCCGCCGCGCCAGGTGAAGTTCCTGGCCAAGATCGTGCGCCACCCGGTCGTGTTCCTGCGGTCGCTCTCGGTGCACCGGTGGTCGGAGCGCTCGATCATCCTCCTGGTGATGCAGAGCCGCGACAACAGCATCGCCCTGCGCCGCAACAAGAGGCTGGGGATCCTGGTCAGCCGGTCGGGGGAGGGGGAGCCGAACCCCAGCTACCTGCCGGTGGCGAACCAGGCGGCACGCGAGGTCGCGGACATGCTCGACGGCGATCCGTGGGGTGCGTGGAACGAGACGATCCTCGACGCGCCCACGACGGCGCACATCCTCGGCGGCTGCGTCGTCGGCGACAGCCCCGAGACCGGCGTCATCGACCCGTACCACCGCGTGTACGGCTACGAGGGCCTGACCGTCTCCGATGGGTCGGCCGTGTCGGCGAACCTCGGGGTGAACCCGTCGCTCAGCATCACCGCCCTGACCGAGCGGGCGATGAGCTTCTGGCCGAACAAGGGCGAGGCCGACCGGCGCCCGGCGATGGGCGAGCCCTACCAGCGGATGAGCCCCGTCGCGCCCAAGGCGCCGGCCGTCCCCGCGGCTGCACCAGCCGCCCTGCGCCTCGGCACCTGACGGCGGCCGCCTGGCCCAAGAGGCTCGGCCATCCCCGAGCCGGTCCCCGATGCGGGCCAACATGAGCGGGTGACCGCTCCGGGCTCCAGCACCGTCGCGCCCGGCGGCCGCGCGCCCAGCGGCGATCCGGCCACCGACCCCCGGCTCGCCCGCTGGGAGAGGCGGATGACGCCCGTCATCGTGCTGGCGGCGCTCGTCCCGATCGTGGTGGCGTTCGCACCGCGCTTCGAGGACGACCCGTTCGTGGTCCTCAACATCGTCTCGTGGCTGGTGTTCGTCGCCGATCTGCTCGTCCACGTGCGGTGGCGCCCGCACTACCTGCGGTCAGGGATCGGACGCTTCGACCTGGCGATCGTCATCGTCACGTTCCCCTGGTACCTGCTCCCGTCGATGAGCGACAACATCGCGGTGCTGAGCATCGCCCGCCTCGGCCGACTCGCCCGCCTGGTGATGGCCGGGGGCATGACCCACCTGGTTCGCCGCCTGGTGGAACGCATCGGCAAGGCCGGCCTCTACAGCATCGGCCTCATCCTCATCTGCTCGGAGGTCGTCTACCGCGTCGAACCGCCCAGCTCGGGCTTCGACAGCCAGGCCGAAGCCGTCTGGTGGGGCTTCGTGACCTTCACGACCGTCGGATACGGGGACCTCGTGCCGGTCACACCGGAGGGCCGCACGGTGTCGGTGGTCTTGATGGTCGGCGGCGTGGCCCTGATCGGCCTGCTGGCCGGCTCGCTGGCCGAGTTCCTCTCGGAGTCCGACGACG
>Ga0182745_1001237_pt1 | contig 25107 bp, 19 predicted proteins | sample eDN3rd30CKraftBY_FD_128523 | JGI IMG/M metagenome (GOLD analysis project Ga0182745, IMG submission 128523) | Enriched backyard soil microbial communities from Emeryville, California, USA - eDNA 3rd pass 30_C Kraft BY (version 2) (version 2) | ecosystem: Environmental > Terrestrial > Soil >... | reverse complement strand
GGGAGTGCCTTCGGGTGATGGGTGGATTATCCATATCAACTGATTTTTTGTCAAGAGGAGCGGGAAGGAACACGCATTCCTCCCACCTCTAAAGAGGTGGGTTTCCTGCTAATTTTTTATGAAAGTGAATTTCAGCTTTATTTTAGTGGCCAGCTCGCAAACACATAAGGCAGTCGATCCGATTTATGGGCATTTGAGAAGAAAGATCGCGTTGAATGGCGACTCTATGATACGTTACTCCATCGCACGAGGCGAGCATGCATTGTGTTCGGATTTGGAGTACGAGATATGAGGGGCTTCGCTTCTCTGTTCGTACTGGCTCGTGCCCGCGATCATTAAGTTGGATCGCTTGTTAAATCCCCTCCACCAACTTGGATTACACGGGCAGAGGAAATGCGAGTCAATCCGTTAAGGTACTGGGTTTATAGGAGCGAAATAAGATGGCGTCCAGTGAGTCAGGGGCGGAAGTGGTCTCAACGCGGACCCGCGGATCGAGCGGAAAGTCACGGCTCGCAAAGAGCTCTGAACAGCGCTCAAAGCAGGCCCAGCAGACTTCGATCTTGCTGAAGCATGCCAGTGATGCGACTCGGCTTCAGATCGTGGCGATTCTTGCCGAGGGAGAACGTCACGTCGGCGATCTCAGCGAGACATTAAATCAGAGCCAACCGGCCGTCAGCCACCACCTCGCACTGATGAGGCACGGCGGGATCGTCGTGTCGCGCCGTCAAGGAAAGAATAACTACTATAGCCTTTCCGAGTCGGGGGAACGTCTTGCCCAGGTGGTTCAGACGCTACTCGTCTGAAACCGCGAAAATGGAGCGAAAGCTCATCATCCCGGGCTTTGTGGTGTTAAGGCCGCTTCGCCGTTACCGTACTCCGAGTGGCGGGAACGGCCCGGCGCTTCGAACGTTGGCGGCTTCGAGCGACCGGATCGAACCCCACCGTTCGGTCCTGGTCACGTGGATACTTGAAACTGGCGCCTGGGCCGAAAGCCGAGAACTCCGGACTGGGATGCTGATCCCAGTTCGGAGTTTCTTGTTTTCAAGATTCGAGACCTTGGAGGCCCCGCGCCAGAATCCACGCCGTCTCGATCCGGGCTGCCAGTCAGTCGGGCGTGGGACTCCGCGTCGTGTGTTCGGGCGGGTTCTCCACGGTCGACATCGTCTTGAACGCAAAACGCCGACGTAAGCAAAACTACGAATCGATATTTAACGTCGCTTGCCGGGCGGATGCCACCTCTTCAAGTCCAACGTCGTCACCCTGGAATGAGGGGTTAAGCGAATCCCGCGCTGAATCAATCCCCTGGGGCAATCCCACCATCTCGTGATCGTACATGGGATTATCCGCCGGGTGAGCGAGCTCACCCGAGGTTGGGTTCGTGGGCCTCGGAAAACCGGAATGTTGGGTGAAATTCGATCATTTTTTGAGTTTTTGCTTCCATGGATGATAATCCATGACGCTTACTTATCGTCGGTAGGAGCCGAGTTTCGAACCGAGCAACAGCTCGCGCGAGTTCATCCTGAATTTCGAGAACCTTCCAATGACGTTGGGCAGGCTAGGCTCGTTCCGTGATCAAAGTTTGGACCGTGTCACCGAGCCATCCTTCCGGAAATCGCGAGGAGGAGGCGAATCGTGATCTCGCGGTCTGAACCTGGGTTATTCAGTGAGCTTACGGGAAAAAAAGGGTTAGGGAGTCCAGGATTCCGTGCTGAGAGCCCTGGGGATCCCCGCGCAAGGGACTGGGCCCTTGAAGGCACATGGCTAGCGCATTGGATTCGGTCGAATCGAATGGCCAACTCCTTGATTCTGGCGGTCGAGATGTTGATCCTCTTGACTTTTTTTGCCCTACTCGCCTGGGAGCCCGATTTTCTCCAGGATTCCCTTGTCCTCGAAGTCGGGATCGCTCTCTCCTTCTTCCTGCTGACCAGGCTCCGGCGGCCGCTCACATAAGAGTCGAGGGGTCACGTTTTCAGGCGGGCCGGCCCCTCGCGCGGCCGACCCTTCGCGGTCGGCCGATTAACGAACTGATGGAACCCAGCCACTCAGGCTGTTTCGTCGGTGCGCAGGGCCTGGATCATCTTGGGGGGAGTTCTCCGATCAAGGATCTGGCAATCGCTCACCTTAATGTTCCGGCTCTTTCGGATGTCGATGCCGCGGAACTCCGGATCGAGGATCTGACAGCCCACGATCAAGACCTCTCCGGAATCGGCCACTTCAATCGCGCCTCCCTCCTGGGCGTTTCCCGCGATCGACCCAGAGAGGATGAGGTTCTGCAGGTTGACGCTGTTTGAGCCAAGAATTTGAATTCCGCTGATATGCGCCCCTTTATAGTCTCTGTTGTTATCGAAAATATTGGATCCGACAACAATGTTCGCGCAACGTTCGAGGACGAGCGTTCGTTTGGTCGAGGCGATAAAACTGTTACCAGTCAGGGTGATTCCTCGGCAGTCGCGTAGTAAGACGTTCACTTCCTGGCTCTGGATGACGTTGCCCGTGATGTTCCAAAGTCCCACGCTTCCGGAATCACTCCGCCGAGCCCCTTCAATCCGCACGTTTGAGCCGCCGGCACTCGGCCTCGCCTGGATGGTGTTCGAGGCGATCGTTCCTTCCCGGACCGTCCCTTCTCTCGCGTCGATCCAGATATCAGCCGACTCCCCTTCGCTCGCCCCGAAGTTGTACTCGATGTCGCATCCCGTGATCTGAAAGTTTCGGATCTCGCTTTTTGAAGCTTTAATGCCGGCATGTTTGCAATAGCTAATGTGGCTGCCGCTGATGATCGCCTGATGGATGTTGACGCCGTCGAAGAAGACGCCGATGGCAGCGCCTCGGCCGTCGTAAATATGTGAGTTGGCCAGCAAGAGGTTACGGTTGACGTTGATGAGATGGACACCGTACCGGCACCGCCGGATGGCGACGCCGACGATGGTCGGCTGCATGGTCCCGTCCAACTCGATCCCGTCGGCCTGGTCATGATTGCCGACGATCTCCAGCCCTTGGATGGTGGGGAGCCTTTGGTGCTGCCACACGCGTGGTTCAAAGGACGCTGGGTCGGCTGATTTGCGATGGGTCCCCACGAGGCGAATCGCCGGGCCGGGTCCGTCCATGAGGATTCGGGCGGTGTTCCCCTGACCATGGAGCGAGATGGGGCCGTGGGCGTCGAGGTTGATTTCCAGGGGGGCGGTCAGCCGGTAGGTCCCTCGAGGGAACTCCAAGGCTCCGCCCCCTTGTTCGACCGCGTGTCGGAGCGACTTGGTATCGTCGGTACGGCCATCTCCGGTGGCGCCAAAATCGCGGACGTTGGTCATCGGTGGTGGACCCTTGGTGTGTTGGCTTTCAGGATGAGTCGGGAGCGGATGCCAGCCACTGGCGTTGTGGCATGTCAAACACCCTTGTGTAAAGGGGACTCAGGCGGTCTTTAGACAGCTTGCGCCATGCCGACTCGGCTCATTGTCCGTAAAGAGAAGGTCGGATCAAGGGGGGACTCACCTCGTCGATGGGGAGCGTCGGGCCTCGGTTTACTACTGGACGGATGACGAGAGCGTTGGAATTGGCCTCGGTGAATCTCGTCGAGTTCCTCTCCGTGATAGAATCTCTGACACAGATCGTCGAAGGCCTCGGAACGAATTGGGATCAATGGAATTATGGCTGGATATCAATCCTTAATCATCCCGACTCTTTTCACTTTGATGACTTTGGGGCTCAGCACCGCCGCTTCGATCCATGTCATTCTTTATAAACGTGATACGCGAGCGGCGATTGGCTGGATCGGCCTGATCTGGCTCTCGCCGATTCTAGGCACGATCGTCTATGTCTTCTTGGGGATCAACCGGATCCATCGGCGGGCCCGTTACATTAGGCGGGCGGAGGGAACGTTCGTCAGTCACGCGGTCGGCCCTTACTTGCCGGAGATTCTCGAGCCCATCCTTTCCCTGGAAGGCTCGCGTCTGGATGCCCTGGTTCAACTGGGAGATCACGTGACGGGCTGGCCGTTGCAGGCAGGCAATTCCATCGCCATTCTCGACGGCGGCAAGTACGCTTACCCGGCGATGCTCAAGGCGATCGACGAGGCGACGCAATCCATTGGTTTAAGCACTTATATTTTTGATAATGATCGGACCGGACAGCTCTTCGTGGGGGCTCTCGAACGCGCCGTGTCGCGGGGAGTCGCGGTGCGCGTGCTCATTGACGGAGTGGGCGCCCAGCACTCCTGGCGCTCCGTGGTCGGCTCCTTGAAACGAGCGGGAGTTCCGACCGCCGAGTTTCTCCCCACGCTCGTACCTCTCTGGCTGCCGTACTTCAATTTACGAAATCACCGCAAAATCCTGGTTGTCGATGGAAAAATCGGCTTCACCGGTGGTATGAATATTCTCGAAGAATATCATGAAAGCATCCATAACAAGAACCCAGGCCGGGACGTTCATTTCAGGATCGAGGGGCCGGTGGTCTCCCAGATTCAGCAGGTGTTCGCGGATGACTGGACCTTTTGCACGCACGAGATTCTGGAGGGAGAAAGCTGGTTCCCCGCCATTCCTCCGAACGGCCGGACCCTGGCGAGGGGGGTGGTGGACGGTCCTGATGACGATCGGGACAACCTCGTGAATATTCTGCTGGGGGGATTGGCCTGTTCGAAGCATACGGTCGAAATCGCGACCCCCTACTTCCTGCCTGATTCGCGGTTGGTCTCCGCGCTCGAGGTGGCCGCGCTTCGTGGAGTTCAGGTCGATATTCTCTTACCGGCTCAGAATAACCACCGTCTGGTTCAGTGGGCGTCGGCCTCTCCGATCGGACCGCTTCTGGAAGCAGGGTGCCGGGTCTGGACCTCGCCCCCTCCGTTCGATCACACCAAACTCGCGATCGTGGACCAGCGCTGGACCTTCATTGGTTCCACGAACCTTGACCCTCGGAGCCTTCGGCTCAACTTCGAGTTCAACCTCGAGTGTTATGGTCCGGACCTCGCGCAACAACTCCACCAACTGTTTCAACGCCGGCTCGAGCCTGCCAGTCCCATGACGCTGGAGGCCTTGAATTCTCGGAGTCTTCCCATTCGGTTGCGCGACGGCGCGGCCCGTCTCCTTTCACCCTATCTCTGATCCTGTCCTGCCTGTTCGCCCAGCGTTGACGGCGACTTCTCACAAGGAATCGACTGGACCTGGGTTGCGTTTTCGAAGGAAGGTCCACGCTGATCCAGGACGTGTTCTTTGAGCCTCACCTTTGCAAAACCTGGCGGATGCCTCCGTCATTTGTGTTGACAAGCCGGACGGTGGCGGGCAAATTGACTCCCTGGATGAGGCGGGTCGGGGTCCGAGACCATTGATGCCTCGGCGTTCCGCCGCGGTCGAATTTGCCCCTGTCATCGCTTCCCCAAGAGTGTTGTTCTTTTGGCCCGGTGCGGCTACCGTGCGTCGGGCTGAGTCGACCGTTGTCCCCGGCGCACGGTAGCCGCACCGGGCCTCGGTGAACACCCTTGGTCGTCGCCTCGAAGTCGGGCGCGGCCCGCCTCTCATCCTTTTCCCTCGCACGGCATGGCATGGGCTTATGAATCTTTTTCGGCGATTCATACGATTCCTCCTGGGTTCCAACTCCCGTTCCGCTTCCCCAGGTCAGGCCGCGGCAACCCATCCAGCTCGACCCCCTTCCTCGCCATCCCCTCCCAGCCCCTCTGTTATTCCTTCAACGGCCGAAGCCAGCGTTCCCGAGCCGAGCAGCCCGCCCCTCACTCAGGCGGCCAGCGCTCCAGAGGCCACGTCCGACCCTTATTTCGCTCAGCCCCCGCCGAAGGAGCAGGAAAAGGAGATCAAGCGGCCTGGCGGCTCACTTGGCCTTGATGCCGGATCCTACCTGCCCATTCAAGACGCCGACCTCAAGGTGGCGGCGAAAGGTCTGGATCGATTCGGTAATCCCTGGTTCGGCCGTCGCGATCTCATTCCGCCGACCTCCGATCTCAGGACGAACCTGATCGATCGCGGAATGGTCAGTCGAGGGTTCCTCACCCCCGAGCAGCTTCGTGAGATTCACGAGGTCGGGGACCAGATGGAGCGGCTGCGGCCCTCGCTTAACACGGTCGAGCACCACGCCGCTCTCGAAGGGGACGCGGCGGTAGAGGCCGATCGGCAAGAGCGAGCTCGGCTCAAGGCGCGGAAAAAGCAAGAGGCCGCCGAGCGCAAGCAGGCCCGGATCGACGCGGTGGCCGCGCGCAAGGCCAACGATATCGTCTTCCTGGGCCGAGGCGTTAGCGCGGGCCTGAACGATCGTCAGAGCCAGGTTGAAAGACTCCTGGAGTCGGGACTCCCCCAACTTGGCACCCCCGCCGAGCTGGCCGAGGCCCTGGGCCTGACCGTCTCGAAGCTGCGCTGGCTTGCCTTTCATACCGATGTAGCGACCCGAACCCACTACGTTCAGTTCACCGTTCCCAAGAAGAGCGGCGGTGAACGGATTCTCTCGGCCCCGCACAAGAGTCTCGCCGAAGCCCAGCGCTGGATTTATCACGAGATCGTCGCGCGTCTGCCGGTCGAGCCGGCGGCTCAGGGGTTCGTGGTTGGCCGAAGCGTGCTCAGCAACGCCCAGGCCCATTGCCAGCGTGCCTTGGTGGTTAATCTAGACCTCGAAGCTTTCTTTCCGAGTATCGGGTTCCCCCGCGTGCGCCGGGTGTTTCAGCGGGTGGGCTACTCGCCCGCCGTCTCCACCATCCTGGCCCTGCTCACGACCGAATCTCCGCGCAAGACCGTAATCCATGAAGGGGCGGCCTACCACGTTGCCACCGGTCCGCTCGGGCTTCCGCAAGGGGCTTGTACCAGTCCTGGCCTCTCTAACCAGGTTGCGATCCGCCTCGATCGCCGGCTCACCGGGCTGGCCCATAAGCTTGAACTCTCCTACACCCGCTACGCGGACGACCTCACCTTCTCGGGCGACACCACGCTCGAGGGGCGCGTCGGCTATCTCATGGCCCGCGTGCGCCACATCGCCGAGGAAGAAGGATTCGCGGTCAACGAGTCGAAGACCCGGGTCCTGCGCCGGCACACCGCGCAGAAGGTCACGGGCCTTGTCGTGAACGACCGCCCCGGCGTTCCTCGAGCCGAGGTCCGGCGGCTTCGGGCCATCCTGCATCGGGCTCGAACCGAAGGACTCGCCAGCCAGAACCGCGAAGGCCGTCCTGATTTTCTCGCCTGGCTCCAGGGCAAGATCGCCTACGTGGCAATGGCCCGGCCCGAAGTGGGATCGGCCTTGAAATCCGAGCTAGACGCATTGCTTCGCCGTTCGCAATAGACGTCAATGTTTGGTAATTTCTCTCTTTGATAAAATGAGTATGACTATGCGCTCGCGTGCGAGAACGCTTCGTTTGACTTGCGTGGTCTGGCGGGTGTGCGCCTGCTTATGCTTCGGGGGCCTCCTTTTCTCCCCGCTTCCTCGCGCGAGGGCGGAAGTTGGGCCGGAAAAGCCAGGAGGGCGAAGTCCAGTCGCCGTAACCGGGGTCGCGGATCTCCGACTCTCGAGCTTCGATCAGTTAATGACCGGATTTCTCGCGGAGCATCACCTGCCTGGCGCCTCGTTGGCGGTTGCGCGCGATGGCCGTTTGGTTTACGCACGAGGGTTCGGGCTCGCCGATCCCGAGTCGGGTGAACTGGTGCGGCCCGACTCGCTCTTCCGGATCGCCAGCCTTTCCAAGCCGATCACGGCGGTCGCGGTCTTCCGTCTGATCGAACAAGGCAAGTTGAAGCTTGACGATCGCCTGGTCGACTGGATCGACGCGCAGCACCAGGGGAGACCGCTCCATCCCGGAGATGCTCGTCTGAAGCAGGTAACGATTCGCCAGTTGCTCCAGCACCGAGGCGGTTGGGATCGCTCTGTTTCGTTCGACCCCATGTTTCGGTCGGTTCGTTTCGCCAGGGAACTCGGGCTGGAGCCTCCCGCGGGCCCCTGGCAGGTGATCACCGCGATGTGGACACGCCCTCTCGACTTCGATCCCGGCGCGCACTATCGGTACAGCAACTACGGCTACTGCCTGCTCGGGCGAATCATCGAGCGAGCCTCTGGGCTTCCTTACGAAACGTTCGTGCGCAGGGAGATCCTGGAACCCCTCTCGATCGAGTCGATCCGCATGGGCAAGACCCTGCTAACCGACCGTGCTCCTCGCGAGGTTCATTACAAGGTGGGGGAGACGGTCAAAAGCAAAGTTGGTCGGGCGGTTGTCGGTCCCGATCAAGGGCGGATGGTCCCCTTGCCGTATGGCGCGTGGTACCTGGAGGCGATGGACTCCCATGGTGCCTGGATCGCTTCACCGACGGACCTCGTCCGGTTCGCCTCGGCGTTCGACCCCGCGCGGTACGGAGCCCTCCTGAATGAGTCGAGCATCAAGGAAATGTTCGCTCGACCCGACGCCGGACCTGACGAAGCCTCTCAACCCTCTTATTACGCCTGCGGCTGGAACGTGCGCGATCGCCAGCCAAGGGGGCGGCTGACAACCTGGCATACGGGCTACCTCGACGGGGCCACCAGCATCATGGTCCGCCGACACGATGGTCTAACCTGGGCGGTCACGTTTAACTCGGACGTCGCCAGCAACGGCAAGAGCGCAAGCTCCCTGATCGACCCCCTGCTTCACAAGGCGGCCAACGCGGTCGAGGAGTGGCCGATGAAAGACCTTTTTGAAGGGCGATCGGATAACGACCAAAAGTGAGCGTCTACGCCTTATCGTCCAAGTCCAAGATTGACGGTTTCGCGCTCGACTTTGGCTGGCTGGTCGAGCCCCGACACGAGCGTTGAGCGACCTGAAAGGCCTTAAGCCATTACGCTCTTCTTTACCAGCCCGAAGCGCCAGCGAGTGAATCTCTTCCGTTCTTACCATCCCGAAGCGCCAGCGAGTGAATCTCTTTTATGCACGGTAAATCATTTTTGTATGAAAATGCATGCTATTCCGATTCGCTCGCTGGCACCTCGAATTGGCGTGGAGAAAACCCAAGAGTCCAAGGCAGAATGAGCTGAAATGCCCAAAACCAAGTCGTTGTCAATGTAACGCTGTTGTCATGCTTGGGGCAATCATGGTGTGACGTAAAAAATAAAAGAAAGTGTTTGTATATTTAGCATGCAAATAAAAAATGTTTGTATTCATGGGATCTCAGCGGCGAAACGATAGCCGACTCCTTGCTCGGTCAGGATGTAGCAGGGTTGCGCGGGGTCGTCTTCAAGCTTTCGGCGTAGGCTAGCGACGAAGACGCGGAGGTAGTGGTTCTCGAGCGCGTCTTGAGGCCCCCAAACCTCTCGGAGCAAGAAGCGATGGGTGAGCACCTTGCCCGCGTGCTTGAGCATGGTGATCAGGAGCTTGTACTCCAAAGGGGTGAGGTGAACTCGCTCCCCTTTTCGTTGGACCTCGCGGGCCGCGAGATCGACCCGAAGCTCGCCGATCGTGACCGTTGTCGATTCAGGTCCAACATGGTGGGCGTGCCGCAAGGCGGTGCGCATGCGGGCGAGCAACTCGCCGGTCCCGAAGGGTTTGGTTACATAATCATCGGCCCCCTGATCCAGCGCCTTGATCTTGTGCGATTCCTGGTCGCGTGCTGAGAGGACGATGATCGGCGCGGAGTACCATTCGCGCAAACGGACCAACACGTCCTGCCCGTCCAGGTCGGGGAGACCGAGGTCGAGGATCACGAGGTCGGGGGGAAGACTGGCCGCCATGCGCAGGCCCTCTTCCCCCGAGGTCGCCTCGCCCACCCGATAGCCTTCGTTCGATAACGAGGCCCGCAGAAATCGGCGGATCGGCTGCTCATCTTCAATTACAAGGACGTAATGATTTCCTGGTTTCATTGATCTTGCTCGATAGTCACACGAGGGGATTTCCCGGGCAAGGGAAGACGGATTATGAACTCGGCGCCCCCACCGGGGCGCGTCGAAGCGACGATGGTCCCTCCGTGTAGGTCGAGAATGGCCCGGCAGATCGCCAGTCCCAGACCGCTTCCGCGACCGCCATCAGCGACTGGAGATGCGCGGAAGAACTTGGCGAAGATTTGCTCCTCCACCCCGAGCGGTAGCCCCGGCCCATTGTCGGTCAGGGTCATGCGTAGGCTTCGTCCGTCTAGCGCGGCCCGAATCGCGATCGTTGAGCCTCTCGGGGTATAGCGGGTGGCATTCTCCAGTAGATTGACGTAGACCTGTTCCAGGAGAAGGCCATCAACGTGGAGCAGGGGGAGGTTGGCGGGGAGCCGGACGACGACCTCGTACCCTTCGAGCTCTCGGCGGACGCGACGTAGAGCCGAACCGACGATCTCTTCCAGAACATGCCACTGCTTGTTCGGAGTAGCCGCGTGGGCGTCGAGGCGGGACATCTGGAGAATGTTCTCGAGCAGCCGGTGAAGTCGAGCGGCCTCGTCCGCGACCGTTTCGATCAACTGCCGGCGCGTCTCTTCATCGATCGAGTCGGCTTCGAGCAGGCTGCTACTTGCCCCCGCGATCGCGGCCAAGGGGGTTTTCAGGTCGTGCGAGACACTACTGAGCAAGGTGTTACGGACCTGCTCGGCTTCCGCCTTGATCCGGGCTTCCGAGGCGTCAATCGCCAGTTGATCGCGCTCCAGGGCCAGGGCGAGCTGGTTGCCGCAGGATTGCAGGAAGCGCTTGCGCTCGGGCGTGAGCCGATACTCGTGTTCAGGCAGCCTAACCGCGATCGCCCCTTGCGTACGCTGCGACCCGGTCAGAGGAAAGAAGAATGCGTTGGCGTTCGGAAGCGTGTTGGTCCCCGCGCCGGCCACTTGATCCTGCTCGATGACCCACTGGGCCGCGGGAAGACTCACGGGATGTTTAGCGATGGTCGAGTCCTGGCCGAAGGCCAACTCGGGCAGGGCCGAGGGTTGCCGGAGGTAGATCGCCACCTCGCCGTCGACCATCTCGGCGATCTTCGAGCCGGCCGCTCCGACCAGGAAGACCTTCCCGTAAAGCGAGCTGAGCTGCTTCCCTAACTCGTGGAGGGCGGAGGTTTGCCGTTCGCGCTCTCGGGCCCGCTCCACCTGGGCGTGGAGCCGCGCTGTTAGAGAGCTGATGACCAGGGCGATGGCCAGCATGACCCCGAAGGTGACCACGTACTGGGCGTCGGCGATGGCGAAGGTATGGAGCGGTGGTATGAAGAAGAAGTCGAAGCTCAGGACCGCGAGAATGCTCGAGACAATCGCGGGTCCACGTCCGTACCGGAAGGCCGCGTACGCCACGGCCGCCAGGAAGAGCATGACCGTGTTCGCCTCGGCATCGGTCAGGTGGAGCCGCTTGAGCCCATAAGCAAGGCACCCGGTCAAGGCGATCAGGCCAATGGCCTTGAGATAGGGACGCCCGCTCCACGCGGGCCTTCCGGGCGGAGTCGTGGCTCGCTCTCGGCTTTCTTCTTCCCCACGAATCACATAGACATCAATCTCGCCGCTCCGCTCCAGGAGGTTATCGACCACGGAGCCGAAGAGCAGGCGATGCCAGCGTGAGGCGTTGGTTTTACCGATCAGGATCTTGGTGACGTTGCGGGAACGCGCGTACTCCAGAATCGTGTCGGTGACGTCCTGGCCCGCCAGGGTCATGGTCTCGGCTCCGAGCCGCTCGGCCAGCCGGAAATGCTGGGCAAGTTGCTGGCTGGTCGGGCTGCTGGGAGGGAAGCCGGTCAGGTCGACCGAGACCGCGAGCCAGGGAGCGTCGAAGGCCGAGGCCATTCGTTTCGCCGTGCGGATGACCCGGGCCGTGGTGGGGCTCGGCCCCACGCAAACCAGCAGGCGCTCGGCCGTGGCCCAGGGCTGGCGGACTGCCTGGTTGCGCCGATCGGTCTCGACCTGGCGATGGATTCGGCTCGCCGCCTGCCTGAGCGCCAACTCGCGCAAGGCCGTCAGGTTGGCCGTCTGAAAGAAGCTCTGGATGGCTTGTCGGGCTTGCTCCGTGACATAGACCTTCCCTTCGTTCAGGCGGCCGACCAACTCTTCCGGCGTGAGATCGACCAGCTCGAGGCTCTCGGCCAGGTCGAAGACCCGGTCAGGCAGGGTTTCACGTACGACGACCCCGGTAATCTGGCCGATGACATCATTAAGACTTTCAATATGCTGAACATTGAGGGTGGACCAGACATGGATCCCTGCCTTGAGCAGTTCTTCGACATCCTGCCAGCGTTTCTCATGGCGCGAGCCCGGGGCGTTGGTATGGGCCAGCTCGTCGACCAGTAACAGGCCGGGCCGGCGCTCCAACGCCGCGTCGATGTCGAATTCACGAAGGGTGATCCCTCGATATTCAAGCTTTTTAACCGGGATGATCTCGAACCCCTCGAGCAACGCCTCCGTTTCCGGGCGGTTGTGCGGTTCCACGTACCCGACCACGACATCGAGCCCGTTGGCCCGAGCACGCCGGGCGTTTTCCAGCATGGCGTAGGTTTTTCCCACGCCCGCTGCGTATCCGAAGAAGAGCTTGAGCGACCCCTGGGTTAAGCCCGCCTCTTCGGCCTTGACCCTGGCCAGCAGGTCGTCGGGATTGGGACGTTGGTCTCGCATGTAATCGGTCACGGTTGTTGGCTTGAGGCATCGAGCGCTCGGTTGAGCCGCAAGACATTCACGCGAGGCTCACCCAGCACGCCGAACTGCCGGGGCTCAGTGTGCCGACCGATCAGCGCTCGCACTTGATCCTGGCTCATCTTCCTCGATTTGGCGATCCGAGACACCTGAAACTCCGCCGCCGCGGGAGTGATGTGGGGGTCGAGTCCACTCGCGGAGGTGGTAACGAGATCGATGGGGACCTTCGTTTCGGCGGAGGCTGGGGTTCCGCTGGCCTGTAAGCTCCTGACGCGGTCGGAGACGCTCTTCTTCAGGTCAGGATGCAATGGTCCGAAGTTTGAACCTCCGGAAGCGGCGGCATTATACGGGGTTGGGGCGGTCGCGGAGGGGCGGCCCCAGAAGGATTCGGGTTTGGTGAACGACTGGCCGATCAACTCTGAACCGACCACCCCGCCATCGACCCGGATCAAGCTTCCGTTCGCTTGCCAGGGAAAGATCCCTTGCGCAAGCACCGTGACGAGCAACGGATAGAGCCCCCCGGTCAGGAGCGTCAGGGCGAACAGCATGTGGAAGGCGGATTTCAAATCGCGAAGCATGGTTCGTGACTCCCAGAAGGATCGCTCAAGCCAGGTTCAAGGCCCGAAGGAACAGGTCAATCGCCTTGATCCCCACGAAAGGGACGACCAAGCCCCCCAGGCCGTAGATGAACAGGTTATTTCGAAGGAGTTGGGCCGCGCCGACGGGACGGTACGCGACCCCCTTCAACGCGAGCGGGACGAGTGCAATGATGATCAAGGCATTGAAGATCACGGCGGAGAGGATGGCGCTGGCCGGAGAGGTCAGGCGCATGAGGTCGAGCGCCTTGAGCGCGGGGTAAGTCGTGGCGAACGCCGCGGGAAGAATCGCGAAGTACTTGGCAATGTCGTTGGCGATGCTAAAGGTGGTGAGCGAGCCGCGGGTCATCAGCAGTTGCTTGCCGATATTGACGATCTCGATGAGTTTCGTCGGATTCGAGTCGAGGTCCACCATGTTCCCCGCTTCCTTGGCGGCCTGGGTTCCGCTGTTCATGGCCACGGCCACGTCGGCCTGGGCCAGGGCAGGGGCGTCGTTCGTGCCGTCGCCGGTCATGGCGACCAGCCGCCCTCCCTTTTGGTACTCGTGGATCAAGGCGAGCTTGGCCTCGGGGGTGGCCTCGGCCAGGTAGTCGTCCACGCCCGCTTCGGCGGCGATGGCGGCCGCGGTCAGAGGGTTGTCTCCAGTGATCATGACGGTCTTGATGCCCATCAGACGCAGTTCGGCGAACCGCTCCTTGATCCCCCCCTTGACGATGTCCTTCAACTCGATCACGCCAAGCACCACCGCGTCCTGGCTGACCACCAGGGGCGTTCCGCCCAGCTTCGCGATCTGCCGCACGGCGCTGGCGACGTCTTCGGGCATGAATCCGCCGAGGCTTCGGACATGGGCTTCCACGGCCTCGGCCGCCCCTTTGCGAATCTCTCGACCGTCGATCGTCACGCCACTCATTCGAGTTCGGGCCGAGAAGGGAATGAAGTGGGGACTGACCTGCTCGAGCTCGACGCCACGCAGCCCGAACCGTTTTTTCGCCAGCACCGCGATGCTGCGACCTTCGGCGGTCTCGTCGGCCATCGACGCCAGGTGCGCGGCCTCCGCCAACTCCTGCTCTCGCACTGATTCGGTGGGGATGAAGCGGGTTGCCTGCCGATTGCCCAAGGTGATGGTTCCGGTTTTATCGAGCAGGAGGACGTCCACGTCTCCGGCCGCCTCGACCGACCGGCCCGACATGGCGATCACATTCGCCTGGCTGAGCCGGTTCATGCCGGCGATGCCGATGGCCGAGAGCAAGGCGCCGATCGTGGTCGGGGCCAGGCAAACGAAAAGCGCGACCAGCACCGTCAAGCGAATTCCTTGGCCCTGGCCCGAGACCTCGGCGCTGAACCGTGAGTAGGGCAGGAGGGTGGCCACTACCAACAGGAAAATCAACGTGAGTGCGGCGAGTAAGATGGCCAGGGCGATCTCGTTGGGTGTTTTCTGGCGTTTGGCCCCCTCGATCATCGCGATCATCCGGTCCAGGAAACTGTGACCCGGAAGTGTTTTCACCTCGACGATGAGCCAGTCTGAGATGACGCGCGTTCCCCCCGTGACCGAGCTTCGGTCGCCGCCGCTTTCGCGGACCACCGGCGCACTTTCACCCGTGATCGCGCTTTCATCCACCGAGGCGACCCCTTCAATCACTTCGCCGTCGGCCGGGACCGTCTCACCTGCCTTCACCAGGACGATGTCTCCAACTTTTAGATCCGTTGCCGGCATCTCCAACGTTTGGCGGGCTGGTCGATCCACCAGCTTGTAGGCGGAGACCGTGGTACGGCTTTTCCTCAAGGACGCGGCCTGGGCTTTCCCATGCCCTTCAGCCATCGCCTCGGCGAAGTTGGCGAACAGGACCGTGAACCAGAGCCAGGTGGCCACGGCCAGCACAAAGCTCGGCGACTCTCCTCGGTACTCTTGAAGCGAGTTGATCCAGAGGAGCGTGGTCAGGATACTCCCGAGGTACACGGCGAACATGACGGGATTGCGCACTTGCACACGTGGGTCAAGCTTTCGGATCGACGAATAGATGGATTGAAAGACAATTCTGGAATTGAACAGGCCGATGGATCGCGATGACATTGTGTAACAACCTTATTGCGTTGTTGAGAGAAGCAGATGTTCCACGATCGGCCCCAAGGCCAGGGCTGGGAAGTAGCTGAGAGCGCCGACAACGATGACGACGGCGACCAGCAGCGCGACGAAGAGCGGGGTATGGGTGGGCAAGGTCCCCGCGCCCGCGGGGACAACCTTCTTGGACGCGAGTGAGCCGGCGATCGCCAGTACGGGAAGCATGACCCAGAACCGGCCGACGAGCATCGCCAGCCCGAGCAGTCCGTTATAGAACGGGGTGTTGACGCCCAGGCCCGCGAAGCTGCTACCGTTGTTGTTGGTGGTGGACGACAGGGCATAGAGCACCTCGCTGAAACCGTGCGGCCCTGGGTTGAAGATCGAGGCGCGGCCTGCCGGCAGGGCGACGGCGACCGCCGTGCCGGCCAAGGTCAACGCGCAAGGAAAGAGGATGGCCAGGGCCACCATCTTCATCTCGAACGCGCCGATCTTCTTGCCGAGGTACTCGGGCGTGCGCCCCACCATCAAGCCCGAGAGGAAGACGGCGACCAGCACGAACAGGATCAGGCCGTAGAGGCCGGAGCCGACTCCACCGAAGACCACCTCCCCCAGTTGCATGAGCCAGATCAAGGGGAGGCTGCCCAGTGGCGTGTAGGAGTCGTGCATGGAGTTCACCGACCCGTTCGAGGCGGCCGTGGTCACGACCGACCAAAGTGCGGAGTTCACAACGCCGAACCGCGTCTCCTTACCTTCCATGTTTCCTCCCGCCTGCTGGCTGGACGCGAGTTGATCGACGCTGAGACTCGCCAGCGCTGGGTTACCTCGCTGCTCCGAGACCGTCACGACGCAGAGGAGTGGGACGAAGAGGACCAGCATCGCCGCGATCAGGGCCCAGCCTTGCCGGCGGTCGCCAACCATCTCTCCGAAGGTGCCGCAGAGGGCGGCGGGAAGAAGGAGGATCGCTAGAACTTCCAGCAGGTTCGAGAAGGGGGTCGGATTCTCCAACGGGTGGGCCGAGTTGGCGTTGAAGAACCCCCCACCGTTCGTGCCGAGTTGCTTGATGGCGACTTGCGAGGCCACCGGTCCCATCGCAATGCGCTGAATGGGTTCGAGCTTTCCGTCCGCGCCCGCCGTTGGCTCCAGCCGATGCGCTTCAACGTAGGGGGTGAAGTTTTGCACCACCCCTTGGGAAACGAGGGCCAAGGCCAGCACGATGGAGAGCGGCATGAGCACATAAAGGGTCCCGCGCACCAGATCCGACCAAAAATTGCCGATTGTTGACGATCGATTGCGCGTGAATCCCCGAATCAGTCCCATCAGCACGGCCAGGCCCACCGCCGCCGACACGAAGTTCTGCACGGTGAGCCCGGTCATTTGCGTCAGGTAGCTCATCGTGGATTCACCACCGTAACCTTGCCAGTTGGTGTTGGTGGTAAAGCTCACCGCGGTATTGAAGGAGGAGTCGGGCGAAACAGCGGAGAACTTTTCCGGGTTGAGCGGTAACTCCCCTTGAAGCCGCTGAAACCCATAGACCACGAGAAAACCGGCGAAGCTGAAGGCCAGCACGGCGCTGGCGTATTGCCGCCAGGTCATCTCGTGCGTGGGTTCGACCCCTGAGACGCGATAAATCGCTCGCTCCAACGGTCCGATCATTCGATCGAGCTTTGGGGTATCGCCTGAGAAAACCCGGGCGATGTACCGGCCGAGAGGTTTGACGCACGCGAGCAGAAAGAGGAGGAACAAGCCGATCTGAAGTGACCCATTGTAGGTCATGAGAATTTCTCCGGAGCCAGCAAGGCCACGACGAAGTAGATCATGAGAGTCGTCGTGATGACCAGGGCGAGGATCATGGTCCATTCCATGCTCAATCCTCTCCTTTCAAGGTCTCGAAGATGCTGAGGAGGCCGTAAGACGCCACGAAGAAGACGGATCCCGCCGCGAGCCAGAACAAGTCCATGACCAGGCCTCTCCATTGAGTTCAGGTGAGCACGAATCCCATTGTTGCGAAGGGGGCCTCAAGAGGGGGTTAAGACTGGCCGGGCCATATCAAAACTTTGTCAAGACCGCGCGAGGCTCAGTACAAAGGCCGGCGCGGAGTGCGGAGGGTTCGGGCGCCAAGCCGGGTTCTGGCCTCTTCCGGAAGGACCAGGCAGAATGAAGAAAACCAAGAGGGGGTGAAAGAGCTCTGGAGCTCAAACACGGGATCGAAGGGGGGGAAGAAGGGGCGATGTTCGAGCACGAAACGAGGTTGGCCGAGGCGGTTCGGAACGCGTGCGCCGAGGCCGCCGAGGAGGCGTTCGAGGATGGGGGTCTGCGTGGGCTTTGCGTGGAGGGGCGGTGGGAGCTGGCTCTTGAGGCGATTCGATGCGTTAACCTGCGAGAAGTGGTGGATCGGTTGAGCCGACCCTCTGGGGCGGGCACCGATGGCGGGACGATCCGCGAAGCCACCGAGATTGAGTAGCGCGGGGTTTGGCTCCGGTATCAAGGGAGGTTGGGGGCCTCTTGGACCGGGACTGGATCAGCCTGGGTTCAGGTTCGCGCGTGCTTCGAGCCGGTGGCGGCTCGAGCATTGAGCTCGTTGATTTGCCCGAGGGTGGGGAAGGAGTCGACCCGATATCGCTCTGGGTACGTCCCTTGAGGGGTCATAAGATGCCCGACAACCTGGACGACCTGGTTCCAGGTCCCCTGGGCCACGACCTTCTGCTCCTGTGGGTCGTTGAGGTTCGTCCGGACGAAATAAACCCGGTCGGTTTCCGGCAGGAGCGTCGGCGATCCCTCCACCCAAACGCAATAACTGAGTGAGCTCCAGGCTTCAGGCGGTTCATGGAGGAAGTAGCCGGCCAGGTGGGAGTCATCTCCTCGGTCGTGATACACCTGGTTCAGCAAATTCGCCTGGGCCTGGTAATGATGCGCCTTGGCCCTGGCATGGAACTGGTTGAAGATCGATGCGCAAGGGTGGTCGGCGTCGGGCATGTAAGGGATCCAACGATCGCCCATCAACGTAAGGGGCTGACCATGCATGGGCCTGGGGCGTGAGAGCGCCTCGTTGGCCAGGCGGGCCAGGCTTTTGAGGCCGGCTTCGTCCGCCGAGCCTGCCATGAGCAGCGTGTCTCGATTGGGGATCATGACGACGGGGGAACCGGCCAGGTCGTCCAGGTCGATGAGTTCGGGCAGGATTGGGAGTCTCGAGGCATCGTAATGGTCGTGCCAGGCCGAGGCGAGTACGCCGGGAACCGGGTGGGTCCAGGCGGGGGGGCTCATGGCTTTCAGGTTCTCGAGGGCCATGACAAGGGCTTCGTTGAAGTGAACGTCCCAGGTCGCCAGGTGCCGCTCCTGAACCATGAGCATCGACTGGGGGAGGTCATAGACCAGGCAGAGCGCGTGGTCGTCGCCCAGGGTTCGGTAGGGGACGTCGAGCGGCGTGTTCCCTTTGACGATCGTCTCGAGGCGTTGGGCTTCAAGATAGGAACGGGGGCGAATCGCGGGGAGCAGGTCGGGGCCGAGGTCGTCGTACTGGCTGGGGATTTCCTTGTAGCGATCAAACCAACTTCGAACGATCGACTGGAGCATCGCGGGCCGCTGGGCTCGTGGGGCGACCCGGTACTCGAGATAAAGGTTTTGCAGATGGAGCACGTTAGGCTGGGCGCCGGTGGTGACGATCCGAAAGCCCTGGAAGTCGACGTGGATGGGGTCGGGTTCGCCTGCTCGCCGGATGGCGCTGGTGAGCCGTCGTGCGAATCGAGCTTCGCTGGGGGGCTCGAAGAATCGTTCGAGGATCGGCAAGACAGGGAACTCCGCTCGACGTGGCCGTTCAACGTTCGTGCTTCCGGCCCTATTTCAACCGGAATTCTCACGTTTGCATAGGTCGTTCCTAACGCATTCTCGCGTCATCCGAGCCGAAAGGTCCACCTCCAAGGTTTGGGGGTTTGGGGGAACTGGATTTTCGGGCTTCCACGCGAGCCGTTCCTTCGTCAAAATTAAATTCTTCACCGACCGACATGGTCCCTTGCGGTTGGTTCTGCAACTCCCGCCTTTTGAGATTGGATTCTCACGTAAACATGGCCGACGCGGCGATTCGACCCGCCCTCTGGATGTTGCAAGGCGCCCTGGCGTTTGCCGGCATGGGCGTCTTGACCTCTCTACTTGGACCCCGTTGCGACTGGATGCTCATCGCTTGGGCGCGGGTGGCCCTGATGTTCGTCGCCAGCATGCTCCTGGCCTGGCACTCGGGAGTCCACCTGGTGCTTTTCAAGCCACGCACGCTCTGGCTGCGGAGCCTGGCCGGTAGCTTGAGCTTGGTCTGCACGTTCTTCGCGATGACCCATCTCCCCTTGGGCGACGTGCTAACCCTGACCAACTCTTACCCGCTCTGGATCATCCTGCTCTCAGCCCTTTTGTTGAAGCAATCTCCCTCCGGCAAGGAGGCTCTTGGCGTTTTCTGTGGCCTTGTCGGGGTGGTCTTGATTCAACGGCCCCAGCTTTCGGGAGATCAACTGGCGTCGTTCATCGCGCTGGCGGCCTCGCTGGCAAGTGCCCTGGCGATGCTCGGTCTGCACCGGCTCAAAGGGATCGACCCTCGGGCGATCGTGGCCCACTTCTCGGGGGTTGCGAGTCTGATCGTCGGCGGCTGGCTCGTTCTGCGCTGGAGCCATGGGCAGGTCACGATCGCCCGGCCCGATCCCACAACCTGGGGTTTGCTCCTGGGTGTCGGCCTGATGGGGACCGTGGGGCAGTTCTTCCTGACCAAGGCCTATGCCGCAGGGGCTCCTGCTCGGGTGTCCGTGATCAGCCTTTCCCAGGTGGTCTTTGGCATGATCTTCGACTGGGCCATTTGGGGGCGGTCGATGACCCCTCTGGGCTATCTCGGCTTCTGCCTGGTCGTGGCTCCGACCGCCTGGCTGACGGGGCGCGGCGGACCTGAGCCCGCCCCCTCGCCCGTCGATTGCCTGGGTCCGCTCGAATCCTGACCAAGACGCTCCACCCAAACAAAGCGAGGCGTCCGCCCCGCCGTCTCTCTTTCATTTCACTTCGCGACGAGCCGGTTCGACCCGTCTCATCCCTCCGCTCGCGGAACTCATCGGTTGGGGTTAAGTCAGGCAGGATAGAGTTGCGGTTATCGGGGACTCCTGATCGCGGGTCGCCCTCACGGTCAGCGTTCTCGGTAGATTTTTGCCAATCCATTCAAGTTTCGGGGCCGCTCGGCCGATGTAGACGATACCAACCCGAGATTCACACCTGTTCGCGCCCGCTCGAGGCCCCGAATGTCATGAATGAGCATGTGGGAGCTAGTTTTAGCCTGAGTGTCCTGATCGTCGTCGTCTCCGCGGTCATCCTTTACGAGCCTGAACCCGCCTCACCCCAGGACCCCGCCGACACGGCCCAGGCCACCGCTTCCGCCACCCCCCACGACTTCTCGCCCGGACCAGCCGATCCGGTGGACCAACTCGAGCCTGACTCTTCCCTCCAGAAGGAAGACGACGCTCTGGCCCGTTCGGATGAGGCGCACGACGACGAGAGTCGCCAGCCTGCTGAAATCGCGAAAGCCGAGGTCCCTCCTGAGATCCTCTCCTCCAATACCCCCGTGCCTCCTCGCGTCAGCTCGGCGCTTTACCCGGCCATGCCTGGCCCCGTCGCGTCGGTCTCCCGCTTGGCCACGCAGTCGACCCAGGAGGTGTTGAGTCGGAATGCTCAGAGCGACCTCGATCGTTCCAGCGACAACCGGGTTGCGTCGGTCGCTTCCGTCTTGCCGCCCACTCCGCCGGAAACGATTGAGCCCGCCCCCGTCCCGCGTACGCCGCAATCGGCCTTCACGCGGGTGGAGAAAAATGAGTCGCTCTCCGACATCGCTCTTCGGGTCTACGGAACTCCCGAAGCTGCGGCGGAGCTCTGGCTCGTCAACCGCGATATCCTGAGCAACCGTGACAATCCGCTCCGGGCCGGCCTTTACATCCGCACCCCTTGAGGGTCTGGTATCGGTCCGGTTTTCGTTCTTAAGTATCGAATTGAAACGGATTTACGATGCAAAATGGCATTCCCGGTTTCCCCTCTGAGCGGGTGAGGCTTCGGCTCTTTCCCGCTTAGAATAAGAGGGAGGAATCAATTTTGATCCAGGCTTGTGACTTGCCTTAGCCCCGTTGTTGCGTTATAATTCTCCCTGTCATCGCGACCTTCGATTAAAAATCGAGAGTTTGGGCGATTAACTCAGGGGCTAGAGTACCGTCTTCACACGGCGGGAGTCGCTGGTTCAAATCCAGCATCGCCCACTTCAGTCCAACGAAAGGCCGCTTGCCATGAAGGCAGGCGGCTTTTTGTTTTCGAACGCGAGCGTCAATCAACACTCGCCTATGTGTGAACCCGGCGGATCCGCCGGGTTCGCACCCAATGTGGGGTAATGCGAGCATCCGAGGGCGAAGTTCTCGTTATCACCTCGGCTCACGCTTGGTGTCAGTTAAGTCAGGGGGCGCTCGACTGCGTCTGAGCGCGGAGCCAGTCGCCGACGATTTCTTCTCCAGGCCGCTGATCGCCAGGGGCACGGTCGATCAAGGGTAACCCTTGAGCTCGAACCAATTTGCGTATGGTCTCATCGATTGGCTGGGCCGAGTCAGGTCCTGGTTCCGACACGGAGGGATGGACGACCACGCAATCCCAGCCACCGGGTCCGAAACTTAGCGAGAGGTTCATGACCCACGCGTAGTCGTGTAGGAACGACTCCGAGGCTTCGGCGGGGGTCGACTTGCGCGGGATGGCGAGGAGGACCAGGTGGGGCTTGGCGGCGCGGGCCGTCTTCCCCGCTTCCAGGTAGAGCTCGTTCAAGGTCCGGTTTTCCGTGGACCAGGGGGTGACCTGAACGAGCGCGTTGGAGAAGGCATGGGTGACGGCCTGGTGATACGGGGTCATGGCGATCACCTTGACGGGGAGCCCTTGATTGATTCGGGCCTGGGTTCTCGGAAGTGCGGGGGTGGGCAGAGGGGCGTCGCTGAGCGAGACCGGCTTGTCGGTCAAGGTCTGGGCCAGAAACTCGGCAATCTTCCGATGTCCTTCCAGATTCGGGTGAATCTCGTCACTCATCAAAAGACGCCAGCCCATGGGGTCCCTGGCCTTGAGTTTTTCGAGGTTGGCGTACAGGTCGCACAGGGGGACGTCGAGCTCTCGAGCCACCGATCGTACGACGTCCGCGTAACGGACTAGCCCTTCGAGAGGGCGGGCCGGTGTGGCGTTGACGTTGTTGGGCGTGCAGAGGATCACTTCGGCCCCCCTGGCGCGGCATTTCTCGACGATTTCGGCCAGGTTCTTTCGATAGTCCTTAATGGGGAGGCGGGCCAGGTCGTTCAGGCCGAACGCGACGGTGACCACGTCGGGAGCATGGCTCAGCACGTCTCGGTCGATGCGCTGGAGGGCGTTCTGAGTGGTATGCCCACTGATCCCCGCGTTGATCATCTTAACCTTGGCTTTCGGCTCGGCACGCACGATCGCCTGGCCGAGCAGGTCGGTATACGCCTGCCGCCCCCCTGTATGGTAGTAGAGCCCGGTCACGCTATCACCGAAGCAGACGACCCGGGTCGGCTTCCCTTCTCGGAGCGCCTGGCGGACGCGATCGAGCCGGGCTTTCGGGTCCGGGTGAGCGTCGCCTTTCGAGTGCGCGTCGGTCCAGCGAACACGGGCCACGAACGCCGACTTGGTGGTTTCGCGCGGGCGAGCTTTGAGGTTCAAGGTTCCTTCGCCCACGGTGACCCACGCTTCGTCCCGCGTGATGGCCGATGCGCCGAAGTTGCCGAGCTCCGCCCCTTGCTCGGGCACCACCACGCGCTCGGTCGCGCGGACGACGCGCAACCGTTCGGGATCAACCTGGGCGATGAACAGGGGGGCCCGGTGCCGCACGATGTGGTCGTTGTTGAACCCTCTCCGGGTGTAGACCAGGAACAGGTCGTCGCCGTGGGCCAGCCAGTGCTGCTGGGTGTTGTAGCTACCGAGCTCCTGGCCGTCGTCGAAGGTCCAGGCCTTGACGGGTCGATAGTGCAGGCCGTCGTTGCCCCGGGTGACGTACCCTTTCAGGTCGTTGCGAATGGTCAGGTAATAGTGACCGCCCGACTTGATGAGCGAGGGTTCATATAACCCTCGGGCCACGTTGAGTGAGAGCACGTCGCCATGCTCGACATAGGTCAGCTTCGAGCCGTCGAACGCACAGCGCACGACCGTGACGGAGTAGGGGACCTTGGCCGAAGTGCCGATGTAGAACGGCAGTAGTACCGAGCCGTCGGGCTCGACCACGAACTGAGCGCACGCGCTGCGGGCAAAGTTGAAGTCCTTGGATTTCGGCATTTCGAGCCGTTGCCAGCGCGACCAGGTCCCCGCCTTTGGGTCGAACACGGCATAGGCGGTCTGGTTGGACCTTGCTTGATCTTCGAGCTGCTGTCCCTTGGCGCTATAACGGACCTGAGCCCCGACCGCGATCACCTTTTTCTGACCCGTATGCCAGCCAGGGGTCACGTCGGCCACGGCTACATCGACGCCGGCTGGCTCGCGCACCCAGTCCAGCTCGGGAATCGCCTTGGGCTCGCTCCAGGAGCGGCCGAGGTTATCACTGGTCAAGGTGCTCATGCCGGAATAGTGGTCCGACGTACCCAGATGTTTCTGAACGGTCATGAGGGCCTGTAGTGGAGCTCCCTGATTGGGGATGGCCGCCACGCGGGGGTGATACCAGTACCCCTTGGCTTCGCTGCTCTTGAGCACGGTATCGACGCTTATCTCGAAGCGCGCAGGTGTAAGGTCGGGTTGAGCTGGCTCGGCCCGGAGCAGGGCGGGGACCAACGCTTCGGCCAGGTCGCGATGCCCAGCGGGGTTGGGGTGATACCCGTCGGTGGTCCAGTCCCGTAGCGATTGGCCACGCTTCTCCGCCTCGGTCCAACGGGCGAAGTGATCGACAAGGGGGACGTCGCAAGCTTTAGCCACCTCTCGACAGGCGTCCATGAAGGGAGCGAGCCGAACGTTCCGATCTTCGCCCAGGCCGTTCTTGGGGGCGTTGGGCGCCTCGCGCGGAGCGGTCATCAGAATAGGCTCGATTCCTTCGAGAAGGAGCTTCTCGACGATGGTTCGCAGGTTTGACCGGAAGGCGTCGATTGAGATTCGACTGTCGGTCTTCCCCGCGTCGACGTAGCTATCGTTGGTGCCGTACATCACGGCGACCACGCGCGGTTTGTGCTGGAGCACCTGGTCCAACCGGAGCAACCCCTGGTCGGTTCGCTCGCCGCCGACCCCCAGGTTGACCACCTTGACGTTCAGCCCCTTCGCCTTGAGGGCCTGCTCGGCGAGGCTCGAGAACGTCTCCTCAGGCGTGACGCCGGTTCGGACCCCCTTGGTGATCGAGTCGCCCAACGTCGCAATCGTGAGCGGCGGGTTGCCGTTCTCAGCCGTCCGAACGGGGGCGTCGGCCCGGGCCTTGAGGCCTGAGAGGGGGATCAGGAGGAGCAGGGCCAGGCAGCAGGTTGCGCGTCGGTTCGGTATCATCGCACGTCTCGTTTCGCGGGGAGGACGGTCGGGCTCGTTCTTTCCGGACGGTCGTGTTAAGCGAGTCGACTCGTGTCGGCGGGAATGGCTGGCGTGGTCAATTGGGTTTTGCCGACCGAGCCGAAGGTTGGCAAGTCGATGCCCGATGACCATACAATCAAACGGGGCCGACCGAAAGTCCTGACCGCTTCCGCGCGAGTTGGTCCCATGCCAACAACTTTTGGATCGCGGGCGCGGGCGATTCCGTTCGGGATGGGGGCCGCTCAGCCGGTCAGTCGGTTGGCCGGGCGGTGAGAAGCGATCGACTGGATTAGGGTATTGAGGAGTCGAGGCGAAACATGCGAGATCAAGAGTCCGTTCAGGTCGGACGTAGAGCGTTCTTGAAGGGGAGCGCACTCGTGCTTGGCTCCTCGGCCGCTCTCGAGACGAAGGC